>Ga0137366_10002367_pt1 | contig 14443 bp, 8 predicted proteins | sample SagtaG_8_FD_104938 | JGI IMG/M metagenome (GOLD analysis project Ga0137366, IMG submission 104938) | Vadose zone soil microbial communities from Sagehorn Ranch, Mendocino, California, USA - Sage1_L_60_16 metaG | ecosystem: Environmental > Terrestrial > Soil > Vadose zone | place: USA: California... | reverse complement strand
GAGATCGATCCGCACCGGGCGACGCCCGCCGTACCGATATCGGGAGGGCGCTCCGAGGGGACGGAGACGACTCACTTTTCGATCGTGGATGCGGACGGCTCCGCGGTCGCCTGCACCTACACGCTGAACAACGATTTCGGCAGCGCGGTGACGGTGACCGGCGCCGGATTCCTCTTGAACGACGAGATGGACGATTTCACGTCGGCGCCGGGGCGGCCCAATCTGTTCGGCCTGGTGCAGGGCGAGGCGAACGCCATCGCGCCCGGCAAGCGCATGCTCTCCGCCATGACGCCTTCCATCGTGGTCGACTCCGCCGGGCGGCTCGCGCTCGTGCTCGGCTCACCCGGGGGCTCACGCATCACGACGGCCGTATACCAGGTGATCAGCGATGTGGTGGACCAGGGCATGTCGCTCGCCGAGGCGGTCGCGGCCCCGCGGCTGCATCACCAGGCGCAGCCGGACGTCGTGTACCTCGAGCGGGATGGGTTCGCGCAGACCGCCATCGACTCGCTCGAGGCGATGGGGCACAAGGTCGAGACGTGGAGCTACAAGAGCGAGGTGAACGCCATCGGCCGCACCGCCGCCGGCTGGGTGGGCGTGGCGGATCCCAGGCGCGGCGGGGGGGCGGTGGCGTACTGAGCTCGTCTCCCTTTCCCTCTCCGAAGCGACGCAGCCTGTCATCCTGAGCGCCGCAAGGCGCGAAGGACCTGCTTTCGGCCGTGCCCGACGCGCGTCCAGACAGCAGAACCGTCGCTCGCGTGCGGTCCCTGACACCAGATCCTTCGCTCGCGTGCCGCGCGACGACACTACCCCCGTGGCAGCCTGCGGGACAGCAGGTCCTTCGCTCGCGCGCGTTCCGCGCGCTCGCTCAGGATGACAGCGTCGCGCGGCTCAAATAAAAGAAAGTGAAGAGGAAGTTAAGGAAGGCCCATCCGGTCCAGCAGGCGGCGCCAGCGCGGATCGGCGTGCAGCGGCTGCAATCGCCTTGACACGCGGAGCTCCATGCGGGTCAACATCCCCCACTGTGCGCGCTCAAGCCAGGCGAAGGCGGAGTCAACCTGGCCCTGCGCCGTGTACACCTCGGCGATGTACACGCCCATGTGCGGGGCGCGAGGGCGTTTCTCGACTTCCTCGAGCAGACGGCGCGCTTGGCCAGGCTTGCCGCACATCATGTGAACGCCGACCAGGCTCAACAACATTTTGGTGTTGTCGGGTGCGAGCTCCTGGGCGTGCTGATTCTCGGCATACGCCTCGGGACACCGTCCCGTCTCTGCGAGCCGCACGGAACGGCTGGCGATGGTCCCCGGGTCCGTCGGATCGATCAGCTCCGACCGCTCAGGGGCAGCCTTTCGAGGAGCCCTCATGCCGGCATAGGTCTCGATCATACCCTTCGCGTTCTGGGTAGGTTGAGACAGAGGATCGAGATCCTTGGCTCGCCGGATCTCACGCACGGCCTCGTCCTTGCGGTCCAGCGTCACCAGTAGGGTGGCATACCAGCTGTGCGCCTGCGCGTTACCGGGCTCCAGTGCGATCGCCTTGCGGAGCTCCGCTTCCGCTTCCGTCCACCTGCCCTGACCAGTGAGGATCCCGCCCAGCGCGCTATGCGCCTCCGATAGCGAGCTGTCGAGCTCGAGCGCGCGACGCGCCGTCGCGCGCGCGCTGTCCCCGTACGAAGCACCCGGCGCGTAGCCAAGGCCGTTCATGAGGCGATACGCGTCCGCCATGCCGGCGTAGCCGAGCGCGAAGGTCGAGTCACGGGCGATCGCGTGCCCGAACAGGTCGAGCGCCTGCCGCAGACCCACAGGGTTGCGACTTTCAGCCACGTCGCGCCCTCTCACGTACAGCCCGTACGTGGTCGGATCCACCCGGCGCCTGGCTGGCCCGGGCGTGCTATCGCCTGCCAGCGCGATGCCGTGCACCCGCGACGCGATCGCCTGGGTGATCCTGCGTTCCAACGCGAGCATGTCACCCATATCGCTCTCGTAGGACTCGGCCCAGAGGTGGCGGTCGTTGGGCGCGTGCACCAGCTGCGCATCGACGCGCACGCGTCCGCCCTCGCTCAAGACGGTGCCCTCCACCACGCCGTCGCAATTCAGCTCGCGTGCGATCTCGGGCAGCGGCTTGCGCGCGCGCTTGTAGCGCACGATCGAGGTGCGGGAGATGACGCTGAGGTGCTCGTAGCGCGCGAGCTCCGTGATGACCCCGTCCGTCAGGGCGTCGGCGAAGTATTCCCGCGCGGTGTCAGCCGACAGGTTTTCGAACGGCAGGACGGCCAGGCAGGAGATCGCAGGCGTTCCGCCGACACCCCGTCCATGTGACAGCGCGAGGCCACCGAGCACCGCGACGAGGACGGAGCCGAACCCAAGACCGACGCGACTCAGGCGTCGCCCGTTGCCGCGGGGCTGCGCCGGCTCACGATCGGGTGGCGGAGGTGAGGCTGGGGGCGGCGTGGAGGCGACCGCTCCTCGGTCGAGAGCCGGTGGCGGCGCGACGCGCTCGCCGCGTCCGCGGGACTGTAACTCACGGACCAACGCAGCGACTTGCGGATCGGGTTGCGCTTGCAGCTCCTCGCGCAGCAGCGTCTCGTGCACGCGCGCGTGCTGAATCGCCGCCGCCGGGTCTCCGCTCGCGGCGAGAGCGCGCATCAAGCGGACCGTCACGCGCGAGCTGAAGGCATCCTGGGCGGCGAGCCGGCGCAGCCAGGTCACGGCACCGACGAAATCCCCCGCCGCCTCGAGCGCGTTCGCCGTCTGTTCCACCGCCTCGGCGTAGCGGCGCGCCAGGCGCGCGCGCTCGTCGTCCACCCAGCGGCCGAACTCCGGCGCGGCATCGGAAACGTGGAACCCCTCGAGCAGCGTGCCCCGATACAGCTCGAGCGCCTCGGCGGTCTTTCCAGCGTCGAGCGCGACCTCGAAGGCGACCGCGTCGCACGACACGATCTCCCGGTTGAGCCCTATCTCTTCGTCGCCGCGACTGAGGATCGCGTCGGCGCCGAGCGCGCGCCGGAGAAAGTGAACGGCCTGACTGAGGGCGTTGCGGGCATGCTGCTCGTCCTGCTCCGGCCAAAAGAGAGCGAGCAGCTTGTCACGCCGGTGGAGGCCGCGCGGGGTTGCGAGGGCAAGGTAGACGAGCAGTGCGACGCGGCGCGGCTGGGCGAGAGCGGAGCGCAGCTCGTCTCCTGCCGCACCCTGGAGCTGTAGCGCGCCGAGTGTTCGTAGGCGGATCGTCGACCCCATCCAGCCTCCTGCGCGCCGGTAGGTGGGGCCCTTACGCGCGCCGTAAGCCGCACGAGAGAGGCAGGTAAGGCGACCGACGCAACTTCGGTTCTTAAGGTAACCGTCGTGGACCCGCTCGCAATCGGGGAGGCTGTATGGTCGCCGTATCTCGCTACACCGTAGGTAGTTCGCTCCTGGTGCTCTCGCTGCTGATCGGCTGCGACCACAACGTGGTTGAGCCGTCGTCCGTGCAGTTCCGGGTGGCGGAGCCGCCCTCGAGCGCCGGGGCCGTCGCGCTGTCGGAGGGGCAGATCGACGTCACCTGGCCGGACAACTCGTCCAACGAGACCGGATTCGAGGTGCACCGCTCGATGACGGGATCGGCCGGCCCGTTCACACTGCTCGCCATGACGTCAGCGAACATCTCGAGCTACAACGACACTGGGCTCATCGCCGCGACCCAGTACTGCTACGAAGTCCGCTCCTTCAAGAAGACCGGGAAGCAAACGACCTACTCGACGTTCACTGGCGCCGTGTGCGCGACGACGCTCCCTCTACCTGCGCCGTCGGCGGCGAACGCAGTCGCCGTGTCCGACACTCGCGTGGACGTGGGCTGGCAGGACAACTCCGCGAACGAGAGCGGCTTCGAAGTGCACCGATCAAGTTCGGGGCTGAGCGGCGCGTTCGCTCTAGTGGCTTCGACAGGGGCCGGAGTTACGAGCTACAACGACGCGAGTCTGGCCGCGTCGACGCAGTATTGCTACAAGATCCGCGCCTTCCAAACGAATGGCAGCAACACGGGCTACTCAGAGTTCTCGGTCGTCGCATGTGCTAAGACGCTCCCCCCTCCTTTCCCTCCGCAGGCGCCGCGGTTGTGGCCGCCCGCGCCGGACGGCTCCACAGCGATCAGCGTCTATTGGGACCCCGGCAACTGGAGCAGCGACCCTGCGGCCACCGAGGGCTTCCGCCTGGAGCGCTCGCTGGATGGCGGCGTGACCTGGACGACAGCTGGTACAGACGGGGCAAATGACTGGTACAACTATACGCATCATCTGGTAGACGGAGGGCGCACGCCCGAGCGGCAGGTGTGCTATCGCGTGTTCGCCTTCAATCGTTGGGGCGAGTCCGACCCGTCCAACGCCGGCTGTACTGCCCCCCCTGTCGGTCCACCTGGACTCACGGCGACGATCGTCGACTCGCAGACCATCGAGTTCGCGTGGTCTGACAACTCGGCGGTCGAGGACGGCTACGTGGTTGGCTACTTCGGTTATGGGGAGGGCGGATGGCCGGCGTTTTTCGAGATCTGGAACACCGGCCCGAATGCGACGAGCGCTCGTGTCACGGACTTCGATATCGGGTTGTCGGACTGGTACGGTGTCGCGGCCGTAAAGGATGGCGGCTACTCCGACTTCGCGGACTGGAACGTGCCCGCCACGGATCTTGGCGCCGCCACCGCAGGCGCCCCCCGGACCGCGGTAGCGCGGCTCCGGCCTGGTCGCGTCGGCAAGTCTCGCCTGCCAATTCAAAGGCCGCGCTCCGCGGTCGCTCCAAGGAGGTGACCTATGAGTCGTACTCGATCGACCTTCGTTGCGTTGATTGCTGTCCTCGCCGGCCTTGCGATCGCTGCGTGCGAGCGCTCGCTACCACCCGAAGTCACCGCGCCGACCGCCCCTCGCTTCCTCGCAACCACCGAGGCAACCAGTCCCTGCATCTGGGCCGAGCAGGTTCAAGGGGTTGCCGAGTCAGGGGCGCTGTACGCGATGTTCCTGCCGGACCGCTGGAACGGCCGCCTGGTGATCTTCATCCACGGGCTGGTCGACCCCGCGCGCCCGCTCGCCCTGCCGACGCTGGGAGCGGCGGCGGATACGCTGCGTGCGCATTGTTCCGCGCTGGCCTACTCGAGCTTCTCGGAAAACGGCTGGGCGGTGAAGGACGGCGCCCAGCGCACCCACGAACTCAGCGAGCTCTTCGCCGCGCGGTTCGGCGAGCCGAGCCACACCTACCTGTACGGCCAGTCGATGGGGGGCCTGATCGCCGTCGAGCTGGCCGAGGCATACCCCACGCAGTACGCCGGCGTGTTGTCCGAGTGCGGCATTCTGGGCGGCTCGTTCGCGCGGTTTCGCTACATGTTCGACGTCCGGCTGCTATTCGACTTCTTCTACCCGGGGGTGCTTCCCGGCAGCGTGCTCGGCGTGCCCGAGGGGATCAACCTTGTCGATAGCATCCGCCTGCCGGCCCGCGCCGCCATGGCGGCACGCCCGGAGGGCGCCCACAACATCTCCGCGATCGTGCAAACCCCGGTGCCGTTCAGCAGCGACGCCGAACTCGTCATGTCGATCGAAGACCAACTCTTCCGCCACGCGCGGGAAGTCAACGACATCATCGCGCGCGGACACGGCGAGCCGCCGGTCGGCAACCGGGACATCGAGTATGCGGGAGCGCTCTACCCCGAACTGTTGCGGGCCATCAACGATTCGGTGCCGCGATTCGACGTGGGACGCTACGCCGCCCACTACGCGTCGCTGTACTACGAGCCCAACGGCGAGCTCGCCGTGCCGGTCTTGACGCTGTTTACGACTCGTGATCCGGCGCTGCCGGCGGTCATGAATGAGTTGGTCTATCGGGAGCGGGTGGCGACAGCGGGGCGATCGGATTTCTTGAGGCGGCAACAGTCGAGCGTCGCTTACGGCCACTGCACTTCAAGGCTGGCTGACCGGGTCGCCGCTTTCAACAACCTCGTGAATTGGGTGGAGCCGGCGGAGCTGGTGGAGCCGTGAGCCACAGCGCCGCTCTCGTCCGCGTCGTGGCTCGCCTGGCTCCGCTAATGTTGCTCGCTGCCGCCTGCCGCGAGCCGATGGCTCCGCTCCCGTCCATCGCTGCTGTCACGATCGTGCCGGAGTCCGTCGACGTCGTTGTGGGCGGAACCGTGCAGCTGACGGCGACGACGTGGGACGCCTCCGGCCGCGCCGTTCGCGGGCGGGCGATGACCTGGGCGAGCAGCGATCCCGCGGTGGGAAGTGTGTCGCGCACGGGGCTCGTGACGGCACTGATCAGAGGCTCGGCGACAATCACGGTCACGTCCGAGGGCCGGCGCGCCACGGCTGTCGTCGTGGTGTTTCTGCCGATGGGGGTGTGAGATGAGTGACCAGGGCAGCAGCCTGCATCAAACCATGAAGGTTGGAGGTACACCATGACGCGGGTGAACAGGGTCACAAGAGCTGTCGCGCTCATCGCCGCAGCGAGCATCGCGGCTGACTGCACCGATCAATCGACCGGCCCCAGACCGCCGGCCAGCCCTTCCCTCGAACTCGCCGCGACTGCAACGGCCGACGGCTCGAGAATCGCCTTTGTGAGCAACCGCGACGGCAACTTCGAGATCTACGTGATGAATGCGGACGGGTCGGGACAGACGCGACTGACCAACAGTCCGAACGCAGATCAAGCTCCCCGCTGGTCGCCCGATGGGACGAAGGTCGCGTTCGAGAGTAGCCGCGATGGGAATCTGGAGATCTACGCAATGAAAGCAGATGGCTCCGGGCAGACCCGCCTGACCAATGAGGCCGCGATCGACGCGAACCCCAACTGGTCTCCCGACGGCCAGCGGATTGCCTTCTATAGCAGCCGCGGTGGCAACACCGACATCTACGTGATGAACAGGGATGGGACAGGACAGACGCGCCTCACGAGCAACGTCGCCATCGACGCCGATCCCAGCTGGTCCCCCGACGGTCAGCAGATCGCCTTTCAGAGCAATCGGGACGGCAACCTCGAGATCTATACGATGAGGGCAGACGGCTCGGGCCTGATGCGCCTGACCACTAATTCGGCGGTGGACGGCTTCCCGACCTGGTCACGAGACGGGACGCGGATCGCGTTCACCAGCGAGCGAGACGGCGACCAGAACGTCTATGTCATGAACGCGGATGGGACCGGTCAGACACGCCTGACCGACAACGCCGCGCCCGACGCCGCCCCCAGGTGGTCGCCGGACGGGACGCAGATCGCGTTCACGAGCTTCCGGGACGGCGGCTACGACGTCTACGTGATGCGTGCCGACGGTTCGGGCCAAACGCGGCTGACAACGGATGGTGCGTTCGACGCCGATCCTGACTGGGGACCCGCAGCACCGTCGCCACCTCCGACGACCGGCGAGAGGATCGTGTTCACAAGCACGCGAGACGGCAGCCGTAGCTATGACATCTACGTGATGCGACCGGACGGGTCGGAGCAGACGCGCCTCACGGACGACCCTGCCGAGGACTTAGATCCGCGTTGGTCGCCCGACGGTACCAGGATCGCGTTCAGTACCTCCCGCGATGGGGACCGTGAGATCTACGTGATGAACGCCGACGGCTCGGCTCCGACCCGGCTGACCAACAGCCTGGGCCCGGATCTCGTACCGGCCTGGTCCCCGGACGGACGGCGCATGGCGTTTGCCAGCCTGCGCGATGGCAACACCGACATCTACGTGATGAACACGGATGGAACGGGACAGACGCGCCTCACCGACAACCCGGCGCACGAACTCGAGCCCGAGTGGTCGCCGGACGGCCGACATATCGCCTTCGTCAGCGACCGGGCCCTCAACAACAACATCTACGTGATGAATCCGGACGGCTCGGGCCAAATAGCGCTTACGAATGGAGAGGACCCCAAAACGTCCCCGCGGTGGTCACCCGATGGACGCCGGATTGCGTTCCAGGGCTTGGGGTACGGCGGCATCCAAATATTCGTGATGAATGCGGACGGCTCGGGCCAAACGCCCCTCGGTAGCAATGCCAGTGACGACCAGGATCCCTCGTGGTCGCCGGACGGGCAGAAGATCACATTCACGAGTCGGCGAGATGGCAACCTGGAAATCTATATCATGAACGCGGACGGCTCGAACCCAACGCGGCTGACGTTCGACCCCGCTTTCGACTTTTCGCCGGACTGGACTGTCGGGGCTGTGTCATTACCGAACCGAGTGCCAGTCGCGAACGCTGGCCTTGACCGCAGCATCATCCGCTCGAGCGCGCTCGGCGCGTCCGTCCCGCTCGATGGCTCCGGCTCCTCTGACCCAGATGGCGATCCGCTGAGCTACGAGTGGCGGGAAGGCTCGACCATGCTCGCCACTGGCCCGACGCCCACCGTCACGCTCGGCCTCGGTGTGCATGCCCTCACGCTCGAGGTGAGAGACGGCAAGGGCGGGTCGAGCACGGACGACGTTGCGATGGCCGTGCACAACAGCCCGCCAACCGCCCAGGCCGGCGGTCCCTACGCCGGAGACGAGGGTGCGGCTATACCGCTCGCCTTGTCGGCCACCGACGTGGATGGTGCGGCGCTCACGTTCACCTGGGACCTGGGCGACGGCACCACCGGGACCGGTTCAGTCCCCCCCACGTCCCATGTCTACGCGGATGGCCCGTCAACACACACCATCACCCTGGCCGTGCGTGATGCCGACGGCGGCAGTGACGCGAAGACCGCCGCCGTAATGGTGACCAACGTCGCTCCAGTCCTTGGCGCGGTCAGCATTCCATTCGACCCCGTCCCCCTTGGCGCCACTGTAACCGCATCCGCGTCGTTCAATGACGCCGGTCCAGCCGATACGCACGTGGGCTTCGTGCAGTGGGACCAGGGCAGCTCATTCGACCTGGCAAGTCCCGGCGTGAATCAGGCAGCGAAGACCCTGAGCGCCAGTCGTGCCCTCGCGGCGGGCGTCTACACTATTTCGCTACGGATACGTGACGACGATGGGGGCGAGGATACGAAGGCCGCGTCATCCTACGTCGTCGTGTACGACCCGAGCGCCGGCTTTGCCACCGGCGGCGGCTGGATCACGAGTCCCGCGGGCGCCTACGCCCCCGACCCCGCGCTCGCGGGCAAGGCGAGCTTCGGCTTCGTCGCGAAGTACCTGAAGGGCACGACGATTCCCACCGGCAACACGGAATTTCAGTTCCAGGAGGGCAACCTCGCGTTCCAGAGCACGAGCTACCAATGGCTCGTCGTCGCGGGCGCGAAGGCGCAGTTCAAGGGCGAAGGTGCCATCAATGGCGGTGCGACCGTCTACGGCTTCCTGCTCACCGCGATCGACGGGCAGCTGAACGGCGGCGGCGGGGCCGACCGGTTCCGGTTGAAGATCTGGGATAAGACCACCGATGCCGTGATCTACGACAACCAGCGGGGCGCAGTCGAGGACGGTGACGCCGCGACGGTGCTTGGCGGCGGCAGCATCGTAATCCACAAGTGAGCGATCGTCTTGGCGGTAACCGCCGGCGGCCGTTGATGCCATTACTCATCGTGTGGCTTGTGGCCTGTGGCCACGACATCACGACACCCTCGTTTCCCATCACGGTGCATTTGGCGTTGGTCAACCAGACAACGGATTCCGTCTTTGTACGAATGGCAGCAGACGAATCCGCGTACCCGGGGATCAGCCGCGTCGCACCGTCCGACAGCCAGTGCACCGAGTTGTACGCGTGGGCGGATTCGGTTCCGGTGGAAGTCCGTTCGTGGACGAATCCGAACAATATCTACGGCACGGCGTGGCTCTATCCGCTTCGTCGCACGTCGTGGCAGGCAACAGTCAATCCAAGCGGAGTCACGGTGACGACTGCAGCGGCCGCCTGTTCTCTTTAGGCCGCAAGAGCGGGAGGACGTATGGTTCCGACGTTGAGGGCTCTGGGCTGGAGGGGATGGAGGAAGTTGACGGTGGCGCTGGCGGCGCGCGACTGAAACCGCAGTGCCCAATGCCCCCTTGCGGGTCCCAGATCGCAGACGTACATGGAGAGGGAGAACGAGCAGACAAGCGCAGACCCGAGGTAGTGCGGTGCTTCGAGGTCGCAGTGCAGTGAGCCGGTTCCTGTTGGTGTCGTTGGTGGCGGCGTGCGTGGCGTCGTCACTCGCGGCACAAGCAACCACCGCAACCCTCCAAGGCGCTGTCACCACGAGCGACGGCACCGTCCTGCCCGGCGCCGAGGTCGTGGCGTGGAGCCGCGAGACGGGCTCCGCCCGCTCCGCGCTCGCGGATCTCCGTGGCGCCTACCGCCTGCTCGGCCTGGACCCCGGCCCCTACGATGTGACCGCACGCGCAGTCGGATTCCGCGCGCTGCGCCAGACGGGCGTGGAGCTCATCCTCGGCGACGAGGCGACCCTCAACTTCGTGCTCGAGCCCGGAGCAGTCGAGCTCGACCCCGTCGTCGTCCGGGCGGCGCCCTCGGTGCCCGTAGAGCGGCTCGACGTTGCCACGCCGGTGCTCGAGCGGGAGATCGAGCGCCTGCCGCTCAACACCCGCGACGTGCTCGCGCTCGCGTCGATCGCACCGGGCGTGCGGACGTTCGCCCCGGAAGCGGGGCGGTCGGTGCCGGCGGCCGGCGCGCTGTCCACGGGGCGCTTCGTGAACCTCTACGTGGACGGGGTCGAGTGGAAGGGTCTGGCAACCGGTGCGCTAGTGGGCGCGCCAGGCAGTGGGTCGCTCATGCCCCAGGAAGGCATTCGCGAGTACCGTGTCTCGTTGAACCCGTACGATGCAGAGTACACGCGCGGCGCTTCCTGGGTGATCAGCGCGGTAACACACCAGGGGAGCAACACGCTCCACGGGTCGATCTTCGGCTTCGACCAGAATCGCGATCTCGTCGCCCAAGGGACCTTTCAGCGCACAAAGCCGGACTACCAGCGTAAGCAGGTCGGCGCCAATCTTCGGGGGCCGCTGCTCAAAGATCGGCTCTTCTTTGCGATCAGCTACGAAGGACAGCTTACCGATAACTTCATCGATGTCGTTCCGGGGCGCCCACCGGCGGACTCAGGCATCTGGGATCAATACGCCGGGACGTTCCGGGCGCCCTTCCGAAATCACATGGCCATGGCGCGTCTGACAGTGCCACGCGGACGGCATACGGTGGATGCGATCTGGACGACGCGACGTCTCTCGACCGAATCCGCCTTCGGCGCGAAGCTGTCGCGTGACGCTGGCGTCGTCTCCACCTACCGCGTGAGCAGCGTCCAGCTGCGGGACCGCTATGCCTCGCCCTCACTCGTCAACGAAGCCTCCCTCTACCTGCTTCGCAACGATGAAGACGACTCTCCGCTGGCCCCGGGGCCGACGTTCGTGTATCCGAGCATCCAAATCGGGCGCAACGATTTTCCGCTGACGATCGCTGAGCGCCATATCGGGTTCAGCGACAAGCTGTACGCGGGCGCTCGCTTCGGCGGCGAGCACTTGTTGAAATCTGGACTCGAGCTGACTCGCGTCGACGGGCGCGGCTATCAACCGACAAGCATGGACGGTTTCTTCCGGTTTCTGAGCGACACGAGCACGCAGCCGCAGCGCGGCACGATCGGGGTCGGGTTCCTCGATTCCATCACGACGAACGACGCCCATGGCACGATCGACGGCTGGCTGGTGGGCGGATACCTCCAGGATCAATGGCGGCCGATGTCCTCCCTCATCGTGACCGCTGGGGTACGATACGATGCCGAAATCGGAACCCTGAATCAGAACGAGGTGGCGCCATGGGCCAGCGACACCACCTTGCGGCGCGCCGTAGGAGAACGCTATCTCAACTCCGGCGACCGTCAGACCGATCTCGACAACATCGCGCCGCGCGTCGCGGTGGCGTGGGACCTCTTCAGAAATGGCCGCACGTCCCTACGAGCCGGCTATGGCGTGATGTACGATCGGGTGCCGGTGTTTGGAGCATTCTTCGAGAAGATCTCATGGGGTTGGCGGACATACACATTCCTCAACCCCGGCACCACGGATCCGGCGGAGCTGCGGCGCCGCGTGGTCGCTGGCACGGGCGGTGCCGCGGTCCCGCCAAACCTCGTGCTTCTCCCCGATCGCCTAGACACGCCCGCGAACCATCAGTGGTCGGCCGGTATCGGACGCCGCCTGTCAGCTCACGTCACGCTCAACGTCGACTACCTGCACCAGCACCTGCACAATCTCCCGGTGACGGTGAACGTGAATACCGTCGATTCGGCGACGGGCCAACGACGACTAACCGGCCGCTACGGTGACATCATCGTGTGGGGCAGCTTCGGAGATGCGAGGTTCCACGGCATCGTCACTTCGCTGCAGATCGATCGCGCGCCGACGCGCATCAGCCTGGCGTACACGTTGGGCTGGGCAGAGTCCGAGTTCGGCGGCCAGTCCACGAACGGCTATCCGGATTCTGCGGCGTACTCGATGCAGCGGAGCACAGGCGACGAGCGGCACCGGTTGGTCCTTTCCGGCTTGACCGATCTCCCACTCGGCCTCCAGCTCTCCACGATCGCCGTCGCGGCAAGCCCTTCCCCCTTCGCGGCAACCGTCGGCACCGACGTCAACAAAAATGGCGCCCTCAACGACGACTGGCCCAACGGCATCCGTACGTGGCGTCGCGACGGGTGGGGTTATTGGTACCGCACGGTCGACATCCGGCTGGGCAAGGCGTTCTCGCTGCAGAGCGGACACCTGATCGTGACGGCCGACGTGTTCAATCTGTTCAACTGGGCCAACCACTCCGAGTACCAGAGCAAGCAGAACCTGCTCGACTTTGCAGAGCCCGTCGGCGACTACTTGCGCCGCCAGGCGCAGCTGGGCGTCAGATATGAGTTCTGAGTCGACCCCCGCCCCGCCCTAACACCAAATCCTTCGCTCGCGCGCGTGCCGCGCGTCGGCAGAACCCTTCGCACTCTTCGGGACAGCAGATCCTGACAGCGCCGCCCGACTCAAATAGAAGAACGTGAAGAGGAAGTAATGGAAGATCCGGAGGCCCTCAAGCGAGCGTCCGCCGGATCGTGCATCGGGAGGTGGTTTCCTCCTTTCCCTCTCCGAAGCAACGCAGCATGTCATCCTGAGCGCCGCAGGCGCGAAGGACCTGCTTTCGGCCGTGCCCGACGAGCGTCCAGACAGCAGAACCGTCGCTCGCGTGCGGTCCGTGAGCGCAGATCCTTCGCTCCCGCGTATGCCGCGCGACGGCAGAACCCTCTTCGCACCCTGCGGGACAGCAGATCCTTCGCTCGCGCGCGTGCCGCGCGACGACACTACCCCCGTGGCACTCTGCGAGACAGCAGGTCCTTCGCTCGCGCGCGTGCCGCGCGCTCGCTCAGGATGACAGCGCCGCGCGGCCTCGGTAGAAGAAGAAGGGAGGGTGACTTCTCCCCCCTCGCTACGCCGTCCTGGCCGCCTTCACCGTCAACGGCTTGTTGAGCTTGATCGTGATCGCCGCACCCTTGGGTATCACGATGTCGATGTCTCGCGACGCGCGCGCCGCGGCCGCGCCGGCGGCGGCCCCTGCGGCGCCCCCGATCACGGCACCCTTCGTGTTCTTCCCGAGCAGCTTGCCGACGAGCGCCCCGGCCACCGCCCCGCCGGCGACCTTCGCGGCGTCCGCCTTCGTCACGCCGCGACCCTTCATCACGGTGTCCATCGACACCACCGACGCGTCGATCGGATAGCTCGCGCCCCGCACCGACACGCTCGTGAGCGATAGCTCGATCTTGCCGGTCGAGTTCGGGTTCGGCGCGGGCTCCGCGGCCGCGATGGTGCCCGACACAGTCGCGCCGGCCGGAATCACCACTCGCCCGCTCGGGTCCTTCACGGCCTCGCTTACGGTGGCGCTGAAGGCGTCACCGGCCTTGGCCGTGCGGGTCGTGATCGTGTCGCTCGCGGCGAGCGGGACGCGAGCCCCGGCCGCGAGGGTGAGCGGAGCCGGCGCCGCGGGCTTCGGGGGAGCAGGCTTCTTGACGGGCGTCGCCTTCGCGGGCCCCGCTTTCGCCGGCTCGGTCGCCGCAGCCGGTACGTCCTTCATGGCCGCCGTGGACTCGGTCGGGGCGAGCGTGAGGTTGCGCGCCGTCGAATCGGCCGACCGGCTGGTCTGCTCGCCTTTGACGCAGGCGAGGAACGCCACACCCGCCAGCGCGGCGACCAGCAGTCCGTGCTTCTGGAGTCTGATCATTTCATCCCTCTCATTGAGTTTCGGAGCTTATTCGGCCCCTAATATAGGAAGGTGGCCCCTCAAGTTCCCAGGCTGAAGCCTGGGCCCCGCACGACACTGTGCTAAAGCACACTGGCAGTGTCCTTTAGGACAGTGCCTCACCGGGCCCACCCTTCCAGGGTGGGAACACATCGGCACGGATCACCTAGGGGCCTACAGTCGGCTCTTCAAAAACTCCGGCGTAAGCCCCTGCAGCCAGCTCGCGAGCAGGGTGAAGCGGTCGGTCACGAGCAGCAGCCCGAGCAGGATCAACAGGATCCCCGCGAT
>Ga0137366_10002363_pt1 | contig 14454 bp, 13 predicted proteins | sample SagtaG_8_FD_104938 | JGI IMG/M metagenome (GOLD analysis project Ga0137366, IMG submission 104938) | Vadose zone soil microbial communities from Sagehorn Ranch, Mendocino, California, USA - Sage1_L_60_16 metaG | ecosystem: Environmental > Terrestrial > Soil > Vadose zone | place: USA... | reverse complement strand
TTGCTCGGAACTGTTTATCTCTGACCAGACGCTTTCTCCGACGAAAATGTTGAGCGTGTAGAGGCGCTCGCCACGGCGAGCGCGGGTTGGATTTGCGTCGCCGGTTGACCCGTCTTCGCCAAGCTTCGGCGCGGCGAGCACAACCGCCGCTACAACTTTGCTTGCATTACGCCATCACTTGCTTGAACGCGGACAGAAATGATTCCATTTCGGATTGCTTTCCGATGGTGACGCGCATGTGATTCGGTAGCGCGGGGAATAACCGGCCGACGTGAACATTTTTTTCTTTCATCGCCTTGATCAGTGGGACGACTGGTTTCTTGCAATCAAACATGATGAAGTTGGCCTGAGACGGAATTGTTTTGTAACCCATCCTTTCGAGCTCCGAGATCACGAACGCTTTCGCTTCGCTATTCAATCGCTGACCGTTTGGTACGTGATCGGCATCGTTAAGGCTCGCGCTCGCCGCGGCCAACGCCATGATGTTGACGCTGTCCCACATCTGATTGGAGCGCATGCGGTCGACTGTTTCCTTCTGCCCAACGCAATAACCGCAGCGTAATCCTGCCATGCCATAAATCTTCGAGAACGTGCGCGACACAACCAGGTTCGGGTGATCCTTCACTAGTGGTATAACCGTTTCGTAGTCAGGGCTGTCGGCGAAATGGAAGTACGCTTCGTCCACAAGAATCATCGTCTCGCGCGGCGTCTTAGCGATAAAATCGCGCAGCTCATCCTTCGGCGTGATGCTGGCAGTGGGATTGTTCGGGTTACAGACGTAAATCAAACCGCCCTTCGTGGCAGCAAGCATCTTCGGTAGGTCATGTGCGAAGCTGCTGCTCAGCGGGACCTTCACCACCTCGGCGCCATTAGCTTTGGCATTATTGAGAATTGCTTCGAACGTTGGATCTGCTGCGACAAGCTTTCCGTTCTGAGGTCCAGTAAATGTTTCTGCGCAGAGCTTGAGGATCTCACCGGAACCATCACCGAGTAGGATCTCGTCGTGATTGACGCCATTGAGCTTGGCCAGTTTGTCGATCAGCATGTTGTTGTGCTCATCCGGATAACGGCAGCTTAACCCGAATGAGTCCGTCATCGCCCTTAGCGCACTCGGCGAAGGTCCGTAAGGATTCTCATTCGCGCTTAAGCGCACAGCACCATCGAATCCAGCGACGATATGCTCTGATTGGTTTGCGAGTGAAAACGCAGGCCTAACGAGAGCCGCTGCAGCGCCTGCGCCTAATAGCTGTGCAAATTTACGTCGAGAAACGGAAATGGTATTCATTTTTTGAACGCTCCTTAACGTCGACTGTTAGGCTGATCTGAACCGAATGCCAGACCGAATTGCGCCAACCGCCTTTTTGCTGGCCGCATGCGCCACGTTTGCAACGCTCGGATGCGCCAAGGCACGTGAGGACGACCATGCGCGACAGATGGCCACACGTGTGCGAACCGAATTTCTGCATGCCTGGAACAATTACGAACGCTATGCGTGGGGTCACGACGCGTTGCGGCCTTTAAGTAAAACCGCGCATGATTGGTACGGAGAGTCGCTGCTAATGACTCCGGTCGATGCACTCGACACACTCATCCTGATGCGTCTTGATGCCGAGGCTGCAAGGGCGCAATCGCTGATCGTGAGTGAGCTCTCGTTCGATCGCGATATTTATGTCAAAAATTTCGAGATCACAATACGCCTGCTCGGCGGTCTTCTCTCCAGCTATCAACTGACCGGAAACAAACGCCTCTTGAGGTCAGCTGAAGATTTGGGTGACCGACTGCTTCCGGTTTTCAACTCACCGACAGGACTGCCTTACGTTTATGTCAATCTCCGCACTGGTCAGACCCGTGACGCGATAACGAATCCGGCAGAAACCGGCACGCTCCTATTGGAATTTGGCACTCTGAGCAAATTGATTGGCAGGCCGGTTTTCTACGAGAAAGCCAAGCGCGCTCTAGTGGAAACCTTTAAGCGCCGGTCGGCGCTGGGCCTGGTTGGGGAAAGCATTAACGTTGAGACGGGCGCGTGGACGAACACTGACAGTCACATCAGCGGCGGCATTGATTCGTACTACGAGTATTTATGGAAATGCTGGCTTCTATTTGGCGATAAAGACTGTCACGACATGTGGACTGCGAGCATTCCCGCGATTCACAAATATCTCGCGGACGAAACCCGCGGCGAGTTGTGGTACGGGCACGCAGATATGCAGACAGGTAAGCGGACAAAAACAACTTACGGCGCGCTCGATGCATTCTTTCCTGGCTTGCTCGCTTTTTCAGGCGATCTGGCGAGGGCGCGTCGCCTGCAGACTTTATCGTTCAAGATGTGGAACCTGTACGGCATTGAGCCGGAAATTCTCGATTACAAAACGATGCATGTGGTCAACGGAAGTTATCATCTACGCCCGGAGATCGTTGAGTCCACTTATTACCTTTATCATTACACACGTAACCCGGCATACCGGCAGATGGGTGAGAAAATGTTTGATGATTTCGTTAAGTATTGCCGCACCGAGGCCGGCTACGCCGCCCTTGCCGACGTGATTAGTAAGAAACAGCTGGACGAAATGGAGAGCTTCGTCCTGGCCGAGACTTTCAAATATTTTTATTTGCTCTTCGCATCGCCCGAAACTTTGAAATTCGATAAAATCATTCTTAACACCGAAGCGCACCCATTGAGGCGAACTTGGTGAAACGTCCTTTTGACATTTTCATATGATCTTTGAGTTGCTGAAGCAGCAAAGGCGACGTCGCCTGCGCGCCCGACCGTTTCCGAAAGACCGGCTGACGTTGATTCACCGTCATGTTGTGTTTTTTCACAGACTGTCCGCGAGCGACCGCGCGGAACTACTTGGTCACATTCAAGTATTCCTCGCCGAAAAACGCTTCGAGGGATGTGGCGGTTTTGCGATCACGGATGAAGTCCGCGTGACTATCGCGGCGCAAGCTTGTCTTCTGTTGTTGCATCGCAGGACGGATTATTTCCCCGATCTGCTCACGATTCTTGTTTATCCATTGCTATACATGGTGGAAGAAAAACGGCAGGTAGGTGAGCATGTTTGGGAACATGGGACTGTGGGTCGTCTTGGAGAGACCGGCCGCAGAATGGGTTCATTGGTCCTCTCCTGGGGCGCCGTCAAACATGCTGCGGCTGATCCCGCCGATGGTAAGAATGTTGTCCTTCATGAATTTGCACATCAGCTCGATTTTGAAAATCACGCAGCTGATGGAGTGCCGGGACTCGCTACCCGCGAACAGCAATTGGCGTGGAGCGAAGTTATGAGGTCTGAGTTTGCGTCTCTGCGTGCTGCGGACGAAAGCGGGATACCGACGTTGCTGGATACTTACGGAGCCACTGATCCGGTTGAGTTTTTCGCCGTATCAGTCGAGGCGTTCTTCGAGCGACCGCACGCGCTTCGCGCTTGTCATCCAAAGCTGTACGCAGAACTGCAAAAGTATTTTCAGCAAGATCCTGTGGAATATTCTGCTGAGCGAGCAGTAGGAACATAGGCTTATAGCCTGTGCGCACAGCTCGTTTGAAACGCGCTGTGCCCGCTTGCAGCGGAGTGCAACTCCGCTGGGCGCACAGACCTGGAGGTCTATGTTCCGGTCATTATTGTGGCTGCGGAACGATCCGGAGATACGGTTTCGGCGCCTTCCAGCCTTGCGGATAACGCTTCTTTGCCTCGTCGTTGGACACCGAGCCGGCGATGATCACATCCTCGCCCGGCTTCCAGTTCACTGGAGTTGCCACCTGATGTTTCGCGGTCAGTTGCAGGGAATCGATCACTCGCAACACTTCATTGAAATTGCGACCAGTTGTCATTGGGTAAACGAGGATCAGCTTGATCTTTTTGTCTGGCCCGACCACGTAAACGTTGCGCACGGTCGCGTTATCCGCCGGCGTTCGCTTCTTCGCGTCGCCTGTGGTATCCGCTGGCAGCATGCCGTATAGCTTGGCGATTTTGAAATCAGCGTCGCCGACAATTGGGTAGTTGGGCGCGTGCCCTTGAGTTTCTTCAATGTCCTTGGCCCATCCCTCGTGATCGCCGGTCGAATCGACCGACAATCCCATGATCTTCACGTTTCTACGCTCGAACTCTGGCTTTATTTTCGCCATGTAACCGAGCTCAGTTGTGCAGACCGGGGTGAAGTCCTTCGGATGCGAAAACAAGATGGCCCAGGAGTCGCCAATCCAATCATGGAAGCGAATCCGGCCTTCGGTAGTTTCTGCTTCAAAATCTGGTGCTGTGTCGCCAATCTTCATTGTTCTTCCTCCTTTTTTGCTGGAGGTTATTCAAATTCGGAGACGAAAGTCAATGGGCTTGCGCGATCAACTGGCAGAACTTGTTGAGATCGATATTGCCTCCGGAAACAACGGCGACAATCGGGCCTTTGCCGGCTCTTCCGTTCAGCGCCGCAGCGAAGGGCAGTGCGCCTGCGCCCTCGGAAATAATGCGCGCCTTTTCTGCCATCAGGCGCATGGCGTTTTTTGTTTCCTCGAGGGTGACGACGAGATAACCGTCCACCACCGGTTTCATTCGTTCCCACATCCGAGGAAACACGCTTTGACCGCCGGCGCCATCCACGAACGAAGCTTTCCAGTTTTCGAACGCTTGCGGTGAGCCTCTTTCGAAAGACAGCGCTGCGGGGGCGGCCGTTTCCGGCTCAACGCCGAAAACTTTGGCTTCCGGCTTGAGCGCTTTGATTGCGCTGCCCAGTCCGGTGATCAGTCCGCCACCGCCGATACTGGCAATCACCGCAGCGGTGTCGGGAGCGTCCTCCAGGATTTCCAGTCCCATCGTAGCGTGACCGGTGATGAAATTGTGATCATCGAACGGATGAATGAACGTTCCTTCGACTTCCGGAAATGACCGTTCCTCGAGCGCTTTCCACGCAATGTGGTACGGAACGGGAAAAAGCTTTGCGCCGAGCGCACACATGCGCTCCAGCTTTGATTTCGGCGCGGTTTCAACAACCACGACCGAGCACGGTACACCGGCCTCTCTAGCTGCGTAGGCAACGCCTTGTCCTGCGTTTCCCGCGCTAATGGTCCAGACGCCACGCGTGCGTTCATCTTCAGAAAGAAGTGCCACGGCGTTAGCGGCGCCGCGCAGTTTATAAGCGTTGATCGGCTGCAAATTTTCCAGCTTGAGCCGGATGTCGGGATATTCTGGTCCGAGCTCGAGGCGAATAAGCGGTGTGCGCACGATCGTGTTTGCGATCCGCTTCCGCGCAGCACGGATCTCAGCCAGTTCAATCGGTCTCACAGCTTCGAGCGTCGCAGACATGTATGATGATTCTAAAGGTGGCTGTTGCAGTGGCAACCATTTGCCGGCGGAATCATCGGCGCAGCAGAAGTTGCTCTAGGACCGCGATTCGAATTTAAAACGTTTTATCAGAGTCGAGCAGGATAGTGACGGGGCCTTCATTGACCAATTCCACCGACATCATTGCCTGGAACACGCCTGTGGCAACGGTGACACCCAGACGGCGCAGCATTTCGCTGAACTCTTCATACAGCAGCTTTGCCTGTTCTGGTGGCGCCGCAGCAATGAAGCTCGGCCGACGTTGACCGCGAGCGTCACCATAAAGTGTAAACTGGGACACGACGAGTGCGCTGCCGTTTACGTCCAATAGCGAGCAGTTCATTTTTCGCTGGTCGTCTTCAAAAATCCTCAGGTGCGCGATCTTGCTGGCCATACTCACAGCGATCGCGGAAGTGTCGTCGCGGGCGATGCCAAGCAGGATCATGAGACCGGCGCCGATTTCTCCCGTGGCCACCCCGTTGACGGTTACACGTGCACGGCTCACACGCTGAACGACAGCTCGCATCTCTTCACACTACAACGTCTTTTGCAGCAAATCGGCGAGCCGCCAACCGGCCCTGTGCAGTTCGTCGCGCACGACATTAATTGCCCACGTTCGATAAGACGCCTGGCCCACAGTGGGTTTTTCGACGGCCTCACCTGCGGCAACAAACCGATCGGTATCCAGTAACGGTTTTACGTTCCGGAATTCCAGACGCGCATGCGCCTCGCGCGCGATCGGCAGGATTTCGTCCGCCCATATCTCGGCATAATTGTCGATGGCGACGCTTGATGGCATCCGCCAATTCTTCGATTCGTGTGTCGCCATTTCGTGGACAAGCTCTTTCTTTAGTGGCTCGATCTGCGTCTGCAATTCGCTTTTCTGCAGCCGATCGATCACTTGAGGGAAAAGCCCGTTCACTGCGTCGTAGTCCCAAAACCCGTGGAATTTTTTCTTGTGAAAGCCGCGACGGCGCGGCGGCTCATCGCTTAACTCCAGTGTGAACGTATTTCCGCCTTCGTCTTCAAGGGCCGATTTATTTTTGTCCGGATCCGCGATCTGACCTTGCTGATCAAAATATTCCGCACCTACATGCAATGGCTGATGAATGTCGGCGACGTAATGGGCTAGCAAAATTAATGCTACTGGCTTCGTAATCTTCCGTTCATTTTGTTCGGGTATCTGTCCTTTCAAGACTTGGACGCAATAGGGAATCATATGCACGATGTCCCATTTGCTGCGACCCGCAGTGCCTTCGTGGTAAGCTTGTGCCGGCACCACCGGAACGTCAGTGTAGTGAAACCAATGGTGCGACGGCGCGACCGAATTCATCTCGTGCGTCGGCTGATTCGCGCGCCAGAAATCACGCAGTTGCCTGTCAATTTTACAGTATGCCGAGAAATGGAATGACCTGGGATCGTCCACTCCCTTTTTGTCCCAGCCTTTAATCTCGTCTGCGATTACCGCAGCTTTTTCCAGCGTAAGCCCGTTGAGCAATACACGAACCTTCGCGGCTGTAGGGCTATTCGCCAGGCGCTCGTCTGCAATCGCGCCGACGATCTCGTGGCCCAGCGGGCCGTAGGCAAGACTCGAACCGCGAAGCGCGAGGAAAGCGAAAGCAATCAAGATTTCTCGACGCGTGAAGTTCATTAATGTGGCAGGACGATTAGAACTTCAGCGACGTACTGAGCAAATGATATTGCCACGCGAATAAGCCGAACGCGATTCCGCCGATCGCCAGAAGAATTGCATGGGCACGGAACCAAAGTCCTTGTCCAGGAAGTTTGGCAAAGCGAGCGGCAGCAACGATCAAAAGAACTACACCGGCCATTAACAGCCATCCGAAAGTCTGAAACGTCCGCAACCATGGATTGATCGCGTCGCCCAGGATCACGACATGTTCCAGTCCCTGACTCAAGGCGATGACGGGCGCCAAAATAAAAATCAATTCGCCAAGGCAGACGATCCGCGAAAGCAGATATAGAACGCGATCAGTTTTCGCGCTGAACAATGGACGTTCGTATTTTCTACGGACCAAAACTGCGACCGGCCAGAACAACACAGTCAAAAGCGCGAGCACCAAGTTTCCACCAACCACCAAACCGATAAAAGTTTTGCTCGCGTACCAAGGAACGCGCTGGCTTTCGAAGACCGCAGGGAAGGGGAGCATCTCGCGCACAACGCCGGATCCGTCACGACGGAACGCGATTTTTTCCAAACCATCGCTCTCGCCATAAACAAGCGGCGCAATTTCTTTCCATTCTTTTAATTGGCCACGCTGATTCTTGTCGCCCTCCACAGTGAGAACGCCGTCCTTATCGCTATTAACGCGAATCTGACTCATCAATGCGAGAATTTTGAGGAACGTTGTTTCTCCGCGCCGCGTTCCATCATAAACGCCACTCACTGCCCGTCCGTCCGACTTCGCAGTGTTTGGATCGGCATCAATCTTCGGTTCGCCTCGACTCGGGAAATAGCGATCCACAAAGGTGCGCCACACTTCGCCCCTGCCGCCGCCAACATTCTTACCGAGGCTGTTGTAGGAAATGAAATAACCAACGTGCTGATCGGGGACGAGGACCATGTCACTATGGAAATAAACCGTGTCGCCGCCATGAGCGATGGCGCGCACAGGGTTCATGCAATACTCCATGAAAGTCATGCCCAAGCCGTTGATCATCGGATGAAGTTCAAACTGGCGGGTTTCCATTTGCCGCACGGTTTCGGGATTCAAAATAGCGACGCTGTCGACGCTGCCATCCTGAAGAAACGCGAGCATAAACCGCGTCATATCGGCGGCGGTCGTTGAGAGCGCGCCGGCGGGCGCGGCTTGAACAAATTCGAAATCGCGCGGCTTCTTCGCGGCGTTCAGATAACCTTTCGACATTTGTGGCGCAAGCTGCGACGGCAGCGGTTGGTCGAAGGTCGAATTGCTCATCCGCAGCGGCTTCAAAATGTGATTGTCGATGTAGCGTTCGAATTTCTCGCCGCTCACACGCTCGATGATGTATCCGGCCACTGTGAATCCATAATTGGAATAGGAAGGGACTGTGCCCGGCGGAAAAATTCGGGCTGGCATTTGGTCCACCAGATAGGTGCGTAGTGGCTTGATGTCGCTCTCGTGGGCCACGAACAAATTCTTCAATGTGTCCTCGAATCCGGCCGTGTGAGTGAGCAATTGCCTTAGCGTAACAGGCTCCGGATACGTTTTGGGAATTGCAAAATCGAGGTAATCATTGACGTCACGGTCGAGATCGAGCTTCCCTTGCTCGACCAATTGCATCACGGCTGTTGCCGTGAACAATTTCGAAATCGAACCCGGACGAAACAAAGTCTGATCGGGGAGCACCGGCTTCTTCGCTTCGAAATCAGCGTAGCCGTAACCCTTTTGAAATAACACTTGCCCGTCCTTCACGACCGAAACGACAGCGCCTGCGATGTTTCGGTTTCGCAATTGCGAAGGAATCAGCGCGTCGAGAAAAGTTTCGAAGTCGGCTTTCGTTAATACAGGCTGCGGGCTTGGCTGGGGCGCGACGGCAGGATGTTGCGCTGGCGGCGGCGAAGGGCCCGATATGAACGGCGATGGTGCTGGTCCCTGAGCCTGGACAATAGTTGCCAGTGCCCAAGCTAGCGTCACGGCCAAATGGCAGCCAAGGATGGCTGTTTGCATTGAAAGCCAGTGTGCCAGTTGGGACGGGTCTGACAAGACCGTGATTTACACGTCCTTTTCTCCCATCAGGCGCGACTGAATTAGTTCGATCCGCTTTTGCAATTTTTCGAAATGCGATCCCGGCCAGTAGATTTGGCCGCAGCCGGTGCAACGCCGGAATTGTTCGTAATAGATTTTGGTGAGCGGCTCGAGCTTCTCAATCACGTCGGCTTTAGCGACTTGTTGCACCCTTTCATTGCAGCGAAGGCAGCGGGTAAACGGAGCGATCAAGCCGAGAAGATCAAAACGGCGGATCACTTCGATTGTTTGCTGGTCGGCGTTTTGTGAACGCGGGCAGTAACCATGCTGCACAATCGCATGCATGAGCAGACGGCGATCACGTGTCAACAGCGCACGGTTTTCACGCGTCATGACTTCGAGCAACTGCCGGTCATTGGCCTGCTGGTCGTAAGCAACATCAAACCCGAGCAGACGAAGGTTGCGTGTGAGCTTTCCGAGATGTCCATCCGCGACAAACATCCTAATACAAGAAACTTGCAATCGTTTTTCCTTCAGACGCAGATCACAATTTTCAACCGAAAAGACATCCATCTCTACATTGCTCGCCAGCGTATGAGCGAAACCGACGGGATGCCCGTCCACCAAGATCACATTAACTTCCGGATGCGGAATGCCGCACGATTCGATCACATCTTTCACTGATGTCTTTTCGTTTAGGCTACGCTCAATACTTCCGTGGCGAGCCCGTGATCGGAGAAAAAAGCCAAGATCTCCGTGAAGGTTTAACCGAACTGAAAATGGTTTTACATCAATCGACGATGCGCGCATTGGCATAAGCGTATTCAAAAGTGGTCGCTCGCGGTCGACCTTGGAGCTTGCCTGGTCCAAGCGGCTCATCTTCGCCGAAATAGCAGTCGATTTGCCATCGGCGCAGGCCGCCGCCCGTATCCATGATCTTCCAGCGACTGCTGCCAAAAATCTTTTGCAACTCCGGAGAAGATGTCTCGACAATAGCTCCGTGGCACAACGCACCCTGGGCTGATTTTATCGCCGCGGAATAACGAGCTACCAAGATTCCGCCTCCACCTGTCGGGTGGGAAGCGAACGTATACGAGCCACTGCCGGTATAACTAATGTAGTGCTTTCCATTCATCGGCGTACTGATTTGGCCGACGCCTTCCTTTTTCACGGAACGAAGAAAATCGCGCGGATATGTCCGGCCGCGTAATCCGGGCTTTGTAACCGGTGTCGCGTCAAACCCGCGCTCGAAAGTGAAGCCGGATTCTTTTGGTGTGTAATAGAGTGTGCACACTACGAAGTATTCCCCGTTATGTCCTTGAGGGCGCCGCGCTAATTTGTCGTTTTCGTAGGCAAGGCGCTGCACTACCTCAGGCCATGGAATGTCTCCACGCGACTGCGACAGGACCAAAAAGAACGCGATCAGCAGTACGCGCAGCGTAAGACGGCACGCAAGCGAGTTCATGATACAAACGAATTGTAGTTCGATCAGCAACCTATGGCGAGCACCTCCCGCATTCTCATTAACCCCGTGCTTTAACGCGGTGCTGCTGACTGAGAGCCCACCTAACCGCTTTAGCGGTTTCCATACCACTCAAAAAAAGCTCAAGCGGTTCTTTGCGGTGTATGCGTAACTTAACTCGCTGAAGCGAGGTGTTAATGAGAGCAGTTAATCGTTGAAGAGGTCTTCAACTGGTCCGCCAATTAGAATTTCGATAGGGAGTCGTTTCCATTCGTATTCATAGGGAGGTTGTTTCCATTGAAATTGCTCGGGATAAGACTTGCGGATGTATTTGATAATTTCCACTCCCGTGAGAAAAGGCCTGAATTCATTGCGATCAAGCACGTGAATCTGTGCGCCGCCGCAGAGCTCGCCCACGAACTTGTGAAACGTTGGTTGAAAATAATTTTCGCGAAAGAAAACGCCGGGCAGTTTTAACGCGTTCAGTCCGCTGCAAAACTTCTTCGCCTCAATAAACGGCGCGCCAAAGATTTCAAACGGCCGCGTTGTGCCGCGTCCCTCAGAAATATTTGTCCCTTCGAGGAGACATAGGCCGGGATAAACGGTGGCGGTGGCAATGGTCGGCATGTTGGGTGATGGCATCACCCAGGGCAGACTTGTCTGATCGAACCACATTTCGCGCTTCCAATTTTTCATCGGCAAGATTGTTAGCCGGCATTTTGGAAACGCTTCTTCCCGAAATTGCTGTGCCAGTTGGCCTATAGTGCGCCCATGTCGAACGCGAATGGGATGCATCCCGACAAACGATTTGAAATCAGTGTTGAGCAGCGGCCCCTCTATCGTTACGCCGTTGATTGGGTTCGGTCGATCGAGCACAACGACTGCGACGCCGCTTTTTTCGCAGGCGCGCATGCAAAGATACATCGTCCAGATAAAAGTGTAGTAGCGCGCGCCGATGTCCTGTAGATCGACAAGCAAAACATCCATGCCCTTCAGCATCTCCGCAGCGGGCTCGCGATCTTCGCCATATAAGCTGTAAACCGGAATGCGAAGACGGGGATATTCATAGCTTTTCCATTCGACCATGTTGTCCTGGGTTTGGCCGAGGAATCCGTGTTGCGGACCAAAAAACGCGGCTAGACGGAAAAGATCGTTATGGTGTCTCTCGAGAACTTGGGATGCGTGTTCGAGTGTTGACGAAACCGATGCCGGATGAAGCAGTGCACCGATGCGCGCGCCGTGAAGTTTCTCCGGCCAAAGTTCGTCCAGATGATCGAGTGGAAGTTCGACGTGCACCTGGCTCTTTTACTACAACAAAGAAAATCTCGCGATCTAGTTGTAGCAGCGGCTGTGTCAGCCGCCGTGTCGTTCCAGGCGTTCGCCGTGGCGAACGCCTCTACCCCTGCTTCGATTGGCGCACACCGAAAACCATTAAAATGGCAACCGCTGTTATCGCTGCGCAAACCTTCGCGAACAGCTCGCCGTATCGTGTGTAAAACGTCAACTCGTGTTCAGTCGGAACCTTGATCTCGCCAGTAAGAACGCCTTCAGTGAATGTGCTGCCAGTGTCATCTCGCAACATCTGAGTGACGCGGCCGAATTCGTTGATAAAGCAGGTCACCCCAGTATTCGCTGCCCGAGCCATCGGACGACGCGTTTCAACACATCGAAAAATTGCATTCGCCAAATGCTGATGCGAGCCGGCCGAATGCAAAAACCATCCGTCATTTGTTATATCGACGAGGAAGTTCGCCCCGGGATTCGTCTCCGAGGGAAGCACGAATCTTCTCGCGAGTTCGCCTATGGTATCTTCGAAACAGACTAAAGGCGCGACTTGGACATCGCTGTTGGTCAGGCTGAACACTGTGTATTCCTTTCCTGCGGTGAAATCCCCAGGCACTTGGTCGCCGACGATTCGTGCCAGCAGCGGCACTCGATGCCGACCCGGGACAAATTCGCCGAACGGCACCAGGTGAACTTTCCGATAGACTTGCACTCTTTCGCCGCCGTCGGAAACGAGCAACGCGGCATTGTAAACATCACGGTTCTCTTCGTCGATTGTTCCCAGCAGAAGATCACTCTCCGCCGATGCGGTTAAGTCCATCACGAATTTGTTGCTTTCCTGCTCCTCAAGAACCGGCCCAGGCATTGAGCTTTCCGGCCAGATCAACAAATCAGGCGGAGGATTCGATCGCAACGCAATTTCGCTGAGGCGCCGAAATTGATCGAAGATTTTTGTCGTAAACTGCGGGTCGAACTTTTGGTGTTGAGGGACATTCGATTGCACAGCAGCAATGCGCAGCGGCTTCGTAGGCGACGAAACCTGGCTGGCGCGAAGTCCGAAGGTTAGAACTCCCACGATGGTTGCCATCGTAAGCGTCAGATCAAAATGCGGTCGTGTCGTATGTGTGCGCGCCTCAAGAATCAAGCGGCGCCCTGTTGTAAACAGGATCACGTTGGCAAACGCGACCATGAACGATAAGCCAGCGACACCAGTGAACTCTGCGATTTGGATCAGCGGCCAGTTGCCATGGAGCGCCACACCCAGACCATTCCAGCCCCAGCCTGAGAAAACCCAGCCCCGCAACCACTCTTGTGTTGTCCATCCGGCGGCGAGAAGAAAGGCAAGGACCAGGTTATTCGCCGATTTCGTCCATGGCGATCGCGGAGGAGGTGCCGTGCTACGAGCTTGGGCCAGCATTTGATCCCATTTAGTTGTGCGCCCCGACTCCTCTCTTGGGTCTCGTGGCCGGAGGAATCCACAAAACCACGCCCAAAGCGCAATGTAGATTGCCATGTAGAATTGGAGAACAAACCAGCCGAGGACGGTGACAGTTGTAAGCCAGGAGAAAACCGTCCAGAAAAATGTCAGTCCGGCGACGTAGCCAAGCGCAAGATTTCGAAGCCAGGGATGGCGCGACTCATTTCCGGAAAACCAAATTGCGGCCATGAGCGGTGTAAGCGCGATCCAGCAGAGCCAGATCAGATTAAACGGCGCAAAACAGCCGGCGTACAGAAGCCCGCTACAGATCGCTGCCAGCCACGGCCAAACGCGCAGCACTTTTGCTGATGAGCTCAGCATCATTTATTCAGCCGTGAGTGGGCATCCTTTTGCAGCCAATCCCAAAGATGATCGAGTTTGTCGGCGACTTGCGCCTTAATCCTACTGAGTTCTGCAACATCGAATTTCCCACTTTTTGGTCGGCGCTGCGCGAACAGGTAATACTTAATCTTGGGTTCTGTTCCCGACGGACGCACCGCGATGCGCGTCTGATCTTCCAGCTCAAAAATTGACATCCTTTCTCTAGGCACCGTGTCGCCCTCGACGTCCTGGATCGTTTCAGTTTCGAAATTTTTGATCTCTACCACCTTCGATCCGAGCACATCGGAAAATGGGTGGGTGCTGTATGACTCGGCCAGCCGCGCAATTTTCTTTGCGCCTTCTGCTCCTTCGAAAATGAGCGACCCGTTTTTCTCCGCAAAAAAGCCAAACGTGGCGAAGATTTCGTCGAGCAATTGGTCGACCGTCTGCCCGCGCGACTTCGCATAGGCGGCTACTTCGCAAAACATGACTACCGCCCCGTTGCCGTCCTTATCGCGAACAAAATCGGCGCCGCTATAGCCGTAGCTCTCTTCACCGCCGAAAATGTAAAACGAAGAGTGGGCGAGACGAAGGGGCCGCGTCTCTTGTTCTGCGAGATCGGCATAATTCCGTCTTAGCAGCTCCGGGATTGCCCGCTCGTACTTGCCGAGCTTCGCGCCGATGTATTTGAAGCCAGTCAACGTTTCAACACAGCGCAAACCATAATGCTCGGCGATCGCCTTTTGGAGGTCGGTCGTGACAAAAGTCTTGATGATTACGGCGCGTGATGCGTTTTGCTCATTGAGCACGCCTTTGTCGAACAGTGTCTTGATGCGATACCAGGCAAGGAGCGAACCCGTCTGATTTCCTGTTAGCAACATCATTTTTCCATCCTTCGTACGAACTGCA
>Ga0137366_10002343_pt1 | contig 14511 bp, 13 predicted proteins | sample SagtaG_8_FD_104938 | JGI IMG/M metagenome (GOLD analysis project Ga0137366, IMG submission 104938) | Vadose zone soil microbial communities from Sagehorn Ranch, Mendocino, California, USA - Sage1_L_60_16 metaG | ecosystem: Environmental > Terrestrial > Soil > Vadose zone | place: USA... | reverse complement strand
GCGGCATGGTTAAGGGTAGGCTATTGTTCCTGACCAAAGACTGCGCTACAGTACCGCCCACTCATCGAGCTTGCGTCCGACCCGTCCCGTCCTAGACTGATGAGGGAGGAAGGACACCATGCGCTCACGGCAAATCCTCGTCTGCCTGTTCGTCACGATTCTCGGCTCGACCGTCGCCGCCATCCCCTCTACTGACGCGCAGGCGCCGAAGAGAGGTGGCACCTTGAGGGTCTCCTACGGCAACGAGATCGCCCACCTCGATTTCCACACGGCGCCCGGCTACGAAATGATGTGGGTCGCTATGAACATCGGGTGCGGCCTCGTCAACATCACGCCCGACGGGAAGTTCGTGGGCGACGCCGCCGAGTCGTGGCAGATATCCCCCGACGGCCTTCTCTACACCTTTAAGCTTCGCAAGGACGTCCTCTTCCACGACGGCACCAAGGTCGATGCGGCGGCCGTCAAGTTCAGCATCGATCACCTCATGGATCCGGCCACCAAGTCGGGGATGCGAACATTCTACGATTCGGTGCACAGCGTCGAGGTGCTCGATCCCTTCACCGTGCAAATCCGATTGAAGCAGCCGTACGCCTTCATGCTGCACATGCTGGCCGCCTATCGCACGGGCCTGGTCCTCTACTCGCCGACCGCGACGCAGAAGTACACCGTGGACGACCGGAAGCAGGGTAAGCCGGGCGCGGTGGTGGGTTGCGGCCCCTTCCGGCTCGTCGAATGGGTGAAGGGCAATCATCTACTGATGGAGCGCTTCGACAAGTACTTCGTCCCGGGGGTGCCGTACCTGGATCGCGTCATGATCCGCGTGATCAAGGACCCCGTCACCGAGATGGCCGCCTTCCAAGCCGGGGAGATCGACTTCATCGCCTCCTTCTCGCCGGAGCACGTCGACACGCTCCGGGCCAACAGTCCGAAGGCGCAGATCATGACGGGGAAGGAAACCACGCCGATGCTCGCGGCCATGAAGGTGACCGTCCCCAAGGACGGCAAACCGATGTCCAAAGAACGCGCGCCGCATCCGATCTTCGGAGACCTCCGTGTGCGCAAGGCCGTCGGCTGCTACGGGATCGACCGGAAGGAGATTGTCAAGATCGCCTTCAAGGGTCAGGCAACGCCCTGGGTAGGGATCAATCCGCCGGGCACTCTGGACACGGTGGACGTGAACAGCATGTGTCCCTACGATCCGGCCAAGGCCAAGGCGATGCTGGCCGAGGTTGGCTATGGCCCGCAGAAGCCGCTCACCTTCGAGATCATGGCCGACACGGAGAAGTCGGTGTTCGCGGTGATCGCCACCGTCATCAAGGAGCAGATGGCGCGTATCGGCGTGACGGCGAACATCCGGATCGTCGACAAGGTCAGCTGGATGAACACCACGCTCCAGGACGGTCCGTGGGACATGTATGTCGAGGACCTCCTGTCGCTGATCACCCTGGACTCGAATGGGTACCTGTCGAACAGCACGTCCACGTGGAGTCACCCGCGCCACAACGACAAGCGGGTTGACGAGTACTACGCTCGCTACGCCCGGGAGATGGACCCGATGAAGCGCAAGGCCATCGCCAAGGAGATCCAGGAGTTCTTCGTCGAGAACATGTATTGGAACAACATCTCGGGCTCGCCGTTCTTCATGGTGGCCCAGCCATGGGTGAAGGGCTACACGTACAATGCGGAGTTCGAGGTCCACTATGGCAAGGTCTGGTTAGACAAATAGCCGCAGGCAACCCTGAAGGTCACCCCGGGCGCGCAGGCGACCCTCAGACGGGGAGCGACGTATGCTGGTGTACATACTGAGACGCCTCGTGCAGATCGTGCCGACCGTGCTCGGGATCACATTCGTCGTGTTCCTGATGATGCGGTCGATCCCGGGTGACCCGGTGGTGGCCCTGCTCGGCGACGCCTATACCGAGGAGGACGCGGTGAAGGCGCGCGAGGCGTACGGGCTCAACCAGCCCGTCCTGCTCCAGTACCTGATCTGGCTCGGGAAGCTCCTGCAGGGCGACTGGGGGACATCCATCCTGACCGGGCGCCCCGTGCTCCAGGACGTGCTGGTCCGTCTGCCCGTGACGCTCGAGCTGGTCGCTCTGTCGATGGGCGTGGCCCTCCTCATCGCTATCCCCGCCGGGATCATCGGGGCCCTGCGCCAGAACACCTGGGCAGACTACAGCGCGACCTCGATCGCCATGATTGGGGTCTCTATCCCCGAGTTCTTCCTTGGCGTCCTGCTGCTCTTGGCGTTCTCGTTCGGCCTCCACGCGCTGCCGAGCTCGGGCTGGGTCTACCTGCCCGGCACCTGTCCGTCCATGGTATGTGGGGTGAGCCTCTGGGGAAACATGCAGCACGTCCTGATGCCCGCGCTCGCGCTGGGGGTGGGCCGGGCCGCCCTCCTCACGCGACTCCTCCGCGCCAGCATGCTCGAGGTGGTCCGCACGGAGTACGTCACCACCGCGCGCGCCAAGGGTCTGGACGAGCGGAAGGTCGTGCTGAAGCACGCCCTGAAGAACGCGCTGATCCCGACCGTCACCGTGATGGGACTCCAGGTCGGCTTCCTCATCGGTGGCGCGATCGTCGTGGAGACGCTGTTCGCCATGCCGGGACTCGGCACCTTCGGCATCGACGCCATCATCGCGCGCGACTACCAGCAGGTGCAGGGCTTTGCCCTGCTGACGGCGATCGCGTTCGTCGTGATCAACCTCGTCGTCGACCTCACCTACACGTTCCTGGATCCCCGCATCCGCTACTCGTGAGGTGCGCATGGCCAACGCCCGAGATTCGATCCGCATGAAGCCGCCGCCCATCAGCGGTGGCAGCACCGGCGAGGCCGAGCTGCCGGTGGTCCCCGGAGTCACCTGGCCCGCGCACGTCGAACGCTCGGAATCGCCGCTGGCTCAGGGGCTGCGCCGGTTTCGGCGCAGCACCACCGCTCTCGTGGGGGTGGCCATTGTCCTTGCCCTCGTCTTGGTCGCGATCTTCGCGGACGTGCTAGCCCCCCGGGATCCGATCGCCAGTGACCAGACCCGCACCTTCGAGCGCCCGAGCTGGGATTATCCGCTGGGGACGGATCAGCTCGGACGCGACATGCTCAGCCGCGTCATCCATGGGAGCCGGATCTCGCTGGCCGTAGGCGTGTCGTCGGTGCTCTTTGCGCTCCTCCTCGGCGTGCCCCTGGGGATGCTCGCGGGCTACACCGGGGGCTGGGTCGACACGCTGGTGATGCGCGTGATGGATCTGATCCTCGCTTTCCCCATTTATTTGCTCGCGATCATCCTGATGGTCATGTTCACCCCGACGGCCGGGCTACTTGGCACCATGAAGGTCACGGGCGCCATCGCCATCGTGCGGATTCCAATCTATGCCCGCCTCGTGAGGGGCAGCGTGCTCTCCATCAGGGAGAAGGAGTACGTCGAGGCCTGCCGCGCCCTCGGGGTACGCGCCCCCTCGATCATCTTTCGTCACATCCTGCCCAACTGCCTGGCGCCCATCATCGTGACCACCACGCTCGGCATCGCTACCTCCATCATCGTGGAGGCTACGCTCTCCTTCCTCGGGCTCGGTACCCAGCCGCCGACGCCGAGTTGGGGCTGGGACCTCAAGGCCAACATTTCCTTCATTCAGGCCAACGCCTGGCTGTCGCTCTTTCCCGGCCTCGCCATTTTCATCACCGTGCTCGGCTTCAACCTGTTCGGGGATGGCATCCGCGACGCTCTCGATCCGCGGCTCAAGTAGCGCCAGATTCAACCTGAGTACAGATAGACGAGCCACCCATTGTCCCCGCCGCGCCATTCAGTGCGGGGAGACCACGGCCATGCCGCAGGGCGCGCGCTTCTACCACGGCCCCTCAACCCCGTGGGGAGAGGGTGGGATGGCAAGGGTTCAAGAGGTGCACTTGCGCGCTGCGGGTGCGTTCGGCACGGGCATCTGCCGGACGTGGTCTTGACTTTGCCCGCCGCGACGGCGCACTATCTCGCCGGCCGGGACGGTGTAGTCCGCACCCACAACGGAACCGCACACCCGTAGCGGGCACAAGGGGGCAAGCATGACGACCCAAGCCACTGGCGAGCTCAGGGCCGACGTTCACAGCATCGAACCCATCCCGGAAGCCGACAAGGACTCCACCGGTCCGCAGCAGATGTGGATCTGGGCCGGGGCCAACATCGCCCCCATCAACTGGGCCCTCGGCGCCCTCGGCATCGTGCTCAAGCTCGGGCTGTGGGAGACCATCACCGTCATCGTGCTCGGCAATATCGTGGGCTGCGCGATCTTCGCGGCCTTCACGGTGATGGGCCACAAGACCGGCGTGAACCAGATGGTTCTGAGCCGCTCCGCATTCGGCCGGCGCGGCGCCTACCTGCCGAGCCTGCTCATGTTCCTCATGACGCTCGGCTGGATCGGGGTCAACACCTACTTCCCCGTGAAGATCGCCGTGGCCATCCTCGGGCAGTTCGGGATCGGCGACACGTGGCTCACCAACTTCGTGGTCGTGAGCGTGGTCATGGTGATCCAGGTCGTGATCGGCATCTACGGCTTCTACGCGATCCGCACCTTCGAGAAGTACACCGTGCCCATCACCGCCGTCATCATGGCGCTGATGAGCGTCCTCGCCTGGACCCGCCCCGGCGTGGTCAACTGGGGCCTCACCAGCTCGCTGCCGCCCGCCGCCCACCTGGCGATGCTGAGCCTCCTCACCACCGCGATCGGCGTCGGCTGGGGCATCTCGTGGGTCACCTGGGCCTCGGACTATTCCCGCTTCGTCCCCCGCCGCGTGTCCTCGTCCTCGGTGTTCTGGTACAGCTACCTCGGCATGTTCGTCCCCACCGTGTGGCTCGCCATCCTCGGCGCCACCGTCGCCAGCACCACCATGGACACCGACCCGGCCAAGATGGTCAGCGCGGTCTTCGGCGGGGCCACGAGCATCCTCGTGCTCCTCCTCGTGCTCCACGGCCCCATCGCCACCAACATCCTGAACGTCTACTCGGCCGCCTTGGCCGCCCTCAGCATGGGCCTGCGGGTCTCGCGTACCGCCATAGCGTTGGTCGCGGGCGTGGTCGGCTATCTCGTCACCATCTACTTCGTCTTCCAGCCGTCGTTCGCCAAGGCGTTCGACAACTGGATGATCAGCCTGCTCCTCTGGATGAGCCCCTGGGCCGGGGTGGTCCTCGCCGACTTCTTCGTCGCCCGCAAGGGGCACATCGACGTCGACGCGCTCTATCAGGCCCCCAGGCGAAGCGCCTACGGGGACGTCAACTGGGGAGCGATCGTGGCCTTCGTCGCGGGTCTCGTCGCGGGCTGGTCAGTCGAGGACGGCCTCGTGCCCGCCCTGCAGGGCCCTATCGCCACCAAGCTGCTCGCCGGCGCCGACCTGAGCTGGCTCGTCGGTATCGTGGTGGCGGGTGGGCTCTACCTCGCCCTCGGCCGTCGCCCCGCGACCGTCGTGGTCCCGCGTGCGCTACGGGGCGGCGGTTAGATGGAGGAGTTCCTCCGGGCCGCGATCGAGGAAGCCGAGCTGGGCTTCTCCGAGGGCGGCATCCCCATCGGCTCGGTGCTCGTGCACAAGGGGCGCGTCCTCGGCCGGGGCCACAACCGCCGCGTGCAGAAGGGCAGTGCGATCCTCCACGGTGAGATGGATGCGCTGGAGAACGCGGGCCGCCAGCCGGCCCGCATCTATCGCGAGTGCACCATCTACACAACGCTCTCGCCGTGCGCGATGTGCAGCGGAACGATTCTCCTCTACGGTATCCCGCGAGTGATCATCGGCGAGAACCAGACCTTCCTCGGCGAGGAGGACCTCCTGCGCGGTCGCGGCGTGAAGGTAGAGGTGCTTGATGACACGCGGTGCCAGGAGCTGATGGCCCGATTCATCCAGGCCAACCCTGCCCTCTGGGCGGAGGACATCGGCGAGTAGTCAGCGGGTGGCCGAAGCCCGTATCCCCGTCGGCGATGACGGGCAACCGTATGGCGCCCGAGACGGTCCCACGCCTCGTGCAGGTCACGCTCAATGGAGACCCGGAGCCCGCCACGCGGGAGAATCCCAGTGTTTGTTCGTCTCCGAGACCATCACCGCCGGACCAGCGTCGACGGAAGCCAGCTGACCAGCCCGGGAAAGATGCCGATCAGGGCGAGCACGGCGAGCATGAGGACCCCGAAGGGCAGCGAGCCCCAAATGACCTCGCCGATGGGCCGGCCGCCCGAAAGGCCGTGGATCACGAACATGTTGAGCCCAACGGGTGGCGTGACGTTGCCGAGCTCGATGAGGATCACGAGCGCGATGCCGAACCAGATGGGGTCGAAGCCGGCGGCGACCATGATCGGGTACAGGATGGGCAGGGTCAGCACCATCATGGACACGCCGTCGATGATGCAGCCCAGGAAGATATAGAGCACGGTCACGAAAGCGAAGAGGATCCACTTCGACAGTCCCAGGCCCACGACCGAGGCGGTCAGCGCCCGGCTCGCGCCTGTCTTCACCAATGCGTACGTGAGGATCTGCGCTCCCACGATGATGAAGAGGACCATGCAGGTGGTGCGTATCGTGCCGGTCACGCTCTCCGCGAACACCCGCCAGCTGAGCCGCCGGCTCGCGAGGGCGAGCACTGTCGCCGCCGCCGCCCCGACGGCCGCCGCCTCCGTCGGCGTCGCATAGCCGAGCCATATGCTCCCGAGCACGAGGAGGATGAGAAGAAGCATAGGCGCCACGCCGGCCAGGCTGCGAATCCGCTCACTCCAGGTCGGCCGTTCCTCAGCCGGCGGGACCAGACTGGGCGTGAAGGCGACGCGCACCCAGATATAGGCCATGAAGATGAGCGACATCAGGATGCCCGGCAGTACGCCCGCGATGAAGAGCCGTTCCACGGACTGCTCGACCATCGCCCCGTAGATGATCATGGGGATGCTGGGAGGGATCAGGATGCCCAGAGTCCCACCCGCGGCCAGGCTTCCGAAGAGAATCTTCGGCTCGTAGCCCCGCCGGCTCATCTCGGGAATGGCCACGGTCCCGATGGCGGCTGCCGTCGCCACGCTCGAGCCGCTCACCGCCGCGAAGATCGCGCAGGCGACAATGTTCGACTGCAGGAGCCCCCCTTTGAGGCCGTGGAACCAGAGCCCCATGCTCCGGTAAAAGTTGTCGCTCAGCCCCGCGCGCAGGATGATCTTGCCCATCAGGATGAAGAGCGGCACCGAGGTGAGCACAAAGCTCTCGACGGTGTTCCAGCTGACATAGCCCAGGGGAGCCAGCGCCGGCGGCCCACCGTGGAGCAGCAGCACGATGATCCCGGCCAGTCCCAGGGCGAAAGATATCCAGAGCCCCGTGAGCAGCAGGACCAGCAGCAGCCCGACCACGAGAAGAAACGTGACTTCCCAGCTCACGGTCGGCTCACAGCTCCGTGCGCGCCGGGGTCGGCGGCTCGGCGCCTGCGCCTGCAACCACCAGGGCGAGCTGGGCCAATAGCTCGGCCAGCAGCAATGTTCCCCCGACGGCCATGATGCCCTGGGGGATCCAGAGTGGGGTCCGCGCCACCTGGATGGAGGTGGTGCCGAGTCGGTAGGAGTTGGCGGCGAGGCCCCAGAGATACCAGTCGAGGGTGGCCGTATAACCGATGGCGAGAATCACGATGATTGCATCCAGGGCAGTGCGCACCCGCCCCCCCGCGCGGGCGCGATAGACATCGATGCGAATGAAGCCACCGTCACGAAGGGTGGGAGCCAAGCCCAGAAACGTCAGGGTGACCAGCAGGTAGCTCCCCATCTCGTCGGCGATGAGCGTCGAGACGTTGAAGAAGCTGCGCCCCAGCACCTCGATGGTCACGAGCGTCATCATGACCACGGCCGCGAGTCCGGCCACAGCCATGGCCGCCGTACACAGGCGGCGCATGCCGGCCGCCAGCGACAGGGCGAGCGAGGCCATCGACGGGCTAGCGGCCCAGCGCTTTCTTCACCGCGGCCAGCGCCTCGACCAGCTTGGGGCCACCCTGTTTCGCCCACTCGTCCCAGTAGGGCTCCATCGTCTTGCGCATGCGGGCGACGTCCTCGGGCGAGGCCTTGTGGAACTTGATCTTGTACTGTTGCTCGAGGACCTGACGATCCGAGTACTCGCGGACGGGTATCTCCTTGAGCATGCGCGCCTGGAGCACGGCTGCCGCCTCCTGGAGCTGCTTGCGCGCTTCGGGCGAGAGCGCGGCCAGCGATCCCTTGTTCACCAGGATATAGGCCGGGCCGCCGATGTGGATGTCGGCGATATAGGCCCACTCCGTGAACTCTTGCCACTCCGCGCCGAGCAGGTTGAACGCCGCGGTGACGACACCGTCCATCACTCCCCGCTGGGCGGCGCTCGGTACCTCGGGCGCGGTGAGCGAGATGGGCACGCCACCGAGACGCTTGATCATCTCGGACTGCTCCGGGCTCGTGGTCCGGATCTTGCGCCCCTTCATGTCCTCGAGCGTGATGATGGGTTTGCCGCGGCCGTAGATATTCTGCTCGGGCCACGTGAACCAGGTCAGGATGTCCGCGCCGAAGCGGGCGAAGTCCTCGCGGATCAGGGGATCGAGCACCACCATGGCCTTCTTGAGCTCCTCGGGCGTGCCCACGAGGAAAGGCAGGCCCGTGAGCACGGCGATCTTGCTGTCGCCTGCCAGGAACCCCATGTAGACGTCGGCCATCTGCGCATTGCCCTGGCCGGTGACGCGAAGGTATTCGGTGAGCTTGTAGGGCATCTCGCCGGGCGGCCGCATGATGATGTTCAGCTGCCCGTTCGTCCGCTTGAGGACATCGTCGACGAAGTCCTTTTCCATGACGGCTACCGGATGCGTCATTCCCACGTTCAGAACGAAATCCCAGTTGACGGTCTTGGGCTGGGCGGCGACCGGCGAGGCGAGGACGGCGGTGGCGACCACGATTAGGGAGAGCATCCACCAGCGGCGTGCTGTCATGAGAGAGCGCCTCCTCGGCTCGGGGTTGTGTCTAGTCCACGGTGCACGACAGGCAAGAAGCGAACGCGCTGTGTTTACGCCCCGGGGTAGGCAAAGTCAATAGCCGCTCGTTCTCAGGGAAGTGCCGGGCGGCGCCAGGTTCTGCTTGTGCGCATCAATCGCAGCCCGGAAAGGATCTTTCCATTCCCGCGCGGGACGGCTTGACCAGCCGGGCCAGCGCGGCTTACGCTCCTCCTCGACCTGTCGATCCACGGCTCGTGCCGCTGACCCACTGGCCCGGACCCGCTGGAGGATCCGATGCGCTGTCCCCGGTGCCGGCAGGACACCCGCCCCGGTGCCACCCTCTGCCCGAAGTGTGGAGCCTCCCTCAGACGGAGCGCCCGCCGCTCTGGTCCAGCGAGCATCGACCCGAACCTGAACGCCATCGCCAAAACGGCCGCGCGGCTTTGCGACGCCCACGACGCCCAGATCTTCCTCGCCGACGGCGCCACTCTGTGCCTCGTCGCCCAGCACATGGTCAAGGCCACCGACGTGCTCAATACCTCGAGCCCGGAGGCCATCGCGGGCCTCGTCTACGAGCCGTTCCTCTCGGGCTTTCCGAAGGCGTCGGTGGCTCGCGGAATCAGCGTCTACAAGCAGACGTGGAACTTCACGAACCTGATCTCGAAGGACGGCTACGACCGTCTCGTCGGCGTCATGGCGGGCCGCCAGGCCCCGGAAGCCGATCTCAAGAAGACGACGCCGTATGAGACCATGGTCGACATGAGCTTCGTCAGGAAGGCCCGCAGTCTCGGTTGAGACCATGATCGAGGTCGAGGCGGCGAGCAAGGTCTACGGCACGGCCACGCGGGAGATCTGGGCGGTTCGCGACATCAGCCTCTCGGTCGGCGGGGGCGAGTTCGTCTCCATCGTCGGCCCGTCCGGCTGCGGCAAATCCACGCTCCTCAACATGATCGCGGGCTTCGAAGCGCCCACGGCGGGTCAGATCCGAGTGGCGGGCGCGCGTGTGGCCGGCCAAATCCCTAACGGGCTCGGCTACATATTCCAGAAGGACACTGTGCTGCCCTGGTATACGGTGCGGCAGAACATCGCGCTCGGCCTTCGCTACCGCGGCCGCCCCGCCGGAGAGATCGACGAGAAGGTGGGAGCCCTCGCCACCCTGGCCGGCCTCGAGGGCTTCGAGGAGCTCTATCCGCACGAGCTGTCCGGAGGGATGCGGCGGCGTCTTGCCCTTGGGCCACTTTTCTCGGACTCATGGTGGGCGTAGCCACCGGCTTCGCCGTGGGATTGCTCCTCTCCCAGAACCGCCGGCTCGCCCGCATCCTGAATCCCTATGTCATCGCGCTGAACTCGGTGCCCCGCATCGCCCTCGTCCCTCTCATCACCATGATCTTCGGCCTGGGCGTGGGCTCCAAGGTGGTGACGGCGTGGTTCATGGTCTTCTTCCTCGTCTTCTTCAACACCTTCAAGGGCGGGCTGAGCATCGAGCGCGAGCTCGTGGACTTCTGCCGGACGCTCGGCGGCACGCCACGGCAGATCACGCGGACCGTCCGCGTGCCGAACGCGCTGGCCTGGGCCTTCACCGCTCTGCCCAATGCCGTCAGCTTCGCCTTGATCGGCGTGGTCATCTCGGAGTTCGTGGGATCGACGACGGGCATGGGCTATCTGATGATCACCTCGCTCGCCACGCTGAACTCGACGGACATGTTCGCCTCGGTGGTCGTGCTCTCCGCCGTCGGCGTCGCCCTCGTCACCCTGATCCGCCGCGCGGAGCGCCGCCTGCTCCGCTGGGCCCCGGAGTTCCGCTGATGCTCCGGGTCGTCAAGACGGCCTGCCCGCTCGATTGCTTCGATGCTTGCGGCGTGATCGCGGAAGTCGACGGCGATCGCATCGTCAGGATCAGCGGAGATCCCGAGCACCCGTTCACCCGGGGCGCCCTCTGCCGCAAGGTCAATCGCTTCCTCGAGGACCGCCAGTACAATCCCGAGCGGATCACCCATCCGATGCGGCGCGGCCCTCGTGGTTGGGAGCGCATCGCCTGGGACGAGGCCCTCGACCTCGCCGCCGCCCACCTCGATCAGGCGCGAGACCGGCATGGAAGCCTTTCCGTCCTCTTCCATCGCGGCAATGGCTCGTTCGCCGCCCTGAAGTGCATGGTCAACCGGTTCTTCAACCTCTTCGGGGGCGCGACGGAAGCGGTGGGCCGGTACTGCGCGGGCGAGGGTGACTACGGCACGCGGCTCGCGTTCGGCGATTGCCAGATCCACGACCCCCTCGACCTGCGCGATCACTCCAACCTGTTTCTGATCTGGGGACGCAATCCCGCCGTCACGAATATTCACATGATGCCCGTGCTCAAGGAAGCGCGGGCGCGCGGCGCGCTCGCCATCCTCATCGATCCCGTCCGGACCAAGTCGGCTCGCTATGTCGACCATGCCGTCCACCCGCGCCCCGGCACCGACGGCCTCCTCGCGCTCGGCATGGCCCATGTCCTTCTCGAGCGGCGGCCGGTGGATCTCGACCGCCTCGCCGCCATCGGCGAGCGCGTCGACGCGTACCTCGGGCTTGTCCGCGACATCTCGCTCGACATGGTCGCGGGCCGCACGGATCTGCCACGGGAGACCATCGAGTGGCTCGCCCTCGAGTACTTCGACCGGAAGCCCGCAACCATTCTCGAAGGCGTGGGACTTCAGCAGTACACGAAGGGGCACCAGACCTGTCAGCTCATCGCGGCCCTCGGCGTGCTCTCGGGCAATGTCGGAATACCGGGCGGCGGCGTCAACATGATGAACTGGCCGTGGCGAGAGATCCGCACCCCGGACCTCCAGGCCGAGGCCGCCCGCACATCGCCGCCGCGGACCCTGCCCGTCTCGCGTCTCGGTGAGGCCCTCGCCTCCCCCGCGGATCCACCCGTGACCACCGCGTTCTTCATGCAAAGCAATCTCGTGAACCAGATGCCCGACACGCCGGCCATCAAGGCGGCCCTGTCCCGTCTCGAGTTCGTGATCTGTCTGGATCAGTTCCTCACCGATACGGCCGAGACGGCGCACCTCTTCCTGCCCACGACCACGTTTCTCGAGGAAGAGGACCTCGTCCCCTCGTATGGCCACCATTGGATGCAGCTGATGCAGCCGGTCGCTCGTCCGCTCGGCGAGTCTCGGAGCGATCTCAGCATCCTTCAGGCCCTCGCCGAGCGGCTCGGGTTTGGCCCAAGCATGACCGGGTCCGCCAGCGAGTGGATCGATGCGGCCTCCCAGCCCTTGCGCGCGGCGGGCGTCGGCTACGGCGCCCTCAAGGCCGCGGGAGGACGTCTGTGGCCCGAGGGACAGGCGCGGGTGCCCTGGGCCGACGGCCGCTTCGCGACGCCGTCTGGCCGCTTCGTGTTTCCCGATCGCTTCGTTGACGAGCCTGTGCTCCCGACGGCGGAATTCCCGCTCCATCTGATCGCCCAGGCCACGGCCGACGCGATGAACTCCCAGATCCTCGAAGCCGATCAGGACGGCCTCCTCATCGCAGCGGTTTCACTGATGGCGGCGGAGCGCGCCGGCCTTGCCGCGGGCGACCGGGCCGCGCTCGTCTCTCCGCGGGGCCGCCTCGAAGTCCGGGTGGAGGTGGATCCCACTCTGCGCTCGGACATCGTCGTCGTCCCCAAGGGCGGATGGCACAAGCACGGCCGCAACATGAACGTGCTCGTCGAGCCTCGCTTCACGGCGGGAACGGGCAGCGCCTTCAACCAGAACTTCGTACGGCTGGAGCGCGCCAGCGGCCCCGAAACCCGCTAGGGCGCGGGGACGGGGCCCACGGAAGGGGCGACCGCCTCCGGAGGTCGTTCATGTTGCCTATCTTCGCCGTGGGTACGCGCCAGCCGCTCGAGCGCGTGGAGCACGTGTTGGCCGGGAGAAGGAGCTGATCATATGCGAAAGCTGGTGACACTGGCTCTGAGCCTTGCCGTCGCGGGGAGCGCGTGGGCGGCATCCCTCGCGCCGACGCCCGAGCAGACGCCCGGTCCCTTTTATCCGAGCGTGCTGCCGGAGGACCGCGACGCCGACCTCGTGATCATCAAGGGGAGGGATGCCCGCGCCCAGGGCACCGTGCTGCATCTCACCGGCCGCGTGACGGATACGAACGGCCATCCCGTCGGCGACGCGCTCGTCGAGATCTGGCAGGCCGACAGCTATGGACGCTACCTGCTGCCCAAGGACGGCGCGCCGGGACGGAGGGACTCGAACTTCCAGGGCTATGGCCAGGCGAGGACGGATGCGACGGGCACCTACCGCTTCCGGACCATTCGCCCCGTGCCCTACGAGTCCCGTCCGCCGCACATCCACTTCCAGATCACGCACGCGCGCTTCCGGCCGCTCGTCACCCAGATGTATGTCGTCGGGGAACCGGGACGAGAGGATCCCGGTTCCTTTGGCGGCCAGCGGACCCGCGACGCCCTGTCGGTGATGCTGCGCCCCGCCGAGGGCGCCGAGGCAGGGGCGCTCGCCGCCCGGTTCGACATCGTGCTCGTCCCGGCGCGCTGAGCGTGGCGGCGCCACGATGCCAAGTCTGATTGACAGGCTCGGCGTCCGCACCTAGACTCCGAGCGCTGTGCGAAGCCCAAGTACCCTCTCACAAGGAGTCGCCATGCGCTTGGTCCGGGTCGTCGCTCTGCTCGTTGCCTTCGCCTCGCTCGTCCTACCGATCAGCGCATGGGCGCAAGCCCCAAAAATGCCGCGCATCGGGGTGCTGTCCACCCTTCCCGCTCCCTACGCCGCGCCGTATGTCGAGGCGGGGAAGGCGGCCCTCCGAGAGGCGGGTTACGTCGAGGGCCAGAATGTCACGATCGAGTACCGCTTCGCCGGACGGGGCCTGGAGGCTCTTCAGGCGCAGGCGGCCGAGCTGGTCGCCCTCAAGGTGGACGCCTTGGTCGTGGTCGGCGACCTCGCTATACGGACGGCCCAGAAGGCGACGTCGACGATTCCCATCATCATGGTGTCAGGTGGCGACCCGGTCGCTTCCGGCTATGTCGCGAGTGTGGCGCGCCCGGGCGGCAACATCACCGGCATGTCGTCGCTCCTGCCCGAGATGAACGCCAAGCTGTTGGCGCTGCTGAAGGAGACTGTGCCCAAGGCGACGCGGGTAGCCGTGCTGTGGAACCCGAACAGCCACGGCGGGGTGCTGGGCTTCAATGCGATGCAGGCCGCGGCGCCGGGGCTCAAGGTCACCCTGCTGTCAGTCGAGGTCCGGCGGCCGGACGAGCTGGAACGGACTCTCACCTCGATCACCCCCCAGCGGGCAGACGCCCTCCTCGTTCTCACCGATCCGATCACGTTCGGGAACCGCGGCCAAATCCTGGAGTTCACGGTCAAGAACCACCTCCCGGCCATGTACGAGGTGCGCGAGTTCGTGAACGACGGCGGGCTCATGTCGTATGGTCCGAGCCTGGTGGCCATGATCCGGCGCGTGCCCGTCTTCCTGGACAAGATCCTCAAGGGCGCCAAGCCGGCGGACATCCCCGTGGAGCAGCCCACCCGGTTCGAGCTCGTCGTCAACGAGAAAACCGCCAAGGCGATCGGACTGACGATTCCGCCGG
>Ga0137366_10002338_pt1 | contig 14526 bp, 14 predicted proteins | sample SagtaG_8_FD_104938 | JGI IMG/M metagenome (GOLD analysis project Ga0137366, IMG submission 104938) | Vadose zone soil microbial communities from Sagehorn Ranch, Mendocino, California, USA - Sage1_L_60_16 metaG | ecosystem: Environmental > Terrestrial > Soil > Vadose zone | place: USA... | reverse complement strand
TGGGCGCAGGATAACGGTCTCTACATCGCCGGAAAGCAGAAGGCGCCGCAGCAGACGATCACCCTCGGCCTTGCTGATACTATAGGGGTCGGGATCAGGCCGCAGCAGGTCATTCTCGGTGAGAAAACGGCCGTGTCCAAGACCATACACGGTGTGAGAACTGGTGGGACCGAAGCGGCGTACACCGGCTCTCTGGGCTGCTTTATAGAGATTCTCAGAGCCTTTGACATTGACCTGGCGATAATCGGCAAGCGGGCGCCACACACCCATCATTCCTGCCAGGTGAAAGATAACCTCCACATTTTTAACGGCGGGTTCCAGGCTGCAAGCATTGGTTATGTCTCCCCGCACGACCTCTATACCTTGCTTGAGCAGGTTATCGGCATTTTCTACCGGTAATACCAGGGCGCGGATCTCTTCGTTGCGCTGCCGCAGTTCCTTAATCAGGTGCCCGCCAAGCAAGCCGGTGGCGCCAGTAATCAGTACTTTCATAAGTGAACTCCTCTTCTCCTATTAACCAACGAGAGCTGGCGATTTCCTGGAGGCTAACAGCCGTGAAGTACTACTTCTCTTTCTACAAGAGAAAACTCTTGTGTTGTCTCCCTTTGTAGCCCTTTTTCGTGATAAGATAAAAGAAGAGAGGAGGACATATTTAACCATGGACCAAAAAGAAGTGCAAGTAAAACCGGAAAATCAAGAACAACAGCTACAAGTGCGGGGGACTGCACCGCATTTCCGTTGGCCGACATCTAAACCTGGTCCCCAGGCAACTGCACCCCCACCTGGACAGAAACCGATGCCGAAGCGCACGGATCAGGTGGTAGAGATTGGCTACAATCAGGAAACAGGCGTACCGAGCACCGACCATCCATTGCGCTCAATGCCCGATGCTTCACTCCACGGCACAACGGGATTTGATCAGCTCCAGACCGCGCAACAGGCCATGAAGAAACGCAGGAAGTAATGCAAAGTTGGGGTGCAAGGGGCTTTGCCCCTTGCACCCCAACTTTGCAACAGCTCTGCTATGATCTCATTGTCTCCTTGACCACCTCTGCCAAAGCCTTGATAAACAGCGGCGAAGTATTCAGCGACTCGGTACGCGCAAACTGGATACCATGTTCCTCTGCCTGCTGACGGGCGCCTATCTCGATGTCATACAAAATCTCAAGGTGGTCGGCCAGGAACTGCACGGGGGCGATCAAGACGTGAGTATGGCCTGCTGCGCGTAGTTCGGGCATGATATCGGCAAAGTCCGGTTTGAGCCATTCCTCCGGCGTATGACCCGCGCTCTGGTAGCAGAACATCCAACGATTCTTTGGAAGACCGGCACGTTCAGCAACGGCGGCAGCTGTCTCCTTCAGATGGTTGATGTAGTCCGGTTCCTTCTCTACAACGCGCTTCGGCATGCTGTGGGCCGTCAAGAGTACCGGAACACGTTCGCGTACAGCGGGTGGAAAACGATCAAGTGCCTGCTGCATGCGCTCGACAAGGGCCTGCAAGAAGTAGGGTTGGAGGTGCCAGTCTCTCGCGATCTTGAGTTCAAGTTTCTCACGGTGCAGGTTGGCAACAGCGTTCTCCAGGGTTTGCACGTAGCCACTCATGATAATCGGTGAATACTGAGGTGACATGATCACACCGATCAACTGCCCGGCCTCAGCAGTGGCCTCGGGCACAACATCAGCGATAAAAGGAGGGGCAAAACGCATTCCTGCTACAACGTGAAAGGTCGACCCATCGCGGTGTTGAGCGTTCAACTCCTCTTGCAGGGCATCGGCCTGCTCGCGAGTGACACGTAAAAGTGGTGATCCGCCAATCAGGGAGTAGCGCCGCCGGAACTCTGCGATTACCTCCTCGCTGGCATCTCGTCCACCGTAAACATGCTTGAGATATACAGGAATATCGTCGAGTGTGGCTGGCGAGCCATAGGTCATGAGTATTACACCAACACGTGGTTTTGTTGCCATCGAGCTTTATCCCCTATTCCTTCATTGCATTAATTGCGTGCCGTTGCCTCGTGTACAGCATCGACCAGGCGGCGTAACATGTCCGGGTCTGTGGGGGCGAGCACGCCATGTCCAAGGTTAAAGATGTGCCCAGGGCGATTATTGGCGCGACGTAGTATATCCCTCATGCCTGCCTCGATAGTGTTCCAATCGGTTAGCAGGAGTGTAGGGTCAAGATTGCCCTGGATGCCGCGCTCGTAACCAATGCGTGCCCAGGCATCATCAAGGTCAACGCGCCAGTCGACACTGATAACATCACCGCCAGCCTCGGTCATCAATTCTAGCAGGCTGGCCGTACCGGTACCGAAGTGAATGGAAGGCGTACCTGTTTGCTTGACAGCCTGGAAGATGCGCCTGCTGTAGGGCTGCACAAATTGCTTGTAGACGCTCGGACTGAGTGCTCCGACCCAACTATCGAACAACTGCACAACATCGGCACCTGCCTTGATCTGCGCAACCAGGTAACGGGAGACGACTTCAGTGAGCTTGTTCATCAGGGCGTGCCAAACCTCTGGTTGACCATACATCAAGGACTTAGCAAGGCTGTAATCGCGTGAGGGACGGCCCTCAATCATATAGCAGGCCAGGGTGAAGGGAGCACCGGAGAAGCCAATAACTGCCTGCTTACCCTCTAATTCGCGGTGAACAAGCCGGATAGCCTCCATCACAAACCCGGTCGATTCCTCGGCATCAATAATGCGCAAGGCTTCGACATCCTGCATCGCGCGCACAGGGTTGTGGATGATGGGCCCAATGTCCGGCTGAATCTCTAATGAAATGCCCATTCCTTCCAGGGGAAGCATGATGTCGGCATAGAGGACGGCGGCATCTACGCCGAACGTTTCCACAGGCATGACCGTTACCTGGGCACAGAGTTCCGGTGTTTTAGCCATGGTCAAAATATCGTAGTGTTTGCGTAGTTCGCGGTATTCTGCCAGGCAACGTCCGGCTTGCCGCATGAACCAGATAGGTGTGGCATCAGGCTGCTTCCGGTGACAGGCGTCAAGAAAACGTGTCTTTGGCGTTACAAGAGAGGAGTTTGTATGTCGTTGCATAGGTTAAGAAAATTTCCTTACAATTTTTTGTTGATACACTCTGTCAGAGTTGCCCTAATATAATAGCGCGACTCCTGCTTTGTGGCAACCCTGAATCTATGTAATTCTTTATGACTGGAAGATATACGATGGAGGTTTTAGCAAATTCGCTTTATCTTAAGGTTTAAACACCTTGAGATTGGCGAAACTTCCCTCACCATTGTTTGTTGAGTAGAGGGTGCCGGCAACAAGAGCGACCTGCCCGCTGGCAAAGGTAGCATCATGTGCCTCTCCCATGAAGGTACCATTGATGAATAGCTTGAAATCATCACCGTTGGCAATAATAAGGAGTCTATTCTTTTTGCTTGGAGGTGCAATAACAGGACTGCTCGTCTTTTCAATCAGGTAGGTGTAACTGGCTCCCGTGCCGGCATCGTGCCGGCGTAAGAAGAATTGTGCCTGATCAGTAATTTCGAAGTCATAGAACTGTGCACCGTTAGCATGGAAGAGCAGGCCGGCATCGTTTCCTGAGAGGAGCGAGACATCCACCTGGATGGCAGCGTTATCGAGAGATAGCATGTTTGATGGGCAAATCTGGAGAAAACTCGTTTGCTGCACTTTGATATGATAGCTGCCACCGGTAAAGACACACGTCGTATTCTCTACCCAACGGCCATTGGTATTGCTAGCGAGGGTATCTGAAAGGATAAGGGTGCCGCTGGTAGCAGTGGAGGCGACACCAGCGGTCGCTTTTGCCTGTTGTGTCGCCCTGACGTTGGCATTAGCGGTCGCAGTTGCCAGTTGTGTATTTGTTTTGTTTGCTAGATAAGTAAATGGTATAGCTATCAGAAAAACCGCTAGAAGTAGGAAGCCCATGACTATCAGGCTTATCAAAACGGGGTTTCTGCGGTGACGCCGGGTAGATGCAGGGCGTCTGCGCCTGAGAGAGTATGGTTGTGCCTGTGCCGCCTGGTTCTCCGGTTGAGCGGGGACGAAGTCGCGCATTGTTGGTGGGGTCAACGGCTCCAATGGGGGTGGAGTAGGAGGAGCTAAACGACCGGAACGCCTCCTTACTATATTGGGGACTGCCCGCCGGGCGAACCTTCTTCTCTGAGACGGAACTGCCGAAGGTGCAGCAACAGGGCTATTTGGTAGTACCAATCGGCCTTCTTGTACGGGAGTATGAAAATGAGTTACTGGCCTTGCCAGTCTTTCCTGTCCTGCTTCCCAGGCCGTTGTCTCATGAAGAGATGATGATATTGCTATCTCTTCCTCTTCGATCTGATCCGGGAATGTAAGGGCATTAATATAGGCTTGTGCTAGTTCGTTGGCTGTTTGATAGCGGCCACCCGGCTGTTTCTCTAATGCACGCAAAATAACTCGTTCGATTGAGCGAGGGATAGCCGGGTTGATTTGAGATGGCGGCGGTGGCTCATCGCGGATCTGCTTCCAGTAAACGGCGATGGGTGTTTCGCCGCTAAACGGAACCTGTCCAACTGCCATTTGATAGAGGAGTATACCCAGGGCATACAGGTCGCTGCTCGTAGTGGCCGGACCTTCTGATAATTCAGGCGCCATATATTCAGGGGTACCCAACAAATTGCCAGTTTGCGTAATGGTGCTTCCCCCCTCGATCGACTTGGCCAGCCCAAAATCGGACAGGTAGGCGTAATGGTCATCCCGTAGGAGAATATTCGAGGGTTTAATATCGCGATGGATGATACCTTGATCGTGGGCAAACTGCAGTGCACCGGCCACCTGTTCGAATAGTATCCCTACTTCTTCTAATGAGAGGGGTTCTTCGAGAAGTCGATCGCGCAGAGTGCCATGCTCAATAAATGGCATAACCATGTAGTGCCATGGTTCTTGCTCACCATAATCATAGGCAGGGAGAATATGGGCATGGTCCAGTCTGCCAATAGCCTCGGCCTCACGCTGAAAACGTTCCATGTAATCGGCATAGCTGCTGCTGACGACTTTGATAGCGACATTGCGGTGCATGCGTTCATCGTAGGCAAGGTAGACTTCTGACATGCCTCCCCGGCCCAGTCGTTCTTGAATGATATAACGACCCAGTCTTGTTCCTGTTAGTCCAGGCATATTGTTTCCTTTTAATTTATCTTTCCTCGGGTGCCAGGCTTGAATATCAATCGTGCGAACTAATCACCATGACCATGGCCGTGTTTATGTCCATGTCCCTTACCTTGATTACCACTGCCTTGCCCGTTTCCCTGCTGGTTATAACTCTGAGCATTGCTCGATGTGGACTTCCGTAGCTGTATAGGGGGATCCTCACGGAGTGTGCTATTTATGCTGGCAAACTGAGCACTCGCTCCCTGCACCATAGGTGCCTGTAACGAAACGTTTTTATACATCGAGAAACCAAGTGATAGAGGCAGCATGAAAAAAAGAACAGCTATCAATGCAGCAATCGCTGGATGAACTCGCCGGCGCGAACTTCCTGCCGCTGCAGATACTGGTATCACTCGCTGTGTAGGCACGGCCAGGGTTATTCCGCTCAGTATATGGGCATCCTGTAACTGCACCACTTTTATTTGATCTGGAGTTTGCAGGGCTCGTGCATAGGCTTGTGCCATCGCTTGCACTGTTTTGAAGCGGCGACCTGGCGCCTTTTCCAGGGCATGCAAGACGATCTCCTCGACAGCATGAGAGATAGCAGGATTGAGGAGCGATGGAGGAGTGGGTTGCTCTTTAATATGCTTCCAGTAGATCGACAAAGGAGTGCTACCCTTAAAGGGCACCCGCCCCGTTAACATTTGATAGAGCAAGATACCGACAGCGTAGATATCGCTGCTGGTAGTGGCAGGCTCCTCCGCTAACTCGGGAGCCATGTACTCGGGAGTTCCGATCAAACAACCTGATTGCGTGATAGTGGAATTCTCTTTTAAATCTTTAGCGAGCCCAAAATCCGCCAGATAGATATGGCGCTCATCTTTGAGCAAGATATTTGAGGGCTTGATGTCACGGTGGAGTATGCCATGGTCATGAGCAGATTGCAGCGCCGATGCGATCTGTTCAAGTATGCTACCTGCTTCTTCCTGGGTGAGGGGATCCTTAGTCAGGCGCTCACGCAGTGTGCCACGTTCGATGTAAGGCATGACGCAATAGTGCCAGGAACCATATACTCCACTCTCGATGATGGGCAGAATATGCTCGTGCGACAGGGCGCTGAGGGTTTTTACCTCGCGTTGAAAGCGCACGAAGTAATCATCTTCGCTGCAATGAACCACCTTAATAGCCACGTTATGCTGCGTGTGTTCATCAAACGCGAGATAGACTTGCGACATGCCTCCCCGCGCTAAGCGGCGTTGAATAGTATAGTGGGCAAGCCTTTTTTCTTCTAAATCCTGCATATCAGTTCCAGCATCGGTTTTTGTGCTTCATTTGCCTTTTACTACCTAGTAGGTACACGGTTCGCTGTGGCTATTGGTGTCAGTCCATTCTAGAGGCGCGATGAACTGCACCGCTGCACATGTTTTCCTTATGATACAATTTTCTCGACTGAATTGGAAGCGTGAAGAAAGGATTGAGCTGTTATGCCAGATCGCCTTGTCTACTCTACCGTGCGCGATCGCAAGCATCGCGGCGGCAAAACAGTGACGGTGATTACCGGCATACCTGCCAATCAGAATGAAATTGCAGCCCTGGCGCAACAATTGAAAAAGTTGTGTGGCTCTGGCGGCACGATAAAAGACGGGGTGATTGAGATTCAGGGCGACCACTGCGATAAGGTGCAGGCCAGGCTGGCTGAATTAGGGTACAAGGTGAAACGGTCTGGAGGATAAGCGGTATTTCCACTTTTTCATCAGCATATCGGAATAGCAGGGTAAAGAGCGACCCGCCCAAGTAGTGGGCTAGAAGAGAAAGGGCATGAGAGAAATGAATATCGACGAGCAGCTTGAAAACTTTTTGGCAGGTTTAGGAGTAGAGATGGAATATAACTCACAAGAATCCCAGTATAATGATGACGCCTCCATTCCGGAGGTTTCTATTTTTCAGGCTTCGCGTGATCATTATGGTGTCTTCTATCGCCTGGACATCATTGGTTCAATGCCGCAACTTCGTGTAATGGTGCCTGTTGAACATGGGCCGGTGAAGATGGAGATGTATCTTGTACGCATAAGTTCGCGCCTGCTGCTTAACCCCTGGTTTTCAGGGTTGGTGAGTTATCAAGGGAGTCCTGCTTTTGAGAAAGGACGCGAGGCAGCGCTGCAACATCTGCTCTATGCGGTCGCCGAGATGATGAAACAGCTCTTCTGGTCTGGTGACCTCAGCAGCATGAGCTTCCCGCCAGAAATTGATGTGTGTCGAGTGTTGTGACTACTCCCCACGGCTACAAGCCGGGAGCTTCTACGGACAAGCCGAGGGCCTGTAGTCCCAGGCCACACATGTTTAGAGCAGCATTCAGATCACGATCAATCGACAGGAGGCAACAGGGACAATGATACGTTCTCTCACTCAAAGGCATCTTTTGCCGGTGGTGACACCTGCTGCAATCCTGACTGGTGTAGGCCGGATTCACCTTCACCAACTGCCTACCAGCTTCTTCCGCTTTGTTGGACAGTTTGCTGAAGAATTCCGACCACGAGGCATCTGCAATACTTTTGGCAAGGCCATGGTTATGGGTCATGCTATTCACGTGCAAGTCTTCAACGCAGATGATCCCGAAGCGGTCGACAATCTGCCTGGACTCCTGGTGAGTGAAATTGTCGCGCCTAAACTTGATACGCTCATGCACCCGCGCAACGACTTTGCGATGTTTCCGCCTCTCAGGAGAACCTTTGGGCTTCTTCGCGTGCTTGCGTTGGACTTTCGCCAGAGCTTGCTCTTCCTTGCGGAAAAAGCGGGGATTGGCTATTTCTTCACCCGTGCTGAGCGTGGCAAAGGTTTTCAAACCAACATCTATGCCTACCGGTTCAGGACATTCTGGCAAGCGTTCAGGTTCTACTTCACACGAGAAGAACACATACCATTTGCCCGTAGAACTACGTCTGATGGTACAGGTTTTGACTTTGCCCTTGATAGGACGATAGTAGACCATTCTGACACTGCCAATCTTGGAAAGCGTCACACGGTCATCATGGGTGAGACTGAAGCCCGATTGTGGGAAGGTGAAGGAGTCATAGCGCCCGTAGCCTTTGAACCGTGGATAACCAGGGTCTTGGGCGTGCTCTCTCATACGGCGGTAGAATGCCTTAAAGGCCAGATCCACGCGCACCGCAACGTTTTGCATCACCTGGGAATGAACGGTTTTGAGGGAAGGACGTTCCTGCTTCAAAACAGGAAACGTGTCTTGTTGCTGAAAACACGTGAGGGAAATACCGTCTCGTTCATAGGCCGTCTTGCGCATCTCCAACAAGTGGTTATACAGCCAACGACACTCTTCCAGGGTCTCGTCGAGCTTGTGAAGCTGTTTCTTGGTGGGATAGATGCCATACATACCTGTTTTCAGCATAGTGTTATTGTAGCAAAAACTGAACAGGAATGCAAGCGTGAAGCCGCTCCACACCTGCCCTCCCCGAATAAGGAACGCTTTTCATCCCATGGCTGAAGCCAGGGGCCTTCATGCGATCTAAGATGTAAAGAGTTGTAGGGATCAAAAAACGAGCAAGCCCGCGCGTGCGGGCTTGCTCGTTTTTTGATCCCTATCCCTTCTAGCTGTTGTATGATATATTATGCGCATCATTTTGTAGAAAGGCAGGGAGAAGATCATGGCCGATCAATTAGAAAGTGTGGGTCAAAAAGCAATTGAATACCTGGGGCTTAAACATGCGGCACGTGAGCGAGCGCTGCCCAAGTCTCGTGCCGCCATCCGTTTTTGTGCCAACAGTATACGCGCTACCCATCGACAAGAGTTTCAAAGTGCTCAAGAACTCTTAGCCCAGGCGTCTGCCTTGCTTAAAGAAATGGAGCTTGGCCTGCAGGATCACAAAGATATCTTCTACGCTGGCTTTGTCCAGGATGCTCAGAAAGAGTATGCTGAAGCAGCTACATTCGCTGCTTTGACTCAGGGCCGTTCCCTTCCCGAAGTCTCCGAACTTTCTATTGGCTGGGCTCCATATCTCAATGGACTGGGTGAGATGGTGGGAGAATTGAGGCGTTATGTGCTGGATCAATTGCGGCGTGGCAACCTTGACGAGTGTGAAGTGTTCTTGCAGCACATGGACGATGTATACGCATTGCTCACTACGGTTGATTATCCTGATGCAATCACTCTAGGACTACGACGTACAACGGATACTGCTCGCAGCATTCTGGAGAAGACCCGCGGTGATTTGACCGTTGCCGTTTCCCAGGCACAGTTGCAGCAGAGAATGCTGGCCTTACAGCAAGAACTACAAAAAAGTGATCTAATTAATTAGGAGAGGGACGTATGCCAAGCAAGGATCTGGCCCCAGAAGATGATGAAAAAACTCTAACTGTTTCTATGTCCAAAGGGGAAGCCGTCAATAAGAGAAAAGCAAAAAATTCTCCGCATATAGTGACCGCTGAATCTGTGCAAGCAGAAGAGGTGCCCACGATACCATTAGGATCACTTCAAACGCTCAGCACACTTGAGCCTGCAGTCTCTGTTCGCTCTGTCGAAGCGACACAATCCGTTCGACTACCTGCGCCACTGGTGGTACAGCCGTCGGAATATCGTCGTAGCCCGGGTGAATGGTTGCAGGTATGGTGGGAAGGCATACGTCCAGACTATCTACCCCTCGCCATTATGCCTGTTTTAGTAGGCAGTACGCTTGCATGGACGCAAAGTGTATCTCCCAGAACCCCATTTGGCTACTTTAGCTTCTTACATTTCATTGCCGCTCTCTTAGCTGTCGTGGCACTTCAAGTCGGGGCGAATCTCGTCAATGATTATTATGATTATATCAAGGGAATAGATATCAGTAACCCTCTTGGCCCTGGTGGACTTATTCAGCAAGGATTAATCCGGCCAATCGGTGTGCTGAACTTTGGTCTTATTTTATTGGCCCTGGGTTCTCTCATTGGAGCAGTTGTAGCGATATCAGGTGGTCTCTATGTGTACCTGTTTGGTCTGATAGGACTACTGTGCGCCTATTTCTATAGCGCGACATCACGCGCGCTCTCATCGTTAGCTCTTGGTGAACTGGTCAGTTTTTGTGTCTTTGGCCCATTGCTTACCCTGGGTGCATACCTGGTGCAGACCGGTGGTTTTGCCAATCGCGTCGCGTTCATCAGTGTACTCCTTTATAGCTTACCGCTCGGTTTGTTAGCGACAGCGGTGGTGCATGTGAACGATATGAGGGATATTGAAAGTGACGTCCAGGCCAGGAAACGAACACTAGCGTCTTTACAAGGCCTGCGCTGGAGCCGAACGGAGTATCTGCTCCTGGTGCTGGGGGCCTACGCAATTATTGTTGCTCTAGGTTTGCCTCACGGTGCCCCGCACCTGGTGCTGATTACCCTGTGGACTCTACCAATCCTGGTTGTGGCACTGACGGGAGTGATGCGTGCGGATATGCCTGCAACTCTACACCTGGTGATGCGCGAGACACTCAAGCTTCTAACATACTTTGCGCTCTTACTTATTGCCGCGCTCATTCTAACGGCAGTAATAACTATTCTCCCGCACCTTCCCTCACATATTTTACCTATCTAAAGAAGTGATGGAATACTCATGCCTCCCTGACCTTTTGGGCCATTTACAAGCATGGCACACTATGTTACACTTCGCTTGAGGAATTTGGACGAAAAGGTGATGCAAAGGACTGTTTCATTTGCTTGGTTGTTCTACAAGGAGGTTTGTTCTATGGCTGGCTGGGAAGAAGAACTGGCCGTGCTACTACGTGAACTAGGGGTGACGCAGGAAGAACCCAAGACTCACCTCCGACCGACACATATCAGTGAGGCTGGCTACTTGCAAGGAAAGCCCCCTTTACGGCCCAAGAACAAGGTTAAAAGGCAGGCGCAATCGGCAGATGCACTATTTTGGGGAGGTGGTGGCGCAGGTGGGGCCGATTCACCCGACGATGATGCCTGGATGGGCGATCTAAGTTTGATGCGCCGTGAAGTTGATTCTATTGTAAGCCAGGTGATCCACCTGATGCAGCATGGAGACCTGGATCCAGCTCTAAAAGAAGATGTCCTGGTGGTGTTACGCGCATTACGTCGCCGGGCATCGGTGACGCAGCAGGCGGCAGCCAGTGATGCCGACTATTTAGAAGCCGTCGCTGCCATGCTCCACTTCTGTCGTCTCGTGCTGCGATTAAGTGAGGTCGCAACCGAAGATTTGTAAAAGGATCTACGGCCCTGGAGTAGCTAACTAACGTCAAAAACAAACAACGAACATAACCCGCGCAAGCGAGGTCATGTTCGTTGTTTCTATTTTCTATACTGCTCAGGTACCTGTCCTTCGGCGAAGCCTTCGTTCACGATGCCACGTTTGACGAGATAATGGAGAAATTCCAGTTTTTGTTCTCCAGTGGGTGCAGGCGGTGTCAATGGCAGAACGGCAGGAAAAGACGCCTCGGGAAAATTATTTATTACTGTTTTAGCGTTTTCAGCGGGTGGTGTCATTGGCAGTTGTGTAGGCGTTGAAGGTGCAGGCGGTAACTCCTCATTTGCTGTAGGGGGAGGAGGTTGTATTACCGATTCTGGCCATTCATCTATAGTTGAGCAACTCGTCTCCCCTTGTCCAAGGATAAGAGGGGCAACACCGGATTGGGGCGCAGCTCCATCACTGGTTGGCCATGCTGCTGATTCCTGGGTAACACCTTTGTTCAAAGAACTTCCTACATGAGCGTGCTCGGTCTCAGGAGGCTTCCTCCAAGACAGCCATCCAAACAATTTGTTTAGCCAGCGTTTGATCGCTTGCGTGATCATTGTAAATTTTGCCCTCTATGTAGGGGCAACTGCCTTGCAAGACACCTCTACAACGATGCTGGCGAGTTCCTTCTTAAGCCCTATGAGGAACCACGCTGCCTCGTGGGTTGCCTATCCCCCAGACAGGTTTGCAGAGGTGCAAGGTAGCTTACAGCTGCCCATAGCAATCACGCACTCTGTATCCAGCACTTCGTTTAGATACCAGGCACAATAGGTACCAATGAAGAATATAGAAACATAGTAGCACACAGATAGAAACTCGTCAAACTCACTTGCAATTTTGGAAATGACGTGCCATAATCAATGAGGATGGAGCAAGTAAAAAGCCCTTGCTTTCGTGCTATCTATGCGATGTGTCTTCTGTAGGCGCAACGAATTAAGCTCTTACTGTGCAAGTTGTTTGAAACTACTGAAACGAAAAGAAAGGCAGGTGTCGGCCATGCAGGAAGATGTTCTTGGAACCCGACGAACCGCCATCTCGGAAACGTATGTCAATTGTGCAAGATGTAACAAGGCGACACAGTTACGCTACGCTCGTATCATCCAAAGTGATGTGCTTTCAGATAGCCATTCTGAGTTTGAGTATCTCTGCCCGGAATGTCAGAAAGCCCTTGCCGATGGAGAAAAAGACTTGCCTATAGTGTAACCAATTTTGTAACTCCGCTCCTCAAAGTCTCGAGTACAGGAACGGCAAAAGGCGCAGGTTAAAGGCAAACCAGCTTGTACTTGTACCTTTTGCCTTTTTCATTAATAAAGAAAGAAACAGCTATTGTAGAAGTCCCTACAATGCTCATTTAAGCCTTATTTGAGGTAACAAACCATGCGTATACGTTATCGGTATGTGACCTACCGCTATACAGATGGATCACAGCAACAACTGGAGCGTCATTACCGTCAACTGGTGCATGATGCTTTACGACAAAGCCACCAATCGATACTGCAACGTTCAGCAACGTGGCGACCTCTAGCCGATATTCGCGAGTCAGCCGAGATGGTGATGGTAAAAATCGAACTTGCAGGGATGAAAGAGGAAGAAATCGATGTTACCCTTTACGAGGATGCACTTGTGGTTAGTGGTGAAAGACACGAGGAACCTGAGCGTAATGAAAATGTGTATTATCATGAGGCCCAGATTCGCTATGGGCCATTTCGTATAGAGGTACTTCTTCTTTTGCCTATCGATCGAGAAGGGGTCAAGGCTCGTTATGAAAACGGCTTCTTATGGGTAGACCTACCCAAGTTACCTCAGAATAAGCCCGAACGTGTACGTATAGAGCGAAGTGTGACAAAAGAATAGCTAGAGAATATAGCAACGTGTTGAGAAGGTTTTATGGAGAAAAAACATACTAATCAAGAGTCGGAGCACGAGGAACTGTTGGGAGAAGCGGCACCTATCACTGTTCCAGATGTATCTGAATATACTGATGAAGAGGGGATAAACAGTGATACAACTATGCCCGTCCATCAGAATGGAGAAGATGAGATAGAAGAGAGCGATGCGACCGTTCATAGTGCTGAAGACGATGAAGATCGTTTAAATATACCCGATGTGCTGCCGGTTTTGCCGCTCAAGGACACGGTTATCTATCCGTTTGCAGTGCAGCCGCTGGGTGTAGGCCAGGAGCGTTCTATTCGCCTGATCGATGATGTCATGCGCGGTAATCGGCTGGTTGTGCTGGTTGCGCAGAAATCCGCCGAGATCGAGCAGGCAGGGCCAGATGATATCTTCAAAATTGGTACGGTATCGCGTGTTGCTCGTATGATCCGCATGCCCGATGGCACGATTCAGATAATCGTCCAGGGCCTTGAGCGTGTAGATATTGGCGAATTTACCCAGGAAAAGCCTTATCTTACGGCTCACGTTACCATCAAGACGGATACGCAAGAAGTGGACAACGAGACAGAGGCTATTAAGCGCAATGTAGTCAGTTACTTCCAGCGCCTGGTTGCCCTTGTCCAGAACGTGCCTGAAGGTGTTGCCGCTGCTACACTGAACCTGGAAGAACCTCGCCAGGTCGTCTATGTCATCGCCACCTTCATGCAGATGGAACTGGAACTCCGTCAGAAGCTGCTTGAACTCGACTCGGTACGTGCCAAGCTGGAAAACCTGAGTAGTTTCCTGAGCCATGAACTAGAAATCTTCGAACTTGGCAAGAAGATTCAGACCAGCGCTCAAGAAGAAATGGGCAAGGTGCAGCGTGAGTACCTGCTGCGCGAACAACTCAAGGCTATCCAGCGGGAACTCGGCGAGGAAAGCGAAGAACAGGCCACGGTTAACGAACTGCGCCGCAAGATCGACGAAGCGAAGATGCCAGAAGAGGCGCTTAAAGAGGCCAACCGCGAACTCTCGCGGCTTGAGAAGCTGCCTACTGTATCACCAGAATATAGTATCATTCGGACCTACCTGGAGTTGCTGACCAGCCTGCCCTGGAGCAAGAGCACGGGTGAGAAGATCAACGTGCCCCATGCACGCCAGGTACTTGACCAGGACCATTATGACCTGGAGAAAGTCAAAGATCGCATTCTTGAATACCTGGCGGTGCGCCGTTTGAAGGAAGAACGCCTGGCCGAGCAGATGCAGCGTAGCAGAGAAATGGCCACAATAGAGGATGGCATCGAAACAG
>Ga0137366_10002335_pt1 | contig 14529 bp, 13 predicted proteins | sample SagtaG_8_FD_104938 | JGI IMG/M metagenome (GOLD analysis project Ga0137366, IMG submission 104938) | Vadose zone soil microbial communities from Sagehorn Ranch, Mendocino, California, USA - Sage1_L_60_16 metaG | ecosystem: Environmental > Terrestrial > Soil > Vadose zone | place: USA... | reverse complement strand
TGAAGTTCACAATATGCTCCTGCAGATCATGGAAGAGGGTCACCTCTCGGATGCCAAGGGTCGCAAGGTGGACTTCCGCAACGCGATCATCGTCATGACCTCGAACATTGGCGCCGATATGATCAAGCGTCAGTCTTCGCTCGGCTTTGCGCTCAAACGTGATGAGATTACTGAGGAGCGCTTGTCGTATGAAGATATGCGCAAGAAGTTGAATGACTCTCTCAAGCGTGCCTTCCGACCGGAGTTCATCAACCGTCTGGATTCAGTCGTGATCTTCCGCTCGCTCAATAAAGAAGATATTCAGAAGATCGTCAGGCTTGAACTGGATAAAGTAGCCGATCGTCTCGTGGATCATAACCTCGTTTTGACCGCTACATCGGAAGCACTGGCGGCAGTGGCAGATATTGGCTACGATGCAGAATTTGGAGCCCGTCCATTGCGCAGAGTGATCCAGCAAAAAGTGGAAGACCCACTTTCCGATAAGTTGCTGAGTGGCGAATTTCATGATGGAGACGCCATTCAGGTAATGCTCAGCCCGGAAGGGGAAGTGGTCCTCGATCGGACTGTTGACGGTGAGGCGAAAGAAAAAGAAGAAGCGCCCGCAGCGCCTGTGGTATAAAAATAAGGATCGTCCCGCAGGGGCAGGTTTTGTACCTGCCCCTGTTTTTTTTTCGTAATACTTCGTTAATAATATTTACAAGATACATGTCGTCTTAGGTGATGAAAAACTTTACGAAGTACCGCATGAATTTAGCAGTAGAAGAGGAGCAATCGTATGGAAAAGAATCTGATGACCGCAACCTTAGCTGGTGGATGCTTCTGGTGTTTGGAAGCTGTTTTTGATCAGGTCAAGGGCGTTGAATCTGTGGAATCCGGTTATACGGGTGGAAGTGTGAAAAATCCATCCTATCGCGCAGTCTGCAACGGTGACACGGGCCATGCCGAGGCTGTGCAAATTAAATATGATGGGAATGTAGTTTCCTATCAGGATTTGCTGAACGTGTTCTTCGGCATCCATGACCCTACCACCCTCAACCGCCAGGGCGCGGACGTGGGCACACAATACCGCTCGGCGATCTTCTATCACAACGAAGATCAGAAGAACATCGCCGAGAAACTCATCAAGGATCTGGAAATGCAGAAAATCTTTGATAAGCCCATCGTTACGCAAGTAGCCCCGTTGGATACGTTTTACACGGCAGAGGATTACCATCAGGAATACTTCGCCAAGAATCCCTATCAGCCCTATTGTATGGCGGTCGTCTCGCCGAAAGTATCGAAGTTCCGCAAGCACTTCCTGGATTTGTTGAAGAAGGAAGCAGTGTAAGATAAAAAGACCCTTAGGACATTGAAAATCCTAAGGGTCTAAATTTTTATCATTTCTCTATGGTTTTTCGAAAGAGATTGATCGTCAAGTTCAAGCTCCGCCTCGTCACTGTGTGTCCGACACCGGGCATGAGCTCATACTGGACATCAAATCCATACTTCTGTAAATCTTGAACGAACATCTGACTCGTTGCCACAGCCGTCTGATCATCACTGCTGCCGATGACAACCAAGACCGGAACAAGTTCGGCAAACATATTCGGGTTCAAGTAAACGCCCGCAGAGAGGATGGAAAGTCCGCTCACGTATTGAGGGTAATGGTATGTAAAGCCCTGAATAAAATATGCTCCTGCTGAAAAGCCGTTGAAGAACATCCTGCGTTTTACGCGATATTCTTTTTGCACTTCTCCAATAGCGCTCCATACCGTTCGCTCGCCCACATCCTGATAAAAGCCGCTCGAGTCACCGGGGATGCTGGGACACAACAAAATGAAGCCTTCCTTGTCGGCATACGATTGCCACATATTCCAACAATCCAAACCAGACCCGCCTGAACCATGAATACCGACAAACAGGGTCCATTCGTGGTCAGCCTTGTAAGCTTTTGGAACGTAAAGATAGTATTCAACGGGTTGGGTGTGCCGATACTGAGCCGGGTCTTTTGGCTGAGAAATTTTGACTGCAATGATCGCAAGACCGGCAACCAAGATGAACAAAATAATGCTGGTCCAGAGCAGCCATTGTGAGGAACGTTCTCTTTCGATTGAATTAACCGGCGATACAGTTTCAGTCTTCAGTTTTTTGGACGGCTCAGGCTTCAAGAGTTCCAGGGCCTGTTGTGCGTGCGGGTTCCATGGATTTTCTCGAAGGCAAAGCTCCCAGACGCGAATTTTATCCTTCGGCTTTTGCCATGTTTCGGCATACCATTGCCACGCGGAAATATTGCTACGCTCATCCTTGATAATCAACTCAAGAAGTTGCCGTGCCTCTTCGGTCTTCCCCGATTTCACGAGTTCAATCGCCTGCCCCAAGCGCTCTGTTGTCATAGTTTTCTCCCATTGCTGCGATGAAAAGCAGATTAATTATACTTCCGCTTTCTCCACTGGGATTGATTTTTTGTTATACTGGCGTTTCAACGATGAACGAAACTCGAGTTCCCAACTTTTGCGTGCGCAACGTTTCCATTTACGGGGACACGATCCTCGCGCCCATGGACGGCTATTCCGACTGGCCCTTCCGCTCCATCTGCCGCGGGCTTGGCTCGGCAATGAGTTATACAGAATTCGTTAAAGTCGAAAAGATTCTCAGCCGCTCGAAGGAGCCTGCCAAGCGACTCTATTACGAAGAAGTTGAACGACCAATCGCATTTCAGATCTACGGCGATGACCCGGACCTGATTCTCAAAGCCGCCTTGAAAGTGCAAGTTTTAAACCCGGATATTATCGACATCAACATGGGCTGTCCCGCCAAAAGCATCGCCGACCGCGGTGCGGGCGTGGGCATGATGCCTACTCCATTGAAGATCGCGCACACATTCAAAAAGTTGACCGCTGCTTTGAAGGTTCCCATCACCGGAAAGATCCGCATGGGCTGGGAGCGAAATCAAAATTACAAATTGATCGCCCGCATTGTGGAAGAAAACGGTGGTTCGCTGATTGCCATTCACGGCAGAACGAAGGAACAGCGCTATAGCGGGGATGCAAACTGGGACGCGATTGCCGAGGTGAAGTCCCTGGTCAAGATACCGGTCATCGGCTCGGGCGATGTGAAGACCGTTGCGGACATCCGCCGCATGAAAAAATACACGAACTGCGACGCGGTAATGATTGGGCGCGCCGCGATCGCAAATCCATGGATCTTTGCAGGATTGGATCGCGAGCAGGTTTCAGCGGAATTGTTGCATCAAACTGTCTACGAGCATTTGCAGAAGAGCATTCAATTCTACGGTGAAGAGGATGGACAGCGTCTCTTCCGCAAATATGCGGTCCAATATTTATTATTGAGAACACTGGATCGCGAGTCGCGCAAAGAGATTTTGAAAGAGCGACCGTCCGGGGAATTTTTGGGAATTTTGAATCAAATCTACGCTGTCACCGCGCAATAAATAGAACATAAATTCTGTTATACTCGTAGGGGCACAGCAATGCTGTGCCCCTACATATTTATGAGGTCGTAATGGCAAAAACACATACTCGTTATGTCTGTCAGGAATGCGGACGTGTCGCCGCATCTTATATGGGAAAGTGCCCGCAGTGCGGATCGTACAACAGCATGGTGGAGGAAGTTATCCACGATGAGCCAGTGACCAAGAACACAGCGGTTCGTGGATTGACGGGTCGATCTGTTCCCCGTTCGATTGGCGATGTCTCCTCCGATTCAGAAGACCGCATCCACCTCCCCATAGGAGAGTTTGCGCGTGTTCTCGGTGGCGGAATCGTGCCTGGTTCCATTGTCCTCGTGAGCGGTGACCCCGGCATTGGCAAGTCCACGCTGATGTTGCAAATGGCGATGGAAATGGCAGCGACAAAACGTGTGCTCTATGTATCCGGCGAAGAATCGGAACGACAGATCAAAATGCGTGCAACCCGATTATCCACCGATGTAACGGCACAGCGAGACGACGGAGCCTCCAACGAATCGCAGAGTTCTGCTGTATCCCTACCTAAAAATCTTTTACTGGTTACCGAAACAAATCTCGAGATCATCCTCAATCATGTCCATGATGTAAAACCTGATCTGTTGATCGTTGACTCGATTCAAACGGCATATCTCTCCAGCCTGGATTCCTCCGCCGGGTCGGTGAGTCAGGTGCGCGAATGTTCGTCACAATTGCGAGAACTGGCGAAAACTACTGGCATCTCTGTCTTTGTGATCGGACACGTCACCAAGGAAGGGACGATCGCGGGTCCACGTGTGCTGGAACATGTTGTGGATACCGTTCTTTATCTTGAAGGAGATCGCTTCCAGACATACCGCCTGCTGCGCTCGGTGAAGAATCGTTTCGGCGCGACATCCGAAGTTGGCGTGTTCGAAATGCGCGAACGAGGCCTCGCCGAAGTCACAAATCCATCTGAGGCATTTCTGGCAGAACGCATGATCAACGCCGCGGGTTCTGCGATTGCTGTCACGATGGAGGGCACACGTCCTATCCTTGTGGAAATTCAGGGACTCACATCACCTACTCAATTTGGGAATGCGCGTCGAACAGCGAACGGCGTGGACTTCAACCGCCTGTTGTTGATCGCCGCGGTGTTGTCTCGTCGTGCCGGGTTGAAACTCTCAGAACAGGATATTTTTGTCAACGTAGTCGGTGGGATTCAAATCGATGAACCCGCCGCGGACCTCGCGGTTGCTGTCGCAATTGCCTCTTCATGGAGAGATGTTCCCGTTAAAGTAGATGCAGTGTTGATCGGCGAGATCGGTCTGGCGGGTGAATTGCGCATGCCGAGTCAGATGCAGGCGCGTTTGCGTGAGGCACAGAAACTTGGATTCAAATCAGCCATTGTGCCAAAAGCGATTCGCAAGGGAGAAGGCTATCCAAAAGGAATCGAAATTATCGAAGTGCGATCGATAGATCAAGCATTAAATGCCGCTTTTTCTCAACAACGCGAGTTGCCCAAGGGAAGACACATGGCGGAGGCTTAATCCCATCCCTAGCCCCTCTCCTAAAAGGAGAGGGGAATTTGTTTCTGCAACTCATTCATACCTCCTTCGTATAAAGCACAGAAGGAGAACTCTCATGAAAGCAAAGATCATCTTAGCAATTCTTATTCTCTCACTTGCAACCATGGCATGTGGGTTTAGTGTCGATCTGCCTGGCGGACCCAAGACAGGACCGGAGGTCAAAGATTCCATAACGGTAGCTTATCCAAGGCCTGCACTGAGCGGAGGCGAAGTGTCTGACCAGACGCATTTATCTCTTTCCTTTGGAGCGGGCAAGCTGACGTTATCCCCTGGTGCAAAGAGTCTTGTAGATGGCACCGCCGTCTATAATGTGGAAGATCTCAAACCGCAGATTATCGAAAATGGAGACAACATCGAAATCAAACAGGGCGATTTCAAGAGTCTGCCGCCGTTCAAAGACCTGAAGAACGAATGGAACTTAAAGCTTGGCAACACGCCAATGGATTTGGTAATTTCGGCTGGCGCGTATGATGGCACGCTCGAACTCGGCGGTCTTTCACTGAAGAGCCTGGAAGTGAAGGACGGCGCATCGAATGTAGACCTCTCATTCTCCAAGCCGAACTTGATCGAGATGTCTATTCTGCGTTATTCAACAGGCGCTTCGGACGTGAAGTTAAGCAAGCTCGCCAACGCAAACTTTTCCACCCTGACGTTTTCTGGCGGTGCCGGGAATTACACGCTTGATTTTAGCGGCGAGCTACAGCGGAATGCAGTTGTCACCGTTGACTCCGGTTTGGGCAACTTAACCTTGATCATCCCCGAAAATGTAAACGCCAAGGTAACGGTGGAAAGCACAGCAGTGAATATCAACCATGGCTCCGGCTGGTCGCAAAATGGGAAGGATTACGTTCAGAAAGGTGACGGTCCCTCGCTGATAATCGTTGTGAAAATGGCAGCAGGCAACCTGCTGATCAATGATTAGCTTTCGAATTCAGCCCCTCTCGCTCGAGAGGGGTTGTTTTTACCTTTAGAAATCACGTTCCAAAAGCAAATCATGGGGTTTTTGACCCATTAGGTATCATATAGGATTGGCGCAAAAGGTCACAAGCCATGCATGACCTCTATCACTTGCAGTAATGTTAGCTGGACAATAAAATCGTCTATAGAGACAGGGATTGTCTATTTTTATAGAATACAGCATTAATCATCCAATTTGAAACGCTATTTCAGTCTATACAATGAAGCAGTAGAAAGAAGGTCATTATGCAAATCACACGTCAGGCGGACTATGCTGTCCGTGCCGTATTGCACCTGGCACGTATGGGCAATACCGAACGAGCCGCCACAAGCACTGTAGCCAAGGAACAAAACATTCCGCCTTCATTCCTTGCCAAGATTATTTCCCAGCTTTCCATTGCGGGGCTTCTGCATACGTCACGGGGTGCGCGCGGTGGCGTAACGCTTGCTCGCGAACCTAAAGATATAACGTTGCTGGAAGTGGTCGAAGCAATTGATGGGCCGATCCAACTGAATGAATGTGTTGGCAACGACGGAGTCTGTACATTCGAGGAAGAATGCCCGATCAGACCGGTATGGTGCAGTGCACAGGAAGAACTGGTCCAGCGCTTGAAGAGCACGAATTTTGCGCAGCTATTGGCATAACACCGCAACCATCAACCCCAAACCTCTCGGCGTATAATTGCGAGAGGTTTTTTATTTATGTCTAAACCAAATGTTCCCCTTGAAGTTTTAATTGAGCAGTTGCATGGTTCGGACTGGACCGCGCGCTGTGATGCCGCCCGGCTCCTGGGACAGAGTCGCGATCCTCGGGCGGTGGATGCGCTTCTCCCCGATTTGAACCAACCCGACTGGCGCGTGCGGCGCAACGCCGCCCAGGCTCTGGGTGCTTTGCGCGATAAACGCGCAGTGGAGCCGTTGCTGGGACTGCTGAAAGATCGCACAATGACGGTCCGCCAGCGAGCAATCGTGGCGCTTGGGCGGATCAAGGATCCCCTAGCCCTGCCCGCCTTGTTGGATACTCTTCTGGAAGGAAAGCATGAATCGTATGACGCATCCAAGGCAATCCGAAAATTTGGAAAAAAAGCACTGCCCGAAATAGCGAAAGCCTTTGCGCGAAGCAAGAACCAGGAACTTTTGTTGTTGCTGGTTGAAATGAAATATGAGCACGCCTTCGAACTGCTGATCGAATTGTTGAACAGTAGTAATGAGCATTCTGCAAAGCTGACAGCAATTCGCGAACTAGGGAAATTGGGCGATAAACAAGCGATTCCATATTTGATGGATCAATTAAACAATGGCGATCCAATCGTACAAATTGAAGCGATCCATGCTCTCGGAAACTTGAGAGCGACCGAGGCAACTTCCGCATACCTTGAACTATTGAAAGACGACGACTTATACGGTCCGCAATCCGGCGTCTATCACGCCGTAACGAATGCCTTCCAACGATTAAGCGGAATTACGGTTGAGATTCAAAACGCATTTCCGGGCAATTATCCTGCCATGTTCAATATGGGCGGCGCCTCGCTCAATCTTCCCGAAGCCATGGGGCTGCTGGGAAATGATCCTGCCAATACGCTAGGCAACGCACTTTCAAGGTTTCAAACAGGGTTCACGCCTCCTGATAACCTTCCTTCGTCGATTGGCGATACAGTCCGCAAGACGATGGACGATATGGCCTGGAAGTTTGGCGTGATGTTCGCGGATGCCAAAGATGCCAGGCAGGAACGAGTCACGCACTTGATCGAATTATTGGGATCAACTTCGAATCTGGAACGCACCGCGGCGGCGCTGACCCTTCCGTGGTATGGGGAGGAACAATCCCTCGAACCATTAAATCAATTACTGCACGACTCAGATCCAACAGCCCGCATTGCAGGGACATGGGCTGCAAATACGCTTCAAAAAGTAATTTTCTATCGCAAGCAATCCGGTCTATAGAAGCAATCCCTTCTGCCCTATAAGGCTCAGGAGGGGTTTTTATCAAGGAGGCAATCATGAACGTAAAGCGTATCCAACAGACATTGATCGGGCTTTTCCTCCTGTTTACATTGTTTGGATGTGGAAAGTCACAAGTCCCCAAAACAAATCCGCCCGTTGTGGAAACATCTCTTGCCAGCACGGCTCGGGCTCTGGCAAAACAAACGGAGACAGCACTAGGGTTTACGCAGACGCCGTCACCTGTTCCCACGTTGACTCTCACTCCCACACCTAAAATATCTCTGAATGGCACATCCTTGACCATAAACGACGATGGAAGCGCTCTTTTCGTCGATCACAAGGCTGGGATTCAACTAACGATTCCTGCCGGTTGGATGCCACTGCGCGTGAATGAAAAGGAATATTATGACGCCTTCACGGCACCGGTTGTCGTAGCCAACCCGGCTATGGCGGAACGACTCACACAACTCCAAAATGTCGACGTTAAAAAGTTTCGCCTGGATGCTCTTGATATCCGTGAGGGACATATTCCTAACGGAGTCATTTCTGACATCAATGTGATCTTTCTAGAGGGAGATACACGGACCTTGGAGAAGTTGTGGCAGGCGGAAGCCAACATCAAAAAGCCGTTTAAAAACTTCAAATTCATTACGATGGGCTATCCCAAAACCGCCGACGGCACACGGGTTCTCATGGTTGAGCAATCTTGGTCAAAAGATCAATCCAGTTCCATCTACTATCGGAGCGTGTTCTTTAGTCTTCCTACAGGAACACTCGTATTGGATTTCTACACCAATAAAGATTTCAAAGACACGGTGCTGCCTGATTTTGAACAAATAGTAAACAGCGTTACACTAATCAAGCAGTAAATAGAACGCAACACTGACAAATTCCACGCCACAGCGTTCAAAGAGGCATCATGAAACACATCAAAACTATTCGCATATTGGGGATTTTCATCGCCCTCCTGACCTTGAGCGTTCTTTCCTGTTCAGGCAGTTCCGGTATTCCCAATTTCTTTGCTACCAAAACACCGACACCGACAAGCACATTCACCCCCAGTCCCACGCTTACACCAAGCCCAACCTTAACTGTAACGCAAGCTCCATCATCCACACCAACGCCTCTGCCGACAGGTATCAACGCTGAAAAACAATCCGATGGCACAACGCTATTTGTTGATTATGATAATAAGTTCAAATTGACCCTGCCGGCGGATTGGGTCATCATCCCATTTAAAAAAGATACGCTTGCACAAACGCTGAGTAATCTTGCAAAGGAAAATCCACAGCTCGCCGCGGCTGCCAAAGCCTTTGAAAACATGGATCCCGAAATGTTTCGATTGGTAGCCATTAACAAGAATCTCAAATACTTAAAGAATACGTTTGCTTCCAATCTGAACGTGACTGCCTATGAAAATGAACTCCTGGCGGCAATGCCATTGGAATTTGTTACTGGCGCGATGGAGGAGCAATTCCAAAAACAAGGCGCGAAAGTTCTGACCCATGATGTCAACATCGTGGAAAATTCCCACGGGGTCGCCATGCAATATATTGAGATTGAACAAACTATTAGCGGTAACAAAATTCAACAGAGAGTCCTGATGTTCCAATCCAATAAAAAGCTGGTTATGCTCTCATTCACCACGTTGCCACAATTTTCGAAAGAACTATTCGCGGAAGCAAATGCGATTGGCGGTACGGTCGAAATGCTAAAATAAGCTTCAATCTGCCGAACAAATAAGAAACCCCTCGCGGCGTATAATTGTCGTGAGGGATTTTTCATCTCAACAAGCACCGCAACAGTCTGAGCGAGAGGCAATTGCCAAAGAGCAAAGAAAACCATCAGATTGCCCTGCCATTTTCACCCTGTTGCGGCACAAGGAGACCGCATCATGTCTGGACCTAGAACTGTCCGCGCTCCGAGGGGCACGGAACTGACCTGTAAGAACTGGCTCAGCGAAGCCGCTTATCGCATGATCCAAAACAATCTTGACCCAGAAGTGGCAGAGAAACCGGAAGACCTCGTCGTTTATGGTGGACGCGGGAAAGCTGCGCGTTCGTGGGAGGCGTTCGACGCGATTTTAGAATCGCTCAGGAATCTCGAAGAAGATGAGACGCTTCTTGTGCAATCGGGAAAGCCCGTGGTTGTATTCAAATCTCATAAGGATGCGCCGAAAGTTTTGATCGCCAATTCCAATCTTGTCCCGCATTGGGCAACCTGGGAGCATTTTGATGAGCTTGCAAAAAAGGGACTCATCATGTACGGTCAGATGACTGCCGGTTCGTGGATCTACATCGGCACGCAGGGAATTTTGCAAGGGACATATGAAACCTTCGGCGCGTTGGCAAAGCTCAAAGGTTGGAATTCACTGAAAGGCAAGTTTGTTCTGACAGCAGGTCTTGGGGGAATGGGTGGCGCGCAGCCGCTGGCGATCACTATGAACGAAGGCGTGGGACTCATTGTCGAGGTTGACCCTGATCGCGCCGAGCGCCGCCGTGCGATCGGATATGTAGATACAGTGGTAGACAATCTCGAAGAAGCAATGACACTGGTTGAGGAATTCAAAGAGAAGCAAGTTCCAAAGTCCATTGGTCTAATTGGCAATGCAGCGGATATTTATCATGAACTCTCGGAGCGTGGAGTCATACCGGATGTCGTAACAGATCAAACATCCGCGCATGAAGCGTTGTTCTATGTTCCCTCGGGGTTATCGGTAACTGCGGCAAACGAGCTACGGAACTCTGATCCCGAAAAATATAAGAAGATGGCAATGGACTCGATGTCAACACATGTGCAGGCGATGCTGGCATTCCAACGCGCGGGCGCAGAAGTGTTCGATTACGGCAACAACCTTCGCCAGCAGGCATATAACAATGGCGTAAATGATGCGTTTGAATTCCCCGGTTTCGTACCGGCTTATATTCGTCCGTTGTTTTGCGAGGGCAAGGGACCATTCCGCTGGGTGGCACTCTCGGGCGACAAGGAAGATATTTACGCGACCGATGAAGCCATCATGGACTTATTCCCCGAAGATGATCATCTCAAGCGCTGGCTCAAATTGGCGCGCGAGAAAGTTCCATTTCAGGGATTGCCAGCGCGCATCTGCTGGCTTGGATATGGCGAGCGCGTCAAGGCTGGCTTGAAGTTCAATGAACTGGTTGCCACAGGAAAAGTGAAAGCGCCGCTCGTGATCGGACGCGATCATTTGGATTCGGGTTCGGTAGCTTCACCAAATCGCGAAACCGAGTCAATGAAAGATGGCTCGGATGCAATTTCGGATTGGGCAATTCTGAATGCGATGATCAATGCTGTCGGAGGAGCGACGTGGGTTTCCTTCCATCATGGAGGCGGCGTAGGCATGGGGTATTCTCAACATGCCGGACAAGTGACCGTGGCAGACGGAACTCCCGAAGCTGCTCGGAGATTGGAACGTGTCCTGACAACGGATCCCGGCATGGGTGTTGTTCGACACGCCGACGCGGGCTATGAGATCGCCATTGAAGCCGCAAAGCGTCACGGCATCAAAATGCCGATGTTGAAGTAAATCCATGAAGTGGAACATCAGGTTTGGCATCGCAGCAATTTTATTGAGTGCACTTGCCTGCGAACCGGTATTTGCAATTGGATGGGAAGAGCTTTTATTATTTCTTATCCTATTCTTGGTTTTGCTTGGACCGCCGATGTACAGATTCATTCGCGCCCTGGAAAGATTCTTGAAACGCAGAAAAGAAGAATGAGCTATAGAAAAGCGTTTGTTTCTTATTTGTCATCTTGCCAGTCGTAGCGGCGACTCGCACTCTGCGATAACGATGCAGAAAGATAACGCAAACTCAAAGGAGAGACGATGAAACCACGAATCCTGCTCGCTGTCCTCGTACTCGTTTTAGCAATGCTCGCATGTAATTTACCATCCAACATTCCTGCCACGCCGACACCAACATTAGAGATACTCCCTTCCTCCACGGCGACTCAGCCGCTGCCAACCAATCTCCCCACCCAAACGCCGCTACCAACAAACACACCTGCGCCTACATTGACATCCACGCCGACGATTCCGATCGCGTTTCCAAAGGATGTGAATGTGAATTGCCGCCTTGGTCCCGGCACACCGTGGATTCCTCTCAGCGCTCTGGTCGTCGGACAGAGTTCTCCGATCAGTGGCAAAAACTCGGATGGAACCTGGTGGAATATCGCCGATCCACAAAACACGGGGATGAAATGTTGGGTAGCCGCAAGTGTAGTCAACACCGCCGGGAATGTGGCTGCCATACCTGTAGTGGATATTCCAAAAGCGTCAGTTACCAATGTCACTGTGAATGTCGATCCGAAGACGACCAGCGTAGCAGGCTGCATCGGTCCGATCTTGCCGATCAAGATCAAAGGCACGATCGAAACCAACGGACCGACCACAGTCAAATGGCATTTTGAAACGCAAAAGGACGGTAACCTGGAGAATCAATCGACAGACTTTGATACGTTTGGCAGCAAAGATTTCTCCGTTGATTACACTCCCCCGGTCACCGAAGGAACTTTTTGGGTGAGATTGGTTGTCACTAACCCGAATGATCTGCAAGCAGAAACAAGCTATAAGATAGAATGCCCGTAATTTCAAAACATAAAAACAAACAAGATTCACCCCAAACTTAAGGATTCTGCCACTGATTACACGGAAACTCACGGATTTTTGAATTAATCTTCAGAACGGTGTCCTAAAGGCCAAAAAATTAGCCGACCCTCTGCATTGGGTCGGCTAATTTCGTGTAAATCTGTGAAACCTGTGCTGAGCCTGTCGAAGTATCCGTGGCTAAAATGCTCAAAAATTAAATTCGGGGTGCTTCATGTTTTGGAATTCTGTTGCTACGCCGGATGAAGCGTCTTGCGAATTCCCAATCGGACCAGCCATCCACCATAAGCACCAACCAGAGGGAAAAGTAATACAAGAAGCATCCGTAGATCGTGAGACAAATAAATATCATGCAATGGAATCCAAATTCCAACAGCAAGCGCGATCAGCCAGGGTTTGCGGTGTCCAAGGAGGGCTATTAAGCCGCTGATCAGTATTAATCCACCAACAAGGAGTCCTGTGTCGTCCCAATGGGGACGGGAATCGACATAGGCGGAGAATAATCCTGCCAACACTGCTGCCGCTAAAAGTATGCTTTGCATCACATCCTTCCTTTCCTTTTCAAACGTAGATGCCACGATTTTGACCGATCCGAATCGTTCCAGCGCTTTTATTTCTGCATCGTCGTTGCTCAAGCCACGCTGCAAATTTGCTTCCACTGACTCAAGCAGATGACTTTCGATCTCCGCCAATGTTTCTTTATCAGCGAGTCCATGCAGCCATAAATGGCTTTCCAATTTTTGCAAATAAGATTGGATTCGATTTTCTTTCATCTCAGATCCCTACCGTTGCATTGATGGCTTTGGAAAACTTTTTCCATTCCTCCTGGCGCTTTGCTAATACCTGTTGCCCTTTGGGAGTGAGATGATAAGTCTTCTTTCGACGCGCGGAATCTTCCGACCAATTGCTTCCCAATAATCCTTGATTCTCCAACCGATGCAGTGCGGGATAAATCGTCCCTTCGGGCAAATCGAAGAGTCCGCTGCTTCGTTGGCGAAGAGATTCGATGATGGCATATCCATGCGCCGGACCATCGGTGAGAATCCCCAACAAGAGTAAATCCAAATGTCCTTTGAGCGCTTCGTTTGTCATAGGGGTAATCATATACCTAGTAATACTAGGTGTCAAGATACATTTTAACAACAGGCGTATACATATTGCAAATTAACAATTAAACCGAGCAAACCATTTGAACCACGGAGACACGAAGGCACTGAGAAAACCTATTAAAAAACTCCGTGACTCAGTGTCTCCGTGGTTAGGCATTTGATCTTCCAGATCAGATTTATTGCTCGATTAATTTGGAAAAGTACAAACTGTACACGCCTGTTTTCTTGTTGATTTATAGTTTGACATAATCGTGCGCTTCGACTGCGCTAGCGCTCCGCTCAGCGCGGAAATCAAACATCGAAATACAAGCTCATCTCAAATGGATGTGGTCGGTTGCGTACGGCGAAATATTCTGCCTGGCGTTTGTAATCTACCCATTGCTGGATCATCTCCTCACTGAAGACCTCGCATTCGGTGAGGAAGGCATGATCCTCTTCCAGCGCAGATAATGCCATATTTAACGAAGAGGGCAAAGGCTTGATTTTAGAACGCTGTTCCTCATTCCATGCAAAGATGTTCGCATCGATGGGTCCAAAGCCTGCTTCGGTGGGATCGATCTTCCTGCGAATCCCATCCAAGCCTGCCATGAGTTGCGCGGCAAGCATGAGATACACATTTCCCGAGGCATCCGGCGGACGGAATTCCATGCGCGCCGTATCGGGCTGGGTGGCATATTTCGGAATGCGTACGGCCGAGCTGCGATTGCCAAGTGAGAAAAACGCGTTGACCGGTGCTTCGTATCCAGGCACGAGACGGCGATAAGAATTCGTGGATGGATTCGTGATCGCAAGCAGCGCCGCACCGTGTGTAAGCAGACCGCCGATGTAATAAAGTGCTTCCTTACTTAAGCATCCATAGCCATTGGCATCATAAAAAACATT
>Ga0137366_10002330_pt1 | contig 14537 bp, 9 predicted proteins | sample SagtaG_8_FD_104938 | JGI IMG/M metagenome (GOLD analysis project Ga0137366, IMG submission 104938) | Vadose zone soil microbial communities from Sagehorn Ranch, Mendocino, California, USA - Sage1_L_60_16 metaG | ecosystem: Environmental > Terrestrial > Soil > Vadose zone | place: USA: California... | reverse complement strand
CTCCGCCCGCCAGGCCGATCAGGAATAGCGCCACCACAATACTGAAAGCATAGGTACTTGAACCTATGATCATCATCAGCATTCGCGTCCAGGCGATCTGTGTGCTGATTGTGACGAAACCGGAAGCAAGTGCGCAGAATAACCAAAACCGGCGCCCTTCGATCGGCGCGGGCGCCTTATCTGTTTCAACCAGGAGATCGATGCCGGACGAGTGGTCGTCCTCTTGGGCCGATTCCGCCCGTCGTTCCGACAACATGGCCGTCACGCCGATGAATATGTTGATGGCAGCTGCGATCAGAATTGTAGAGCGGACGCCCACGCTCGGTAACAAAATGAATCCGGCGACAAGTGTTCCCAAGATCGCACCTGCGAGATTGCAAGCATAAAGCCTGGTCACTGAATTTGAGTTGTGACCGAATGAGTGGAGCAACGCAGCTGATAAGACCGGTAAGGTCGCGCCCATCAATGTCGTAGGAACCAGCAACATCAGGCAGGACAGCACGAAGCGCCAGAGGCTGAACGAAAAGATGCCCGGGTGAAAGTGCTGCCAGACCAGCGCGTAGAGATTGTCGACCCAGTGAAACATGTAGGGTACGAGCAACGCGTAAACCGCAACGCCGACTTCCATCCAGCCATAGGTTCGCAAGGGCCGCTTGATGTGTGCGGATAGACGTCCTGCGAGTGCGCTACCGAGCGCAAGTCCGCCCATGAACGCGGCAAGCACGGTGCTGACGGCCAGCGTGTTTGTCCCAAAAACAAGGCCCAACATGCGGGCCCATAAGATCTCGTAGATGAGTGCGGTTGCTCCAGAGAAAATGAAGCACAACCCAACGAGCAAAATAGTCGAGCGCGTGTAAACGACAAAGGGGGATTGATGCCGGGCCACCGGATTTTGCAGGTACTGAGGGGTTTCCTTCTAATTTTTGTAACTGGCGAAGCGAGTTAGAGATGACGAATATAGCATTATTGTCTGGCTAGTGTCTGCCACTAACTTCTCACAAGTAAATCACATGAGAGGTACGCCAAACGGCTGCGGGGATTGAGCCCGGAGAAGCAGCCGTCAACAGGATGGCATAGTCGTGTCCGACTGGTCCTTGTGCATGCTCGTCTCCAAACTCTTCCGCTCCTGACTGGCGGTCAGATTCGGAATGGTTACTTTGGGGTGTCACCAGTGCCAGGCGTCGCAAACAGCGGTAAAGGTGTTCCGTTCCGGCTCCAAATGCGCCTCCATCTTCACCAAGCACAAGCCTGACCTCCCCGCGTTCGTCAATGAAATGCTTGAGCAGTGAGGCGGCTTGTACAACTCCGCGTTCAAATCGTAGGGCCAAATCCTCAGCCGGGCCGGGGCCGAGACGCGTATCGAGAATGATGGTTATTCTTCGCTCCTCTTCTGAAGTGAATTCACGAACAGTCAAGCGCCGCGACCTTGCAGTGGCCTTCCAATCTATATGTCGCAAGTCGTCCTGGTGTTGATAGTCTCTCAGGGAAAACAGATCCTGGCCCGCGCCTCGCCGCACTGACGCCATTCGCCCAGCGTACATCGGCAACAGATGCAGATCGTCGCTGATTACTTCTGGCTTGGGATAAACGACTATGTCTACATTGCGCGCCCGCAGTCGCCGGCGCCGGCGAAAGAAACCGAAGGGAAACCGAGTTGACAGCTCAAACCCATTGATTAGCACATGCCCGCGTTCGGGAAACAACTGTTCGACTCTTTGCTCCGTGGCGGCGTGGTGCGGCACGTAGGTAAAGTAGGCAAGCAGACGTTTGCGATAGAGCTTGCGAAGTCTGGGTCTTTCCGAGCCCAGCGGATTGTTTGGACCACGGGCTTCCACCAGAATGGAAAATGATGGCAATACTCGCTTTGTGTTTCGCAAAGTCACAATGACCGGCGCTGCTTCGCCGGCAAAAATGTGATCTGGAAAACGCGCCGCAACGGTTAGGTCGCGCAGGGAGACCCGAGCGGCGACCCAGCCAACAAATAGAGTGGAACAAAGCAGCGAGAAAACTAGAAACAGAAGATTGTTTCCAGTGTTCCAAGCCGCGAATCCGACCACGATAATGATAGCGAGAAATACGCCACCACCACTGGTAGGCTCGAAAGGAAGATCCAGGCCGACAATCTCGAGTCGTGCAGAACGTGCTAATGGCGGGACGATAAAGATGATTAGGAGAACGGCGATCATCAGGGACAACAACGCAGCGGCGGCAGCCAGGCCGCTCTCCTCGGCGTGCCGAGCAAGGACAGTGACCAACGCGGCTGTCAGACCAGCGAGGACGAGCAGCGTCCCCAACACAAGGCGTGTAAGTTGTGAACCACGAGGGATGTGAGATGAGAAACTAGCGCGACCCGCTGTTGCCGTCTTTTCGCTCATCCCCCATTCCTCAGCCTTCGTCCTTAAATTCAGAGAGGGACACTGACCGTTTTCAGGATTTCGTTGAGGACGAACTCGGCCTCTTCGCTGCGCCGCAGGGAAGACGAAAAGCGGGAGCTAACGACGATTCGATGTGCAAACACCGGCACGACCAAACGCTTGATATCGTCCGGAATACAATAGGAACGCTCTTCAGTCAAGGCCAGTGCCTGCGCGGCACGAAAAAGAGACAGTGTCGCGCGCGGGCTCACGCCCAGATCGAGCATCTCCGAATCACGCGTTGCGGCAACGATGCGCATGAGGTATTCCACCAGCGCATCGGCGACCGATACCGTAGCAACAGCGCGTTGAAGGTCCATCACTTCATGACCACTCATCACAGGCTGCAGATCGTTGAGTGGATCGGCATGTTCACGATCGCGCAAGATTCGCTGCTCGTCAGCGGGTTCCGGATAGCCAATGCGCAGACGCAACATGAAACGATCGAGCTGCGATTCGGGCAACGGATAGGTGCCGTGATGTTCAATAGGGTTCTGCGTGGCAAGAACAATGAAAGGGGCCGGTAAGCCGTGCGTTACGCCTTCCACCGTGACGTGACGTTCAGCCATCGCTTCCAGCAGCGCCGATTGAGTTTTTGGCGTTGTGCGGTTGATCTCGTCAGCCAAAACCACGTTCGCAAAAACGGGGCCGGGTTTCCATTCGAAAACACCACGGTGCTGGTCATACACCGAAAGGCCGATCACGTCGGACGGAAGCAAATCAGAAGTAAACTGTATGCGCTGAAAACTGCAATCGAGAGCCCGAGCCAATGCATGGGCCAACGTCGTCTTGCCAACGCCGGGGACGTCCTCCACCAGCAGGTGTCCGCCGGCGATTAGGGTGATAATCGCCAGTCGAACAGCCTCTGGCTTCCCCCTGATGACGGTTTCCACAGCATTCTGCAATCGTTCGATCTTTTCGACCGAACCAGCAGTCGTTGTCTGTTGACCGTTGATTGTTTCCAAGCTGCGCATACTTCGAGCCCGTTTCTAACCTCGCTGCATTCTACATGTTAAGAGTAGGAGCCGCACGTCAAAGTTGCTTGGACTGGAGGAGCGACCAGGTGTGAACTACCCGAAGGTTTGCGGAATATCGGCCGGGTCTGTTTGATCCGCTTCAGCTCGAGTGTCGGGGAAAGAATCAGGTCACTACCCCTCGCTGTTTCGCAAAGTGGTTTTTGCGGAGCGGTAGCGATCGGGTCCGATCTGTGCGCTAGCCAACATCTCTTTGCCAGCGACAGCTGCAGAAGCGCGTGGCCGAGTGACCTTGAGGTGCTCCTGTAGTAGACTCAAACCGTCATGAATATATCGACCAGAATCAGGAACTTGAACCGTCCTGTTTCGTGTAAGGAGTGTAAGGAGGCTTTATGAAACCCCTCGATAAAAACGACGAAGGCCAGCGAGGATTCTCGTTGATCGAATTGATGATCGTCATCGCCATAATCGGAATCCTGATAGCCGTCGGCGTGACGGGATGGAAGGCGGCAGTGAAATCTGCAAACGAGGCGGCGGCGGTCAAAACCCTGCGCACGATTGCCGAGCAGCAGATGCTTTTTTATAACGGCCATCAACGCAACGCCTTTGGAACGTTTGACGAGATGTTGAAGGAGAACCTCCTTGACGCCCGTTTCGCTGGAACGACGCCGGTGCTTGACGGCTACGTCTACACGATGAAGGTCATTCCTAAATCAACCGCCCAGCAACCAAGCTACCAAATCAATGCGGACCCCCAGGTCACTGAAGGCGTGGGTGCTACCGGCAAGAACCACTTTTACGTGGATGCAAATACAAACACGATTCACGTCAATCCAACTCAGCCGGCCACCGAAGCGGATCCTCCAATCTAATCTCTGGACCGCAACTACCAGTGCAAGATCTAGTTGTAGTCATCCATTAGCGCGGAAAGAGATTTCCTGCTGTCCTTTGAGAAACACTCAAGAGTCCGCTGCATTCAATTTGTCTTACTTTGGAGACAAAAGGGCGTGGAGATCAACAACAACCTCAAACAAGCTTTTCGAATTGAATGAAGATCCAATACCACCCAACCTTCATTTAACAGATCAACCTCCGCAAATTTGCAGGTTGGGAAGGCGGGCAAGAGCGCAGCCCGCCACGATCCAACGTAGCGTAGCTTCTTGCCCGGGCAACAAAAATCCGCTCAGTTCTAATGCAGACTCGATCCAGTGAGTCTTGAAGAATAATAGGGTTAATGACGCTACGCTGGAGCAGGGGCGCGCTGCGCTTTGCCCACCTTCCCAACCTGTAAATTCTCTTGGCTTGTGTGATTACTTCGTCGCGCAGCCTGTTTTGGGGCGGAATTCAATGTGGTTGGCTACATACGAGAGCAGATGTTCTACTTTCTGCAGCTTTAGACAAGAGCGTTGCCTGCACTCTTCTGTAGCCCTCAGTCTACCAAACCATTTCGGATGCCGTAGTGCGTTAGTTCGGCATTGTTCTTCATCACCATTTTGTTTAGGATGCGCCGCCGATAGGTACTGATAGTCTTGTCGCTTAGCGATAACTTAGCGGCGATCTCACCGACAGTTTTTCCCGATGCGATGAGACACAAGACTTCGAGTTCTCTATCCGAGAGAGTCTCATGAACGGGTCTGTCTGACGTCGTCAGGTCGAAAACCATCTTCTCGGCAAGTGACGGACTGACGTATCGACCTCCCTTGATCACTTTCAAGATCACGCTGCGTAGTTCGTCTCGGGCACTGCTTTTGGAAATGTAGCCGGAAGCGCCGCCCTTGAAGGCGCGCATTGCATATTGCTCCTCCGCGTGCATGCTAAGAATCAAGACTGGCAACTTCGGTCGAAGTTGCTTGATCTCCTTCAGCACATCGAGACCGCTGCGCCCGCCGAGCGACAGATCGAGTACGACGATATCCCAATCCTGTTCGCGGACCATCGCCAACCCTTCGGGGCCGCTGCGGGCCTCGCCAAATCTCGCGCTGGACGCGCCGAAGAGTCCTTTGATACCGTCACGAACAATTTCATGGTCGTCGATTGTTAGGATTCTAAGCATGCCCTCTCCACCGGCTGGTCCACCGCTGGAACACGCACGACTACAGTAGTGCCCTCGCCGTTTGCGCCAAGGATATTAACTTCCCCTCCGACGAGCAACGCTCGCTCCCTCATTCCCAGTAGACCAAGCGAGCGAGTGTTCACCTTTTCGCTATCACTAATGCCCCGCCCATCATCTCTAACCTTCAACTCGAGATAGCCGTTACCACTTCGCAGTTCCACGGAAATGCAGGTGGCTCCTGAATGTCGCAGCACGTTGGTGAGGATCTCCTGGAAGATGCGAAACACGGCAGTTGCACTTTCCTGGGTCAGTTCGACTGTGTCAACTGTCGTATTCCAATGATATTTGATCCCGGTGCGTGCCTGGAACTGTTGTGCCTGCCACTGAATCGCGGCAACAACGCCGAGATCGTCGAGCACAACCGGACGCAGCTCAGATGAGATACGTCTCACGGTTTCAACGGTTAACTCGATTAGGTGAGTCATTGCACCGATCCGCTTGCGCACCTGCGCAATACCAGCCCCCTTCAAAGGTCGGGACAAGGTCTCACCCATTTTCTCAATATCCCATTTCAATCCCGTCAAAGCGCTGCCTAATTCATCATGTATTTCACGCGCGATACGTGTACCCTCTTCTTCCCGAGCTGAGTGCATCTTTGCCGACAGCGCACGCAGTTGCTCTTCGGAGGTTTTCAGCGCAAGCTCCGCCAACTTGCGCTCTGTAATATCAGAGCTGACAGATAGAAAGGCTCGAGGCTCCCCGTCCTCATCCAGAATCCTCGTAAACCGCGACTCAACATCGAAATGCGTGCCATCTCTCCTGACCCCGGTCAGCTCATGACTCACTACCCCGCCTGTCCCAACTACTTCCGTAACCGTTTCGCGAACACGCGGCCAATCCGCCGGGGCGACAAAGTCGCGAGCTTGCATGCCTATCATTTCCTCCGCACTTTCATATCCGAACAACTTCGCTGCCTGCTGATTTGCCATTATCAGCCCCAGGTTGGAGCCGAAAACACGGACTGAATTGGGAGCAGTTTCAAACAGGGTGCGATAACGTTCTTCACTTGCCTCCAGGTTCAGCTTTGATTGTCTCCGGTCATAGGCACTCTTCAGAATATCGGCCAGGGTGTCGATGAGCGCCCGTTCTTCGGCAAGAAAGGGCCCTTCGACTTCCAACGGCAGCTCTTCCAAATAATTTACCTCGATGCTGCCTCGCTGGCCCTCGATTGTCACAAAGTCGGTATGTAATACGGGTAAGCCGGCAGCGAAGGTGGCTGTCTGCGTTTCGGTCTCGCCAAGCCTGACTCGTGCAGCTGTGACCTCGGGATATTGAAACGCCTGGGGCAAAAGCGAAGCCAGCTCATCGAGAACTATGGCAGTGTCAGCTTCATACTGTTGCAGCAGGCGTGAAGCATCATGCAGCGCTGTCAACTCTTTGACCCTCTTACCGAGGTTGTGCAGCAGCTTTCTGTTTTGGTCCTCCGTTTGTCGGCGTTCAGTGATGTCGATGCCGGCGTGCAACAGACATGTCCGCCCTTCGAGCTCAATTTTTTCAATAGAGAGGAGCATGTTCCGCTCTTCGCCGCGCTTCGTGAGCAGGTGGGCCTCGAAGCCGCGCACTTTGCCTTCCTGCTCCAGTTTGCTCATGAGCCGAAAACGATCTTCAGGCCGGGACCAGAGTTTGAGTTCGGGACCGGTATGCCCCAGAGCTTCCTCTCGTGAGTAACCACTGATAGCGATGAAGGCGTCGTTAACGTCCAGAAAGCGACCACCGTCAAGCGTTGAAATCGTCGCCAGGAGCGGATTTGAATTAAAGGCGATCGAGAATCTCTTTTCCGACAACTGCAGCGATTCTTCAGCTCGCTTGCGCTCAGTTATGTCGTTTGCAGCCCAGAGATAGCAGGGCTCCTCATCAAAGTCGACTACCACGCCCGACGAAAGCGCTACTCGACGCTCGCCGGACTTTGTTCTTAGAACACCTTCAAGAGCAACAAAGGGTTTGGCGTCCTCCAGACGCTCGCGAACCTGACTCATGGCTTCATCACCCAACCACTGGTCCAGCTCAAAAATGGGATGGTTCACGATCTCACCCCGGGAGAAGCCTATCTCCCGCAACCAACAGTCGTTGACGGCGAGGATCATACCGTCTTTGATGCGAATGATGCCCATCCTATAAGGACTGAGGTTAAAGATTCGCGCAAACCTTTCCTCGGAGGAGCGCAAGGCGTCCTGAGCCAGTTTGCGTTCCGTCACATCGTTTGCAATTGAGATGATGGCCTCAGGCTGACCGGCAGCGTCGTGCACAAGTGTCCAACGCGACTCGATGAAGAATTTTCGGCCGTGTCGGTCCGAGGCCTGGAGTTCGCCGTGCCATTCGCCCTTCTCAGCAACAATTTGACGGATCGCCGTCAGTACGTCGCCTGAATCATCATGGAATAGTTCCTCCGCGTTTTTTCCCATCACCTCTTCAGAAGTAAATCCAAAGAGTTGTTCAGCTCCCTGGTTCCAGTAAATGAAGCGATATTCGAGATCACTTACGATGACGGCCTCGCGCATTTTGCTAAGAAAGTAAGCCAGGTCACTGGCCCGACGTTCAGCTTGCACACGTTCCGTGATGTCGTAGAGAGTGGAGCGGCTCATCACGTAGGTACCTGCCTCATCTCTGGCAGCCGTCGCGCTCAAGAGTACGGTTCGGGTTGTACCGTCTTTCCGAACGAGCTCGTATTCCAGGTCATGCACCGATCCCTCCGCGAGGAACTGCGAATATAGTCTTGCAAATGTTTCCCGTCCCTCAGCGGTTAATACATCACTGAACCGCAATTTTCCGACTACTTCTTCGCGAGTGAGCCCAAGCCAACTGAGTTCAGTGTCATTTATCTGAATAAACACGCCGTTTGCATCAAGCGAGTGGTAACCACAAGGTGCATTGTTGTAGAGGTCGCGGATCTCTTTCGCCGATTTCTGAAGATCTATGTTCTTCTTATGAAGACTGACGGACATATCAGCGAACGCTTCCGCCAGTAGGTTGATCTCTCTGGAGCGTTTGAAACGAGGAGCCAACAAACCTGAACCAGAGGGAATGTCCTCAACCCACGACTTGAGAGTGGAAATTGGCCGGATGACGAGCAAGCGCAGCGTAACATACAGGACCACCGACAATATGACGGCCAACAGCAGCAGTTTTATTGCAATACCCCAACGCAACTTCCGAAGATCCGACTGAAGAGATGCGTCAGTAACGTCGAGCGCTACGCGGCCGATGGAGGTGTTTCTGAAGCTTATCGGTCTTGAATAAGAGTACAACGAAGCGTGGGAGTCGGGCACCCCGTCTGCGTTCGCGGTACCGATGTTTCCGATTAATCCATTTGCACCCCTTACCTTACCGAGATACAGCTCGCCGTGTTCGTCAAACACTCGAATGCGAAAGATGTCGGCTGAACTGATTTCGTCAAGCACTACATGCTCTGTTTCTTCGCGGTTAAGATTCCAGAGAGGGTAAGCCAAACTGTTGGCTATTCGATCGGCCGTCAGAGTCCCTCTCCCCTGGAGCAGCTTCGTCTCTCGGTGCTCGAGGATATTGAGTTCGATGATGCTGGAAATTCCGAGAACGGAAATAACCGTAACGAGAACTGCCAACAGGAGCTGAACGGATATTGATAAGAAAGCTTTCATAGTCACAGCGGCGTTGTCTCCGGTTATTCGCGTTCGGACGTTTTCTCCCGGGCCAGTTTCCGGGACCATCTCGTTTTGACGCGACCAACAGTACCGTTAATCGTGATGAGACGATAGCCCTTGTTGAACTGTTGCAACGCCCATGGTCCTTTAGGATTTTTCTTGCTAAAGCCTATATAAGAGTCCAACACTCCGGCACGGAATGCAGTTTTGACCTTACCGTTGACCCCAGCTCGCTCAATCAGCCACCCGGACGATTTGACTTCGTTGTAGGTAAGCAACGCGAGGTCGACGCGTCCCAGAGCGAGTTTCTTCAAATTTATTTCTTCAGACGGCGACGCTTCCGGAATGATGACACCCTTACGTCTGAGGTTTTCAAAGGCCTCGGGATATTCGTATCCGATAACCGTCCCCACGACGGTCTTTAAGGGTAAATCCTCTTGCCGCCTTACTTGTGGCGGCTTATCAACGTTATAAAAATACCCGGCATAACAGGTGAATAACGGCCTCGCGGAGAATTCGACGACGCCCACAAACTCTTGCGACGGAGACATGCTCAAACAACCCACAATTTCGCCATTGACTACCATCCGCTTGCATCGAGCATAAGGCATCGCACGGAGCTCGACTTCTATACCAACTGCTTTGAAAGCGGCGACGACGAGGTCGTTGGCATAGCCTGTTCCGTCTGCACGCGACCAGGGTGCAGCGTCGTCCTCCACTGCTATGACCAAAGATTTCGTCTGAGAATAGCCTGCAGGACTAAGCAGCAAGATAAAGCTAATCGCACCTGCGACACGAACACGACGTGGCCATGCAACAACAGGAGGGGCGGCGAATGGTGGATCGTTTTTCATCAGTTCAATCTATTTACAAAGGAGAACGCGAGATCATGCCCGCATCACATTCCGTGGCGAAACGGATCAGAATGTTTGCTGAGTAGACGGCGTCGGAATTTTCGCTGCAGATCGTGGGTCAGGCCAGAAAAGAGAGAGGCGGCATTCAACAAGAGTTGCTAAGCATTTCGCTGATGCTGCACATTCTTGCGGACGATCATGGTTAGCGAGTTACAATTAATGCCTCCCTGATGTTGACGTTAGTGGCCCAACAAACAGGTCTCTTGATGAATTCTCGCAAGCTGCGTTTAGTATAGCAGCGCGGACTATTGGCAGGACAAGCAGCAACGAACATGAAAACAAATACTTTTCCCCGTCGCGATTTCCTTCGCCTGACCGGATTCGGATTGGCCGGGCTTGCTTTCGGCGCCCGCACCAGTGCGGGTTCCTTTTTTTCGGACGCACCGCGGGAACTCCTCCTATACGTGGGTACCTATACCTCTGGTCGAAGTGAGGGTATCTATATTTGTCGCCTCGACCTGTCCACGGGTCAGGTAACACGTCTCGACATTTCAAAGGGCATAGTGAACCCCTCTTTTCTGGCTATCGACAAGGAAAGCCGACATCTCTATGCCGTGAATGAGGTAAAGGAGTTTGGCGGAAAGCCCAGCGGAGCGGTCAGTGCGTTCCAGATCGAGCCGGGCACCGGACTCCTGAAGCAAATAAACCAACAGCCTTCGCTGGGAAGCTCACCCTGTTATCTGACCATCGATAAAACGGGCAAGTTTGTATTGGTTGCCAATTACGATGGCGGGAACGCGGCGGTCCTGCCTCTACATGACGGCGGTTTGGGGGCGCCCGTTGACATGGTCCAGCACGGCGGATCAAGTATTAATCCTGAGCGGCAAAAGGGGCCGCACGCTCATAGTGTTGTCCTGGATCACGCCAATCGTCATGCGTTTGTATCGGATCTTGGTCTCGACAAAATCATGATTTACCAGTTTGATTCTCGCAGCGGAAAGCTGTCGCCGAACAACGAGGCCTGGGTGAAGCTGAAGCCGGGCGCGGGTCCGCGTCACTTTACGTTTCACCCAAATGGCCGGTGGGCTTATGTGATCAACGAGCTCAATTCGACACTAACGGCTTTCACTTATGACAGTGCGGCAGGAAAACTAAGTGAACTGCAAACCATCCCAACTCTGCCTTCCCGTTTTTCCGAACAGAATTCCAGTGCGGACGTTCATGTCTTACCATCGGGAAGATTTCTCTACGGCTCAAATCGGGGGCATGACAGCATTGTCGTTTATGCCATTGAAAAGAGCACAGGAGCGCTCTCTCTGGTGGAGCACGTTTCAACTGGAGGGAGGACGCCGCGCAACTTCACCATCGATCCCAGCGGAACTTTTCTGCTTGCCGCGAATCAGAATTCAGATAGCATCGTTAGTTTTCGGATCGACAAGGTAACAGGGAAATTGCTGCCAACCGGGCACGTGATTGAGATCCCGTCGCCGGTTTGCCTGCGGCTGACGGACATGTAGGTGGTTATACGACTTTTTTCCGGAACCTCTAATTCGCGCCGTGAATTTAGCCCGGTGGAGAAGCCTTACGCAGGGCTTCCCCGAACCTTGCCTAACTCTTCAAAGCCTTTTCACATCGACGTGGTCCAGTCTCGTATCAGCCAAAGGCCAGCATTGATGAGCACTGAAATCCGCGACATTCTTTAACGCAAAGATTGGCACACCCTCGCTGCGCTGGGCTTTGACATGTTGAAAGTCTGCGCCCACAACATCATTAAGAACGAACGGCGGTCTCGCGTCTTCCTTAAGATAACTAACTTCGACGTCACGCATTTCGAGCTCCTTCACATGGCGAATAAAGAAGCCATAAGCAGGTAGCTCCCCAAACATCGTTGGTTCCGGGTATGTATCTTCTTTCTCCGGCGGGTCGAGTGCGGCCTGCTCTTTCGTGCCGCCACCCCGGTAGTAGATGCGAATATTACTCAGTCGCACATCTTCGATCGAGTGACCGGGAATGCCGCTGATAATCGAAGCGTACCTCGGATCGGCGTTGTAGACTACAACGTTGCTAATGATGACTCGTCTGAGCGCGCCCACCGTGGTCGTCTCCTTCGGTCCACGCCCGCGAAATCCGAGTCGCAGGAAAAACGGCGAGTTGCTGACGTCGCGCATCGTGATGTTGTTAATGGTTACGTCTTCCAACAATGCTCCGTCTACTGTTTCAAGCGCAAGACCACGGCAGTACTCGAAGACGCAGTTGGAGACTGTGATGTTCTTGAACCCTCCGTTTGATTCGGTCCCAAACTTGATTCGGCCCGTCGGACTGAACGTCCCATTTTGGTTTCTAAAGTCGCGTTTGTACGTGCCGTCGAGAAGGGTGCCCTCGTCGTAGCCGCTAACCTGGCAGTTCGTGATCGTTACATTCTCCGTCGCACGCGCATAACCAAGCGCGAAGGAACTCTTCGGGCAAATGCCGTCGTCGAAAGGCGAGTTGACACTACAATTTGAAATGCGCACGTTCTTGCAGGCGTCAACATCTATGCCATCGCGGTTGGTGTCGATCTTCAAATTATCGATTGTGAGGTTATCAACGCCGGTTGCGAGGATTGCAAAGTGGCCGCCATGCAGGATCGAAATGTCGCGAATGATGACGTTCCGGCAAAGCTTCAGACTGATCGACTTGTTTCCCCAACCGGACTCTACAGCGTCGCGCGGGTTAGGATAGCCAAATGGACCGGCGTGCGGATCAGATGGAGCGCTTCCCAGCGCATCGTTCTGCGCTTTCGTGCGCGACTGGTTACCCGCTCGCACCAACCCCTTGCCCCAAATCATGCCCGGTCCAAGGATAGAAATGTTCTCGAGGTTCTCGCCCCAGATAAGGCTGTTGTGCCAGTGGGTGTGACCAAAGTCCTGATACTGATCCCACTGGTTAGGTTCCGGCGCGTCATATTGTCCGTCTTTGTCGGCGGGACTAGCAGCCAGGATCGTCGCGCCCTGATCGATGTATAGAGTGATGTTGCTCTTCAGGTGAATTGAGAAGCAGCGGTACGTGCCCGCGGGGAAACGCACCGTGCCGCCACCTGCCTGTGCTGCCGCTTCGATCGCTTTGTTTACTGCCGGAGTGTCGAGCGCCTTACCGTCGCCTTTAGCCCCGAAAGCTCTCACGTCAAAGACGCCGGCATCGGTTGTCGCCGCAGTCGGACTCGCGACGTTCGAATAAGTGGTTCGCGCGCTGGTTAGCGTAAAACCGACTACAAAAACAGCCAGGATAAGGCTGAGCATTCCCGAAAACACTCTGTACGTTTTCATCCCTACCTCCGTCTAGAGTCTTGTTTGGGCAGGCCTGATTGTGGCCCGCACTGAAGCAACTTCCTCGCCCGCCTTCCTGGTCCTCGAAAACCTGACTTAAGATCCCAGCCCAGGCTGCTGCCTCATCAGACTGAAAACTTCGCTAGTCAATAATAAATTCCGCTTGGTCTGACCATTCGAGGGTTTTTATGATTTTGCCGACGCTTTACGACTTTGCTTATTCGGCATTCCCGCACACTGCGCGTGCACGTTTACCATCGCCCGAGAAGTGCTGTCAAGAACCTAATCCAATCAATGCATATCGGGCGGTAAGCACCGGTGTCGACCTTTTGTTTTTTTTTCGAACAAAAATCTTGACCAGGATAAGCGACCGTGGTAAAACGTCTCAGATTTCTCAAAATGGTTTGACCAATCAAACAATTCCACTCGGAATGGTATTTCATTAAGGGTCGCATTTTTCTCGAGCAGACGAGCAAGAGACTAGATGGAACGCACCAGAACTGAGCAACCGATTCTATCCTGAGTCTCGGGACGCATCATTCGAAGCGCCGTTCCTGGCAATGGCGGGAAATCGCTCGGCATCAGTCCGTACCACCGTCAATCCAAGTCAGACTATCACTGGCCCGGGATACAGGCTCACTAACTTGAAGGAGAAAGCCATGAAATTGAGGAGAACATGTCGCGGCTCATTTCTGGAGCAGTGTGCAAAGCAAAGACAGAAGAGCCTGGGGTCATGGTTAACGCAGTTCGGCTTGCTGCTGTTCTGCATGTCTGTCTTTTCCGGGCTGGTTCACGCGCAGGGCCTAGGCAGTATCGTCGGTACGGTAAAAGATCCTACCGGCGCCGTGATCCCGGACGCCAAAGTTACAGTGACGGAAGCAGGCAAAGGATTCTCGCGCACGGCCACCACTGACTCAAGCGGATACTACGTTTTGGACTCACTTCGGCCGTCGCAATATAACCTGACCGTGGAAGCAACTGGGTTTCATTCGTTCGATCAAAAAGGCGTGACGTTGCTGGCGGACCAAACTCTGACGGCGAATGTGAACATGCAAGTTGGTGCGGTGTCTGAGTCGGTTTCAGTGAGTACCGCCGGAGAGCAAGTCGACACAACAACTTCGACGCTTAAGCAAGTGATTGAACAGCGAAGCATCACTGAACTGCCTTTGAACGGCCGCAATGCAGCGGAACTTAGCTTACTTGTTGCCGGCACTGTTAGCTATCCAACCAATCCTGCCAACCCAACAGGAACATTTGGCG
>Ga0137366_10002325_pt1 | contig 14550 bp, 19 predicted proteins | sample SagtaG_8_FD_104938 | JGI IMG/M metagenome (GOLD analysis project Ga0137366, IMG submission 104938) | Vadose zone soil microbial communities from Sagehorn Ranch, Mendocino, California, USA - Sage1_L_60_16 metaG | ecosystem: Environmental > Terrestrial > Soil > Vadose zone | place: USA... | reverse complement strand
TTCCTGGGCATTGATCCGTTGCGCTTCACCGTTGACGACTGAGATTCCTTCCGGCGCATATAAATAAAAAGAGTAATGATCGATGCCCTGATCGCCGATGTTGGGCCCGATGGCGAGCGCCGCTTGTGGAATAACCTGGCCATTTCGCGAAAGTTTGAGCTCAATTTCAGCAGAATAACGATCGGCCAGGAATGTCACGCTCTTTGTAACTTCGAGTCCGGTCGCCTCATCATGCAGCGTAAAGTCGACGCGCTTTGAGCCAGTGGCTACATCAACCGTATCGCCATTCGCATCACCGGCAACCGTGAAGTTCTTTGACGCCAGCACGGGGTCGACCGCCGGGTCACCGGTAACCACTCGTAATGGCTGAAAAACTTGATCGGGCGAAACACCCGCGGGCGTTGCGGCGATCAACTCCAGGGGTTTGGGATTGGACTTGGTAGACGACGCCGCATAAATATCTCGGCCGGTGTTCTTGTTTTTCTTAACAATCCAGCTGGTCGCCACGGCGCCGCGACTATCGAACGTGGCCTCGTATAGGGGCGTGACAATACGAATCTTGCGCTGCGGACTAGTGTCAGGCGCGGGCGCAGGAACCTGGGACGCTGCTTGGACGGGCTGCGGTGTCGGCGTCGTTTGACCAGTTGGTTGGGGCGAAGCTTGCGCGGTCTGCTGATTGTTTGCGTTGACGTTCGGTTGTGGCGGCTTTACCGGCGGATAAAGATAATTCCACAGAATCAACACCGCCGCCGAAGCGACCAGAGCCAGAATGAATCGTTGTTGCTGCTGCATTTAACTGTTTTGGAGTATCGCCTTTAGGCGGGCCTTCTCTCCTGATTCATAATTCCGCCTAAAGGCGGTACTCCAAACTACTTCACCGGATCATACCCGCCGGCGCAAAACGGCTGACAACGAAGCAGTCGCCAGATCGCCATGCCAATTCCACGCAAAGCACCATGACGTTCAATTGCTTCGCGCGCATATTCGGAACAGGTCGGAACAAAACGACAGGACGGCGGCAACCAGGGCGAGATTACTGCTTTGTAGAACTTCAAAAGCGAAATAAGAATAAAGCTCATCGCCTTTTGCGCGGCATAGACTTCAGTCTGTACTAATCGATCACAGACTAAATGCTATGCTACCTAGCCTGCCGCTCGGCACGAGCGACCTCATCAATGATCCTACGAAATTCGCGGAATCGAAGTTCTTCCTTCACAACGAGCAATGAACGCTTCGCATTCAAAACCCAGTCATAGCTCTGCTTCAATCCATTCAGGTCGCCGGCGCTGCGCCGAAAAAGTTCGCGCAACAAGCGCCTGGCGCGCGTCCGATCGACTGATTTTCCAATTGCCCTGGTCGATGCCGTCACGCCCAGACGGTGCTCGCCTGATTCGTTCACCCGTAAAAAAGCGGCCATCAAGCGGCCGTCATAACGTTGCCCTTCGGCGTATGCTTTTTGAAACTCCGGCCGCGCGCGCAAACGGCGTCGTTTCGGCAGCACTTCTTTTACTTTCCGGGGTGCGTCGTTTAAGGAAACCAAAGATTCAGTAGTGCGACGGCGTCAGGCGTTTGCGACCTTTCGCGCGCCGGCGCTTGAGCACGAGGCGGCCGTTCTTGGTCGCCATGCGCGCGCGAAAGCCATGCGTCTTGGCGCGGCGGCGATTGTTCGGTTGAAAGGTTCGCTTCGGCATAGTGAAAGATTCCCCCGTTCAATGAAAACACTTAGCGTAACGGCGCAGCAAACCGATGTCAAGCAACGATGCAACGTGCCTTGACGCGTCGCAAAATCGCATGTTAGCCTTCAAAGCTTTGACACGCATGCAATTGGGTCACTGTAGTTGAACAAGTGAAGTTCAGTCTGCCGTGAATGAATTCCGACGCATCGGGATTCAAGATCTGAAAGCCGAAATCCCAGCTTAAATCAGTTAGCCACGAATGCTTCCGCTCGGCCTGGCCGAAAACTCAATTCAACTTGTGCCTGATGGCACATTGATTCTGCATGTTTTGATCATCCTCGTGATGGTCTATGTCCTCAACGCGACCCTCCTGAAACCAGTCAATCGCATCCTGGAAGCGCGCGACAAGCGCACCAAAGGACGCTTGAGCGAAGCGCAACAGATTCTCAGCGACGTGAGCGAGAAATTGAGAGAGTATGAGCGCGCTTTGCGAGAGGCGCGCGGCCAGTCCTATGCGTTTGCGGAGAAGGAGCGCGCCGCCGCCCTGCAAGAGCGGCAAGTGAAGCTTAATGAAATGCGGGAACGACTGGCGGAATCGATCAAACGCGAGAAAGAAGGGATTAAGCAGCAATCCGAAGAGGCGCGCGCCACACTCGAGGTAGAATCGCGCCGCCTGGCCCGCGAGATTGGTTCCCGCGTGCTGCACAGGTCGCTGAGCGACGCTGATCTCAACTAATCGACATGATTTGGAATTTCATAACTTCACCGTTCGTCGTTTCGATCATCGCCGAGGAAAAAGGTTGGTGGGCGCGTATCGGACCCTATTTGGATTACCCCGGCTTTGAAGCATGGAAGTTCTTAAACCTGGCAATCTTTGTAATTGCTCTTTATCTCATTTTGCATCGGCGGTTGTCCGCCGCGTTTTCCGATCGGCGGGATACGATTCGTCGCGATCTCGAACGCGCGAAACAGGAACGCGATCAAGCGGTGGCGAAATTGAAAGAAGTTGAAGAGCGTCTGGCGCGCCTTGATTCGGAGGTGGCAACGATCCAAGAGCAATCCAGGCGTGAGGCTGCGGAAGAACGTGAGCGGATCGCGCGCGCCACGGAAACCGAAGTCGCAAAGCTCAGCGAGCAAGCCGAACGGGATATCGAAAGCGCCGGCAAAACTGCGAAACATGATCTGCGCCGCTTTGCGGCGGAACGAAGCGTGGCGCTCGCCGGAGAAATGATCCGCCGGGAATTGCGTCCGGAAGACGATGCGCGCTTGATCGATCGCAACATCAAAGAGCTCGGAGGAGCGGCGTAATGAGTGTCCAGACGATCGCCCGCCGTTATGCGTCGGCGCTCGCCGACGTCGTCCTGGAGCGCGGCGAAGCGCGCGAAGTCCAGCAGGAACTGATCGCCTGGGAACAGATGATCCAATCGGCGCCAAATCTTCAGGAAGTTTTGGGTAATCCGACGGTCGGGCTCGATCAAAAGGGGGCAGTACTCAACAAACTAATCGAGCGAGCAAAGCCGCGACCGACCACGATAAACTTTCTCAAAGTGCTTTTGCGGAACCAGCGGCTGACAGAACTTAGCGAAATCAATCGTAAATTCACGGAAATTCTTGACGTCCGCGCGGGCATCGTCGCCGCCAAAGTAATGACGGCGCGCTCGGTCCCTGAAAATGCACAGCAAAAACTTCACGTCAGGCTGGCGGAGATGACCGGCAAAAAAGTGCGGGTTGACTTTGACACTGATCCGGAATTGATCGGCGGCCTCGTGACGCGAATCGGCTCGACAGTTTACGACGGCTCGGTGCGCAATCAATTGGAGCAAATTAAAGAGAAAATGGCGGGCTGAAAGGATTGCCGATTTTCGATTGCCAATTGCCGATTCAAATGCGGATCAAAAATTGGCAATCGGCAATCGCAATCGGAAATGACATATGGAACCAATCAAAGCAAACGAAATCAACGAAATCATTCGCCAGCAGATCGAGAATTTTGAAGCCGGCGTCACGGTGATGGAAGTGGGCACCGTGATCAAAGTCGGTGACGGCATCGCCGAGATTCACGGCCTCGAGAAAGTTATGGCGGGGGAGCTGCTCGAATTTCCACACGACGTGCGCGGTCTGGCGTTGAATCTCGAAGAAGACAAAGTAGGCGTGGTGCTCTTCGGCGAATTCCAAAAGGTCAAAGAAGGCGATCTGGTGAAGCGCACCGGCCGCATCATGCAGGTGCCGATAGGCCAGGCACTGGTCGGCAGAGTTGTGGATGCGCTGGGAAATGCTGTCGATGATCGCGGGCCGATTCTTACTGAAGACTTCAACCCGGTCGAACGCATCGCGCCCGGTGTAGTCGATCGCCAACCAGTGCGCGAAGCATTGCAAACTGGTTTGAAGGCGATCGATTCAATGGTGCCAATCGGGCGTGGTCAGCGCGAGCTAATCATTGGAGATCGACAGACGGGCAAGACGGCAATTGCGGTGGACACAATTATCAATCAACGCGGCAAAGGTGTGATTTGCATCTATGTGGCGATTGGTCAAAAAGCTTCCACGGTCGCGCAAGTCGTGAAGACTTTGCAGGATCACGACGCGATGCAATACACGATCGTCGTGAAAGCGACCGCTTCCGATCCGGCGGCGATGCAGTTTCTTGCGCCTTACTCCGGCGCAGCGATGGGCGAGTACTTTCGCGATCGCGGACAGCACGCGTTGACCATCTACGACGATCTTTCGAAACAGGCGGCCGCCTATCGCGAAATCTCTTTGCTGCTGCGTCGCCCACCCGGCCGCGAAGCTTATCCCGGTGATGTGTTCTATCTGCACTCGCGCCTGCTGGAACGCGCGTCGAAACTTTCCGACGCAAAAGGCGGAGGTTCGCTGACGAGTCTTCCGGTGATCGAGACCCAGGCCGGAGATATCTCCGCCTACATTCCAACTAATGTAATTTCAATCACCGATGGGCAGATCTTTTTGGAAAGCGATCTGTTCAACGCCGGCATCCGGCCGGCAATTAACGTCGGCAACTCTGTTTCCCGTGTAGGTGGCGCGGCCCAGATCAAAGCGATGAAGCAGGTGGCCGGCACTTTGCGCCTCGACCTGGCGCAATATCGCGAACTCGCGGCATTCGCGCAGTTCGGTTCGGATCTCGACAAGGCAACCCAGGCACAGCTCGCGCGTGGACAACGGCTGACGGAAATCCTGAAGCAGCCGCAATACCAACCGATGGACGTCGAGAAGCAGGTTTTGATCATCTGGTCGGCGACCAACGGCTTCGCCGATGATGTGACGATTGAAGACATTCGCAAATTCGAAACTGAACTGCTGAGCTTTATCGAGAATTCCCATCCGGGTGTGCTGCAGAATCTGCGCGAAAAGAAAGCAGTCACCGACGAAATCCAGAAGGATCTCGAACAGTCTCTCAAGGATTTCAAGGAAGTGTGGGCGGATAAAGCCCAGGCGGCCGCAGCCGCATAATAAGTAATGAGTCATGAGTGATGCGTGATTATACGTGATGAGTAATGCGTTATGCGCGAAAGCCCGCCACCTACTCATCACTCATGACTCATCACTCATCACTTTGCTCTAAATGGCCAATCTTCTAGACATTCGCCGGCGGATTAAGTCGGTCAAGAACACACAGCAGATCACCAAAGCCATGAAGATGGTTTCGGCGGCGAAGTTGAAGCGCGCCCAGAACCGGGTAATCAATGCACGCCCATTCGCCAACAAGATGACTGAGGTACTCGGTGAGCTGGCGGCGCAAACCACGGAAGACTTTCATCACCCGCTGCTCGACTCCCGCGGCGATGAACGTTATCTCGTGGTTCTGATCACGGCTGACAAAGGCTTGTGCGGAGCTTTCAACGCGAATCTGATAAAGGCCGCCCAATCGTTCCTGAAAGACAACGCCGGCAAGAATATTGAGCTACTGACCGTCGGGCGGAAGGGACGCGACTTCTTTCGCCGGCGCGCCCAGCTTGCCGGCGAGTACATTGGACTGACCGGCAAAGGCCGGGTGGAATTTTCAGAAGCGCTCGATGTCGCGCGCGATATTGTTCATAGATTCACGGCCGACGAGGCGCTCGACAAAGTGTTTCTGATCTTTGCCGAGTTCAAGTCGGTGTTGACTCAACGAGTCGTCGTCGACCAGTTATTGCCGATCTCGCGCGTCGCGGAAACCGCAGACGATCCCGCTTCGGCCGCAGCCAAATCCAGAGATTACATCTACGAACAGCCACCGGCTGAGATCTTCAGCCGCCTCTTGCCGCGCCTGGTGGAAACGCAAATTTTTCGCGCCTTGCTGGAATCGATTGCCTCCGAACAGGGAGCGAGGATGACGGCCATGGATTCCGCGTCAAAGAACGCCGGCGAATTGATTTCAACGCTGACGCTCAACATGAATCGTGTTCGTCAGGCAGCCATCACGCGAGAGATTATCGAGATCGTTTCCGGCGCCGCAGCACTCTAGTTGGAGTACCGCCCTCAGGCGAGGGGTTTTTGAGTGACGCGTTTAGGCAGCCCTTGAACCACCAGGGTTCCGCCTGAAGGCGGGGGACTCCGAACTCTTAATCCGGGTTCGGCCTCCCACCAGGGCCGCGCCGTGCTCGCGTCTCATTTCGAATCTGCTCAAATCGCTGCCACTGTTCCGGCGTCAAAACCTGTTGCAGGCGCTGGTCTGTCTGCTGCCGAATCTCATTGACGCGTGGCTCTGATTCCTTGCGCAGGGCTTGTAACTGCTGTCGGGCGTCGCCAAATATTTGTTGCACTTTCGTTTTTTGATCGCCGCTGAGTTGCAAACGCGTGGCGAGTTGCTCAAACCGATCGCCGCGATCTGCCGAACCGCGCGCGCGCGCCCAATGATATGCGTTCAAGGCTAGTATCCCGCTGGTAAAGCCCAGAGAGAAGATCACGATTGCCACGCCGCGAAGCTGCCATTTGTTTCGTAGAGTGTTGTCCATAACTACTTGCCCTCGTCATCGTCAGCGTAAATCGCGCTGAACACCTGATCATCGGTCAATTGATCATTCTCATTCTGATCCAGCACAACGGCTTCGGCTGAGTAAGGAACCAGTGCGGCAGTCTGTTGAGTTACCGGCTGAGTCGCGGGAGCGACAAAAGTCAGGACCCCAAGCGCCGCGGTGGTCGCGGCCATGGAAGCCACCAGTGCACCCGTCGCCCTCCATAGCCGGCGAAATCCGGAAGCCTTATTAATTGCCTGCTGTTCGCGCCACGCCGCCAATACACGCGTTTGAAAGAATGGATTGGCGTTGTGGGCCTTGTCAGAAGCTTCGTCAGCATGCTCCTTGAGTAACAGCGTAGAGATTTGGGCGGCTTCGAAAGCTCGATCGCACGCAACGCAATCTTTGATGTGCGCGCTTATCGTCAATCGATCATTTTCAGTAAGAAGCGCGAGAGGCGCATTATCGAGAATGTCTGTGATGTGATCTTTCATTGTTTCACCTGCGCTTTCTAATTACTGCACCCTCCCTGACGGTCAGGTTTCTGCCTACTGCTTTCTGCCTTCTGCTTTCTACCTACTGCTTTCTGTTTTCAGCACCCTCCCTGACGGTCGGGTTTCTGCCTAACAGTTTCTCCAACTCCTCACGAGCCTTCCTGCGCGCGCGAAAAGCTCGGACTTTAACTTTTGACTCTGACCAGCCGGTCAGCTGCGCCACTTCACTCACCGAAGCATCTTCGCCATCTATCATCGTTAACGCCAGTCTATCTTCGGGCGCGAGCGTTTCCAGCACTCGGGCGGCCAGGTCCGCGACTACCAGATTTCGCTCCGCGCCACCCGGATGTCCGGATGCTGTCCGGGAAACTTTTTTCTCCAACCAATCAACTTCATTGTCCGTTAAGTCAGCCGTCACCAGTTCCGGCCGCCGCTTTGCCGTGCGAAGAATATTCAAGCACGTGTTTGTCGCAATTCGCGTCAACCATCCTTCCATTGATCCGCGTCCCTCGAAACTCTTCAGCTGCGCGAACGCCTTCAAAAAAGTTTCCTGTGCCGCTTCTTCGGCCAGACTCGCTTCGCGAAAAAACCGATGCACAACATGAAACACTCGCGAGCTGTATCGTCGAACAATCTCAGCGAACGCAGACTCATCTTCCGCGCGCGCAAGGCGCGCCAGCTCGAGGTCCGGCGTTTCTTCGTAACCGTTCGACAGAAGCGCTCCTCAACTGGATTTGGCGAGGAGGTTTGGAGTGCCGCCTTCAGGCGGAGTGTGACGATGTTCGCCGCCTGAAGGCGAAACTCCAAACCATTTATCCGCCATTTCCACTGGGGACGTTTATTCGTTGTCGCGCGGTCCGCCCATGCGCCGGCCTGCGCCGCGATGGTCTTTGAACTGCGCTTTCAACTGTTCAAGCTGGGCCTTTTGCTCGTCGGTCAGAACGGCCTGCATCTCCTGATTGAGCTTAAATCTTTCGCCCATCAGCTTGGCCTGCAAACCCGCCATGTCCGTCAATTTCTGAGTGGCCAGCGCTTCATTGAACGTACCGCCTTCACTCGCCTGGCGCAACTCCTGCCGCTTGGCTCGAAGCTGCTCCTGCAGCGGTTTGTTGCGTTCCGCAAAGCTTTCGCGGATCTGTTTCATCTTCGCTTTCTGATCGTCCGTTAAATTCAGACGATTAAAGAGAGCGCCACCTCCGTGGAACCCACGCTTCCCGTCTTCACCGCGCCATTCGCGGCGAGGACCTTGCCCGTTTCCCCGATCGGTTCTCACCGACTGGGCCACGGCAATCGAAGCAACCAGGACAACAGCGGAGAGAGAGGCTATTGCCAGCATCTTAACCTTTCCAAGTTTTTTCATATTCGCTCCTATTCCTTGTTCTAAATCGCGAGGCTTTTGCCTCTCGACTGGCTAGACACCGCCAAGCCGGCTTTGGTTACGGTCCACCGAGGTCAGTACCAGCCGCGTCAGCCGCTGGGTCAAATATGCCTCATGAGTTGAACAATTAATCAATCTGCTTACGCAGATGGTACTGACCGCTCCTCGCACGTGTAACTGCTTTGGGCTTGCCGGTGTCTAGAGGAATAGCGCCCGATTTGTTGGGGAATTTGCGGGCACATCAAAACCCTTTGACAGGAAGAACATATGTCGACCGAAATTATTAGAGAGCGCCCCTTGTCACACCGGCTGGGCGAAACAACCATTAACTGGATCAGAGTCGCGCAGGAAAACCTGCTCGGCCGCAAAAAGCAATTAATCATCGGTGTTGCCGGGTTTGCAGTGGTTGCTGCCGCCGCCTTTTATTTTTGGGGAGGCCAGACAAGCGCCGCTCAGTACCTCACGGCAAGAGTCGAACGCGGCAACCTGCGCAACACCGTTTCCGCAACCGGAACTTTACAAGCCGTTACCACGGTGCAGGTTGGTAGTCAGGCTTCGGGAACTATCTCGTCTCTCTCAGCGGACTATAACTCGATTGTGAAGAAGGGACAGGTAATCGCGCAGTTGGATCCGGCAGTCAGTAAGGCCCAGGTTGATCAAGCGCGCGCGAACCTGCAACAGGCCCAGGCCGGCCTGCAACAGGCGCGGGCCGCCGTAATGAATTCTCGCGCCGGCGTCAGTGATGCGCAGGCGAGAGCTCAGGCGGCCGTCTCAACCACGCAGAACAATCAGGCAGGAGTAGCGGGCGCGCGCGCGAATCTGGCAGTGCTCAAAGCCCAGCAGGATGACGCACTTAGTTATCTCAAGCAGCAGGAATCATTGCTTAAAAGTGGAGTGATTCCGCAACGCGATCTCGATGTCGCCAGGACTGCTTATCAAACAGCGCAGGCCAAATACGATCAAGGCACAGCGCAGTTGAATCAGGCAATAGTAAATGAGCAGATGGCGGCTGGGTCGGGCGTCGCCCAATCGCAGGCTCAGGTGCAGCAATCACAAGCAGAGGTCCAGCAATCACAGGCTCAGGTACAAGCAGCCGAGGCCCAGGTGTAACAGGCCGCAGCTGCATTGCAACTTGCTGAAGTGAACCTCGCGCATACAACGATCACTTCACCGATTGACGGCATCGTGGTTTCACGCGATGTGAGCGTGGGTCAAACCGTTGCGGCGAGTCTTTCGGCCCCGACTCTGTTCACGATCGCCAATGACCTGACGAAAATGCAGGTCATTGCAAACATCGATCAGGCGGATATCGGCCTGGTGGAGAATGCGAAGGCGGTGAAATTCAGCGTCGACGCGTTTCCGGGCAAGGACTTTGACGGCAAGATCGAGCAGATGCGTCTCAATCCCCAGAACGTGCAAAACGTCGTGACTTATAACGTCGTGATCGACGTCGATAATCCCGATCAGAAGCTGAAGCCCGGGATGACGGCTAATCTCACCATCACGATCGACGAGCGGAATAACGTACTCAAGGTGCCGAATGCTGCCCTTCGGTTTACGCCTCAGGATTCGACCGCCCAAAGAACCGGTAGTGGAAACTCAAACGGCCAGGGGCGACGCCAATCAGGCGCGAATGGCAGCGGCAATGGCAGGCCTGAAGGAGCGCCAGGATCTGGAAGCGGTAACGACGTTCAATTTGCTCCGCCAACCGCGCCGGTACTCGCCGGGCAAACGCGAATTATTTGGGTGGCCGATCAGAATGGGACGCCACAGCGGCGTCGAATCAAAGTTGGTCTAAGCGATGGCGTATCGACCGAGGTCGTCGAAGGCAACTTACAGGAAGGCGAAATGGTGATAACCGGCCAGACACTGTCGGGTGCCGCCAAATCGACGACGCCGACGAACCAATCGTCCGCACCCGGATTCGGCGGTGCGCCGAGAACTGGTGGTGGCGGAGGTGGCCGAAGAAACTAGCTGCGAGACCCGAACGAGCGGGGTTACCTCACGATCCCGCTCAAAGCAGAACTGGAAAAGAGAGAAGTTATGCAAGCAATTCAGGAAATCACAAGACCAAATTTAACGCTCGTGGCGCATGAAATTCCTGAGCGTCAGCCGGTCATTGAGTTGGACAACATCCACAAGATTTACACTATGGGTGATGTTCAGGTGCACGCATTACGCGGCGCTTCTCTGACGATTCGCGAAGGCGAGTTCGTGGCCATCATGGGCGCATCGGGATCCGGCAAATCGACAACGATGAACATCATTGGTTGTCTCGACCGGCCAACGAAAGGTACCTACATTCTTGATGGGCAGGACGTCTCCCAAATGTCGAAAGACGAACGCGCGGATATTCGCTCGCGCAAAATAGGTTTTGTTTTCCAGGGATTTAACTTGCTTTCGCGCACGTCGGCCCTGGAAAACGTCGAACTCCCGATGCTGTATGCCGGCGTGTCCGGCGGTCAGCGTCACCAACGCGCAATGGAAAGTCTGGCCTCAGTGGGTCTCGCCGGTCGCGAACAGAGTCATCCGAATCAATTGTCCGGTGGCCAGCAGCAACGTGTTGCCGTAGCGCGTGCTCTGGTAAATGACCCGGCGTTGATTCTGGCTGACGAGCCGAGCGGAAATCTGGATTCGCGGACCTCAGTGGAAGTGATGGAGATATTTCAGCGCTTGAATCGCGAACGCGGAATTACTTTGGTTCTGGTTACACACGAACCGGACATTGCGCAATACGCGCAGCGCATAGTCGTCTTCAAAGACGGAAAAATCAAAAGAGACTATCAAGTTGAAGGTCAACGGGATGCGCGGGAAGAATTGCGGAATCTGCCGCCAATAGAAGAGGTTCAAGATGACGAGTGAAGAACGGCTACGCCGTCTGATGTGCGGAAGGTCTCTGACCTTCCGGTTGAGGCTGAAATTATTTTCGGGGCTACGCCCCGATTCGGGGCACAGCCCCCGACTAAAAAGAATCGATGATGGAAAGGCTGAGCCTTTCCGCACATCCAGCGGCGAAGCCGCCCAAGAATCATGAACCTCTTAATGATCATTCGAGTGGCTTTTCGCGCTCTGCAGCGAAACAAGATGCGCGCGGCGCTGACGATGCTGGGAATCATCATCGGCGTTTCCGCCGTCGTGGCCATGGTCAGCATTGGCCAGGGCGCCCAGGCTGCAGTGCAGGCCCAGATCGACAGCATCGGCACGAACCTGCTGTTCGTCAGCGCTGGCGCGCAGAACGTCGGCGGCGTGCGCAGCGGGACCGGTGACAGCGGCACCAATACCCTGACCGTCGAAGATCTCGAGGCCATCAAACGTGAAGTGCCAAGCGTTTCCATGGTCACGCCTGCGGTCAATGCCCGCGGGCAACTCGTCGCCGGCAACTTGAACTGGAACACTTCTATTCAAGGCGTTAGCGAACAATTCCCCGACGTTCGCAAATGGACCGTCCAAAGCGGCGAGTTTTTCGGTGATTCAGATGTGCGCACTGCGGCGCGCGTGCTCGTGTTGGGACAGACGATTGCCGACAATTTGTTTGCCGGCACGGATCCGATTGGTCAAACAGTTCGGGTCCAGAACCTGCCGTTTCGCGTCGTCGGCGTCATGGCCAGAAAAGGCCAGGATCAGCAGGGCCGCGATCAGGATGATATCGCATTCACGCCTTACACAACGGTGCAGAAAAAAATCCTCGGCAGCCCGCGATTGCAGATTGCTTACGTGTCTGCCGTTTCACCCGATGCTACCTACACGGCCCAACAACAGATAACAGAGCTGCTAAGACAGCGACACAAACTGGGAACGAACGAACCGGATGATTTTACGGTCCGCAACATGTCGGATATTGCTCAGGCTGCGAACGAAACCAACAGCACCATGACGATGCTGCTGGCCTGTATCGCCGGCGTGTCGCTGCTCGTGGGCGGCATTGGCATCATGAATATCATGCTCGTCTCCGTAACCGAGCGTACCCGAGAAATCGGCATTCGCATGGCAATCGGCGCGCGCTCGTCAGCCGTGCGCAGTCAGTTTTTGATTGAATCGGTAGTCCTGAGTTTGACGGGAGGCTTGTTCGGGATCGTGCTGGGAATCGTTGTGTCGCTTGCAATTCCAAGAATGCTGGGCTGGCCGACGCTGATTTCTTCCCTGGCTATAGTCGGTTCGGTCATCTTTTCTGCTGCCGTAGGAATATTCTTCGGTTACTACCCGGCACGGAAGGCCGCGGCGCTTGATCCGATTGAAGCTCTGCGCTACGAGTAATCGCGAGTTGGTCATTCACTGACCATTGCTCGGAGCCAATCGCTCGCCATTCTGCCACTGTGCCCACATCCAATGAATGCCGAGCCAAAATACAAAACTCACGGCGTAACGGATTACCGTGGCGCCAGGTCTGGAGGCGGGTGACAAGCGGCTGCTCATAATCGCCAGAACCACCGCGGGCACCGCGTTCACGATCAGAAAAGTCCAGAGCGCGATCCGCAACGGATTGAACCTGGTGATTTTCACCAACAGGAAAACTACCAGGTTGCCGGCGACTCCTGCAGTCACCAGAGCATCGAGTGCATAACCAAAGATCAGGATGGAAGACACCTCATGCTTTCTTCCATAGGTCAGTAATACGAAGGCAACGACGATTATGGCGGCGCAGCCGATTAGCGCCAGGGCATCTCTTTTGAGGTTCTTCATAAAAAGACTTTTCCTTCCGAAGTTTTCGAAATGTTCTTTGGGAACTGTTTGGACTAAATCAAGAAATATGTGCGTCCAGAAAGCTGAAACGCCCAGCGCTCTGAAGCGCGGCGCTGTCGCGCGATAGCAATCCCGAAATACTGTCACCATCTCGCGCTCATACTCGCGGCGAAACTGTCGCGGGTAGGCCAGCAGGAGCACTCGGAAGAACCTTTCAGCTTTAAACATCAGTTGCGCTGGTAGACTTTAGTTACGCGGTTTTGGAATCAGCCGTTTGCCCTGGGCTACTGCAACCATCTTTGAAATACGGCGTACCTCGGCCTTCAAGACCCGCTGACCAAAATCGGTGAGCCGATAATAACGGCGGCGCTCATCGTCAAGCTCCGGGTCGGGACGCTCGTCGGCTTCGACGATCAAACGGTCGCTCAACAATCGCTTGATGGCGCCATACAACGTGCCCGGTCCCAATTTTATTTGGCCGCCAGTGTGTTCAGCGACTTCCTGCATGATCGCATAGCCGTGCAGGTCGCCGTCGGACAACGCCAGCAATATGTGGAACACCGAAGGCCGTAACGGCAGCAGGCCTTCGGGATCGGATTTGTCTCGCGTCATTGTTAATATGTCACTGCTCGATATATCGTCGCGCGATATAGTACGAGAAGGTGAGTGAGGCTGTCAAGTTCGATTTTTGCGGAGCAGGTGGGTTAATCTCTTAAGTGCAATTGCGACTGCGGGAGCAGAAAGTTGGAACTACCCGATAACATCAATTCAAGTGATCGCTCGAGGCTCAGCAGCTTCGGCGTACCGCGCCATCGTCTCTCACGATACGGACCGGTGCTTTCGTGGGCGGTCTTGATCTTCCTGGCTTCGACCGGCGCTCTTTCCGGTTCTAACACGGCCATGCTGGTGAGACCCCTTCATTGGTTGTTTCCGCATTTGAGCGATGCGACGCTTAACTTTATCCACGGAGTCATCATTCGCAAAGGCGCTCATTTCACTGAGTATGCGATTTTTGGCTTACTCGCGGCACGTGCGTTCCGCACCTCGTCCCGCCAGATGCTGCGAACTCACTGGTTTATCATGGCACTGTTCGTCGTTGTCGTGTACTCGCTTACAGACGAGTTTCACCAGAGTTTTGTGCCCACGCGGACGGCTTCGATTTACGATAGTGTGATCGACACCTGTGGAGGGCTTGCCGCGCTGTGCCTGGTTCGCATCCGGCGTAAGTCTTTAATCAAGTAATAGGCAGAGTGGCAGTCCTGCTCCAGAAAGACCCGCCTTGAACATTGCTTTGCAGTTCGCCGTATAATGCTTGTGCTCGCGAGCTTTCCGAAGCCGCGGAAAAGGAGAAACAAAATCAAATGGGAATT
>Ga0137366_10002312_pt1 | contig 14598 bp, 15 predicted proteins | sample SagtaG_8_FD_104938 | JGI IMG/M metagenome (GOLD analysis project Ga0137366, IMG submission 104938) | Vadose zone soil microbial communities from Sagehorn Ranch, Mendocino, California, USA - Sage1_L_60_16 metaG | ecosystem: Environmental > Terrestrial > Soil > Vadose zone | place: USA... | reverse complement strand
GCGCATACCTACGGAATCATTGATGCGAAACCGGCTGGCGAGCCAAAGAAGGTTGGGGACGGCGCACTCAGTTTGAACGGTATGCGGGCGGAAATTGATCCTCCACAGGAATGGAAAAACGTCTTCAACGAAGTTTGGCGTCAGGAGCGCGATTATTTTTACGAAGCATCTATGAATGGGGTGGATTGGGAAAAGCTGCACGACAAGTATGCCCAACTTCTGCCCTACGTCTCGGACCGTTACTCGTTGACCTATGTGCTTGGCGAATTGATTGGCGAGCTCTCTAATTCGCACACTTATGTAGGAGGCGGAGACTACCCCGACTTGCATCCTGTAAACGTTGGCCTGCTCGGAGTGGATTACGAAGTTGACGCTGCGAGCGGAATGTATCGAATCAAGAAAATCTATCCTGGAGAGAACTGGAACCCTGAGTTGCGCTCGCCACTGACCGAGCCCGGAATCAACGTCAAAGAAGGCGATTATCTGCTGGCGGTGAATGGGCGGCCGCTGCGCGCTCCGCAAAATCCATATGAGCTGTTCGTGAACACCGCGAACGAGACCGTGACGCTCACGGTTAATTCCAAGGCGGTGGAAGATGGCTCGCGCACCGTGCAAGTCAAGCCCATCAATGACGAGTTCAGCCTGCGTGAGCTCAACATGATCGTGACCAACCGCAAGAAAGTTGAAGCGGCGACCGGCGGCAAGGTCGGATACGTTTATCTGCCCGATATGGGCGCTCCGGGCCTTAATGAATTCGTGAAGCAGTATTTCCCACAGATTCGGAGGCAAGGCTTGATTATTGATGTGCGCTACAACGGCGGGGGATTCGTGGACGAGCTGATTTTCGAGCGCCTGCGCCGCATATTGGCGGGAATGGACTCAGCTCGTAACTGGCAGAGCAGCACGGTTCCGCCGAACGTTTTCAATGGGTCCATGGTATGTATCACCAATCACTATGCAGCGTCAGACGGAGATCTTTTCAGTTATGTCTTCAAGTACTACAAGCTGGGACCGCTCATTGGCGAGCGCACCTGGGGCGGCGTTCGTGGCATTCGCGGAAATTTTCCATTGCTTGATGGCGGCTACATTACTCGGCCAGAGTTTGCGCGCTACGACCTGAATAGCAAGTGGATCATCGAGAACCATGGCGTGCAGCCGGACATCGTGATCGAGAACCGGCCGGAACAGGTGGTGAGCGGAAAGGATCCGCAATTGGATCGCGCGGTCCAGGAGGTTCTGAAGATGATGCAGGAGAATCCAAAGAAGCTGCCACCACGACCGCCGGATTTACCGCCGTATCCAGCGGGGCCCGGCTAAAACAGGGCGGACATTGTCCGCCTGCATTTCTTCCGAAATCATTTGGAATTGAGTTTCTTGCGAATGCGCCGGACTTCAATGTAGGTCATGGCGGTGACGGCAGCCATAAAACCGAGAAACATGATCAAGAGAGTCATCGCGACCTCAGTCGTTTGGGAGCACGTCCGACCAGCCAATCATAGAACGGATTGTTAGTTGGGACGTTTTCTGATCTGGTTCCCTGGTCGCGGCTAAAGCACCGCTTTCACCTCGCGTGTTAAGGGCAGCAGACCGTATAATTATCCTTTATGCCTCGATATTCCATCGTCATACCCCTGCACAACGAGCAGGAGAACGTCACTGATCTCTACGACCGCCTGAAGGCGGTGATGGAAGGCAGTGGCGAGAGCTTTGAGATCGTGTTTGTGGACGATGGCTCCTCCGATGAAACCTTCCACTTGCTGCGCCAGATTTCCGGTGTGGATAGCCGGATCACGGTTGTGCGCCTGCGACGAAACTTCGGCCAGACTTCGGCATTAGCCGCGGGTTTCGACCATGCGCGTGGCGAATACATTATCGCTATGGACGGAGACCTGCAGCATGATCCCGCCGACATACCGATGTTCTTGGAGAAGATTTCCGAGGGCTACGACATTGTCAGCGGCTGGCGCAAGCAGCGGATTGATAACCTCTGGCTGCGTCGCATCCCGTCGAAATGCGCCAACTGGCTGATGGCAAAGCTAAGCGGCGTTGACATTCACGATTTCGGAACCACCTTCAAGGCGTACCGCCGCGAGATCCTTGAACAAGTGCCGCTCTATGGCGAGTTACACCGTTTTATTCCCGCGCTGGCCTCATGGCACGGTGCTTCGATTTGCGAAGTGCCGATTCGCAACATAAACCGCGAACGGGGAGTTTCGCACTATGGCATTTCGCGCACATTTCGCGTCTTCTTTGATCTGATTACGATTCGGTTCCTGCTGCGCTATCTTGGGCGACCACTGCATTTCTTTGGAACGCTGGGTATGCTCGGAATTTTTGGCGGCGTCGGGATTACGGCGTGGTTGTTCCTGGAGAAATTTGTTCGTCACACTTCCATCATGGCGCAACACGGGCCTCTGATGATCTTCGCCGCAGTGCTGCTGCTGGCGGGACTGAACTTGCTGGCGATTGGCTTGCTAGGAGAGCTTCAAGTTCGCCACTATCACGAGCCAACCCGGCGCGCGCCGTATTCCGTTGACCGGGTTATTCGCGCCCACAGCGAAGAGCAAAGCGTGCCAGAGTAGGATCGCGTGGCGCGGGCGCCCTCGCCCGCGAACAGCAATCCCCGACGCAGTGGCGACTTCAAAGAATATTTCCGCTGCGGGACAAAACGGGAAGGGCACGACTTCCCGTCGTGCCGAAGAGACTGCTGCAAAAGACCGCAAGCGCGAACAAGTGAGCGGCTAAAATGCTTCCTTATTCACCACGTACGGCATTTTCTTGATATCACCGCCGTAATTCTTCTCTAACACGTCAATTAGCCCCTGCACGCATCTTCCCGCCATCCCTTTGTCCGGATCGGGAGAAAGCCGTGTGATCTTTGCAGCGCTGGCAAAATGCGGAAACAAGCGGCACCGGTCTGTGATGGTGGGATCGCGTAGAGGAGAATCCGCTGGCAGCGGTTCTTTTTCGTACACGTCGATAGCAGCTCCGGCAATCCAATTTTCTTTCAAGGCTTTTGCCAAAGCGGCCTCGTCAATCACCGGGCCCCGGGATGTATTCACCAGAAAGGCTGATGGCTTCATGCTTGGCAGAGTGCGTTCGTTGAATAGATGAAAGGTTGGCGTGTCGCTCTCGCCCTCTCGTATCAGGGGTACGTGGACGCTCACGAAATCCGCCTGGCGCAGTGACTCGTCGAAAGAGACATACTTGATCCAAGTTTTTTCTTTCTGAACAGCGCGGGTATGCCGCAAATCCATAGTTTCCTGGATCGCGTTTACATATTGATGGTTCTGATAAGCCGGATCGTAGCAGAGAATATTCATGTCGAAACCGGCGCATTTTTTGATCATTGCCAATCCGATGCGGCCCGTGCCGATGATCGCGATGGTCTTGCCAGTTACTTCGTCGCCCAAAAAGGGCAAATAGGGATGCCAGAATCCCCATTTGTTGTCGCGGGTCAGGTGCTCGGCGGGCCACAGCTTTCGCGCAAGCGAACCCAGCATGAAGAAGGCAAACTCTGCGGTAGCTTCCGTAAGAACATCTGCCGTATTGGTAAACGGAATCTCGTAGCGATCGGCATCAGTGCGATTGATGTTGTCGAAGCCGACCGCGAACTGGGCGACAACTTTTAGTGTCCCCTTTCCGGCTTCGAAGATCTCGGCATCAATCTGATCGCGCAAGGTTGTGATCAAGCCGTTGATTCCCGTGCGAACTTTTTCAAGAATGAGAGCTTTTGGCGGTGCTTTGGGATCGGGATAGACCTCAAGTTGATAGCCGCGTTTGCGGAGAATATCGAGAGCTTCTCCGATGTCGCAAGTAGCAAAAACTCTGAAGTGATTTGCCATGAAGAGTTCAGTCGAAAATCCAGCGGGTGGCGCTCTTTGAAAATGTTTTCTCGGCCATACCAAAGGCAAGCTTCGGACGGAGTAGGAACACCGGTTCTTTTAGCTTGAGCAGATCGTCCGCCATATCAGACATGTCCCATTTGTATTTCTTTTCGTATAGTTTGAGAAAATCGCGAATCCGCGAGGCACTTTTCTCGGTATCAACATCGCCTTCCAGAATGACAGCTTCGGCTGCATTTTGCGTGCACATTGTGCAATGAGGATTCTTGCCGAGGTTCTGCGCCTTACGCGATTTGCTCCCGGTACTGAAGTAGAGCGCACCATCCATCCACAGTGCCCAGATAACCATGACGTGCGGCCGTCCGTCGGGACGCGTGGTCGCAATCCAGTACTGGCGGCTCTTCTGCAGCCGGTCGTCCGCCCACTTCCACGGCAGCAGGCCCTTCTTCGACTTCGGAAGGCCGTAACCGGGGATGTGAGGGCGAGTGGATTTCGGCGGCTTCTTCTTCATTGGCACGTTAGTTCCAGAGAACACGTCATCTTAAACCGCAGAGGACGCAAAGCACGCCGAGAATGCTTATAGTTAAATTTTCTCTGCGATCTCTGCGTCCTCGGCGGTTAAAGGCTTTTGACATTTGCCGCGAGCCACTTCTCAATTCTTTCCAGCGCACGTTGCAGATTCTCCATGGAATTGGCAATGCTGAATCTCAAGTATCCTTCTCCGAATTCCCCAAATGACGTTCCCGAAAGACAGGCCACACCTGCCTCTTCAAGCAGTGCATCAGCCAGCGGCTTCGAGTTCCAACCAGTGGCAGTCACATTGGGGAAGACGTAAAAAGCGCCGTGCGGCATGCGACATGAAAACCCTTTGATGCAATTGAGACCGGCGACGAACATGTCTCTGCGCCGCTGAAATTCCAGCCGCATCAAATCTACCGAACCCTGATCTCCGCGCAGAGCTTCAATGCCTGCAACCTGTGTGAAACTAGCCGTGCATGAGTTCGAATTCGTCATCAGGCGAGCGATGTGGGTCGCGAGATCCGCGCGCATTACACCATAGCCCATCCGCCATCCCGTCATCGCATAGGACTTCGAGAATCCATCAAGCAGAATGGTTCGATCCTTAAAGCCCGACTCGGCGATGATCGAGTGATGCTTGCCTTCAAAGATGAGGCGGCTGTAGATTTCGTCAGAAAGAACAAAAATATTGCGGTCACCCACTGCTTCGGCGATCTGTTCTATATCGCGCTTCGTCAGCATGCCGCCCGTCGGATTGTGCGGTGAGTTCAGGATGATCAGCTTGGTTCGGTCGCTGATCAGGGCAGCAAGCTCATTTGCATCAAGGCTAAAGTTATTTTCTTCACGCAACTGGACGGGCACCGCGCGGCCCCCAACGTAATTGATCATGGACTCGTAAATGGGGAAGCCGGGGTTCGGATAGATGACCTCGTCGCCTTCATTGATGAGTGCGAGTATCGAAAAGAAAATGATCGGCTTGCCGCCCGGAACGACAACAACCTCTTCGGCAGCAACAGGGACCCCACGAGTGCGGCTTACTTCGTCCGCAATTGCCTGGCGAAGGTCGGGATAACCAGCCGACGGGCCATAGTGCGTCCAGCCGGAGCGCAGTGCCTCAACGCCAGCTTCTATTACATTTTGAGGAGTATCAAAATCGGGCTCACCGATTTCGAGATGGATGATGTCCTTGCCTTGCTGTTCGAGGGCGCGTGCCCGATTCAGGACTTCGAATGCAGTTTCAGTTCCAAGTCGTGACATCCGCTCGGCCAACCGCAACTCGAATTGGAGCGCCCGCGACATAAGGCAAAACGGGTTATTGTACTACCTGAGTTAGGCGCTTAACCACAGGGTCACATGGACAGTAAGACCTTGGATGTAGATCGCTATGCAGTGCACCATTTGTCCGGGTGTTCTCCTTCAGCGTTAGAACGAGCAGCATCAAGATTGCAAATTAACCGTCGAAGCGCAGGAGGAAAGGGTTTCATCTGGTGACCGGGCCAGGGATTTGAGACTGAAAACTTTCGTCCTCCGTTTTCGTCAGAAATGCGGAAGTAGAGTTCAACGCTCGTGTCCTTGTAAACGTTATAAGGCCCCAGGCGGCCGCGAAAGTTCTCAGAATCGACGGTTGCGATTGCTTGCTTGATATCTGCCACTTGACTGTCCGAGAGCTGGGCAGAATTTTGTTTTTTTTACGTTCCAAGTTTCGTACCGTTCCCAGAGGAGCGTGCCATCCTTCGTCACCCGAGCCCAAAGTTGCGTTTGCACTCGGGCGATTGAATGCATTTCGCTAGTAACGTCGATGAGAAACGTATCCCGTTCACGTGATCGTTGAGCGTGTACCGGAGGCAAGAGCTGCAAGCAGCCGATTGCGAGGATCAGAGTGCGCCTACGTGGATAACAGTTCTACGGTTTAGCACGGCGCTGCTCCTCCAACGCTTTATCGAACGATTCTCTTTCAGGCGCAGGCGGTTGTTCCCGCTCGTACACGAATGGTTCAATTGCATTGAAGCGATCACGCTTCTCGAACATTCCTGTAGCTAGCGTTCGGTCCACCGTTTCTTACTCTTACTACTCATTGGTTCCCATACGTCGCTATTCCTTGCTGCACCATGTAAAGCAGCCGTTTCGAACGGGGGCCCCAATCGCTCTGGCCAGCTTGTGCGATGGCCTTTTCGGCGTCAGCTATGGCCCGGTTCTTCGCCTCGTCGGATTTCTTCGATTCTTCTCCGGATTTATAGATCTCGATCAGCGCCGACCAGCGGTAGGCAGCCTGAAACAGCGCCTGTGCCACCGCGGGAGACTGCGGGTACTCAGCCGCGTACTTCTCGTAGATTTCGGCCTCTTTTACTGGACATTTCGCTTGCGCCTGCCAGTCCCCACACAGCTTATTGTCAATCAACTGAAATGTGGCCAATTGTGCCCATTTGGTGTTGAGAAATTTCTTAATCACCTTTTTGAAGTAATCTTCGTTCATGCCCCTTCGCAGGTATGGTTCCTGCTCGCGTGCTGAAGGCAGTGACATGACATCCGCCTTTTCAATTTGCCAACGAATATCGGCGGAGCGATACATCGCTTCTCCGGCGAGCGGCGATTGCGGGAATAGTTCAGCCACTTCGCCGTAAAGGCGCATGGCATCCTGCGCGGCGTAGCGTCGGCCGTTGCGCTGGCTGGCTTGATCTTCCGCATCTACGGCTTCACCGAAAAGGATCTTGTCGCCATCGGGTGTTGTGGATTGGATAAGTCCCTTGCTCGGAGTCCATCCGGTGACCGTGCGCTCTTCGGTCAAGTTCGCTTCCACGTGGACCCATTCGCCGCTACTTTCGAGATAGATGACTTCGCGGCCACGGTCAATGTCAGCCAACTTAGTTGAGGACGCGTCGGGCGAAAGATATAGACCCGTCACGCGGATGCTGGCGGCCCGCACCACTTCAGCAGAAAGCAACGTCGGAAAAAGCAATGCCAACAAAAAACCTGCAAACGTTCTTCCCATTCTTTGGCAACCTCAGGCTCGAATTCGCGCGAGCAGACCAGGATCAATATTACCCCCACTGATCACTGCAACAGTATGGTTGGATGCCGGCAGAAGCTCAGGATGGAACAGCCAGGCGGCAGTTGCAACTGCGCCACTGGGCTCGGCAACGGTCTTGGGATTGTGGGCAAGGAGCTGTGCCGCCTGCATGATCTCTTCTTCCGAAACCGTGACGACATCGTCTACGTAACGGCGGATGTGCTCGAAAGTCATAGTTCCCACGTATTGGGCACGCAGACCGTCGGCGCAGGTGGAGAGTACTTGCTCGACGGGAAACTTCACGATGTGGCCAGCGCGCAAGCTGGCTTGCGCATCTCCGGCGAGTTCGGGCTCGACGCCGACTACCTTGGCGCTTGGCTTGGCAGATTTGATGGCGGTTGATATTCCGCTGATGAGGCCCCCGCCGCCAATCGGAACCAGCACCAGTTCGACGTCTGGAAGGTCTTCCAGGATTTCCAGCCCTGCTGTGCCTTGGCCGGCGATGATCTTCTCGTCCTCATATGGAGGGATGATGACGTAACCGTGTTGTGCTGCCAGTTCTTCGGCCTTGAGCTGGCGTTCGATCCCGCTGGGACCAACGAGAACAATCTCCGCACCAAGGGCCGCTGTGGCCTCACGCTTTATGGCCGGCGCATTGCCGGGCATGACGATGACGGCCTTCGTCTCTAGCGCGCGGGCTGCGTAGGCGACACCCTGCGCGTGGTTGCCGCTGGAGTAGGTGATTACGCCGCGCGCGCGTTCGTCGTCCGTGAGCGATGCGATCTTGTTGTAAGCGCCGCGTAGCTTGAAGGCGCCGATGGGCTGCAGGTTTTCAGGCTTGAGATAGAGGATGCGCCCGTCGTGCTCGAGCGGGATCAGGGGAGTGCGGACAGTGATGCCGTCGAGGCGGGAACGGGCTTCGCGAATGTCATCGACCGATACCACCGAATGTCACTCGCCTTCCCATCCGACCTTGCTAAGAACCTCGCTGACGCCCCGATCCTCGTGCAACATCTCACTTATCGGCAACATTGGTTCTTCTCCGGCGAGTTGCCGCTTTGCCATGCGATCGTACAGGACAACATCGACGGCTGCGCTCAGATTCAAGCAATGGTAGGCAGGTATGTATACAAACTTGTAGCAGTGACGGCGAATGACTGGAGGTACGCTGCCGTCCTCCGGACCGAAGACGTACACCGGGTTCGCCGGATGAACGAAAGTCGTGAGGCACTCAGCGGTTTCCAGGAGTTCGATGCACACTGGTGTGGCGTCCGGGAATAAGTCGAATGGTCTATCGTGAACGCGGAACTCAACGGACTCATAACCTTTCATGCGCTCTTCCCGCGGCAAACGGTCGTAGTGGCTCAGGTCCACCCGAGTACCAGTCCAAACGAGCGACTTAGCGCCGAAAATGGACGCAGCTCGCAATGCTTTACCAACATTGTGCGGCGACTTCGGATTGATCAGAACTACCGCAGGTGTTTGCACCGCTCTCCTCTGTGCTCAAAGAGTTCCTGTCAGATCTCCACAATCGCCGTGTTGGGACGTCATAATGACATCCGGTTTTTGAGGAGTCGTTTTACGTCACGTTTGCCATGAAGAATTGCAACGATCTCCAGCAATGCCCCTCGCCGATATACGATCATGTATTGATACACACTGAAGAAAAGCACATCCCGGCTGGTGAGATCGGAACGTCTATGGCCTTTTCAGGAAGATCAGTAAGACCCTCGAATGCGTCCACCAATTCGTCCTGAATCCGATTGGCTATGGCCAGCCCTGCTTCTCCGAGCAGATAACGCCAAATCTGCCGGAGATCGTCTTCAGCTTCCGGCGCAACGAAGTAATGCTTCACGTGCCGGAGCGATCCTTCAGCCAGGCCGCTTTGTCGGCTGCAAGACGTTCGCGCAATTTGTTCCCGGGAATGCCTTCGCCTCGGTCGAGCTGGCCAACCCGCGCTCAATCTTGGCGCTGATGGCTTCTCTGTTTTCCTGAAGCCAAGCCTCGCGTTCGCGTTGTATTTCCAGGGCATCGAAGAGCTTATCCTCCACCGTCTCGAACGCACCGCTATGCAGACGCTGCTGAATGAGCGCCTCGATTTCCGGGCGTTTTATTTCAATACTCACATTTGCCTCACTGAAGCTTATCTTTCCAACCTATCGCCAGGCTGGGTTACGATCAACCCGAGAATTAAATCTCCAGAATCACGGGCATAATCAGCGGACGCTTTTGCGTATGCTTGGAAATATACCGCTTCAAGTCCGCTCGGATCTTCTCTTTGATAACCCCGTAATCGGCGCGCTCTTCCTCGCTGGACTGGCCCAGCGTCTCGACCACAACCTGCCGGACTTCCTCCATGAACCCGTTCTCGCCGCCGGTAAAGCCTCGCGTCACGATTTCCGGCGAAATTTCAACTTTGCCGGTCAGCTTATGGATTGCGATGATCGGCAGCACGAAACCATCTTCGCTCAAATGGCGGCGATCTTTGATAACCAGGTCTTCAACAACGTCGGTCCGGGAGCCGGAGTCGATGCAGATGCGGCCGACAGTTACGCGTCCTGCTTTACGTGCGCCGAGCTCGTCGAGTTCAAGAATATCGCCGCTCTCTATCAGCATAACTTTCCCGACCGAGTTGCGCATGGATGCGGCCAGTTCTGCATGCAGCTTGAGCTGGCGGTACTCACCGTGAACTGGAATGAAATATTTGGGCTTGACCAGATTGATGATCAGCTTGAGCTCTTCCTGGCTGGCGTGCCCGCTGACGTGGATAGGAGGCGTAGAGCCATCTTCGTAAATGACGTGCGCCTCGCGCCGAAATAGATGATCTACCATGCGGTAGATTGCCTTTTCGTTTCCTGGGATGATGCGCGACGAGAGCACGACCGTGTCACCCTTTTCGATTTTGGCGTGCTTGTGATTGTCCACGGCGGCGCGAGAGAGCGCTGACATCGGCTCGCCTTGGGTACCGCTGATCATCACGCAGACTTTTTCCGGAGCGAAATTCTTGATTTCACCTGGATTGATCAAAAGCCCTTCGGGAATCTCGATGTAGCCCAGATCCTCCGCAATCTCAGACGAGTTGTTCATCGAGCGCCCGACGAACGCGACCTTGCGTCCGTGCTCAAAGGCCATTTCGACCGCGAGCTTGATCCGATGAATGGAAGATGCGAAACAGGAGATGAAGAGACGACGTTCAGTGCGAGCAAAGACTTCATCAAATTTGCGCCGCACGGCGCGCTCGCTCGGAGTGTACCCACGCCGCTCAACGTTGGTTGAATCCTGGAGCAGGGCCAGCACGCCTTCTTTCCCATACTCAGCGAAAGCGTGCAGGTCGAACAGTCGGTTGTCCGTCGGCGTTGGATCAACTTTGAAATCGCCAGTATGAATTACGACGCCGAGCGGGGTGTGAATCGCTAGCGAAACGCAATCCACCAAGCTATGCGTCACCTGAATGGGATGAATCGTAAACGGTCCGATTTTGAAGCGATCGCCGGGGCGAATCTCGCGCAACTCGGCATCGTCCAAAAGTCCGTGTTCATCTAGCTTGTCTTCTACGTAGGCGAGGGTGAATTCAGTGCCCCAAACTGGAACGTTCAGCTCCGAAAGAATCCAGGGCAGGGCGCCGATATGGTCTTCATGGCCGTGCGTGAGCACAATGGCGCGCACGCGCTGGCGATTTTCCATCAAATAGGAAATGTCGGGGACAACGATGTCCACGCCGAGCAGCTCGGCTTCGGGGAACATCATGCCAGCGTCAACCACGATGATGTCATCGCCCCAGCGCACGGCCATGCAATTCATGCCGAACTCGCCAAGACCGCCGAGTGGTACCAGATGGAGTTTTCCGGAGGGCATTTAGGAACTATGATCGTAGCATAGGCCCTTATGGCTTGATTCGCATCCAATACCTACGTTATGCATGCCAAATCCTGGTTGCGTCGCCGCGTTGAGAAGGCGTTTACGAAGGCCCTGACGCGCGCTTACGAGACCGTCAAAGTTGATCCGCAGCGTTTTCTGCTCGAGTTGCGCGCCGCGCACGGCCTTCCTGTCACAAGTTTTCAGGGAATGTATTCAGTTGAGCCTCCGGTGCTTGATACGGTTGCTGAACAGGTTATTCACAGCGCCATGAAGGTTGCGGCAGCGGAGGGAGCAGGATTTGGTCTCGGCGGCTTCATCACTATTGTTCCAGACTTCAGCATTCTTGCGGCTATTACTCTGCGGACGATCCAGAAGTTGAGCCTGGTGTACGGTTTCGAGTTCAATACGGATGAAGAAATGGCCGAGCTGTGGATTGCCGCAGCCAGTGCAGCCGGGGTGGATCTGGGGCGCGACTTGCTCGAAAAGAATGTGGTGAACCGGCTCATACCGCGCATCATTCAGCGCATCGCGGCAAAGGCCAGTGCAGAGTTTGTTGAGAAGTGGTCGGGGCGGCTCATCCCAGTTGCGAGTTCTCTGATTGGTGGCGTACTGAATTACTATTTCGTTCGCGGCTGGGGAGAGCGGGCGCACACGCACTTCCGGCAAAAGCACTTGGAGTTGCGCAGGCGTACGCTGCGACAGCAGACAATCGAAGCTGCTTCGACCGTTCCCTAAAGCAATGGCAACGACGTGAAGGGGCAGAGGCCCTGCTTTCCGTCATAATTACTTCGTGTCCTTAGTGGTTTCAGGTTTTGGTATCCGCAATATGAAGGTCCTGTTGATCATGTTGCTTGCATCCGCATTACCCTGCGGCGCGCAGGAAATTACCGTTGCCGCAGCGGCCGACTTGCGCCCGGCGTTTGAAGAGATCATTGCTGGCTTCCAGCAATCGCATCCCGGGACGGCGGTGAAAGCAACTTACGGCTCGTCAGGGAATTTTTTCCAGCAAATACAGAACGGCGCTCCGTTCGATCTGTTTTTCTCGGCTAACGAAGACTATCCGAAGAGACTGGAGTCAGCTGGACTCACCGTGTCTGGTAGCTACTATCAATATGCTCGCGGCAAAATTGTGCTTCTGGTTTCGGTGGATTCGAAACTGGACATAACCCAAGGTGTGAAAGTTCTGCTTGACGGGAATGTGAAGAAGATCGCGATTGCAGATCCAAGCCACGCCCCGTACGGACAGGCGGCAGTCGCTGCCCTCAAAACTGAAAAAATTTACGATCAGGTTTCCGCGAGGCTAGTCACGGGAGAAAACATTTCGCAAGCCGCTTCGTTCGTTCTGTCGGGAGCTGCGGATGTCGGAATTGCGTCATTGTCGCTCGCGCTGGCACCGACCACTCGCCCGCAGGTTCGCTATTGGGAAATTCCGTCGAGTGATTATCCGGCGATTCAGCAGGCTTGCGTGGCAATCAAAGCGTCGAAGAATCAGCAGCTCGCAACGCAGTTTCAGGCCTATTTTAAAAGTAAAGAAGTCAGCAGCGTGCTGGAACGGTATGGCTTCGAAGTTCCATGATTCGAAGGGCTAAGTCCAGTCATCCTTTCTTCAGAGCAGTGGACGTCGGAATTTCAAGCAGTTCACACTTGATCCGCTTGTGTCATACCAGAGCTCTCCAGACTCGTCGGTGCAGAAAGCTCTGACGCCGGTCACGGCTCGTTCGGCAGGCACAGCAGTGAGCTCGTGGTGGACGACAATACCGTTAGAGTTGCCATGGCAGTTGTAAAGCGCGAGCTTGAATCCGGGCGTGTGTCCCCATCATGAGAAAGCCTTGCGGGTCGTAAGCGTGATTCGGTGGCTCATTGGATCTGAGTGCCGGCAAAGAACACTCAAATCCCTTGTCTGGGTGCGCAGCCGCGTAGGTAGTTTGGAGCGTGTTGACTTCGCGAAGTTTGCCCACAGCAACCGGGACCGTCGAGTCCAGGGAGGGACAGCCACGCAGCTATGAGTAATGCGCAAAGCACGAAAACGCTCCAGAGCAATCGCCGGAGGATCCCACGCGAGATCCACGATATTGCCAAGGGCGACTTCTCGATTTGATTTACCGTATATACCTCGCCTATGAGGAATGGCTTCTAACCCTTGAACGCGCTAGCCAGCGGGGAATTGCACCGCAAATTTGTCGTTTTACAGCCAGCCCTTGGTGCGTGCTATCCTCGCGGCTTCCACGCGATTGCCTGCACCCAGCTTGCTGATGGCCTCGGAAAGATAATTACGTACGGTGCCCTCCGAAAGGTTTAGCTTGCCAGCGATGTCGTAGCTCGACATACCCTCTCCGGCGAAGCGTAGCACCTGGCGCTCACGGTCGGTCAGCGGGTCAGGTTCTACCCAAGCTTCCGCCGCGAGTTCAGGATCGATCACGCGCAGACCGCTCTGCACACGACGGACAGCCTCGGCGAGTTTCTCAGCCGCCATGTCTTTTAGCAAATAGCCCGAAGCCCCCGCCTCCAGCGCACGCCGCAAGTATCCAGCACGGGCAAAAGTCGTCAGGATGATCACGCGTGTGGGCACACGTCGACGCTTGATTTCTGCGGCAACATCGAGGCCGCTCATCTCAGGCATTTCAATGTCTGTAAGAAAAATGTCGGGCTTGTGGGTGATGACAGCGTTCAACGCATCAGCGCCATTGCGGGCACGCGCAACCACGGTGATGTCGCCTTCGATTTCGAGTAGCGTTGCTAGCGCCCCGAGGACCATGCCTTGGTCTTCTGCGATTGCGACGCGGATGGTCTTGCGAGCGGTCTTGGCCGGAGGGTTCAATTGGTTCCGTTGGTGGCGCCAGTCAGCGGAAATTCAAAGCGGAGTTTTGTTCCGGCAGAAGTATCGCGAATTACCGTTCCGCCCAGAGCCTCAACCCGCTCGCGCATGCCGCGGATACCATTGCCTTCTGTCTGGTAGCCGCCACGCCCGTCATCCTGAACTTCGAGAACGCAGTTGCCGTTATTGCGCGCAACACGGAGGATACAATGGCGCGCATGCGCGTGCCGGACTACATTGGTGACGGCTTCCCGCATGATGAGGGCCGCTACACTTTCCAGGGCGGGAGACATGGTCAATTCGGTCGCGGCAGACTCCACTGTAACACCGGCACTCTCGAGTGCGGATTTCGCGCGTTGCAACTCTTCGCACAATTTATATGTGCTGTATCCGCGCAGGGTGTCGCGAATGTCCGCCATCGCCTCGCGCGAAACCTTCTCTATATCAGCAATTTCATTCTTTGCTTTCGCCGGATCTATCTCCAGCAGTTTTCCGGCCAATGTGGACTTTACGATGATCAACGAGAGCGTGTGTCCCAGCACATCGTGCAGGTC
>Ga0137366_10002311_pt1 | contig 14600 bp, 15 predicted proteins | sample SagtaG_8_FD_104938 | JGI IMG/M metagenome (GOLD analysis project Ga0137366, IMG submission 104938) | Vadose zone soil microbial communities from Sagehorn Ranch, Mendocino, California, USA - Sage1_L_60_16 metaG | ecosystem: Environmental > Terrestrial > Soil > Vadose zone | place: USA... | reverse complement strand
TAGACGACGAGCATCAACGCCAGCCCAAACAGGAGCGCCACCGCGGCTTCCGCGGTCGAGACGTCGGCGACGACGATCTCCTTGAGGCCGACTCCGAACACGGCCATCGCGTCGATGTTGATCACCTGCACGAGGATGCCCATCAGGAACATCCGCCGCAGCGGCGACGAGGCGACGCGCTGCGCCCGCTGTCTTTGCGCCGCGTCCTTCTCTGGGCTCTCCTTGGAGAAGACCGCCATCACGCCGAGGAGAAGAAAGAGCGCGCCGAGCGCAGTGTCGAGGATCGCCGAGGCCTCGCCGCCGCTCCCTATATCCGAGGCCCCGAAGACGACGAGCACGATCGCGATCATGGCGAGGTCCAAGAACGCAGCACCGGCGGTGAACACCCACACACTGGTGAGCGGCCGCTCCGATTGCGCGAGGATCAATGCACTCAGGACGATCGCGATGGGCGCGGCGGCGGCCGCCGCCAGCCCGTAGATCGCCATCTGCACGAGCAGGCTACCCATGAAGACCCTTCCGCAGGCCGCCGGGGCGGCGAGGAAGGAATGCGAAGGCGCAGACGACGAGAAAGCGTCTGCTCACCGAGTACGACGCCGATGACACGAAGGGAGCAAAAGCATGGTCAGCACCAGCCTCCCAATCCTTGCCGCCTTCGTGCACTGGGGCGGCTTCAAATGGACGGGCAGCTTCACGACGGTCGACCTGATTGCCGCCTCGACGAACGCGCTGAACGGGGCGCTGCTCGCCCGGAGACCTGACCACTACAAGCAGTTCACGATCGTCGGGATCCTTCTGATGGCCCTGCTCGGCGGCCTCGGCGGTGGGATCACGCGCGACGTCATGGTTGGTGAGGTGCCGGCTGCGTTGACAAACCCCGCCTACATCCTGCTCTGCCTCGTCGTCGGGTTCATTGGTTACCACCTGGCGTATGCCGAGGGCCAGCTTTTCCGCGAAGGCTTGTTCCAGCTGATGACTGCGTTCTCGCTGCCCTGGTATGCGATCGTGGGCGCGCAGAAGGGCGTGACCGTCGGGCTCCCGGTGCTGGGGTGCCTTCTTCTCGCCCTCGTCGGCCCGACCGCTGGGCGCTGGCTCGTGGACGTCTCGAGCGGCGTGACGCCGAAGCAGTTCATCCGAGGGGAGTGGTTCATCGGAACCGCGCTCTTGACGGGAGCCGTCTGGATCCTCGTCCACTGGGCGGCAGGCACGTGGTGGGCGGCGGGAATCGCCTTCGCCGCCGGCTACACGCTGCGCACGCTCGCCCTCTTTCGCGGCTGGGAGGAGCCACTCCCGAAGGAAGCGAAGGGCGTGGTCATCCACGGCGAGCGAAGGCCGCTCCTCGGCCGGAAGCTGCGTGGAAAGTCACAGCGAGAGCTTCGCGACCTCGGCCTGCTGGTCGAGGACGACGCGGTCTAAGGGACACAGAGTGGCTAACGGGCTATCTCCAAAGCTGTTGGTTCAGCCCCCCATCCCAGCCTGAGCCTCTGCCAGTCCGGCTTTGAGCTTCTTGGCGCTCATTCCGTCGATCTGGGCGACGGACTTCTTGACGGCGTTCACCAGAGCCTTGTCCACCGTGTCGGCGCCGTCCGAGTCGTAGACGGCGATCACGCCTCCGGAGCCCGGCGGCAATGCGGCGTCCATCTTTTCCGCGATTCCGCTTTCGAGCCGGTGCTTGGCGAACTTGCCGGTCACGGCACCGGCCGCCGCTCCAATCGCGGTCGCGGCCAACAGCGGCGGTGCGAACAGGCCGACGACGAGCCCAACGCCGCCGCCGATCTTGACGCCCTTGCGACCCAGGTGGTCGCCCGTCTCGGACACCTGCACCCCGCCTTCCTCGTCCTTCTGGACCAGGACGACGCCCTCGACCGTGATCGTCTTCTCCTCGGCCAGCTTCAGCACCGCGTCGAAGTCCTTCTTCGCGAGATCCTCGAACAGGTACGCCGCGATCACCACGTCCTTGTGTTCATCGCTCATTGCTCGTTCCTTCCTACGCGTTGATCGCGTGCCCGGCGAGCGCCTGGTGGAGATGCTCGTGCAGCTCCTCCTCATGCTCTCCGGTCAGGTGCGGGTTGATGTCGAAGACGACCTTCTTGACCTTGCCGGTGAACGCGAACGGCGACTTGTCGGCGTAGCTGCGATCGACCGGCATGCCGTTGTCGCGGCCGATGTCCATGCCTGCGTAGCCGGAGAAGCGGACGGGGACGGTGTGCTCCATGCGACCGCCTCCGACCGGCTCGTCGTTGACGTACAGGGTCACCTCGCCGCCCGTGGCCGGCTTGGGCGCGTCGGCGGCGAACTCCATCCGCACGTTGACGCTCCCGGTCGGCAGCGGTTTCTCCGACTCCTGCTTGAACTCGAACACGCCCACGAACGAGTACGTGTGCTTCAGCTTGCCGTCCTGGACGAAGAGCGAGAAGCCGCCGAGATGGTCGGCCTCTGCCACGATCACGCCTTCGGCGCCGTCCTCCGGAATCTCGAGCTCTGCGCTGATCGTGTAGGAGTGATTGAAGATCTTCGGGATCATCCCCGAGGCGACGTTCTGGACGTCGCCGTAGTAGGTGAACTGGGATTGCGTGGGCAGTGGCGGCGTCATCCCGAAGAACGTGGTGAGCCCTCCGAGCAGCGGCAGCACGTTGTTCTCCTCGGCCTCATGCCAGAACAGCTCCTGGAGCTCCTTAACCTTGTCCGGGTGCTGCTCGGCCAAGTCGTTCGCCTGGGTGAAGTCGTCCGGTAGGTAGTACAGCTCGGCTGGGTCGCTCTCGGGGTCCCAGACGCCCGGCGCGAAGCCCTTAATCGTCTCCGGATCGACCTTCCAGGGGATGCGCGGCATCATCCACGCGAGCCACCAACCATCCTTGTACATCCCCCGGTTGCCGAGGATCTCGAAGTACTGCTGCGTGTGGTGCTCGGCGGTACTCGCATCGCCCAGTGAGTCGATGAAGCTCGTGCCGTGCATCGGCTTCTGCTCGACCCCGTCGATGTGCGTTGGCTCTGGCACCCCCGCCGCCGCGAGGATCGTCGGCCCGATGTCGGTGACGTGGGTGAATTGAGAGCGCAGCCCGCCCTGCTCGCGAATCCCTTGCGGCCAGTGGATGACCATCGGGTTGCGTGTGCCGCCGAGGTGCGAAGCGACCTGCTTGCCCCAGTGGAACGGGCAGTTGCCGGCCCAGGCCCACGCCGCAGAGTAGTGGGGCGCCATCATGTCGGTGCCCCAGGCTTCAAGACCGCCCCACTTGAGCACCAGCTGAAGCTGCTGCTCGTCGGTCAGCGGGAGCCCATTGATCATCGTCCACTCGTTGAACGAGCCCGTCAGCGTTCCCTCCATGCTGGCGCCGTTGTCGCCCCAGATGTGGATCACGAGCGTGTTCTCGAGCTCGCCCATCTCCTCGATCGCGTCGATCACGCGTCCGATGTTCCAGTCGGTGTTTTCGCTGTAACCGGCGTACACCTCCATCTGGCGCGCGTAGACGCGCTTCTGGTTCTCGTCCAGCGAGTCCCAGGCGGGCATCGTTTCGGGCCGGGGCGTCAGCTCCGCATCGGCCGGGACCACCCCGAGCTGCTTCTGGCGCTCGAAGGTCTCCTCGCGCAGCTTGTCCCAACCCTGGTCGAACGCGCCCTTGTATTTGTCGGACCATTCGGGCCGAACCTGATGCGGCGCATGGCTGCATCCGGTTGAGAAGTAGGCGAACCACGGCTTCTCAGAGCCATGTGCGCGCACGCCGTGCAGCCACTCGATTGTCTTGTCGGCCATCGCGTCGGGGAGGTAGAAGTCCTCCTCCTCCGGCACGCCGATCGCCGTGTTGTTCTCGATGATCACCGGGTCGAACTGACCGGACTCGCCGCCCAGGAAGCCCCAGAAGTAATCGAAGCCGAGGGCGTTCGGCCAGCGATCGAACGGCCCTGCCGGTCCTTGCTGGTCGTCGGGGGTCAGGTGCCACTTTCCGAAGCAGGCGGTCGAGTAGCCGTTTCCCTGCAGGGTCTTAGGGAACGGCTCGCAGTCCTTGGGCAGCATCGCCGAGTAGCCGGGGAACGGCCCGGCGAACTCGCCGACCATGCCGAAACCGACGGAGTGGTGATTGCGCCCCGTCATCAGCGCTGCTCGGGTGGGGGAGCACATCGCCGTCACGTGGAAGCGGTTGTACTTGAGCCCCCCTGCGGCAAGACGGTCGAGCGCCGGGGTGCTGATTGGTCCGCCGAACGTCGCCGGATTGCCGAACCCCGCGTCGTCGGTCAGGATGAGCAGCACGTTCGGCGCGCCCTCCGGGGCCTGGCGCGGCGCGACGAAGTCCCAGTCCGGCTGCGAGCCGTCGAGCGTCCGGTTCACCACCCCCTGAAACGGCGGACGCCGGATCGGAAGCTTGCTGCGGTCGATCGCTTGGTCACTCACGTGCCTTTACCTCCCGTTGGTGCAGTGCAGTAGCCGTTCAAGCCATGGCCGCGCGGCGATCCTGAACCAGGTAAGCCACGATCAGCGCCGCAGGAAAGAAGATGAGGCTGAAGATGAAGTAGCCAACAAAGCTGTGCCCTTTACGCGCAGCAACACGCGCCGGCCAAAACGCAATGGCCACCCAGATCAGGAAGAACACGATGCTTCCGAGCCACCAGCCAGTTGAAGCAACGACCATCTCGACCTCCGTCTATGTCGTTTCCGCGTGGGGCTCGCCGAGCAGACCGGCACGTCTTTGTTCCCCTGCGCAGCCGTTCATTCGCGCGATTCTGTAACGAACCAACGCCACCGTCTTCACCCCCGGCAACGATCACCCGGGTGATAGCCGTCGATGGATGGCCACACCGCGCGCCGCGGAGCCGAGCTTTATCTCCGGTCTCGACGGCCGTTGTACCGAACTGGGATACCCGTACGGCGTGAGCTCCTTTCGTCCCGAGTGGGTGACGGAGTACGAGTCTCCTTCTGCGAACCTGCTGCTGCCAGTCGGGCAAGCTCACTAGAGAGGAGCACACGGACTGAGCAAGACGCGGGGAGCGTGGGCCGCGGGTTCCCTCAACCGATGACCGCCTCGATGACCAAGACGCCTCCCCTTGCGGCTGAGACGCCGCGGATCGTCGCCGCAAAGCTTCGCATCCCGCTGCCACGGGAGTCCCTCGTCCCGCGCCAGCACTTGCGCGAGCGGTTGCGGCAGGGTCGCGGGCGCCGACTGACGCTTCTGAGCGCGCCTGCTGGGTACGCAAAGTCCACGCTTCTCGCGCAGTGGGCGAGCGAAGACAGGCTGAGCACACCCTTTGTATGGGTCTCGCTCGACACGGGCGACGCCGATCCCGTGCGGCTCTGGAGCCACGTCATTCGCGGCCTCCAGGCCGTCCATCCGACCGCCGGCGATACCTCGCTCGGCGAGCTCCGCGGCGGAGCCGCCGCGGTCGTCTCGGGTGTCGTTCCGACGCTGGTCGACGAGCTCGACGACGCCCCCGAGCTCGTCCTCGTCCTCGAAGACTGGCATTCGTGCTCGAGCCCGGCGAACGACGAGGCCCTCGGCCTCTTCGTCTCACAGGTCCCGCCGGCGGCTCAGGTCGTCGTCGCGACCCGCTCGGACCCGCGGCTTCCACTGGCCCAGCTCCGTGCACACGACGAGCTTCTCGAGGTACGTGCCGACCAACTTCGCCTCAGCGACGGCGAGGCGGCCGAGCTCTTCGCCCGCGCCGACATCGTGCTCGACCCCGACGATGCCCGCCGGCTGAACGACCGCGCCGAGGGCTGGGTGACGGGGCTCCACCTGGCGTTGATCCTCGTGCTCGAACACGACGACCGTGCCGCGTTCGTGGCCTCCTTCTCTGGAGACAGCCGAAGCGTTCTCGACTATCTCGCGAGGGACGTGCTCGAGACGGTTCCACCCGAGCAGCGTCGGTTCCTTCTCCGGACCTCGATCCTTGAACGCCTATCCGGTCCACTGTGCGACGCGATCCTCGATGCGAAGGGCTCCGCCGCGGTGCTGGACCAGCTGGAGCGAGCCAACCTCTTCCTCGTGCCGCTCGAGGGCCGCGACGCCTACCGCTACCACTCACTGTTCGCGACGATGCTTCGGAACGAGCTCGACATGGAGGAGCCCGAGATCGTGCCAACGCTGCACGCCCGAGCCTCCGCATGGCTTGAGGAGCACGGGGACGTCGAAGGCGCCGTCGAGCATGCGATCGCCAGTCGCGACACGCGTCGCGTGAGCGAGCTTGTCACCATCCAGTTCCGTGTCCTGACGAATGCCGGTCAGGTGGCTACGCTGATCCGCTGGTTGGACCAGTGCTCCTGGCCGGCGGCCCAGGCCGAGCCGCAACTGGCCGTTGTCCGGGCCGCGGTCGCAGGCCAGACGGGACGTCCCGCCGACGAGGTCGAGCGCTGGCTCGAAGTCGCCCCTGCGGGATCGCAAAGCGGACCGCTCGCAAACGGAGTCGCATCACTCGAGTCGGGCGTCGCCATCGTCCGTTCGATCTACCTCACCCGAGGTCCCGAGGTCGCCGCCGAGGCGGGAGAACGCGCGGTCAAAATCGAACGCCCACCCAGCGGCTGGCGGCGGCAGGCGCTCCTCGGTCTGGGGCAGGCGCTCTATCTGCTCGGCCAGGCGGAATCGGCACGGGTTCCACTCGAGGAGGCGCGACGGCTGCCGGGGGCAGGCGAGCACGCCGCAGCGACCGCGAACGTGCTCGCGTATCTCGCGCTTTGCGAGCTCGAGCTCGAACGAGTTCACGAGGCGGAGGGGCTCGCCCGCAATGCCATCGAACTGCTGTACGAGCATCGCATCTCGCGAACCCATGCGGGTTCCTCCAACCCGTGCACTGCCCTCGGCGCCGCGCTGATTGCCCAGAGTAAGTTCCGTGAGGCGATCGCCGAGCTCGAGCGTGCGACCGAGATCACGGCTTCGGCGGCGCCGAGCTACTGGCATGCGCACGCGCTGCTGCGTCTGGCACTCGCGCGTCACGGGATCGCCGACGTCAAGGGCGCCCGCGTGGCGCTCGCAGCGGCGCAGGCCGATCTCGATTCCCTTCCGATCGCGCCGCTTCTCGCCGAGCTCTCCAAGGAGGTGAGAGCTCGGGTGGAAACGCGCCCCCGGCGGGAGGTACGCACCGGCGAAGAGCTGAGTGAGCGCGAGCTGGACGTCCTTCGGCTTCTCGCGAGCGACCTGTCGCTGCGCGAGGTCGCCGGTGAGCTCTACGTCTCTCTGAACACGGTCAAGACGCATGCCCGCGCCATCTACCGCAAGGTCGACGCGACCTCCCGAACACGCGCGGTCGAGCGCGCCAGGGAGCTCGAGCTCCTCGAGGATTCACCTGGGTGAGCCGGGCGGCGGGCGAGGTTCGAAGGCCCAGCAGTCGACACGATAGGAGCATGCGCGGTGAGCAGACCTACCGTTTCGTTGTTCGGGGACCAGGGGTCGATCGGCTCGTGGGTGTCATCGAGCCGACGGAGATTCATACCCACGCCGAGCAAACGGTTCTGACAGCGAGGATCGAAGACCAGTCGCATCTGCGAAGCGTCCTCAACGGCATCGGCGACGTCGGGCTCCAGCTCGTCGCGTTCGAGCGACTCGCGCCGGTCTCTCCGTCGAGCGCGAGGCGCGCCAGCGAGTTGTGAGCCTGCTGCAAGCCCTCAGAGCAGTGTGGCGCTCGCGATGTCGAGACCAAGATCGCAGAGCTTCTCCGTCAGCGTCCGGAGCTCGTTCGGATCCTGGACGGACCCCGCAATCGTCGTGACCCCATTCGCGGCCTCGATCGTCGCATCTCCCAGGTAGCGCCCGAGCCAGCCGCCGAGCTCGCCGTCGACAACGATGCGGTAGGTATGTGTAGCAGTCATGTCCGGGGCAGGATTCTCTGCACGGACCGAACCGCTCGTCACCGCCCGTAGCCAGGATCACCCGGGTGATCAGATCGGCGGGCGATGTCCGCGAGCCCGCGAAGCCCTAACAATCGACCCTTGCGTGAGCGGGCGTACTGGCCCGGCTTCGGCCGGTCGATCGGAAGGAGAGAGATGGCAATTGGACCTGTTCAACTCATCGTTCTAGGCTTCAGTCACCCCGAGTTTCACGGCGAGATCATCGCCGAGCTCGAGCGGCTGCGCGAGAGCGACACCGTGCGCGTGATCGACGCGCTGGCGGTGCACAAGGACGCCGAAGGAGAGATCGAAGTGCAACACCTGAGCAACCTCTCCAAGGACGAGGCGATCGAGCTCGGCAGCAAGGTCGGGGCGCTGATCGGCCTCGGCATCGAAGGCGAAGAAGGAGCGATCGCCGGCGCCGAGGCCGGCGCCGAGGCGACCGCCGAAGGCGTTCACATGTTCTCGGACGAGGAGGCCTGGGATGTCCTGGAGGAGATCCCGAACGACTCGGCCGCCGCGCTGATCCTGATCGAGCACCACTGGGCGGTTCCGCTGCGCAATGCGATCGTGCGTGCGGGCGGCTTCCGGATCAGCGACGGGTTCATCAGCCCGCTCGACCTTGTCGAGATCGGGCTCCTTTCGGCCGAAGAGGCGAAGGAGCACCACCTGGAGCCGGCTCCGGTCACCGCCTGAAACTGAAGGCACTACGAGAGATTGGAGGAGTGAGATGTTCGGAGGACGCAGAGTTGCGCGCCGCACGTCCCGGCGCGTCGCCCGCCGGCGTTGACAACGTCGGCCGAAAAGCCGGCGCTTCGCCGGTGAGGCAAGAAGCTGCCATGGAGGTCGCGCGCGCAACTCTTGGGTGCGCGCGCGACCTTCAAATACGTGATTCGAGATAGGAGGCATCTGATGTTTAGACGGCGGCGTCCAATAGCGCGTGCAGCAGTGGTGGGCGGGGTTGCGTACACCGCCGGCAAGGCGGGCGCCAGATCGGCGGAAGCAAGTGCCGATGAGAGCGCGGCAGCCGAGCAGCCCGAGACGCAGGAGCCGGCGGCTGCTGCGGATCCCGCACCCGCCGAGCCCTCGGCGAACGAAAGCATGGAGGAACTGACCAAGCTGAAGGGGCTGCTCGACGCAGGCGTCCTCACGCAGGCCGAGTTCGACGCGCAGAAGCAGAAGATCCTTCAGAGCATGTAGGCGAGACCACCAGTCACGCTTCATCCAACGGGGACGACGCGATTCGTGGTCGTTTCCGGGACCATTGCGACCAGGCGGAGCACCGTGTTCGGTTGGCCGCCGACATCATCGAGCGGAAGGACTAGCGATGAGCAAGCCGTTCAAGGGCGTCGTCAACGTCGATATCCGGGACTCCGAGCCCGATTGGACGCCGTTCGAACCGCCGAAGGCGCCCGACGGTGCGCCCAGCGTGGTCTACATCGTCCTCGACGATGTCGGCTTCAGCGCGATGAGCTGTTACGGAGGGCCGATCGAGACACCCAACATCGACAAGCTTGCGTCCGAGGGCGTGCGCTACACGCAGTGGCACACGACCGCTCTGTGCTCCCCGACCCGCTCCTGCTTGCTCACCGGGCGCAACCACACGCGCAACAGCATGGCGTGCATCACCGAGGCGGCGATCGGCTTCCCCAACGCGAGCGGGACCATCCCGTCGGAGAACGGCATGCTCAGCGAGATCCTCGGCGAGCTCGGCTGGAACACGTACATGGTCGGCAAGTGGCACCTCTGCCCCGACGACGAGATGAACCTCGCCTCGACGAGGCGCAACTGGCCGAGCGGCAGAGGGTTCGAGCGCTGGTACGGGTTCCTCGGCGCTGAGACGAGCCAGTGGTACCCGGACCTCGTCTACGACAACCATCTCGTCGACCAGCCGCGCTCGCCGGAGGAGGGCTACCACCTGACCGTGGACCTCACCGACAAGGCGATCGAGTTCATCATGGACGCGAAGTCGGTTGCGCCCGAGAAGCCGTTCTTCCTCTACTACGCGCCGGGCGCCTGTCATGCACCGCACCACACTCCGAAAGAGTGGATCGAGAAGTACAAGGGCCAGTTCGACATGGGCTACGAAGCGCTGCGCGAGCAGACCCTGGCAACTCAGAAGAAACTCGGCCTGATCCCCAACGACACGGAACTGCCGCCGCTCAACCCGCTCGGCACCCCGGATACGCGCACGGGCCCGGACGGGAAGCCGTTCCCGATGATGGACGTGACGCGGCCGTGGGACTCGCTCTCCGACGAGGAGAAGAAGCTGTTCTGCCGGATGGCCGAGGTGTACGCCGGTTTCCTCGCGCACGCCGACGACCAGATCGGACGGCTGCTCGGCTTCCTCGAGGAGTTCGGCTGGCGCGAGAACACACTCGTCATCCTCGTCTCCGACAACGGCGCCTCCGGTGAGGGCGGCCCGAACGGCTCGGTGAACGAGATGAAGTTCGCGAACGGCATCCCGGACACGATGGAGGCCAACCTGCCGTTGCTCGACGAGCTGGGCGGCACCAAGACCTACAACCACTATCCGAACGGCTGGGCGATGGCATTCAACACGCCGTTCAAGATGTGGAAGCGCTACGAGTTCAACGGCGGCACCAGCGACCCATGCATCGTCTCCTGGCCGGCAGGGATGAAGGCGAAGGGCGAGATCCGCGAGCAGTACCATCATGCGATCGACCTCGTGCCGACAATCCTCGATGCGCTCGGCGTCGAGGCGCCGAAGGCGATCAAGGGGCACGTCCAAAGCCCATTCGACGGGGTCAGCATGCGCGCGGGCTTCGACGACGCGAAGGCGCCGTCTACGCGGACGACCCAGTTCTACTCGATGCTCGGTTCCCGGGCGATCTGGCACGACGGCTGGAAAGCGGTCACAAACCACCCGACAATTGCCGGTTGGAGCAACTTCAACGACGACGAATGGGAGCTCTACCACACCGATGTCGATCGCTCCGAAGTGCATAACCTCGCAGCCGAGCATCCCGGCAAGGTGCGCGAGCTCGCCAGTCTCTGGTACGCGGAGGCGGGCGCCAACCAGGCGTTCCCGCTCGACGACCGCTCGCCGATGGAGATCTTCCTCACACCGAGGCCCGTCCTTTCGCCGCCGCGCGACCGCTACATCTACTTCCCGAACACAGCCGAGGTGCCCGAGTCGCAGGCTGTCAACCTTCGCAACCGCTCCTACACGATCGGCGCGCTCGTGGACATCCCGGCCGCAGGGGCAGAGGGTGTGCTGTTCGCACACGGGTCGCTCTTCGGGGGACACGCCCTCTACGTCAAGGACAACCGCCTCCACTACGTCTACAACTTCGTCGGGATGACCGAGGAGCGGGTAGTCGCGACAGACGACATCCCGCTCGGCGAGAACCTGATCCTGTCAGCGTCGTTCGACAAGAGCGGGGAAGACCCGCCCGGCGTCGCGACCGGGCTGCTCTCGCTCTGGCACGACGACAAAAAGGTCGGCGAAGGACCGATCAAGACGCAGCCCGGTAAGTTCATGATCGCCGGCGAAGGGCTCTGCATCGGGCGCGACGGAGGCGCCGGCGTCACCGAGGACTACCCAGGCACAGAGCCGTGGCGCTTCACCGGCGGGACGATCCGGCGCGTCGCCGTCGACGTCAGCGGCGAGGCCTACATCGACCTCGAGCGCGAAGCGGCCGCAATGCTCATGCGTGAGTGAACGTCGCGCCGGGCTACGTCAGAAGACCCTGCGCCAATCGTCCTTGATGCTGACGATCGTCCAGCCGCTCGTTTGGGCCCCAGATGCGGATCGGTTTCTGTGGGCCGTCGTCGAGGTAGTCGGCCTCTGCCTTGTGCGTGATCGTTCCGCCACCTCGTCGCTCGTGTAATCGAGCGTGGAGGAGCTGCCGATCACCCGCTCGCGTGGGATGCCATAGACCTCGTGACTGATCGGCCGCATGAAGTCACGACCGCCGCCCGAGGCGATGTAGTTCGAGAAGCCGTTCGCCTCTAAGTAGCCGAGCAACTCGACCATCGGCGCATACGCCGTTTCGAGATATCCGCGGCCGAGGGTCGGATGCTGTGCCGAACGCAAGAAAGCGTCCGACTGCACCTCGAAGTCCTCGACGCTGATCCCCTCGTAGGCAGCAAGGATGCCCCCCGCGAGCGTGCGTACGTTCGTGTCGTCGCCCGCATAGTGCTCGGCCATAAAGCCGCCCGAACCATTCGTAGTCGTGCTCGTACGCCGCCTTCCAGGGCTGTCGCTCCCGCAGCTCCGGGTGCGCCTCGGCCAGCTCGACGAGCCGGCGGAGGATGAAGTCGAGCTGGATCGGCATCGGCTTCTCGCACCACAACGTGCCGTCGTTATCGAACACCGCCACGCGCTCCTCGACCGGCACAGCGTGCGACACCGTCCGCTCGACGAACTCGACAAGCGCCCGTCTCGCAGCGCCGTCATTCCAACTGGCCAACGCCCAGGACACGCCCTATCCCACGATCCGCATTTCGTACCGGCTGATCATGCCGTCGCGAATCGTCAGTTCGATGCGCCGGTCGCGTTCGTAGGAGACCTCGCCTGTCTCTTTCCACCGGTAGACCTGGTGCGCGTCGCAGGCGAAGCGCCCATCATCGAGATCGACCCAGTCGCGTGCCTCGAACTCGAGGTCGAGCTTCTCCGGCGACAAACCCCACGTCAGCTCCTCCCTGATCTCGTCGATCCCGCGAAGGGCGCGCTTAGGGGTGACCCATTCGACGTCAGGCGCCAGGAGCGGATAGACGGCTTCGCGGTCGCCGCTCGAGGCAGCTGCCTCGAGCGCTGCCAGAAACTGCCCGGCAACCTCCACGTCCTCGGCCCGCATCGGTTGATCTTAGAGCGACAACACTCCGAAGGGAGTGCCTGACGGGCGATGGGCGACTCACTCGCGACCTGCGCTTACGTATCCGCATGCGAAGCCTGACCCCGCTTCATGGCTCTCTCCAGCCGGCGGCCGCCATGCGGGCGGCGGCCGGCGATCGCCCACGGAGTGACCGCGATCACGCATCGGAGTCGTTCTCATCCCGAACGGCCTGGACGATCCAGCCGAATGCAGCGAGCGTGACGAGAAGCGCCACAAACGTCAGCGCCACGGCATCACGCCCACATCTCGCCTCGTTCGCCATCAAGGCAACGGCGCATCCCGCGCTGATCCCGCACGAGGTCGCCGCAAGCTCCCGCCCGCCCCCGGCAATCCCCGCAACAACGAGTCGGAAAGCGCTGCTCGCGGCGGAGATCCCCGCCTATCCCCGTTCAGGCCGGAAGCGCCACGACCGGCCTGTCACGCCGGAGGTCGCGGGTTCGAGTCCCGTCGCTCCCGTAAAAGTCCTGCAAATCGGCATATGTATTTGACATAACGAACGCCGGCTTCTTTTCATCCCGCGCAGATCCCGCGCGAGAATCAGCCTGAAATCGCCGCAAGCAGCCGGCCGTAGCCGGTAATCCCCGGAGAAGGACGACCGGCCGGGGTGGCCGGAGGTCTTCAGCGTTCGGCTGCACAAGTGAGCCGCCTTTCGCGACCTTAGGCAAAGGCCGAGCTGCGTCGCCTTCTATACGGAAGGCGATGAACGACCGAGTTAACATCCGTCGCGTGACGCGCGCTGCCCCAGCCGCGGTCGTCATCGCGCTGCTGCTCGCGGCCGGTGCCGCGGCGTCGCCTCGGTCGGCGCCGCTGCAGCACGGGGAATCCCAGGGAGTCACGGTCGATGTGTACGCACCGGGCCGGATCGTCTTCGATTTGACGAACGCGAGCGCGAATGCCCGAAGCCACCTGCGTGGACCGCAAATCGCGCCGGGCTGCGTGAAGGCTCGCTTCAGCAACGGAGAGTGGGACGCGGAGGACGTCTTCGGTCCGACGACCCAATTCGGGCCGCAGCTCCGTCTCGATCTCTCGTCGATGCAGCTTCGCGGCGGCCCCGCCTTCCGGGCCCCATACGACGGCTGCGAGATCGGCGGCTTCTACGGCCATAAGTGGAACGACGGCTGGGGCACGAGGGACGCCGTCGAAATCTGGCTGACAGCGAGCGGACGCCACTTCTTCAACGACCGTGCCGCGGCGCGAGACCTCGCTTACTTCGTCCGCTCAGGGCGCGTGCACAAGCTCCGAATCAGCGGCGATCCGCGCCCTGGGCTCGAGTGGTTCGTGCATCGCTACCCGGGCCGCGTGCCGAGGCATGTGATCGGCTTCTGGATCGGCGCGCGGACGATCGTCTTCACGGCGACCTCGTCGACCGGCCGTCGCTTCTTCGTCGTCGCCAACCGCGGCTCGTTCAAGCTGCCCTCGAAGAACCTCGGCGACCTCGCCTTCGTCTTCTGATGGTCAACACTCCGACCTGACCTAGCGGACAGCAGCCACTTTCGCCCATTGCGCTGACTCTCGGGTTGATTCCGGAACACTGCCCTATGTCAGAGGCTCAATTGACTCGGGCCCCGGCGTCGAGGAGTAGTTGGCGGTAGACGGCTAGGCGGCGTGCGGCGACCAGCGGTGTCGAGCTGCGACTGCGCGGGTCCGAACCAACGAAGCTTTCGAGCACGTCGGGAACTCGGTCTCCGTCAGTGTCGGCGCCAACCCGGACGACCCGCGGGTCAAGCTCGAGCCGGGCGATCTGCTTGCCCTGCAGTTGACGCACGATGATCCCGCGCCAACGCTCGAGTTGCACCGCGGGTCGCGAGGGGAGGCTTTTTCGGCGGCCGGGCATCGAGTCGAACATCAACTCTACCTCGTTGCTATAGCCGTCCCCATCGGAGTCGCGCGCGAGGAGAGCGGGCTAGCGTGTGGCTTCTTTCTTTTTT
>Ga0137366_10002301_pt1 | contig 14614 bp, 10 predicted proteins | sample SagtaG_8_FD_104938 | JGI IMG/M metagenome (GOLD analysis project Ga0137366, IMG submission 104938) | Vadose zone soil microbial communities from Sagehorn Ranch, Mendocino, California, USA - Sage1_L_60_16 metaG | ecosystem: Environmental > Terrestrial > Soil > Vadose zone | place: USA... | reverse complement strand
ACCCAAGACCCGGCGCGCCCCTCGTCCGGCGATTTACAGCCGCGCGCCTGATTCTGCCACTGGCTTGATCGGAGGAAGTGCCGCCTCGATCTCGCCGCGGTGCGCCTCGAGCCAGGGAGGAAGGACAAGGTGCTCACCCAGCGACGCGGGATCCTCGTCGACAGTGAAGCCAGGCCCGTCGGTGGCGATCTCAAACAGTACCCCGCCGGGCTCGAGAAAATAGACGGACTTGAACCAGAACCGATCTATTACCTCGGTTGGACGACGTCGCGCGCGATCGATTCGTTCTCTCATCTCGAGCTCCGCAGCATCGTCGGGAACTCGCCAGGCGACGTGGTGCACACCGCCGGTGCCCCATCTGCCACGCTCGGCGTCCGGAATCTCGCGGACCTCCAGATAGCGGCCCGATCCTCCGCCACCAATCTCGAAACCAAACCACTCGTTCTCCTCGCCAATATCGACGAAGCCGAGGATTCCAGTGAGAAAACTTGACGTCAGCTGGAGATCGCGCTCCCACAAGCGGATGCAGTGAAGCCCGCGAATTTGTTTTTCCACCGGCACCGCACTGTCGCGCCACGGCGTGAAGTCCCGATCGTCACCGGTTTCGTGCAAGGTGAGTGGCAAGCCGTGGGGATCGGTGAATGGAAGCGCAGACGTTCCACGTCTGATCTCGATCTCACTTACTGAGAGATGGTGCTCCGCCAGTCGATCCACCCAATAGTCGATGCTGCCCAGCGGAATGGCGAGCGAGACTTCCATCGACAGCCCGACACCTGGTTTGGCCGGCGGCATTTCCGGCCAGGGGAAGAAGGTGATATCGGTTCCGGGATGACCTTCGCCGTCGGCATAAAAGAGATGGTAAGTACCTGGTGAGTCCTGATTGACGCTCTTCTTCACCAGGCGCATACCTAGCACGCCTGAATAGAAATCGACGTTGTCCTGTGCGTCGCCGGAGATGCAAGTGACGTGATGGAGCCCGGTTATGCTTGCCATTAGAGTGCCCGCCAGTCGAAACGTGGCTGTTACTACGTAGCTCTACGTACAGCGCCCATCATCAACCTAAAGCATTGTTAGGTCAGCAGCATCACGGAACGAGAAATCGAATGGCTCGAATACTCAGACCACCGGCCGAAGCTTCATGGAGATTGCAATGACTGCACCCAGATGGCTCGCAAACTACGACGATGGAGTTCCGTCGACGCTGGAGCCGTATCCCGACAGGAGTCTCACTGATTTCCTCCGAGAGGCTGCAGCGCGATGGCCAGATCGCCCTGCTCTGCTCTTCAAAGGCTCGACGATAACCTACCGTCAGCTCGACGATCAGAGTAACGCGCTTGGTGCCGCGCTAGGTGAGATGGGAGTTAAAGAAGGAGACAGAGTTGCTATCTGCCTGCCCAATTGCCCGCAATTTCTGGTGTCCGAGTTCGCCGCCTGGAAAGTTGGTGCGATCGCGTCTCCATTCAATCCGACCTATAGCGAGCGCGAGATGGAGGACGCGCTACGCACGACAGGCGCCGAGACTGTGATCGTGCTCAATCGCTTCTACGGAAAGGTGAAGAGCATTCAGGGCCGTACGTCAGTGAAGAGAGTCATCGCCACGAACATCAAGGAGTACCTGCCGTGGTTTCTCCGGCTTGCCTACACGTTGTTCAAGGAGAAAAAGGAAGGCGATCGCATAAACGTTGCTGCGGATGATTTCCGTTTTGGCAGACTGCTGAGAAGATTTCGAGGCGTGATGCCGCCGCGGGTTCAGACGAGTCTCGATGACGCCGCGGTAATTCTGATGAGCGGAGGGACGACTGGTACGCCAAAGGGCGTAGTCGGATCGCACAGAGGAATCGTGGTCGCCGGTCATCAGCTTCAGGCTTGGCTGCGTCCGGCAATGAACGAGTGGACTGACAAGATCATGCTGCCGCTTCCACTCTTCCACACATACGGGAACACCGGTGTCCAGAGTCTGGCGTTCATCAATCACAATCCCATCGCATTGATTCCCAATCCGCGCGACCTTCGCGATTTCCTGAAAGAGATAGCCAACGTCAAGCCCGCCTTCATCTGCACGGTGCCGACGCTCCTCAATGGAATCATGAATCATGCGATGGCACGTGAAGGGAAAGTGGACTTCAGCTCCATCAAGCTTTGCTTCTCGGGCGCGGCTCCGCTAATGGCAGAGACGAAAAAACGATTCGAGGAGCTGACCGGTGGAGTAATCGTGGAAGGTTACTCACTCACCGAAGCGCAAATGGCGGTGATTGCAAACCCGGTCGTGGGAGAGAAAAAGCTAGGCTCGGTGGGGATGCCGCTGCCCGATGTGCACGTTTCCATCGTGGATGCCGAAGATGGACGCACGCCTGTTCCGGCCGGGGAGATCGGCGAGATCGTCATCAGCGCGCCACAGTTGATGCGCGGCTACTGGCAGAAGCCTGACGAGACGCGGGAGATGCTTCGCACGAATGATCGTGGCGAGCGCCGGCTTTACACGGGTGATCTGGGTTATCTCGATGAAGATGGGTACCTGTTTATCGTCGATAGAAAAAAGGATCTGATCAAGACGTGCGGCTTTCAGGTATGGCCGCGCGAGATCGAAGAGGTAATCTCGTCACACCCGACGGTGGCGGAAGTCGGCGTTGTCGGCCTTCCGGACACAATGCGCGGCGAGGTGGTGAAGGCGTTCGTCGTCCTCCGATCGGATTGCACGGTGACACCGTCAGAGCTCAAGTCCTACTGCCGCGAAAGGCTAGCCCCGTACAAGGTTCCGGCGAAGTACGAGTTCGTCACAGAGCTGCCGAAGACACAGGTCGGTAAGGTCTTGTACCGTATGCTTCGACAGGTCGAGGATAAGACTGAGGAACTGCCGTCAAGGTTTTAGCGCCCGAGTTGCGAGCTCATCCTCGACGCGCGCAACGAAGTCAGCGACGGGAATGATCTCCTGCTTTTTTCCCGCGCCCCTCACGCGCAACGCGATCGAGCCGGATTCCGCTTCGCGCTTTCCAACCACCGCCATGTACGGAATCTTGTGCAGCTCGCCGTCGCGGATTCGATAGTTGAGCGTTTCTGATCTGTCGTCCGAGTGCGCGCGCGCCCCACGCGCCCTAAGGCGCTCGACGACTGATTTCGCGAAGTCCTTCACTTCATCGGCAATTGGAATGACGCGCACCTGCTCCGGAGCGAGCCAGAGAGGAAACGCCCCGGCGTAGTGCTCGATCAGGCCGCCGACGAACCGCTCCATCGAGCCAACCAGTACGCGGTGCAGCATGATCGGGCGATGCGGAGTGTTGTCGGCGCCCGTGTACTCCAGGCCAAATCGCTCCGGCAGATTGAAGTCGAGCTGCACCGTCGGACCCTGCCATTTCCGGCCGATCGCATCGATCAGCTTGAAGTCGAGCTTCGGGCCGTAAAAAGCGCCGCCGCCCTCATCATAAGTGAACGACTGACCACGCTTGTTGAGAACATCCGCAAGCGTATTCTCTCCCTGCTTCCAGAGCTCTGGACTTCCCAACGCTTTGTCCGGTCGCGTTGCAAGCTCGATCGTGTACGGGTAACCGAACGTCTTGAGCATCTCATCACACAAATCGAGTAGCCGCCCGATCTCGGACGGCACCTGCTCCGGCGTGCAGAAGATGTGTGCGTCGTCCTGAGTAAAGCCGCGCACGCGCATGAGACCGTGAAGAACGCCGCTCCGCTCGTATCGATACACGGTCCCGAACTCAGCGTATCGAATCGGCAGATCCCGATACGAGCGCTGATGTGACTGATAGATGCAAATGTGGCCGGGACAATTCATCGGCTTGGGACGATATCCCACCCCCTCCACGTCCATCGAGCCGAACATGTTCTCCTTGAAATTCTCGAGGTGCCCGGAGATCTGGAAAAGGCGCTCGTTCATGATGTGCGGCGTGTACACCAGCTCATATCCGTGACGAAGAATGAGCGCACGCTCGTATTCCTCGATCTCGTTGCGAACGATCGCGCCCTTTGGATGCCAGAGTATGAGACCCGGACCAACACGCGCATCGGTCGAGTAAAGATCGAGCTGCTGGGCCAGCATCCGGTGGTCGCGCCGCTTCGCCTCCTCGAGTTGATGCAGGTATCCCTCGAGATCCTCCCTCTTCCAGAAAGCAGTTGCGTAGATGCGCTGCAGCATTTGCCGGCGCTCGTCGCCACGCCAATACGCCCCGGCGGTGTGCAACAGCTTGAAGTTCCTGAGGTACGACGTATCCGGGACGTGCGGTCCTTTGCACAAATCGATGAATGGCCCGTCGGTGTAAGTCGAGATGATCTCGTCATCGGAGAACTCGCCGAGCCGCTCGAGCTTCAGTGGGTCATCGGAAAAACGCTTGCGCGCCTCAGCCTGCGATACCTCTTCGCGCACGAAAGGAAATTTCTCCGCCACCACCTTCTTCATCTCGGCCTCGAATTTCTCGAGATCTTCCGGAGTGAATGGTTGATCTACCTCGAAGTCGTAGTAGAAGCCGTCTTCGATAGCAGGTCCGAAACCGATCTTTGCATTCGGCCGGAGTCGGCGCACCGCGGTGGCGAGGATGTGTGCGCCAGAATGGCGCAGCACAGCCAGCGATTCGGGATCTTTTTCCGTGAGCACGCGGAACTCGCCACCCTTTCGCAGCGGGGTGTTGAGGTCGACGACTTCGCCGTCAACCTGTACCGCGACCGCGTCGCGTAGGAGGCGGGGCCCGATGGATGCGACGACGTCGCGCGGCACAGCGCCTTCGGGAACTTCACGGGTGGCGCCGTCGGGAAGCCTCAGCGTCAACATTTTTTTTGGTATGATTTCGAGTACTGCGGATGGCCTTTATTTTGCTCCCCGTTAAGGTATCGTTTGCACATACCCTTCGCCACAGGTTACGAGTCTATGTCCCCCTTCCGCTATCGTAACGAGCCGCCGTACATCTACGTCGAAGAAGAGGAAGAATCTCCTTCGCGCAACGCGATCTTCATCGCTTTTGGAGCCGCGGCCGGCTTCGCGGCGGGTGTTCTCATGGCGGAGCGATTTGGAGGATTCAAGGGATTGACTGACAGAATCAAGGACACATTCGGCGGGGGCACCGAGGGAGAGCAAGAGGAGTTCGATTACGAGGGACTCGATGAGGATGAGTTCGATCCCGACTTCGACGAAGAGCTCGACACACCGAAGGCATCACTCAATGGGGCCGAAGAACTCGAGGAAAGAGTACTGGAAGCATTCAGAAACGATCCGATTCTCAGCGAGCGTGCGATCGATATCGGCGCCGTCGAGGATGGAATCATCGAGCTCACCGGGTGGGTGAACTCGGAAGACGAAGCACATCAGGCGGTGGTCGTCGCGCGAGGAGTGCCCGGCGTCGAGACCGTCATGAATCGGCTCGTCGTCAGTCCGGATGAGAATCGCTTCGACGAAGCGGCGCACCGGTACGAGGATGGTGAGGAGCCCTTCACGGAGCGGCATTGGGAAGGACAGCAAGTTGGAACGGGTCGTCGCCGGCAAGGCACCTCAGAGGAGATCGACAGGCACGCCGATCCCCGCAACGTTTTGGAAGATCGCTCGCTGAAGGAAGACAAAGCATTCATGGCGGCGGCCGACGATATCCCTGACGCGGCGGAGCGTCGGAAAGCGACGAAGAAGGCGCGTGGTGGCCGCAGCGATGGATCAGCGGTCGCGCCGAGCGGTGTGCCGAAGGCAGATCACGTCGCGGACCCGGAGCACGCACCAACCAACGGCAACCGCACCAGACCGAGCGCATAACTGCGCCGAAGAAGTTATTCGCGGGTAGGACCATGCGTCTTACCCGCGAAAATGGCGCCCGTTAACTTGCGCCAGAGATGAGCACAACCCAGGAGCTTCGCGATCTCCCGACCCAATACGAGCCGGGTCGGGTAGAGCGCGCCATTTACGATCGCTGGATCGACGCCGGAATTTTTGCTGCCGACGAAAAGCGCAGTCGCCGTAACGGCGGTGACCGCGATCCGTTCGTGATCATCATGCCTCCCCCAAATGTGACAGCTGCGCTGCACATGGGGCATGGTCTCAACAACACTGTGCAGGACGTCATCATCCGATGGCGACGTATGGTGGGCGATGAAACGCTTTGGGTGCCCGGCACTGATCACGCCGGCATCGCCACGCAGAACATCATCGAGAGGCAACTGGCGGCCGAAGGAAAGACCAAGGCGGACCTCGGGCGCGAGGCATTCGTCGCGCGCACGATCGCTTTCGTCGAAGAAACCGGCGGCGAGATATTGCGCCAGCTCCGCGCAATCGGCGCGTCAGCCGATTGGAACCGTACCGCGTACACACTGTCGCCGGAACTGTCGCGCGCGGTGCGAGAAGCGTTCGTACAGCTCTACGAGCGGGGGCTGATCTATCGCGGCCACCGCGTCATCCACTGGTGTCCGCGCTGTATGACGTCGCTCAGCGATGAAGAGGCAGAACACGATGAAGAGATGGGCACGCTCTACCAGATTGCCTATCCAATTGTCGGTGCGAAAAACAACGCGAGCCTCATCGTTGCCACCACGCGTCCCGAGACCATCCTCGGCGACGTCGCGGTTGCGGTTCATCCAGACGACGAGCGGTACAAGAAGTTGATCGGCAAATCGGTCACGTTACCGATCGCCAACGTCGAAATCCCCGTCATTGCCGACGACTACGTCGATCCAGCCTTCGGCACCGGCGTACTGAAAATCACGCCCGCACACGATCCCAATGACTTCGAGGTTGGCAAGCGCCACAAGCTGACGATGCCGGTAATCATGGCGCCCGACGGAACCATGGCGAACGGAGTCGACGCCAACGCGCGCGTGCCGGCGGAGCTCCTTGGCATCGACAGGTTCGAGGCGCGTGAGCGAATCATCAGGACACTCGAGAAATCGAGGCAGTTGATCAGGGTCGAGTCGCATCAGCACGCAGTTCGCCATTGCTATCGTTGCGACACCGTTGTCGAGCCGCGACTGTCGGATCAATGGTTCGTGAAAATGGAACCGCTCGCCAAGCCGGCGCTCAAAGCAGTGCGCGACGGTACGATTCGCATCTTGCCGGAGAGATGGGAGGCTGTGTACATCAACTGGCTGGAGAACATCCGCGACTGGAATATCTCGAGGCAGCTGTGGTGGGGACATCGCATCCCCGTTTGGTATTGCGATCAATGTGATGAGCAGCAGATCGTCAGTCGCACCGACGTCGTCGCGTGCAGCAAGTGCGGCGGTCCGGTGCGACAGGATGAGGATGTGCTCGACACCTGGTTTTCATCCTGGCTCTTCCCCATCTCCACACTTGGCTGGCCCGACAAAAGCTCGGCGGCGCTGGCAGCGTTTTACCCAACCGACGATCTCATCACCGCACCAGAGATTCTTTTTTTCTGGGTGTCGCGAATGATCATGGCTGGCTATGCCTTCATGGACGCCCCGCCTTTTCACACCGTTTATCTTCACGGAACGGTTCGCGACACCAATCACGTCAAGATGTCGAAGTCACTTGGCAACGGCATCGATCCTCTGGACGTCGTCACAAACTACGGTGCCGATGCGCTTCGTTACACCGTGATCGCCGGTATGGGCATGGGCGCGGACCTGATGCTCGATCCGCGAGACCTCGAGCGTTCCTTCGCCCCGGGCCGAAACTTCGCGACCAAGCTCTGGAACATCGGGCGATTCCTGCTTGCCAACGTCGGTGCATCGCCCGTAAGAAGTGTCGACGAGCTGCGCGACAACGAGCTGACGCTGGCGGACAGGTGGATACTCGGCCGACTCAACGCCACCATTCTCGAATGCGACGCAGCGCTTGGTCCCGCGCGCCCGGAAAAACGTAAATGGCGATCCGAAGAGCGCTATTCAGGGTTGCGCCTCAGTGAATACGCTGAAGCCGCGCGCCGCTTCGTCTGGGGCGATGTCGCGGACTGGTATCTCGAAACAACGAAGGGTCGGATCGGTGCCGCGAGCTCGGATAGCGAAGTCGCTCGGGCGGTGCTCACTCACGTCTTCGACTCCGCACTGAGGCTGCTCCATCCGATTATGCCTTTCATTACGGAGACTCTCTGGCAGCGGCTTCCTCTGCCGTTCTCGAGCGATCGCTGCGAATTCCTGGCGATCGCGCCCTGGCCAATTCCGCATCCTCCGTCAAAGGCCGAGGCACACGCTATATCCCGCTTCGATCTCGTTCGCGAGGCGGTGAGCGCGGTGCGCCAGATCCGTTCTGATTACGCAATCCCGCCTGGAAGATTGATTGACACGATCATCCAATCGCGGGTTAATGGCGAGTTATTCATGGAGCATTCGGCAATGATCGGACGTCTGTCGCGTTCAGCCGTTAAAGTAGGCATTCGTTCCGTTGAAGGCGGCGCGGCGCACTCTGTTCTTGCCGATGGCACTGAGATCATAATTCCACTCGGCGGCCTAGTCGATCTGAGCAAGGAATGCGACAAGCTGCGTACTGAGCTCGAGCAGCTCGATGTTCAGCTCACCGCGCTGTCGAAGCGCCTGCAAAATGAAGGGTTCACGAGCAAAGCGCCCGCCAACGTCGTCGCGAATGAGCGAAATAAGGAAGAGGAGTGGACCAAGAGGCGCAAACAGCTCGCCGAAAAGGTGAAGGCGCTTTGCGGCGGCTGATCGCCGTCGCGCTCCTCGGATTTGGCTGCGCTTCTCCCGGTATGCCTCCCGGCGGTCCTCCAGATGTTGCGGCGCCCCAGATCGTCGCGATCGTTCCCGACTCGGGCAGCGTTGGCGTCAAGCCGAAGGAGGTGGTCTTCAAGTTCGATGAGGTCGTAGCGGAGCGGCCGCCTTCTGCAACAACCCTCGGCGACCTTTTTTTGATCTCGCCCCGTGACGGTGTCCCGAGCGCCTCTTGGCATCGCGACGCGATCGGTGTGAAGCCTGCGCACGGCTGGCGCGCGAATACCCCGTACACCGTGATCATGCTTAAAGGTCTGGCCGACATTCGCGGCAATATTCGCAACACGGGCGCGTCGACTTTTTTTTCGACCGGAACTGCGATTCCTCGCACCAGAATCGCGGGCACCGTCTTTGATTGGGTCACCGGATCGCCGGCGAATGGTGCGCTCGTCGAGTCGTTTGTGGTGCCCGACAGCATTCACGCCTATGTCGCGGTCGCTGACACGACCGGCGCGTTCGTCATTGAGCACGTGCCACCAGGGCGTTACACGCTTCGCGCTTATCTCGATCGCAACAAGAATCAGGCGATCGACCCGAGCGAGCCGTGGGACAGCGTTTCCGTCATCCTTTCCGACTCCACGCGGAAGGATCTCGTAATTTTCACCCACGACACTCTGCCGCCGAGAATTCGAGAGGTGCGAGGGCCGGATTCCGTCAGCTTGCAGGTAGTTTTCGATAAACCGGTGGATCCGACTCAGACACTCACAGCCACCAACTTTGCGGTGATCGGCCCGGACTCGGTGCGCGTGCCGATTGCGAGCGCAGGCCCGCCGCCCAAAGACACTACGGCGAAAATGAATCCCGCAATCGGTCTTCCGCCGCAGGTTCGCGCTCCTGCAGCTGGTCGTCGCGATACGATAGTTGTAGCGAGGCCGACGATGCCGCGCGCACTTCCGATCACGGAAGTGGTGATCAAACTGCAGCGTCCTCTCACGCCAAAGCTCACCTACCGCGTACGCGCGATAGGAATTCGCGGATTGCTCGGCTACACTGGCGACAGCGAGCGAACTTACACTGCGCCAGCCCCGCAGCCGCTTCCCCCAGCCAAGCCGGCGGCCAAGTCTCCTGCCGCACCGCCTCCGAGAGAACAATGACTGACTCGAGACGTGAACTGCCGAGCATCAACACGCTGCTCGAGACATCGGGCGTAAGGTACCTTCTCGATCATCATCCGCGACGCGTTGTGGTGGACGCCGTGAGAAGCACCGTCGAGTCGGCGCGAGTCGCCGGGGGATCACCACGAACCGAGGAGCAGTGGGTCGCAACCATAACCTCGGCAGTCGAGCAAGCGAGCCGCCCTTCACTGAGACGCGTAATCAACGCGACAGGCGTCGTTCTTCACACCAATCTCGGACGCGCTCCGCTCGCCGACTCAGCGATACGAGCGATCGAGCATATCGCCGAAGGATTCAGCAATCTCGAATACGATATCGAACGCGGCCAGCGCGGGTCGCGATACTCGCACTGTGTCGGGCTCCTGCGCGAGCTCACCGGCGCAGAGGATGCGCTGGTAGTCAACAACTGCGCTGCCGCGATGGTCCTTTCTCTCAACGCGATTGCACAAAAGAAAGAAGTTCTGGTCTCGAGAGGTGAGCTTGTCGAGATCGGCGGCAGTTTTCGTATTCCCGACATAATGGCGCGCAGTGGTGCTCGACTCGTCGAGGTGGGTACGACGAATCGCACCCACGACGATGATTACCGCCGCGCGATCACGCCCAAAACTGCTGCCATAGTCAAGGTCCATCGCAGCAACTTCACGATCGAGGGTTTTACATCGGAAGTGAGCGTCGAGCGTCTGGCGTTCATCGCAGCTGAACACGGACTTCCGGTCATCCACGACCTCGGCAGCGGACTACTGGTCTCGCTCAACGATTATGGTCTTTCGGGCGAGCCGACGGCTTCGACTGCGCTCGCATCAAGCCCAACGCTTGTCCTCATGAGCGGCGACAAGCTCCTCGGCGGGCCGCAGGCTGGAATCATTCTCGGCAAAACAGAAATCGTCGCCAAGCTGCGCAAGAACCCGTTCGCACGCGCGATGCGCGTCGACAAGCTCACGCTCTCCGCGCTCGAAGCAACCCTGAGACTCTACCTCGAGCCGGTGCAGGCGCTGAAGGAAATTCCGGTGCTGGCGATGCTGACCGAGAGCTTGGAGGAGATCGAGTTGCGCGCGCATGGAGTGGTGGCGGCCCTTCGTCCGTGGAAAATCGAGGCAGCTGTGGAGCCGAGCAGGGCTAGTGTGGGTGGGGGCGCATTCCCTACTGCCGAGATCGCCTCGAGCGCCGTAGTGCTACGAGGCGATGCGCAGCAGATAGAGGAGCGACTTCGGCTCGGCGATCCGGCAGTAATCGGTAGGATGGCTGAGGGAAGGCTTCTTCTCGATCTGCGCAGCGTGCTTCCGCGCGAAGATGCGGCGCTCGTCAAGGCAATTGTAAAGGCGCGGTCGTGAAACGCATTCCCGACGCGGTGTTTCTCGACCGCGACGGAACGATCATGGAAGACGCCCACTACATAAAGTCGCCGAAGCAGGTACGCCTTCTTCCTGGCGCCGCGGCAGCGGTCAAAAAAATCAACGACGCGAAGGTGCCGGCAATTGTCATTACCAACCAGTCCGGAATCGCGCGCGGAATATTCACCGTGGATGATTACGAAGCAGTCCGTAGGCAGTTCGAGTCACTACTCGCCGCTGAAGGCGGGGGCGCGCACATCGATGCGAGTTACTATTGTCCCCATCATCCGGGCGTAGCCGGGCCGTGCAGCTGCCGGAAGCCCGGAACCAAGATGTTCGAAGACGCAATCCGCGACTTCAGGCTCGACCCGAACAAGGTGGCGTACGTAGGAGACCGTTGGCGCGATGTGGCCGCGTCCAAAAAAATCGGCGGCCGCGGGATAATGATCGAATCGCCGATGACGACCGAGGAAGATCGCCGCCTCGTGCGGGAGGACGGGATCGAGACCGCGGCTTCTCTGGCCGATGCCGTCGAGATGCTTTTCGGTCTTACTGAGAGAGACCGCGCGCCGTAAAATCGGGCATGCCGTCACGACTCGCCGTCCTCGCGTCCGGGCGCGGCTCAAATCTTCAGGCAATCATCGAGCATTTCGACAACCTTGCACGTGAGCGCATTGCCAAGGTCGTTCTTGTCGCGTCGAATCGAGCCGATTCGCCCGCACTCATTCGCGCCGCTACAGCGTCCATCGACATCGCGCACTTCGATACAACTGACGATGGGTCAGTGCTGTTAGAGCTGCTGCGCAAATTTCGGGTCGATCTCGTCGTGCTGGCGGGATATCTGAAACGGATCCCACCAAAGGTGATCCGCGAATATGGGGGAAGGATCATCAACATCCATCCCGCGTTGCTTCCGGCTTTCGGCGGCGAAGGCATGTACGGTGCGCGAGTGCACGAGGCCGTAATCGCGTCGGGGGCTAAGGAAACCGGCGTGACCGTCCATCTGGTCGATGATGAATACGATCGCGGGCCCATCGTTGCGCAATGGCGTGTTCCGGTCGAGCCGTCGGACACCGCTGACTCGCTCGCGGCGCGCTTGCTCAATGTCGAGCACGTCGTGTATCCGCGCGTCGTCGAGATGGTCGCAATCCTACAGCAACTCGAAGCAATGACCTCTGCCTGATATGCCGACAGCGCTCCTCTCTGTTTCTGACAAAACCGGGATCGTCGATTTCGCAAAGGGACTGACTACTCTGGGCTGGGACCTCGTGTCGACTGGCGGGACCGCCAAGGCGCTCCGTGCAGCGGGCATCAAGGTCCGCGATGTCAGCGACATAACAGGTTTCCCCGAAATGCTCGATGGGCGCGTCAAGACGCTTCATCCGGCAATACACGGCGCCTTGCTCGCCCGACGCGATTCTTCCGAGCACATGAACGCACTGGCCGAGCATCACATCTCGCCCATCGATCTCGTGGCCGTAAATCTCTACCCCTTCGAGGAGACAGCAGCCCAATCAGGCGCCAAACCCGAAGAGATCATCGAGCAGATCGACATCGGCGGTCCATCACTACTTCGGTCTGCGGCAAAAAACTTTGCTGCGGTTACAGTGGTAGTGGATCCGACCGATTACTCCCGCGTCCTTGCTGCGCTCGAAGCGAAGGACGACGATCTCGACCTTCGGCGTCTGCTTGCAGAAAAAGTCTTCGCGCGGACGGCGGCGTATGATGCCGCCATCGCTTATTGGTTTGGCTGCGAGCGGGCCGAGATATTTCCCGATCGGATCAGCATCCCGCTACTGAAAGAGAGTTCCCTGCGCTACGGCGAAAATCCGGGGCAGCGGGCGGCATTTTATGTCGAGCGGCGGCACGAGGGGATCGCCGCGCTGGAACAAAAAGGCGGCAAAGAGCTGTCGTTCAACAACCTTCTCGACCTCGAGGGCGCGTTGTTCGCGACCGATCCTTTTCAGGACGAAACGTGCTGCGCCATCGTCAAGCACACCACGCCCTGCGGTCTCGCCACGAGTAAAACGGCACTCGATGCCTACAAGAAGGCGCTCGCATCGGACCCGGTGTCGGCTTTTGGCTCGGTAATCTCTTTCACCGTCCCGGTCGACGATGAAACGGCCGAGGCCGTGTCAAGCCTTTTTGTCGAGTGCATTGTCGCGCCCGAGTTCAGTAGCGGCGCTCTCGAAATACTCGGTCGCAAAAAGAATCTCCGCGTGCTTCAAGGCCGAGCCAGGTGGCGAGAGCGCGCGCTCGACTATAAGCGTGTTCGTGGTGGATTTCTCGCTCAGGAGCGGGCTGGGCGCGATACCAACCAGGAGCACTGGCGCGTGGTGACAAAGCGTCAACCAGGCGACGCAGAGCTCAGGGACCTGCAGTTCGCATGGCGCGCAGTCGGAAGCGTCAAATCAAATGCTATCGTCCTGGCGCGCGATGGCGCGACGATAGGAATCGGAGCGGGCCAGATGTCACGGGTAGATGCGTCCTTTTTGTCGGTCCACAAAGCTCGCCTGTCCGGTCATGACACGAATGGTTCCGTGATGGGGTCCGACGCTTTCTTTCCTTTTCGCGACGGCGTCGAGCAGGCAGCCGAGGCAGGAGTGGTAGCGATCGTGCAGCCGGGTGGATCGGTTCGAGACGAGGAAGTGATCCAGGCGGCAGACGAATACAACATCGCGATGATCTTCACTGGCATGCGACAGTTCCGCCACTAGTGACTACGGCCGCTGTCCCGACGCTCGAAGAGCGCGATTACCGGCCGTCTTACCGCGCGGCTGCAGTAGCGTCCGGACTGATCTTCGTTGTTTATCTCGTCACGCTCGCGCCATCGACCGCGATGTGGGACACGAGCGAATACATCGCGGCGGCTTACACGCTGGGCCTTCCGCATCCGCCAGGGAATCCATTCTTCGTACTGCTCGGGCGCTTTTTCGCGCTGCTGCCAATCGCGCCCAACGTTGCAATGCGAATCAACATTCTTGCAGCGCTATGCAGCGCTGTCGCGGCAGGGATGTGGTTTCTGATCACCGAGCGAGTGCTCGTTGGATGGCTACCCGAACGCTGGCAGCGAATCGTCGGCGGATCCATCGCTGCGCTGATTGGAGCAACAGCGTTCACCGTCTGGGCGCAGTCCGTGGTAAACGAAAAAGTCTACACCGTATCGCTACTCGGGCTCGCGCTCGTCTCATGGTTGACCGTGCGTTGGTGCGACGATCCAGACGGTCCTGAAGCGGACCGGTTGATCGTCATGATCGCGTACCTGAGCGGACTCGGCTATGCCAACCACATGGCAGGCTTTCTGGCGGTGCCCGCCGTAGCCGTTGCCGTTGCTCTGCGCCGTGCGAGAACTCTTATCCGCTGGAAGCTTCTTCTTGCCTGCGCCGGTGCCCTACTGCTTGGGATGACTCCCTTTCTCGCGCAGCCCCTTCGCGCGGCGCACTTTCCCGCCATTAATGAAGGGGAGCCGACTGGTTGCGCCAGTCGTATCGGGGTCGGCTGCACCTT
>Ga0137366_10002292_pt1 | contig 14640 bp, 15 predicted proteins | sample SagtaG_8_FD_104938 | JGI IMG/M metagenome (GOLD analysis project Ga0137366, IMG submission 104938) | Vadose zone soil microbial communities from Sagehorn Ranch, Mendocino, California, USA - Sage1_L_60_16 metaG | ecosystem: Environmental > Terrestrial > Soil > Vadose zone | place: USA... | reverse complement strand
CTCCGCGAAGTCGGGCGCGACCTTCACGGCGTGCTCGAACCGGCGGCGCGCCTCGTCGACGCGCCCGCGGCGGCGCTCGACCACCCCCGCGCCGTTCAGCGCCTCGGGGATGTCTCCGTTGAACTCGAGCGCGTGCGCGAACGCGATCTCGGCGCGCTCGAGATCGTCGGCGGCGAGGTAGCGGTATCCCTTCGAGACCTCCTCGATGGCGCGCTGGTGGACGCGAGGGGAGGGGGCGCAGGCGAGCACGGCGAGGGCCAGGATCGCCGTCGAGGGCGGGGCGTTTCGTCTCCCTCCTCCCGCTCTGCGGGGGAAAAGTTGGGGAGAGGGGCAGGGATTCGCTGGGCGCCAACCCTCTCCCCGTCCCTCTCCCTTCCAGGGAGAGGGGGACGAGACTCGCGGGACCGCTGAGATCGACGTCCTGCCGCTCGGTTCCATTCTGGCCTACGCTTCGCAACGCGCGTGCCGCATGCGCTCACGCTCCGTCGCCCTGCTCCTCGCGCTCGCCCCTCTCGCTGCGGCTGCTCAGGTCGCGCCGCGATCCCTCTCGCTGGAGCTCGGAATCACGCGCGATTCCGCGCCGGCGCTCGCGTCGCGCGTGCCCGTCGCGCTCGTCGCGACGTGGTGGCTCGCCGGCGATCTCGACGCGACCGCGCGCGCCGGCTGGTCGTTCGCGCCGCGGACCGAGGGTCGAGCCGCGGACGGCTCGTTCGAGGCCGGGATGGGGCTCCGGCAGGCGGTCGCGAGGTGGGGGCTCCTGCGCCCGCAGCTCGTCGGGGACGTGGCGTTCGTGCAGGCGGGCTCGCCGCTCTTCACGGCGGCGGCCGGCGTACGCGTCGGGGCAGGGGTCGCGATCGAGGCCTTCGTGGGGCGCGACCTGCCGGTCTCGCTGGTGGCGGAGGCCAGCGAGCTCCTGCTCACCTCGGGCGAGGGCGGTCCTGCCCTGTCACTTGCCCTGCGCGTCGGCGCCTGCTTCTGACGGCCCGCGCGACGCAGGAGCGGGCGTGGCGGCGCCCGGGGACCTCCGGTTCTCCCACCGATCGATCCGACCATCGTGGTCCACGTCGATCCCGATCCGGTCGATCTCGCCGTTCTCCCAGTACTCCCAGACGTCGACCTTCCCGTCACCGTCGAGGTCGCGCTCGCGGCGGACGAGCTTGTTCTTCTCGTAGAAGGCCCACGCCCGCGGCTTGCCGTCGAACGCGAAGGCGTACTCCTTGCGGACGAGCTGTCCCTTCTCGAGGAAGAGGGTCACGTCGGGCTTGCCGTCGAAGTCGAGATCGAAGGTCTGCTTCACGAGGGCGCCGTCCTCGCCGTACTCCTCCCACACGTCGATCTTCCCGTCGCCGTTCAGGTCCTTCTCCTGGCGGACCACCACCTGCTTGCCCTCGAGCGTCCGCCTCGAGAACTTCCAGACGTCGGTCTTGCCGTCGTGGTCGAGGTCGATCTCCGTGAGCGCCTCGTCCGCGCGCTTCGCATGGGCCTGGAGTGGATCCGCGGCCGGAGCCGCGGCGGCGGGCGCGGCCTCCCTCCGCGGGCCGGCGCAGGCGGCGAGCAGGAGTGCGGCGATGAGGAGGTGTGTCTGCATCGGGGCTCGGGAGGGGCGCGAGGGTTCCGGGAAGCCGGCGCCAACGCGACGCCGGCGGTGCCCTATTTGACAGGCTACATAGTGTCACATAGGTTCACGGCCGGACGCCATGGCGCGCAAGAAGATCTCGACGACCATCTACATCACGCCCGAGCAGAACGAGCGTCTCAAGACCTTGAACGAGCGGACGAAGGTCCCGGTCGCCGAGTACATCCGTCAGGGCATCGACCTCGTCCTCGACAAGTACAAGGGAGCCCTTCCCGGGCAGCTTTCACTTGATGATGTGGGGACGAGGAAGTAGTCCTGCCGAATGGCCGAACAGCGCGTCGTCATCCTCGGTGCCGCCGGCTTCATCGGAAGTCACCTGTGCGATCGGTTCCTCGCCGAGGGATGGCGAGTCACTGGCATCGACAGCCTCATCACAGGGTCGCTCCGCAACCTCGACCACCTGACCCGTGGGTCGCGGTTCGACTTCCAAGAGGCCGACATCTGCGAGCCGCTCCAGGTCGCGGGGCCGGTCCACGCCATCCTGGACTTCGCCTCCCCAGCGTCGCCCATCGACTACCTGAAGCATCCCTTCGAGACGCTGCACGTAGGCTCGATCGGGGTCGAGAACGCGCTTCGGCTCGCGAAGCGGACGGGTGCCCGGTTCCTCCTCTCCTCGACCTCCGAGGTGTACGGCGATCCGCTGGAGCACCCGCAGACGGAGTCCTACTGGGGCAACGTGAACCCCATCGGCCCGCGCGCCGTCTACGACGAGGCGAAGCGCTTCGCCGAGGCCATCACGATGGCGTACCGGCGCTACGAGAAGGTGGACACGCGCATCGCCCGCATCTTCAACACGTACGGCCCCCGGATGCGCCTCGACGACGGACGCGTCGTGCCTACCTTCGTCGCGCAGGCGCTGCGCGGCGAGCCCATCACGGTCTTCGGCGACGGCTCGCAGACGCGCAGCTTCTGCTACGTCGACGACAACGTGGAGTGCATGTGGCGCCTGCTCCACTCGGACTACACGGAGCCGGTGAACGTGGGCACGCCTCACGAGCTGACGATGCTCGAGCTCGCCGAGTGGGTGCGGACGACGGTCGGCGCCCGCTGCGAGATCGTCTTCAAGCCTCTCCCGCAGGACGACCCGCGCCTCCGGCGGCCCGACATCTCTCGCGCGCGCGAGGTGCTGGGATGGGAGCCCAGGATTCCTTTCGACGAGGGGATGGGCCGGACGATCGCCTGGTTCAAGGAGCGCATCGCGCGCGGTGACCTCGCCGCGGGCGCCGTCTGACTCGCCTCTCGCCGTCTTCCTTGCTTGCGGTCGTCGTTCAGAGGCGAGTCAGAGTGATTTCCGGGGTCGCTGCGCTCCGCGCTGCGAGCCCTCGACCTGGGGGAGCGAGCCCGCTCCCCCAGGACCCCCCAGCGCGGGCTTGGAAAAGGGCGAAACCCGAAGAGCGCAGCGCACGGAGCGGCCATGGACAAAAAGATCGTGATCACCGGCGGGGCCGGCTTCATCGGCTCGACCATCGCCGACCTCTTCCTCGCGTCCGGGTGGGAGGTGGCCGTGATCGACGACCTCTCGTCGGGCAAGCGCGAGAACGTCTCGCCCAGGGCGCGCTTCTACCCGTGCGACGTGCGGAGCGCAGCCGCCCTGGAGGCGATCGCGGCGGAGAGGCCGGCCGTGATCTGCCACCAGGCGGCGCAGATCGACGTCCGGAAGTCGATGGCTGACCCGCGCTTCGACTGCGACGTGAACCTGGGCGGGCTCCTCAACGTCATGCAGGGCGCGGCGAAGGCCAGCTCGGTGAGGCAGGTGCTCTTCGCCTCGAGCGGCGGCGCGACATACGGCGACACCGACCAGATCCCGACGCGCGAGGACCACCCGGCGCGGCCGCTCTCGCACTACGGCGTCGCGAAGGCGGCCTCCGAGCTCTACCTCGGCGTCTACGCCGCCAACTTCGGCGTCCCGTACGCGGCGCTCCGCTACGCGAACGTCTACGGCCCGCGGCAGGATCCGCACGGCGAGGCGGGCGTCGTCGCCATCTTCTGCGGGCGCCTGCTGGAGGGGAAGCCCTGCACGATCAACGGCGACGGCAAGCAGACGCGCGACTACGTCTTCGTGGGCGACGTCGCGCGCGCGAACCTGCTCGCGGCCGAGCGGCGCTTCGCGGGGGCGCTCAACGTCGGGACCGGCGTCGAGACGGACGTGAACGAGCTCTTCGCGAAGCTCGCTCGCGCGGCGCGCGTGGACGTCGCGCCCGCGCACGGCCCCGCCAAGCCCGGCGAGCAGAAGCGCTCGTGCGTCGACCCCTCCGCCGCGCGCGCCGCGCTCGGCTGGACGCCGGAGGTCGCGCTCGACGACGGCCTCGCGCGCACGCTCGAGTTCTTCCGCGGCCGCATGCGCGGGTAGGGTCCTGGGACGGGGCCTCCTGCATCACGACCGTGGACGACTCGCCCGGCATCGGCGGGCTGTGCACGACCGGGGCCCTGTCCGACGGGAGCGTGCCCGAAGCCGTAGCGTCCTCCCTTCGCCCGGGCAGCCGGGCGTCCCCGCAAGTGTCCGCTGCGCCTTGCGGGCGCAAGCCCTAACGTCAGACCCGGTGGCGCAGGGGCGCGGGCTCTTCGCCTGCGCGCCGCGCCGGGGCTTCGCTGGACGGGAGAGCGCACATGGCGAGCAAGCTGACGAAGACGACGACCGATCACGAGGAGATCCGCCGCTGGGCGGAGGAGCGCGGTGGCACGCCCGCCGAGGTGGCGAGCACGGAGCGCGCCGGCGAGACCGGGATCATCCGCATCGACTTACCCGGCTATTCCGGCGCGGGGTCCCTGAAGAAGATCTCGTGGGACGATTGGTTCGAGAGGCTCGACCGGACGGGGCTCGCGTTCGTCTACCAGGAGCGGACGTCGGGCGGGCAGAAGAGCAACTTCAACAAGATCGTCGCGCGCGAGACGGCCGAGGCGCGCCAGCGGGGCGAGTCGGGCGCATCGCGGCGCTCGCTCCGTGGCAGCAGCTCGCGAGCGGGCGGCGGGCGCAGCGCGCGGGCGAGCGAGGGCGCGCGCAAGAGCACGAGCGGTCGCCGGCAGGGGGCGAGCCGCACCGGACGCCGCTCCGGCAAGATGACCGCGCGGGGTGGAGGAAGCGCGGGCGCGCGCGAGGCGCCGCGCGCGGCGGTGGCGCGCGTGACGCGCAAGAGCGTGCGGCGCGCCACCACGGGCGGGGGCGGCCGCGGCACGCCGCGGGGCGGCCCGGCGAAGGGCACGCGCAAGGGCGGCGGGCGCACCTCGCGCAACTCGACCGGACGCGGCCGCCGCCGCTAGGGGAGAGACCATGAAGAGCCCGATCAGCCTCGACCTCGACTGGGTGACGCCGCAGCTGGCGATGGGCGGTCGCTTTCCCATCCACGCCGCCGAGCACCTCGCGCGGAAGCTCGGCGTGCGGCACGTCGTCGATCTGCGCGTCGAGGACTGCGACGACGAGGAGGTCCTCCGGGAGCACGGGATCGAGCTGCTCCACCTGCCGACGCAGGACCAGTGCGGCGTCTCCGTCCCGATGCTCGACGAGGGCGTCGCGTGGGTGAACGAGAAGCTGGAGCGCGGCCTCAAGGTCTACATCCACTGCGAGCACGGCATCGGGCGGAGCGCGCTGCTCGCGCTGTGCGTGCTCGTCGCCCGCGGGGACGAGCCGCTGCAGGCGCTCGTCCGTGCGAAGGGTGCGCGCAGGAAGGTCTCGCCCAGCCCCGAGCAGCTCCACGCCTTCCGCGTCTGGCTCTCGATGCGGCGCGCACGCACGGGCGAGGACATCGCCATCCCGAGCCTCGACGACCTCACCTGGATCGCGTATAGCCACCTGCGCGAGGCGGAGCCGGCGGGCGAGACGGCGTCGACGTAGCGGGATGCTCTACCTCGCGCCACGAGCTCGGTCGCGACGCCGCGGAGGAAGTGGGCGTTGCCGTGGTTCCAGTCCGAGAGCAGCGAGTGGCAGAAGATCACGACGCGCACGACGGCGCCTCCGTGAGGCCGGCGCGCTCGGCGAGCAGCTCGCGGTACGCCGCGAGGTAGCCCTCCGCCATCCGCGTGGGCGAGAGCTCCAGCCCGCGCGCCCGGGCCAGCCCCGACAGCATGGCGCGCATGTCCGCTCGCTCCGTGAGCCCCGCCAGCATCGTGCGCAGCTGGTCTGGCGAGCCGGGATCGACGAACATGGCGGCGCCCTCCCAGGTCTCGCGCAGGCTCGGGAGGTCGCCGAGCACGAGCGCGCACCCCGCCAGCGCCGCCTCGAGGATCGACAGGCCGAACGGCTCGTAGCGCGCGGGGAGCGCGTAGATCGCGGCGCGCTCGAAGAAGCAGGCGAGCGCGTCGGCGGAGAGCCGGCCCAGGGGTCGCGCGTGCCGGGCGGCAGGCGCGCTCCCGCGCGCGGGGTCCGGGTGCTCCGCCTCGCCCGCGAGGAGCACCGGCCAGGGGAGGTCCTCGGCGGCGGCGTCGAGCGCCGCCACGTTCTTCGCCTCGTCCCAGAGCCGCCCCGCGCACAGGACGAGGTCCTCCTTCTCGCCGGGGCGGAAGCGCGCCGCCGAGCGTCCGTTCGGGATGACCCGGCTCCGCGGCAGGGCTCCGTAGTGCCGCTCCAGCTCGGCGAGCATCCAGCGGGTCGGCGCGACAACCATGCCGGCCCCGGCGAGGCCGCGCGCCACCTCTCGGCGGTAGCGGTCGAAGCTCGGGGGAGGCGGCGAGCGGTGGACGGCCTCGAACCAGGAGCAGACACAGGAGTGGCCGACGACCAGCGTCGGTGCGTCGAACGGGAGCGCGCCGTGCGCGTAGTCGTTCAGGTGGACGATGTCGGGCTGCAGGCGGTCGGCCAGGTCGAGGAGCCACCCCGAGGAGCGGGCCACGTCGTCCCAGGGGTCCTCCATCCACTCCAGGCGGTCGGCGCTCTCGAAGATCTCGAGGCCCGGCACGCGGCGCGCCTCGCTCCACTGGTCGCGCGAGAGGACGCCGCCCTTCGCGGCGAGCGCGACCTGGACGCCGTGGCGCCCGAGGGCGCCCGCCAGCTCGAGGGCATAGGTGAAGATGCCCCCCACGGTGTCGGCGGTCATGAGGAGCTTCATGGCGCATCACCCGGCCGCTACGCGGCGTAGATCCCGTCGAGGGCCTCCGCGACCTTCACGATGCCTTCTATCTCGACGTCATATCGCGCGCCGCGCGCCAGCGACTCGGCCCAGGCGACGGCCGCCCGCCCCCCCACGCGTCGGGGGGCGCCGAAAGGGTCTCCCGCACCGTCCCGCGGAAGCGCTCCACCCTGAAGTCGTAGAACGAGCCGTTCAGGTTGCGGAGCGAGGCGCCTCCCTCGGTACCGTAGAAGGAGGCGTCGCCACAGTCCCCGGGCTCCTTTAGGGCTCGTCGGGATCGTCGGACGGCTCGTCTGCACCGGGACCCGACGACCCAGCGAGGTACCGCTCCAGCTCGGCGCTCGCGTGCGCATGCTCCGCGGCGTCGAGGCGGCCTGCCTCGAGCAGGCGATCGACGACGCGGCGCGACCTCCGCGCGAGCCAGCTCGACGGGTGGTCGAGATCCGCGCGGCGCGGGGCGGGCAGCATGGCGGCGAGGAGCGCCGCCTGCGCCGTCGAGAGGTCGGCGGCGGCGACGCCGAAGCGACCCTGGGCCGCGGCCTCGGCGCCGAAGAGCCCGTCGCCCCATTCGGCGACGTTCAGGTAGAGCGCCAGGACGCGCCGCTTGGGGAGCGCGCGCTCCAGCTTCACCGCCAGCACCGCCTCCTTCACTTTCCGCGACGCGCTGCGCTCGGTGCCGAGCCAGATGTTGCGCGCCACCTGCTGCGTGATGGTGGACGCGCCGCGCAGCACGCGACCCGAGCGCAGGCTCTCGTCGGCGGCGGCGCTCACCTCGCGCCAGTCGAACGCGCCGTGACCGTAGAAGCTCGCGTCCTCCGAGACGAGGACGGCCTGGACCAGGCGCGGCGAGATGCGGTCGAGCCCGACCCACGTCTGGCGAGGGTGGAAGGCGCGGCGGGCGGTGGTGGCCTCCGCGCGCCGCTGCTCGATGACGGCCGTCGTGCGCGGGTTCTTCGCCGCGACGGTGGCGGGATCGGGCAGCGCGACCCAGAGGGCCGCGACCGCGGCGCCCAGCACGCCGCCGGCCACCGAGAGCAGGAGGAAGAAGCGCCGCACGGGCGCACCTTACCACCGCGTTGCGTTAGGCTCGCATTCGGAGGTGAGGGATGCGCCGGCGCGGGCTCTCGGGGCTGCCGCGGATCGTGTGGCTGCTCGGGTTCGCGAGCCTCTTCAACGACGTCTCGAGCGAGGCGATCTTCCCGCTCCTCACGCTCTACCTCGCCACCCTCGGCGGCGGCGTGCGCGCCCTCGGCGCGATCGAGGGCAGCGCCGACGCGCTGGCGAGCCTCGCGAAGGTGGTCGCCGGCCGCTGGTCCGATCGCGGGCCGCGCCGCCTGCTCGTCGTGGGCGGCTACGCGCTCCCCGCGCTCGCGCGCGCCGGCATCGCGGCCGCGGCCGCGCCGGCGCACGTCCTCGGCGCGCGCCTCGTCGATCGCCTCGGCAAGGGGATCCGCTCCGGCCCGCGCGACGCGCTGCTCGCGGACGCGGCCGAGGAGGGCGACACCGGGCGCGCGTTCGGCCTCCAGCGCTCGATGGACCACCTCGGCGCCGCCATCGGCCCGCTCCTCGCCTCCGCGCTGCTCGCGTCGATGGCGGCGCTCCCCCTCGAGCGCCGCCTGCGCATCGCGTTCGCCGTCGCGGCGGGGCTCGGGCTCGTCGCGCCGCTGCTCATCCTGCTCCGGTTGAAGGACGCGCCGGCCGCGACCGCGACCTCGACCCCCGCGAGCCCGCGGGCCTCACCTCTCCCCGACCCTCCCCCCGCGAGCGGGGGGAGGGAGGCGAGACCCTCGACGGCGCCGCTTCCGGCTTCCTTCTGGCGCTATCTCTCCATCGCGGCGGTGTTCGCGCTCGCGAACTCCTCCGACGCCTTCCTCATCAAGAAGGCCACCGACGTCGGCTACTCGCCCGCGACCGTCCCGCTGCTCTGGTTCGGGCACCACGTCGTGAAGACGCTCACCGGTGCGCCGGGGGGCGCGCTCTCGGACCGGGTGCCGCGCGCCTGGGTCGTGGCGGCAGGCTGGGCCGCCTATGCGCTCGCGTACTACGGCTTCGCGGTCGCGACCGAGCGCTGGCAGGTCGCGGCGCTCTTCGGGTTCTACGCGCTCTACCACGGGCTCACCGAGGCGGCGGAGCGCGCGATGGTCTCCGACGTCGCGGGGCGCGGGGTGCGCGGTCGCGCCTTCGGCTGGTACCACGGGATCACCGGTGCTGCCGCGCTGCCCGCCAGCCTGCTCACCGGCTGGCTGTGGGACGCGCGGGGCGCGCGCGTCGCGCTCGCGACCTCGGCGACCCTCGCGCTCGCCGCGGCGCTCGCGCTCACGGTGAGTGCAGGATGGGCGCGGCGGTCCGCCCGCGCCGTGTAGCCATCGTCGCACGGGCCCTTTTGGTTCCTTGACCCACTCAGGGGGCGTCGATAACTCGGGGCGAACCCGAAAATTCTCCGAGGCCGGACGAGGCCGGGAGGGAACCCATGGCTGACGTGTCGAAGAAGTACAGCGAACGCGATTTCTCGAAGGTGCGCGGGCTGACCGGCATCTCCGACAACCAGATCACCGAGCACCTCAAGCTCTACGCGGGATACGTGAAGCGCACCAACGGCCTCACGGAGAAGCTCTTCGGCCTCTGCAACGAGGGGAAGGCCTCGGGCGCCGACCCGGTCTACGCCGAGCTCACCCGCCGGATGGGGTTCGAGTACAACGGCATGATCCTGCACGAGTATTACTTCGGGAACATGGCGCCAGGCGCCCAGGCCGAGCCGGCGTCGGGTGGGAAGCTCAAGAAGGCGATCGAGTCGTCGTTCGGCGGCAAATACGACACCTGGCTGGCGGACTTCCGCGCCATCGCCGCCATGCCGGGCGTCGGCTGGGTCATCACCTACCAGGATCCGAGCACGGGCTGGCTCTCGAACCACTGGGTCACCCTCCACAACGACGGCAACCCGGCCGGCTACACGCCCATCCTCGTGATGGACGGCTGGGAGCACGCATTCATGCGTGACTACCAGGCGACGGAGCGCTCGAAGTACGTGGACGCGTTCTTCAAGAACATCGACTGGGCGGCGTGCGAGCAGCGCGTGAAGTAGCGCCCGCTCGGGAGTGAGCTCGGACGTTCACCGGCTGGAAAGGCCCGGCGCACGCCGCCGGGCCTCTCGTGCCACCGCCGCAGGAGGCCGCCATGATCGACGACCTGACCCTCACCGTCCGTGATGACATGCGCAGCAATTCTACGGCGCGGCGCTCGCGCCGCTCGGCTACGGCGTCGTGATGGAATTCGAGCAGATGTGCGGCTTCGGCGACCGCGATTGACCGCGGCGCGTCGCCCGCCCCAGACTCTCGCCCGCCGTGCTCGTCCCCGCCGCCCGCCGCGCCGCCGTGCGCGGGAAGCTCCTCGCCTGGTGGGACGCCGGACACCGCGCGCTCCCCTGGCGCTTCCCGCAGGACGGCGCCGACCCGTACCGCGTCTGGCTCGCCGAGGTGATGCTGCAGCAGACGCAGGTGGCGGTGGTCGTGCCGTACTACCGGCGCTTCGTGGCGCGGTTCCCCACCCTGCGGGCGCTCGCCCGCGGGCGCGAGGAGGAGGTGCTCGCGCTGTGGAGCGGCCTCGGCTACTACGCGCGGGGGAGGCGGCTCCACGCGGCCGCGCGCGAGGCGCTCCGGCGGCACGGCACGCTGCCGGCCTCGCGCGAGGCGCTCCTCGCGCTGCCCGGGTTCGGCGCCTACACCGCCGGCGCGGTCGCGAGCATCGCGTTCGCGATCCCTGCGCCGTGCGTCGACGGGAACGTGGCGCGCGTCCTGTCGCGCCTGTTCCTGGTCGAGGGAGCGCCCGCCGCGAAGGCGACGAGGGAGCGGCTGTGGGCGCTCGACGCGGAGCTCGTCCCGCGCCGCCGGCCGGGCGATTTCAACCAGGCGCTCATCGAGCTCGGCGCGACCGTCTGCGGCAAGCCCGAGCCCCGCTGCGCGCGCTGCCCGCTCGCGTCGCTGTGCGCGGCGCGGCGGGCGGGACGGGAGCGCGCGGTACCGCCCGCGGCCGTCCGGCGCGCGCCCACGCGCATCGAGGTCGCCTGCGCCGTCATCGACCGCCGCGGTTCGCTGCTCCTCGCGCGCCGGCCTCCGGACGGGCTCTTCGGCGGCACGTGGGAGCTGCCGAGCACGCCGGTGGAGGTGGGCGAGGAGCCGCGCGCCGCGCTCGAGCGGGCGCTCGACGAGCGGCTCGGGCTGCGGGTCGCGGCCGAGGACGCCGTCGCGTCGGTGGACCGCGTCCTCACGCACCGAATGCTGCGCCTGACGGCGTTCCGCTGCCGCCTGCGGGCGTCTCGTCGAGACGCGCGGCTGCGCTGGATCCGCGATGGCGAGCTCGACGCGCTCCCGCTCTCCACGGCCATGCGCCGGCTCCTCGACGCCTGCCGCAGCCGCTTCCGGACGGCCGGTAGCGCGCGGCCGTCGGGTGGCGCCCGCTCGCCCGGTGGCGTTTCCACCGCACGGAGCTTGCGAGATCAGCTGCTCTTCGACTAGGGTGCGCGCTCGCTGGGGCGAAGAGCGCGTCTTTTCACGAGCGTTCACGGGGGCGTGATGAAAGGCCCTTGACAGGCGGGTCGCCCACCGTATAATTCGCGCCCCTTCACCGGGAACGTAGTTGGTCGCAAGCCGAGCGCCCCAGTGTTTCAGCGGGGCGTTTTCATTGAGGGAACCTTCTTCCGCATGCCGACGATCAGCCAGCTGGTGCGCCAGGGGCGCGAGCAGCTCCAGACCAAGAAGAAGGCGCCCGCGCTCAAGGAGTCGCCGCAGAAGCGCGGCGTCTGCACGCGCGTCTACACGACGACCCCCAAGAAGCCGAACTCGGCGCTGCGCAAGGTCGCCCGCGTCCGCCTCACGAACGGCTTCGAGGTGACGAGCTACATCCCCGGCGTCGGCCACAACCTCCAGGAGCACTCGGTCGTCCTCATCCGCGGCGGCCGCGTGAAGGACCTCCCGGGTGTGCGCTACCACATCATCCGCGGGACCCTCGACGCCGTGGGCGTCCAGGGCCGCAAGCAGAGCCGCTCGAAGTACGGCGCCAAGCGCCCCAGCTAAGGAACGGATTCGATGCCTCGTCGTCGCGAAGTCGAGAAGCGGAAGATCCTCCCCGATCCCAAGTTCCAGGATCGGCTGGTGGCGAAGTTCGTCAACAACCTGATGCGCAAGGGCAAGAAGTCCGTGGGTGAGAAGATCATCTACGGCGCCTTCGACCAGGTCGAGCAGAAGCTCAAGGACGATCCGCTCAAGATCTTCAAGAAGGCCCTCGACAACGTGAAGCCGGTGGTCGAGGTGAAGAGCCGCCGGGTCGGCGGCGCCACCTACCAGGTGCCGGTCGAGGTCCGCCAGGACCGCCGCGTCGCGCTGGCGATGCGCTGGCTCATCGATTATTCGCAGGGTCGCGGCGAGAAGACGATGGTCGAGAAGCTCGCCGGCGAGATCATGGACGCCGCCTCGAACCGCGGGAACGCGGTGAAGAAGCGGGAAGACACCCACAAGATGGCCGAGGCCAACAAGGCCTTCGCGCACTACCGCTGGTAAGAGGAGAGGCTCCGAAGGATCGGGAAGAGCAGGCCGGCTCGGTCGGCCCTCGTCAGCATCCCCGCTCTTTGACAGCTCGGTCAGGTCTTCACGCCGCGAGTCGGCGGAATCGGTTCGCTTTCAACGCTTCAGGTCGAGAAGAGACACGAAATGCCCCGCACCACTCCACTCGAGCGCTACCGCAACATCGGCATCATGGCTCACATCGATGCCGGCAAGACCACCACGACCGAGCGCATCCTCTTCTACACCGGGGTCACCCACAAGATCGGCGAGGTCCATGAGGGCACCACGGTCATGGACTGGATGGAGCAGGAGCGCGAGCGCGGCATCACCATCACGTCCGCCGCGACCACCGCCTTCTGGCGCGACCACCGCATCAACATCATCGACACGCCCGGCCACGTCGACTTCACGATCGAGGTCGAGCGGTCGCTGCGCGTCCTCGACGGCGCGGTCGCCTGCTTCGACGGCGTGAACGGCGTCGAGCCGCAGTCCGAGACGGTGTGGCGCCAGGCCGACAAGTACCAGGTGCCGCGCCTCTGCTTCATCAACAAGATGGACCGCGTCGGCGCCGACTTCTTCATGTCGGTCGACACCATCAAGGAGAAGCTGGGCGCCCGCCCCGTGCCGCTCCAGCTCCCCATCGGCCGCGAGGACAAGTTCCGCGGGATGGTCGATCTCGTGAAGATGAAGGGCATCACCTTCCAAGACGAGACGATGGGCGCGAAGTACCAGGAGATCGACATCCCGGCCGACCTCGTGGAGCAGGCGAAGGAGTACCGCGCCGCCCTCGAGGAGGCGGTGGCCGAGGTCGACGACGAGCTCATGGCGAAGTACCTCGACGGCCACGCGCTCACGAACGAGGAAGTGAAGAAGGGTCTCCGCGCCGGCACGATCGGGATGAAGTTCTTCCCGGTCATCTGCGGCACCGCCTTCAAGAACAAGGGCGTGCAGCAGATCCTCGACGCGGTGGTCGACTACCTGCCGAGCCCGATCGACGTCCCGCCGGTCAAGGGCGTCGACCCGAAGGGCGCCGAGGTGATCCGCGGCACCTCCGACGAGGCGCCGTTCTCGGCGCTCGCGTTCAAGCTGATGAACGACCCGTTCGTCGGGAACCTCACCTTCTTCCGCGTCTACTCGGGCAAGCTCGAGGCGGGCTCCTACGTCTACAACGCGACGAAGGACAAGAAGGAGCGCATCAGCCGCATCGTCCAGATGCACGCCGACAAGCGCGAGGAGATCAAGGAAGTCCTCGCCGGCGACATCGCGGCCGCCGTCGGCCTGCGCGCGACGACGACGGGCGACACGCTCTGCGACGAGGACAAGAAGGTCATCCTCGAGCGCATGATCTTCCCCGAGCCCGTGATCTTCGTCGCGGTCGAGCCGAAGACGAAGGGCGACCAGGACAAGATGGGCATCGCGCTCCAGCGCCTCCAGATGGAGGACCCCTCCTTCCGCGTCCGCACCGACGAGGAGACGGGCCAGACCATCATGGGCGGCATGGGCGAGCTCCACCTCGAGATCCTCGTCGACCGCATGTTCCGCGAGTTCAAGGTGGAAGCGAACGTGGGCAAGCCGCAGGTCGCCTACCGCGAGACCATCACGAAGACGATCGAGTCCGAGGGCAAGCACATCCGGCAGTCCGGCGGCAAGGGCCAGTACGGCCACTGCTGGCTGCGGCTCATCCCGCAGGCGCCCGGCCAGGGCTTCGAGTTCGAGAACGAGACGGTCGGCGGGTCGCTCCCCAAGGAGTTCATCGCGCCCATCGAGAAGGGCATCGTCGAGGCGATGCAGGGCGGCGTCCTCGCCGGCTTCCCGATGGTGGACATCAAGGTCGAGGTCTTCGACGGCAGCTTCCACGAGGTCGACTCGTCCGAGATGGCGTTCAAGATCGCCGGCTCGATGGGCTTCAAGGCGGGCGCCGCCAAGGCGGGCCCGGTCCTCCTCGAGCCCATCATGGACGTCGAGGTCGTGACGCCCGAGGCCTTCATGGGCGACGTCATCGGCGATCTGAACTCGCGTCGCGGCAAGATCCAGGGTATGAACCCGCGCGCCGCCGTCCAGGTGATCACGTCCCAGGTCCCGCTCGCCGAGATGTTCGGCTACGCGACGGATCTCCGGTCGAAGACGCAGGGTCGCGCCACCTACACGATGCAGTTCGCCCACTACGCGCAGGTCCCGAACAGCATCGCCGAGACCATCATCACGAAGACCAAGGGCGTCGCCGTCGGCAAGTAGCCCGATCGCAAGAAGAGAGGACGAGGACCATGGGCAAGGAAAAGTTCGAGCGCAACAAGCCGCACGTGAACGTCGGGACGATCGGTCACGTCGACCACGGGAAGACCACGCTCACGGCGGCCATCACGAAGGTGCTGGCGGCGAAGGGCAT
>Ga0137366_10002288_pt1 | contig 14649 bp, 12 predicted proteins | sample SagtaG_8_FD_104938 | JGI IMG/M metagenome (GOLD analysis project Ga0137366, IMG submission 104938) | Vadose zone soil microbial communities from Sagehorn Ranch, Mendocino, California, USA - Sage1_L_60_16 metaG | ecosystem: Environmental > Terrestrial > Soil > Vadose zone | place: USA... | reverse complement strand
TTGTTCAATCTCGCCCTCGGTCGGCGGGGTCACGCGGAAGTGCGAAAGCAACAATCCCTGCTCGCTGAAGGCTTCGACAAAACTGATCTTCTCTTCGAGGTTGAGCTTTAGCGTCAGCTCGTTCACCGGCAAGCCAATCTTTTGGCCGCCGACAAAGAAACCGTTAACCGCGATGCGAAGTTCCTGTGGCCGATGCTCGATCGTTTCGCGCCGACGACGGCGCAGACGTTTCGAGGTCTCGCGGTGGTCACCTGATGCGCTCGTAGGACCACCGGCATCAGGTGGAGGCGCGCTCGAATCGGATTCAAAATCTGAATAGCGTTCAGCCAGCGTCGGGATACCAAGCAACTGATTGACGCCATCAAGACAGTGCGGACAACTGACGATATGGGCGAGGGTTTGCGACTTGACCGCTTCGTTTTTCTCAGCCGCATACAGATGGCGTAATTGATCCTTCGCCAGGCACTCACCTTGACGCGAGGAAAAGATCATCTCCCGGAGTTCGTCGCCGATGTCTGAATACTGGTGCGAGCTCATTCTGGACCACAGCTTCACCACCTTGCCGGCCTTTTGCTTACTGATAACTTTCAGGGCTGACGGGTCTTCGAGAAATAGACGTGACTCGCGGCGAGCGTTCAGCAACCACACTTCAACCGCGGTGCGCGTAGTACATAAGACACTGGCGATCTCGGCAGGAAAATAGTTATGAAAGAAGCGCAGGATCAGCACGCTGCCGGCCTTGGAGGTCTCTTTGCGCTGGGTGACGTATTCGCATACGCGCCGCAGATCGTCTCGCGCCTGAAGGCGTCGCTGGGGATCGAGCAGCCGCAAGCCCATCTGCGCCGTGTCGTAGTCAGAGATAACCAGCTGGGTGGTTTGGGATTGCGACAGGCGACGAGCTTGAGAAATGTGCAGATTGCGCAACATTACGTACAGATAGTCATCGAGACTTTGAATGGAATTCAGATCGGGGCGCTTGAGGGTGAATTGAATGAAAACGTCCTGCACCAGGTCCTCAGCCGCGGCGCGTTGTCCTTCGGTCAATCGCGCTGCCGATGCCAATAAGCTCGGATAGCGCGCGATAAACAGCTCTTCGTGAGTCCCGGCCAAATTAGACGGATGCGTTGCAGGCTTAAGCATTTTTCGGCCTCTAAATTAGAGACGCTTCGGGCTAAGAAAAACCTAAAGAATTATTTCAGGCAGTGTTACGAATGGACTAATTATCGCACAGCCTTGAAGCGCGACTGAGTTTCATGCACAGGTCAAGGTTGGCTGCACGCTCGCGGCGCTAGGGATTCTGGAGATTCCGCAAATATCAGAAACTGCGTTTGGGAGGAAGGTTAGATCTTTAGTGATCGCGCTAGTCGAAAGATCTCCAGACAGAGTGGACAAAGCTTGATTGGATTTTAGTTCTGGCGGCGTGCCCAATCAAATGTTTCTTAATCTGTCGGGGACTTCACACTTCTGATGTCAGTGAGTAAAACCAGCTTCGCCTGGCCCTTCTTCAGAAACGAAACGAACTGGGCCTCATCTCTGGTCAAGCCAGGAAGAGTTGTGACCGCATTGCCGTCAGCATTCACCACAGCGTACAAAGGCAAAGCGACCGTGCCGAACTTCTCCTGCTGCATTTGTTGTTGCTGCTCGTAAACCGCACCAGCGCCGTCTGTGTACAAACGCAGACGCACATACTTCGCCAACTCTTCTCTGACCGGAGGTTTCGTGAACATATTTGCTTCCATCCAACGACAGTTGGTGCAGGTGTAGCCGGTGAAATCGATGAAGACGGGTTTGTTATGAAGCTTAGCTTGCTGCAAAGCACTTTCGTAATCGTTGGTGACAACTGCGATACGAGCTGCGGCGCCAGAGCCAGCACAAAGAACGGCAAGGCAAAGACAGTTGAGAAGGCCAGCATCCCAATGACCGGATAGATCCACTTACCCTGCGCAGCCATCACCAGCAGTGTCCCCACAAACGGCGCGGTGCAAGTGAAGGAGGTCAAGCTGAAGGTCAGCCCCATTAAGAGCAGGGCGATGATGTGACCGCGACTCGCACCTTCTTCTTTGCGCGAAAGGGCGTCGAGCTTCGTCAGAATGCTGGACGGAACCTGGAGATTAAAGGCCCCAAACAAACTCAACGCAAAGCTAACGAAGATGCCGGTGATGAGGAGATTGATCCACGGATTGGCAGCAAACTTATTAATGCCGGCAGCGCCGAACAAAACCGCCAGCAGAACGCCCAACGCCGTGAACGTGAGGATGATACCGAGCGCGTAAATACTCGCATCGCGCACTGCGCCGGCGCGATTCCCCGATGCGTGATTCGTAAAGTAGGAAACGGTGATCGGCACCATCGGAAAAACGCAAGGCGTCAAAAGCGACAGTGCACCGACGGTCATTGCCAGCCAGATGAATGACCAGAAGGACAGGCTTAAATCTTGCTGTGGAGACACCGTACCAAAAGTGTCGGGACCGTTCACGGCCGCCGGGCTTTGTATCGATGTCTTGTCACTGTCCTGTGTGATCGCAGCCGGAGGCTGTACTGCAAGCCTTTTCGATGTCCGAATCTTTTACTTGAGGAGAAGTCTTGATAACTGGATCAGCCGGGACAGACTCCGGTCCCTCGGTGGTTTCTGCTAGCGTCTGAGGCGGTGCCGACGCACCTTCCGCTACTTTCACTGGCGCAGTCAGGTGCACCGTGCGTGCCGGTAAGCAGATCGAATCATTGCAGGCCTGATAGCGAACGTTGATGGTCAAGCTGTGCTCTCCGGCTGCCGTGGCAGCCACAACGAGGACTGGAACCCTAAACGTTACTGTTCCCTGGTGTGTCTGAATATTAATACCGAAGTTCGAATCGAACTTGGTCGCGGGCTTTGGGCCGCTGACAGCGCCGGCTCGTTTGAACGGCTGACCCGCCGGCAAACTGATCTGCGTGGCGATCGGCCCGCCTTTTGGCTGTGTAATCGAATAGATATGCCAGCCTGAATCCATTCGTGCAATGACCAGAGCACTAGCTCGGTGTCCCGGTAGTAATATCTTTGGCGATGACTCTAGGTTAATCGCCCACTGGACAGGACTTACTTGCGCGCTCGCGCATGCCGACCATACGACGAAGGTAGCAATTGTTAGCAACAGGTTGAATACAAGCCTCCGCACACTCAAATCCTTCAATTGAAAGAGACGCATAGTTTTTGTCTTAGGTGTTCGGAGCAATTGCCCGCTTTCCTCATCTTGCCGCGTCACGTATGACTAGCAAGTCGATAGTCCTTTCGGCTTCGAGTAAGTCAATTCCGTATTCGGCCAGAGCGTTTCGCACGAACGAAATATCTCCTCTGTGCTCGGCGAATAATTCCTTGTAGCTTAGTCCCACATCTAGCGTTCCGCTTAAGTTGGTCTCGTCAACGACAGGCCGATCCAAAAGGTACTCTAGTAGTCCTTGCAAGTAGTAGAAGTCGCTGTTGGAAATACGAAGATGGCCCTGACCGTTTGGAAAGCCCAAGGCCACGGCTCTCGGATCAAGAGACTCAAGAGGAGCTAGTGCTTTCCGGCCTTTATCCGAGTGTACTAACACGAGAGTTTTTACACCTCGACTTTCGATTCGACCACTAGTCCCGAAAAACCGGTCCAAATCCACACACATCATTTGGAACAATTGGGATGACCTTTCGATCGGCACGATGAGCTCATAGCAGTACACATGCTCGCTGTCGCTTCCTCTCAACCTGATGGGATCGGCGACCTCCAGAAGCGTACGAGGAGGTGGAAATGCACGGGCAGGAGTCCCTGGGGCGTACTGGCCAAAAGCAACTCGATAAAGGGCCTCAATCGGATAATTCTGTATAAAGATTCTACGATTCTTATACGGACCATCGATGTTTCGCACGTCGACCGTATCACCTCCACGGAAGACGCCTGTGATCATTGAGTGATATTGCAGATCAGCCGCCCCCGAGCCGTTACCATCAAGAAGCAGAGGGGCTTTATTGTCGAATTTTACCCGGTGGCCGTAACCACCGATTGACGGCATGGCCGCGATCCTGTCGTCCAAAAGAGCTAGAACATTTTCTTCGGTTACTTGCTCATGATCGGTTACTGCTCGAAGAATTCCCCGCCCGTCGATCCAAACATAAGTCCCCAGTCCAGGAACGCCGAATTGTTCGGCTAACCTGTCTAGCACATTCACCGCGTTTGGGAGATTGATATTTGGCTTGCGGGCGAAGAACCTTTTTGCCGTCAGTTCATCTTCCGAACCCACGAGGATGATCTGCACTTTTCCATCGAATTTCCTCTGAAGCGATACCATCTCAGGCAAACTCGCCACACATGGCGGGCAGCTCATTCCCCAAAAATCGAGAATAATAAGTTTCCCCTTGAAGTCCTGCAATGAGGCAGTTCTTCGGGAAAAGTTCATAACCTGCGGAAAGGAGATGTTCGGAACCGGCTGACCGATGGTGACAAAGGCCTCCGGAATCCCAGTTAGTGTTCCTTGGCTCTCGATCGTCCCAATACTGGTCAACGTTATCAGCAGAATGAGGAGAAATCCTTTTAACCGAGAACTCATGGCCACATTGCCTCCATATGAAGACTCAGGTTTCGGGCGCACCTTAGGCTTACGCTCGTCCTCAGAAACTCATTCTTGCTGATAGTTGCAGGGATCGAGGTCCGCCGATCTGATACAGGGAACTCAAACCACCTAGGCCGCGATTTAGCATCGTGGACGGCACCCCAAACGTGCCGGGACTCTGAAACCCGACTCCATAGTTTCCGAAGTTTGGGTGGTTGAACACGTTGAAGGCTTCTGCCTTAAGTTCTACTTTCCACCGCTCCGCCAGACTAAATCGACGCCTCAGCGCCACGTCCATTTGATAAATTGGCAACGAACGCAAGGCGTTGCGTCCGAGTGTTCCTTGACGCGCGGGAACTGACGTTCCAGGGATCGTCGGAGGAGCCTGAAAGGCGGCAGGATTAAAGCGACGCTGACCGGGAACCGTGGGGTCGGTTAGGTACACCGGAACACCCGAAATAAGATCCGGGCGAAGCCTCAGGGATGTTCCATCAGCTCCCACAAGCCAACTTCCTACGACATCCAAGGGTAACCCAGACTGTGCATGTACGATGCCGTCTACCGCCCAGCTGCGCAGAAGTGGTGTTAATGCACCCACATTTAATTTCGGAATTTCATACGTGAAGGCGGCTGAAAGGTTGTGCCTGACGTCAAAATCCGCATTCCCTCTGGACCGAGAAGGACCAAAGCTGAGCAATACCGATCCTAGGCTTTCATTTGAAATATCATCTATTGCGTGCGACCAAGTGTAATTGACCAACGTTTGCAATCCCCGAGACAGTCGTCGCTGAAACTGCAGTTGCAATGAATGATAGTCCGACTTAGGGCCATTTGTAGCGTAGATGATATTCCCAAAGTTTGGATTAGGCCTCGGCCCCGAAAATACGTTTTTCGGTTGATTCAGGGGTAGGCTAGCCATTAGCCTTCGACCCGCTGAGGCAACATACGAGGCCGATATCTTCTGATCCTTACCTATAGCCCGTTCAACAGAAACATTCCATTGCAGAGTATAGGGCAACTTCAGATCAGGATTGATAGCAAGAAGGCTGCTAGTGATTGGTAGCTGGGTTGAAGGGAGGGGCGGTTGAACGGTGAAATTGGATGGTATTGGATATGGCACATTCGAATAGGAGACACTACGCCTAAATGGGTAGCCGCCAAATCCCATGGACGCTTGAGCGTTCCCGAGATCGTAGTAAACCCCGAAACCAACCCGCAATACGGTTTCGCGGCCAGGTTTCTCGGAAATCTGATGAGCAACGCCAATCCGTGGCGCAAATGCTTTCCAAAACGTCTTATAGAGCGGGGCATCGGATGGTGCTAACCGCGCATTAGGCAGGTTGGGAAGGTTATCCACACCGACCACCAGCAACGGCTTTTTACCGTTCGCCTCGCTGGGCGGGGGATTGAACTCCCACCTAATGCCCATATCCATCGTAAGCCGTCGTGAGATATGCCATGTATCCTGTCCATACAACGAAACGTTTTCGAAGCGTGGTCTAGCTTCTTCCATGGCTGCGATACTGAGGGAACTCACGACACCATTTCGGATATCCGCCTCGCTACTGAAAACCATTTGCTGATAATAGGTTCGGGGCCCATAGAGAGGCGTTAGCCGACGGTAGTCCGCGCCGAACTTTAGGTGATGCGCCCCGGCGAAGACAGAAAGATTATCTACAAGATTAATCTGCCGATTATCTGACTTTGCTTCACCAACATTGGTTACATCAGGAAAGAAGTTCAGCCCGGGAAACTGAAAGCCTGCGTTTCCACCAATCAATCCATTTCCCGAGTACCCGGAAACGAGTGCGGAAGACGATACAGGGACCGCACCGCCTGTCTGATCCTGCACCGCGGTATTCTCTCCCTTGTTGCTGCTATAGTTAAACCTCAACTCGTTGTTCAGCCGCACTGAGAAGATCATGGTAGATCCAAACGTCAGCGTTCGAGTCCTTAATTCCGATCCCGTTAACCGGGCTATATTGTTCCCGAAGCGACTCAAACTACTGGACGGCGCCTCGTTGTAGCGTCCGAACAAACTCAATCTGTGGCTCATGTTGTGATCGATTCGAAGACTGAAGGCATCCATATTCGTGGGATTTGACAAACTATAGTTGTATGGTGCGTATCCCAAAGGCTGCCCTGAGGCGTTGAGAGCTTCCGGTCCAGTCGGTATGGGGAAAGCATTGAGAAATTGCTGAATACCCGGAGCCGCTGCCTGTCTCAAACGCAACGAAGGAACCATGGAGACTCCGCTTTGCGGCAGTCTTAATCGCAGACCTTCGTATGAGAGAAAAAAGAAGGTGCGATTCTCCCCCTTGTACCACGCGGGGCCGCCCTCGCCAAACCGTGGAAGTACGACGGCGCCGCTAAACGTTCCGCCGAACAAGTTTTGCCGTAACGGTGCCTTCGTCCTACCTGCGCTATTGTTGAACCAATCGTTAGCGTCTAAGGCCTCATTGCGAAGACTTTCAAACAACGACAAATGAAACTGGTTGCCACCTGATCGGGTAACAAGCTGAACTTGCCCACCCGGCTGACGACCGAATTCCGCCGAATAGCTCGAGGTCTGAATCCGATATTCCTCTAATGCTTCGATGGATACTAGGTTGTTCGTCCCGCCGAAGGCTGTCAGAGCGGGACCTGCACCCGACAGACGCTCACTGAAATATCCGAGTGAGCTACTGGTTCCAAGGTTCGCAGCGACCCCGTCAACCGTAAAGTAATTTGTATTTGTCCGTTGTCCGTTAACGCTGAATTGCCCACCGGTGAACTCGTTGCTATTGACGGCAACAGAGACTCCTGGAGTTAACAGAATAAGTGACTGAAAACTGCGGCCATTCAGCGGCAAGTTACCAACAAATTGTCGGTCAACTACTGTTGCTACGGCCGGCGATTCATTGATCAGCGGTGCTTCGCCCGTCACCTGAACCAGTGCATTAACATCACCTGCCTTCAATTCAATCTTCAATGCCTTCTGATCGCCGACATTCAAAACGAGATCGTTGATCTGCACCGGCGCGAAGCCATCTCGGCGCGCGCCCACCGTGTATATCGCCGGTGGAAGCAGCGGGACGGTAAATGACCCTTCATCATTTGTCACTGCTTCGCGCTTCAATCTGGTCGCGAGATTGGTGACCGTGACAGCCACACCAGGAATCGCCGCGCTGTTTTGATCGGTGATGGTGGCGGCGAGCGTGGCTGTCGCGCTTTGCGCGTGCGCGACGGCGGGCAAAGCGCAGAGAGCTAAGAGAAGCAAAGCGCGAAGGGCTGCTTTTGCAAATCCGCAATCCGAAATACGCAATCCGAAGTGTTGTCGCCGGGTCATAGTCTTACGTCCTCCAAAGAAATTCGTTTTTACGCTTCAAGAAGCATCCGCAGATTTCGCAGACTACACGGATGAAAAAATTGGCCGCAGATTTACGCGGATTGAACACGGATCAGAACCAGCGTTCCGCAGGTTCGGCCCCTCTCCCATTGGGAGAAGCTCGGGTGAAGGCCTCGCGGCATCACAACCCCACCCCTCAATCCCCTCCCCGCCAGCGGGAAGGGGAATCTAAATATCAGGTTCACACCGATCCCCGGCTTGAAAGCCGGGGCTACTGTCAAACGTCCCTCCGGGACGTGATCGGACTGCTAACGATATTGACTGATCTTCTGCGACAACTTCTCTGCGCTTTGCAGCGCCCGCCAGAATTGCGGACTCTTGATCGCTGCGGCGCCTGAAGCATCAGGCGAAACTGTAAGCGCGCGATGAATTGATTCGTCGTAATTGGAACAAACTGCGAATAGACGATCAGCCACGGCGATCAGGTCGGCGTCGCTCTGGATATTTGCGTCTTCACCGCCACTGCCGGACGCCGAAGGAAAAACCGGCTTGAGTTCCTGGTTCAACGCGGCGATCTGTTGCTGAAGAGTTCGGGCGTGACTGCGGATCAGCGCTACCCATTCATCACGAGTTCCGGCATCCATCGTGCGCAACTCTTCCGGCGAGAATCTTCCAGCCAATCTCTTGAGAGCCATCGCGCGCTGCACCGTGCCATAAGAAAGGCCGGTCACGCGATTGGCAAAGCGGCTGATGTTCTGCTCAATCTCATCTTGCGATTGTGACTTTCCCGCAAAGTAACGACGCAGCTCGGAAGCTGCGGGAATCGAATCGCCGACCGTCGCGCTTTGCACGCTGACTTCGCTCGATTCGGATTTGGCTGCTGGCTTTTGCTTGCGCAGAGCTTCGCTGACCGTGCTGATCCTTATCTCAACCGCGGGGTTGTTTCTGACGGACTGGAGCGCGCGCACCAACTCCGCCTTGCGCTCCGCAGTCTCCACCAGGCCGTCAACGCGAAGCCGCCCTTCGGGCGTGCGCGTGACGGTTACTTGCTCGCCCATGTCCGCGCCGGCCGCGCTGAGAAGTTTTAGCACTTCAACTTCTGTGGCGGCGGTGGCTGTAACAGGAGCCAGGGGTTGGGGGCCGGGGGTCAGGGATTCCCTTTCTTTTGTCTTGGTCGACGAGCCGAGTAGCTCGACTTCGGGATCAAAGACGGCGGGCGCTACGGCGTTCGGAGCGCGGCGCTCAAAGCTGGTTTCGACGAAATGGAATTCAACGGGTGTCGGATGTTGGGTGTCGGGTGTTGGCTGGCCCACCAATACGAGCGTCATCTCCATCGCATGCAGATCGGAGCGGTTCAATATGAGAGTGGCTGACTCGACGGACGGATTCACCGCAGAGGGCGCAGAGTTTTTGCCCTCATAGGTAATCACGTACGCATTCGCTCGTTCCTCAACCCGCGCCTGATCAGTTGACCCAATCATCCTGGAAAACTCATCGGCGGCAATGTCGAGTTGCCAGACATTATCGAGAGTTCGGATTGCCGATTGCCGATTGCGGATTTGAATCTGTGGTCGTTTGCCGTGGTTATAGAGAGTCTGCACGCCATCGGCCCGCCGCCAATCCCCGGCGATCAACTGGCCGCGCTCGTCGTAGAGTCGGCGCGCGGTTATTCCCAGTTGCGGACTCTGCCAAATTTCAATCCCGCGACGGGAGAGAACTCGCGGCGCTGACCCGGTCGCTACCGCTCCCGGTACTGACTCCTCCAGATTGATCGTGCGATGAATTACCTGATCAGTTCTAGCCAGAACCGCATCTTCCGACGCCGCAGCTCGCTGCAACAGATCCGCCGCCAAGATCCGTGGAGGCCGGGCGGATCTATAGACAAGCCAGAGCGCGGCGACCAGGATGAGCGCCACCAGCGCCGTCACCGTGGCGGGCCCCAACCAAAAGCTGCCATCGCGCAGCAACTTGATCAGTTGCGTTGGCCGGAGCGTGGCCGGCCATTCGTGGGTACGCAGGCCTCTGGCCTGCTCGTCCGTTGAAGAAGGCAGGCCAGAGGCCTGCGTACCCAACTGCGTTTCCGTCGCTGCGACCATCGATTCGCTGAGCAACGGATCGACATAGACGGAGCGGAGCGCGGGCCAGTGATTGCTGAAGCTTAAAGCGAGAGCAAGTTTGCGGCCATCGCTCAACGCGACTTCACTCGCCTGCTCGCCTACGCCTTCAGGCGGCGGCTCGACACTCATCAGCAGCAGCCGCACCCCCTGCTCGCTGAACACCTCCACAAAATTAATTTGCTCGTCGAGGTTGATGTTCAGCGTTTGCTCCGTGCGCTCGTGGTCAACCTTGATCGAACTAAGCAGAAAACCGTTAGCCGCAAATAGCAGTTGTTCAGGCCGATGCTCGAACGCTTCGCGCGAACGCTTGCGGCCATCACGCACAAAGTCCTGCGCCGCCGCGCCACCGGTTGGGCCACCTGGCCCGCCGCCAGTACCGCGATCATGATCACGCTTGCTGCGCGCGCGCTGATCTCTGCCCAGTACATTCTGCAGACTGCGCTCAGACAGGGGCGGCAGTCCCAGCAAAGCGTTCACTTCATCCAGACAATTCGAACAACTGGCGAGATGCGCGAGCGTCTGGGAGTCAATCGCGTTCGCATCAGCGTCTCGATAGAGTTCGCGAAGCTGGTCGCGCGAATAGCAGTCGCCGGTGCGCGATCTAAGAATTAGCGCACTCATCTCTTCAAAAGGATCGATGCCGGTCGTTGACGCGGAGGGCATTCCTTCGATTGGCTGCTTGTCCGCCATGAACGTCAGGCCGTCGGGATCGTTCAAGTAGGCTTTAGCTTCGCGACGGGCGATCTGCACCCAGTTATCGATGGTCTGCCGGGGCGTCCGGAGGATCTGGGCGACTTCGCTCGGGTAATACCCGCGGAAAAAGCGGAGCAGCAGCACGCTGCCGGCTTTTTTCGCACGCACGCATAGTGACAAATCAATCGCAACTCATCGTGAATCTGCATCTGCGTGCGCAGGTCGTCAGCTCGCAAACCGATCTGAAGGGAATCAAAGTCCACCAGCGACCTCGGCCCATGAGCGCTCCGCGCCGCGCGGCGAATGTGCGACAGATGCAGATTCCGCAGAATGGTCAGCATATAGTTGTCGAGATTGTTGATGGCATTGAGATCGGGACGAACCAGCGTGAAATGGACAAAGGCGTCGTGGAGCAGATCCTCGGCTTCCTGCCGGTTGCGCTCGGTAAGTTGCAGCGCCCGATTCAGGAGCCGCTGGTAGCGCTCAATAAACAGGTCTTCGTGGCTGAGTTCTGGTTTTAGGGACCTAAGCATCTGAATTCAGGTAAGAGACGCCCAAATCTGGTCCGATCTACAAAGCCGGGGAGGAAAAAACTTCGTCCGCCGCCAAATTGTTAGGGATTGCCCTACAGATGTCGAGCGCCAGAGTCTGACTGGCGAGACGGTTTGACGATTGGGGACGCCTGCTACATTAGTGCTGGATTTTTTTGGGGTTTAGAGCTGAAGTGGCAGCTTCAGCAAGAATTCGACAATTTCGCTCGCTGCACTGTGACGACCGGCTACCTCTCTCGCAGCGCTTGGGGATGTAAGGCTCAAGAACCGAAGAACCTTTCGAATAATTCCTGCGCCTTCAGAGCGCCATCATCACTTAAGAAGATTGACTTGCTTCTGTTTCTTGGATCGCTAATCAGTCCTTTTTCGTATAAGCGATTTAATACATCCCAATCATGAGCTTTCCACGCGCGCACGCAGCCGTGGTCACGAAAAGAGGTTAGGTGAAGAAGAGCCAGCACCATGTCGTCGACTTTGTCTTGGTTGTATTCCAGGGTCACAAATTTAGATTTCGATTCTGAAGCATGTCAATGCAATTCCGACGGGGACCACTGATCCAATCTAATTTGTGGCGCTTATGCTTCTGGGATGGCCGGCGGCGTTTAGTAAACTATATGAGGTCCGTTATCAGTTGGGTCTCTCGTCCAAAACTTCACGCACCTTGTTTGCCAGCGAGGCCGGACTGAACGGTTTCTGCAAAAAGTGCACTTGGTGTTCGAGCACACCTCGCCTGACGATTGAGTCCTCAGTATAGCCCGACATGTAAACAAATTTAGCTTGCGGCTGGAGGAAAGCGATCCGTTGAGCCAGTTCAGTCCCACTAATTAACGGCATGACCACATCTGTTAGCACAAGAGCGAGATGGCCTTGAAAGTCACGGCACAGGCTGAGGGCTTCTGCGCCACTGGCTGCGGTCATAACCGAGTAACCTTTCTCTTCCAGGGTCTGCCGCGCCAGGTTTCGGATCATCTCTTCGTCCTCAACCACCAGGATGGTCTCCTGGCCGCCGTGCGGTTCAAGTTCGTCACCAGCGCGTTCATCTTCCACGGGCTCATCAACTCTGGGGAGATAGACTTTGAAAGTTGTCCCTCTCCCTACCTCGCTGTAAACCCATATGTAACCCCCGCTTTGCTTTACAATTCCATAAACAGTTGAAAGGCCCAGGCCAGTGCCCTTTCCCAAATTTCTTTGGTCGTAAAAAACGGTTCAAAGATCCGCTCTCTCGTGGCTTGATTCATACCACAGCCGGTATCCGTGACCGCCAGCTTCACGTAAGGACCCGGAAGCACCGTAACCTTGCCGCCCGGAAACGTTTCGTCCAACTCGACATTTTCCGTTTCAATAATGATGCTGCGGCCGGTGTGCATGGCGTCACGCGCGTTCACCACTAGATTCATTACTACCTGTTCCAGTTGGCCGGGGTCCGCCTTAATCTCTCCGAGCTGATGGTCCAACTTGAGTAGCAACCGAATGTCTTCGCCAATCAGACGTTGCAGCATTCGGTCCATGTCAGAAACCAACTCATTAAGATTGAGAACCTTTGGTTCCAGGATCTGTCGTCTGCTGAAAGCCAGGAGTTGGCGGGTCAAAACGGTAGCGCGGACGCCGGCCTTCTGAATTTGCTCGATGTCTCGGCTGACGGGATGATTGATGCCCAATCGGCGCAGTGACAATTGACTGTATCCGGTGATGGCCGTGAGCAGGTTGTTGAAGTCATGCGCCACCCCGCCCGCCAATTGTCCAATCGCTTCCATTCTTTGTGACTGGCGCAATTGCTCCTCAAGCGCGCGATGTTCAGTGATGTCGTTGGTAACCGCCAGAATACAGTCCTCGCCATGCAGCTCAATGATCTCAGCCGAAACAATGAAAGTGCGCGTCCTGCCATGTTTGCACGGAACCTTGATCTCAAGGTCTCGGACAGAGCGTTCGGCTCTCAGCTTCTCCAGGAATTGTGTTTCTTCATCCGAGTCGGCCCAGAGAGTCAGTTCTTTTGCTGCATCCGATTACTGCTTCGCGCTCGTAACCATTAAGATTGAGAAAGCTCTTATTCACGTCGATAATTCGCATATCGCTGAGCGAGGTCAGACTCATCGCCAGTGGAGTGAAATTGAAGGCTTTCGAGAACCTCTCTTCGGACATCCGCAATTGCTCTTCGATCTTTTTGCGCGCGGTGATGTCTCTGGCGACCGCCTGTAACTCTCGCGGCTGACCATCGCGCATCAGCAACTGAACGTTCTGTCCGATCCAAACCTCCGTGCCGTCCCCGGCAACGGCGGGAAATTCAAAGTAAGTAGCGGGAATCTTCTCCCTGACTTGTCGGCGATAGAAGTCAGCCGCCTCTTCTCGATAGTCGTCGCGAATGAGCTCAAGATAGTGCAGTCCCACCAATTCCTCAGTGGATCGCTGCATCACCTTGGTAGCATTGGGATTGACGAAAGTGAAGTGGCCCGTGACGTCCGTGCGATAGATGATGTCGGTAGCTTCGTTGACCAGTTGCTTATAGCGTTGCTCACTTTCAACCAGGATGGCCTCTCGTTTTCGCCGCGCCGTGATATCGCGGGCCACACGCTGAATCCCGATGTGCTCGCCATGGCTCAAGATCAAATGCGTGCTGACTTCGAGCGGCAGGCGGCGGCCATCCTTGGTGATAATCTCGATCTCGTAGAAACTTGAGGGCTCTCCGGCAAGCTTGGCATTGATCATCCGCTCAACCAGTTCCTGAAATTCAGGGGCGACGACTTGCTTAAGGTTTAGCTGGAGGGCGTCCGGTAGACTGTAGCCAGTGAGACGCTCGCCGGCCCGGTTCATTGAGGTGTAATTGCCTTGCAGATCGTGGGAATAAATTATCTCGTTCGCATTATCGATTAGCGCTCGGTAACGTTCCGCTTGTTCCCTTTGCGGACGGAGTTCCTCCGGCCGCCCAGAGAAGTTTGCGGAGCGACGCGTAGGGACTGCGCTACGAAAGGGTGAAGCCACGGGACGAAATTCCTTTCGGCACTTCAATCTTAGACGGCTACGCCAAGGTTAAAATTCCAGCAACCCGTTGAACCCTCAAATCACGATGCCATATTGCTTGATCTTTGCGTTAAGCGTGGTGGGATTAAGGCACAACAACCGGGCCGCGCGCGCTTGGTGTCCTGGTGTCTGAGACAGCGCCAGGCTTATCAGTTCCATTTCGAAGCGCGCGACCTCGCCATAAAAGTCAATGCCGTCGATAACCTTGAGACTGCTGCCCCGGGTCACCAAGTCGCCCAGCCAGCCGTCAAGAAACAGAGACTCAGTTTCGCGAACAACTGCTCTGGCCAGCTCTACTACACGTTCAATTGATCTTGGTTGGGAGTGTTGGGGGACACTATCGAGAATTCGGCCGGTTGAGCCATCAGTTACCGCAGCCTCCTGG
>Ga0137366_10002274_pt1 | contig 14680 bp, 5 predicted proteins | sample SagtaG_8_FD_104938 | JGI IMG/M metagenome (GOLD analysis project Ga0137366, IMG submission 104938) | Vadose zone soil microbial communities from Sagehorn Ranch, Mendocino, California, USA - Sage1_L_60_16 metaG | ecosystem: Environmental > Terrestrial > Soil > Vadose zone | place: USA: California... | reverse complement strand
GGTTGCACAACGAGAGGCGCGCAAGGTGACGTATCAACGTTTCCTGCCGTTCATTGGGTTCGCCCTGTTCCTCGTCTGTGGCGTCGGGGGATGGCTGACGATCAAGAGCGTGGATCTCGCCTGCCTGGGGATGCTTATGACGCTCGGTGCGGGTTTCGGCGTTCTGATAGCATTGGCATTCTGGCTGCGTCTCTCTCAACCGCCAACGCCTCCTGAGAACCCTATCTCTCGCACGTCGAACGATGAAGATGAGTCGCCCCTGCGTCAAAAGTTGTTCCCGAAGCTTGTCCCACTCTGGCGGCGCGAGATGGCGATCCCTATCCCATCCATACAAGAGGCAGATCAGTTGGCAGAAGAAACCGGAAAGTGGGGATTGATCGGAGAATTCGATCTGATCCGCGAGTTCGGGCGGATCGTCACGCCAGATACGTACATCCTGCAAAGCCTCAAGCCCAAGTCCGGCGATGATATGGATGTCGTGGTGATCGGTCCAAAGGGGTTTTGGTATTTCGAGGTGAAGCACTGGAACGCGGAATTTGTCTGGCAGAATGGACAGTGGCAGGTCTGGCAGTACGATCATACAACCCAGGATTTTCAACAAGTCCAGATGCAGGAATATCCCGACGCGCAGTGGGCTCGTATGCGCGACGAGACATTGATCAACCTGAGAGCCAGTGCCGGGAATCTCTTGAAGAAGTTACCGATGCTGGGAAATATCCAGGGTGGTATTGTGTTCTCGAACGGCAATGCCCGCATCGAGATCGACCGTTCCGCGCCATTCCGCTATGGGACCATCGAGCAGTGGATCGCGACGTACCAGGCTGCTCCCCGCCTGAAGGATATGTCACCGGGACGCACGCTGCAATTGGTCGAGTTGTTGCTGAAACGACACCAGGCTCTCTATCCAGATGCCGAGTTGCGCTCCATGAAGGATGCGGTGGCAAGGGTAATGGCTGATGTCGAACGAGGCATACAAACTTGGATTGAGGATGCTGAAACGTCAAGGGTTAATGGGTAGAGGACCATCCAAAATCAATAAAAAGCCACTGGCGTCTTTAGCGTTTCAGTGGCTTTCTCATTGCCTATTCCAAAGTCTCCAATCTCCAGTTCTCTAATCTCTAATTATGGCTTTACCTCAAACACACTCCCTGCCCCTCTGCCTCCGACGTCCGGGAAGTAGAACTCGCTCGCCGTCGGCGGGATCACTTTGAACGTCCCTGCCGTGCTGGCGCGGGCAAGATAAGTATAAACGTATGTACCCGCGGGCAAGTAATCTCCTGAAAGCACAACCTTCTCATCGCGCAGTTCAATGTGACTAAAATACCACCAGCCCCAGCCACGCTGCTCATAATCTGTGAGGGTGTAGGATTGTGGAACCGCGGTATCGGTCAGGATCGTCGAGTCGATCGCTTCGAGACCTGCGGGCAGCGGCTCATCTACCACAATGTAATGGACTGCCGCCGGGACGACCACCGTCAAGCGGACGCGCACCAGATCACCGCGTTGGATTTCGGTGATGGGCGTCTTGTTGTTATCTAGCGTGAAGTATTGGCGCGAGAGACTCACGCCCTGGTCCAACGGCTGGATGGATTCGACCGGTAACTTTGTGCTCAAGTAGGCGGTGTAATACAAGTTGCCTGTCCCATCGCCGCGCGTGAAGACAAGGTAATTGGCGGTTTCCTTCAATAGGTCTTTCATCTCCACTTGCAATTCCACGGTCTTGGTCAAATTCTCTTTGGTTGCATTGCCTTGATTCAACATGTCGCCATTCAATCCAACGGCAAATGCGTAATTCGTATCGTATTCCTTCGAAGCGCTCATCCAGTTTGTCAATGCGATCAGTGACCAGGCAGTCTCCTGCGTTGTATACCAGTGTCCGCGGTCACGATGAGCCATCAGCCAGCGAACCGCGTTCGTCGTGATGGGATTCTTCGGGTCGAGCTGCACGAACGCGTTCAACACAATCGCGGTGGTGCGCGTGTCAGTGTTCCAATTCCAGTAATCTCGTGTCTTCTCCTCCCAGTGTGCGCCCGCCGCCGATAGAACGGCAGCCGTCTCAAGGTCCGAAATGAGCGAGTTGACCCGTTCATCTCTTGCATCGAGCATATGCATCGCCTGCGCTAGATACGCCTTCCCATACAAGCTGAGCGAGGTCTTGTGCTCATAAATGAAGTTGACATCCGAGGCGCGTAATTCCTCGCCGCGCCCTAACACATACAACATGAAGGCAGTACGATTGAAGAGCGTTGTCAGATCATTTCGTCCGAGCACCGGTAGGTTCTGTCGTAGATAATCGATGCCGCGCGAGAGCACCGTGTCAGAGATTAGATAACCCGAGTCCTTTGCTTCGATCAGACCATAGACCACGTACGCGCTCGTCTGCGGGTCGCTCTTATCGCCATCCCACCAGTTCCAGCCGCCGTCGTAAAGCTGCTTGGCATAGATGCGCTGCAACGCCGTCCGCACCTGCTCGTCGAGCCGCGTTTGCAGATAGGGATTCTCGATTCCCGCATTCTTCAGCGCTCGTGCGGTAATCACGTTCGGCAGGAAGCGCGACACGGTTTGCTCCATGCAGAGATATGGATAATCGGCAAGATAGTCCAATCCGTTTTGCATCGACGCCGCCAGTGAGGGCGACATTTCCACCGAAAGTTTCGCGTCGCTGAAGTTCAACGTTTGCGGGAGCTGGATCGCTTCGGTTGCCGAGTTCGCATTTTGCAGCATGCCCGATGTGCCGACGGTTTCGGTCGCGACGAAGTTGTAGACCGGGATGCCCTGTTCGGATAAGGTGCCAAGCGCCGGTTTGCTGGAATCTTCGTACGAGCCACTAATAGCATGTGCTGTGAAGTCAGCCCGTTTCACTTCCCTTTGGACGGTGAGATCCCATTTCACATACATTTGCTGCTCTGCCGCGACATCCACCGTTTGCGCCTCGCGCGACGTGAGATCCACGCCTTTGGCATCCAGCGATACATTCACGCTCATGGATGTATCCGTGTTGTTATGGATCGTCGCGCCAACCGTTGCCAAATCGCCGTTGACGAAGAAGCGCGGTGTTTGCATCTCGATGAAGAGCGGTTTGGTGCTCAAGAGATCGCTTGTCGTCTGACCGACCTTACTATCCGCGGTGACCGCACGCACATCCGCTTTCCATGTCGTGAGATTTTCAGGCAAGGTCACGTCCACTTGCGCTTTGCCATTCGAATTTGTGTTGACGTTTGCCTGGAAAAACGCTGTGTCCTTGAAGTTCTGCCGCGCCGTAATAATACCCAGGCTATTCTCGCCTCCACCACCACCTTGACCGCCACCTTCCGGAATCGACTCACGATATTGTGCATTGAAATCCTCAGCATTCGATACAAGCCCCAGTGCGGTGCGTACGCTCAATGATTGCGTCGGATAGAATGCATCCAGGATCGGCAAAGAATTCATCGGCGCGAGAGCGAGCGCAGCTTTATCCACCACTGCCAGCGAGACATTCGCCGAGACCGGTTTGCCGCTGTAATCTTTCGTCTCGATCGTGTAAGTAACTTTATCTCCTGGTCCCGCAGATTTTTTATCCGCGAAAACTTGCACATCCAGCTTTTGATGGCTTGTATCTACCTTGAAGCTTGCCATACCGATCTTGAAATCGGGTGGATCGTCCGGTTGCGCGCCGCTAATGACAACGACCGAGATATACGATATCGGAGCCATGTCTTCGGTGATCGGCAATTTGTAAGTGGTGCTGTTGCCTTTCAATAAGAGGACATCTTGCTTATACACATGTCCGCGCTCATAGGTGACCAATGCGTATACATCATGAGTAAACGGCTGCGCGATCAGGATTTCCGCGCTGTCACCGGGTGAGTAGGAATCTTTATCTACGATCAAATTGAATGTGCGATCATTCGTTTGCCGCCAGGCAATATATTCATCGCTGGAAACCCAGATGTATGCAGAAGATTCATGTGTATGTCCCTTCGTATCATGGACAGTGACCATCGCTTTGAAGACTCCTCCTCGCGGCGGAATGAATGATACGGTTGCCTTGCCATCTTTATCTGTGACTGCATCTGCTGTCGAGACAGGAATCTCTTTGACTGAAGTTTCCCAACGTAACTGTCCCTGCTTATCCTGCGTCTGAACGCTGTACCAGCGTCGCTCTTCAAATTTGACCGAAACCTTTTGATTGGGAATCGGATTCGAATCCCAATCCAGCACAACGATCTCAAACGGTTGTTCTTCTCCCTGTTTACCGACATAGCTAACCGAGCGAATGCCAGCATAAAACTCACTTTGATGGACAGTAATACTCGTCGTCCCGCTGACTACATTGCCGGAGATATCGGTCACATTCGCACTGAAAGAAATATTCTGGCTGCGATTGTTTTTATCCAACCCGACCGTTTGCATCACATCAAAGTGACCATTTGCATCGGTAACGCCCTTGCCATTGGCTAAAGTTCCGCTTTGCTGGTCTGCTGGTTGCGACCAATATTCATCGCGATCCCAATTGGTGAAGCTGAATTGTTGATACTTCAATGATGGTTGGAAATAATACGGCGAGGCTTGCAAGAACCATTCCGTGTTTGCATTTCCCAGGTTTCCGCCGGAATAATATTTGGCATCGAAACCAAACTTTACAGAATCTCCCGCAAGGACATTGACCTTATCCGCCGAAGCGCTGACTTCGAATTCCGGTTTGTGATATTCTGCCACACGGAAAGAAAGATAACTAAACGTTGATTCCGGTGCAGGCGACCTGCGCAGGAAAACATCATAGGTGCCGAGTGGCGCATCGTCGGCAAGCTTGAGCTTACCATCGAAGTTGCCAAGCTCAGACAGCGACACATAATCCGCGAATACTTTTTCGCCCTGTTGCTCGATCGACAAATACACCTTTTTGTCGCTCGGAAGGCTGTATCGCAGATCGTCATTATTGCGCACGATACCTTTGTAGTAGACATCCTGCCCCGGTCGATAAACTGGTCGGTCTGTGTACACATAGCCAAACAAAGAATTCGGAGCGGAGTAATAGCCCTCGTACAAACCGAAGTCGCCTGCCCAGACGCCACTGCCCCAGTCTATGGCGGTGAATGCGGCGCGGTCGGTCGCTTCCACGCGCGCGTACGTCAATTGATTTCCTTTGAGAGTCGTAATTCCATTTTTGTCTGTAGTACTGGTCCCGACCTTCGTTAGATACTGATCATAGAAAGTAACCGGAACATTTGCCTGTGGTGATCCACTCTCCAAGTCCGTGATCCAGACCGATGCTTCCGTAGGTGCCGTTTTGAGCGTGATGTTATCGGTCGCGACGATGAACAGGAATCCCTGATAGAAGTTGCTCTTGTAATCCAGGGGTTTGCCTTTTACACCGATGAAATAATAACCCGGCTTCAACGGATGCTCCTGCACATCCATCAGCTTGAAGTTTTCGCGATTAAGATTATTTCTCGTAACGTTGGTGTCTGGTTTCCATTCCCGGATTGGATCCACCTTGGGACTGAACCATGCCGCATCGAGTTTGCCTGTCAGGATGCGACTGAAATCTGAAAAATCAATAGGATAAAGTGAAACCGTTACCTCATCCAGGTTCAGATGTTCAAAGTAAACTTCCTGCGGACCTTTGGCTCTGTACACCAATGGTGTCCATGGCAGAACAAGCCGCGCATAGGGAGTCATATCACCGGTTGTGAACGTAACTGACTGTTCCGTTTGAATTGTGTTGCCGTACAAATCTTCCATACCGGGCAGGATGCGAACGACATATTCAGTGGCAGGCTCAAGCCCGTAGACGCGCAAAATCCAATCCTCGCTGAAGTACCACTGCAAATCGTTTTTCGGTTGGGGAGTAATTTGGATCTTGCTTTTCAAGCTATCGAGTTTCATCGGCGAAGCGAACTGAATCTCGATATGCGAATCGAAATCTTTCGCCACCGAATTTGGCTCGGGAAAAATCTTTTTGATCTGCGGCAGAGGGACTGTGCCAAATTTGAGATCGAGTCCAGCTTTCAGTTTGCCGCCATCTTTGGCACGCGCCTCTTTGTCAATTGATAATTCATAAAAGCTGGCGATCTTGTATTTTCCAACAGGTTCAATCGTGAGAGTTGTCTGCTCTTTATCCCAGGTCAGTTTAGTGGGAAAAGTCTCTTGCGTTTCGCGATTAATCAGGGAAACCGATTTGTTTGTGCTCTCCTTATCCATCGGTTGCAAGAAATTAACGATAAAGGCTTGATCGAGCAAAACATTTTCGATATTCTCCGGCGGATTTTGCATTCCATTCTTCAAGGCAAAATTGCCGATGAGTGGAGCGCGCGTACTGAACGTCCAGGAGTAACCTCGTTCCAGTGCATCGCTATTGGTATCTTTCAACCCCGATCCCACTTTGACTTTGTAATTGGTCCCGCTTAATAATCCACCCTCTGGCTGAAACACATACACAGATGAATTCACCCACTCGCCCATTCCTTTCACTTCTGGTGAAAATGTCAAAGGTTGGGGAAGATCCTTTTGCTCCTCTTTGATTTGCAACGGAACCACCGGATGGTTGAAGATCACAGTGATATTGGTCTTGGGGTCGATATCTTCGGAATTAGCGATTGGAAATACTTGTCCTACCACGAGCGAATCAATGGTAGTGAGATCGAGGCGGATTTCCTCCGATAATGATTTTCCATCTTTGCCAACAGTTGCGTTGGAGAAGATCGCTTTATAGGATGTAGATGGCGCTAATTTAGAATCGGGTTTAAAGGAAAATGTTTGCGGGTCTGTCCACGTCGCTTTGCCAGCGACCGGTTTGTTATCCGGGTCGAGAAGCGTGAAGGCATCCGCCGTTTTAGCTTGATCCATCTCGCGGTCAAACGTAAATTCGAGCGATGGCAAAAGCTCCAATCGCTGACCCTCAGGCGGATTTTGTCCCACAATTGCAGGTCCGGCGGGTTTTGCATCGACCTGCAATTTCGAAGTCGATACCGATGTGCCTGTGGCTATCGGTTTCACAGGTGCCGGCGTTACCGGACTGCACTGAACCAATACGAAGATCGACAGAATGAGCCAATACAGCCAAAATCGAGGTGTTTTATTCATGCCCGCATTCTCCAAAGATTGCTGATGTTCAGATTTACCGCTTGTATTGTACATAAGTAGACTCTTGCACTGCTTTATAGCTCAGAATGGAATCCCAGAGTTTATGCAAGCGTGCGGCACTCTGTAAGACGGCTGCGAGGCGGGAGATTGTTCCAGAGAAGAGACCTGAAAAGTTATTGCCGACCCAGGAAGCCTAGATGATAAAATGGAGGAGGTAACTCAACCGCTCTTCTTAGTCCAATGAAACATAAACCCACTATCGGTTTCATTTCTACCTGGCCCGTTTATCAAGGTACAACGATAGACCGGTATGCTCATTCCTTGATTCAGGGAATCAGCGCCGCTGCCAGTGAACAGGGATGCAATCTTTTGTTGGGCTGCGGATTCAGTATCACCGGGAAAGATCCTCATAATCCAAGCTTCTGGCCCGTGCCCGGACCCAACATCAATTTTGTGCCTGTGGGTCCGTGGAATACAGATGGTCTGATCATTGTCCCAGATGAATTAACCAAAGAACAATCGCAGTATGTACATGACCTGCTGACACTAGGTTTCCCGGTGATCTTCACGACACCCGAGGGGCCGGGTCCCGTTGTGGCAGTAGATAATAAGTTAGGCATTCGCTTAGCCTTCGAACATTTACTTCAACATGATCACAAGCAGATTGCCTTTATCGCGGGCAATATTGGAGATGGTGGAGATAGTGCGGAGCGGTTGCAGGCATATCGCCTCGCCCTGAAAGAGGCAGGCATATCCGAAGATTCCCGATTGATTGCCTTTGGAGAGCATCGGCGCGAGGGTGGCAAACAAGCAATGCAGCAAATTCTAGCTAGCGGAGCAAGCTTTAGCGCGCTGATCGCCAGCAATGACCTTTCCTGTCTTGGAGCCATCGAATGTTTACAGGAAGCCGGGCGCGTCATCCCAGACGATGTAGTGGTGATCGGCTTCGACGACATTCTCGACGCCCGCTCCCTTTCCCCTTCCCTGACGACGATTCGCCATCCAACGTTTTCGCTGGGTTATCAATCTGTAATCACTTTACTGGATCATATCCGAGGCAAGGCGAATCGCACCGAGCGCGTCGTTGTGCCTCCGCGATTGATTATTCGACAGTCCTGTGGCTGCCCGCCTACCGGCACAAGTTGGTCATTGGCAGCCACAAATAGCGTTGAACCTGCCCTCACACTCACTGATCTTTCCCGTTCCATGGCAGAAGCCTCTTTGATTGAAGCGCGGAATAGTTTGATAGAGGATCTTCAAGAACAGTGCTCCTTCTTTATTGGTGCATTTCTCAATAGTTTACGTTTGCGGGATACAAGTCTCATTCTGAACGCGATCAAACAAGTCCTCACCTGGACAGATGAACGCGACGAGGATGCTCACATCTGGCAGGCAGGCATCGCGGTTCTCTATCAGCAGACCAACACGCTTTTGAAACTTGTTCCAGATGCAGAACAAGGTTTCGCCGTCAGCCTGATTGACCGAGTCCACTTGGAGATCAGCGACCAGATTCAGCGGCGAACGACGCGCTCCATGATCGAACATATGGATATGATGTCGCAACTGGGGTTGATGACTGCAGAGTTGCTGACCGCGATGAATATCTCACAAAGTGCTGAAATTCTGACGCGTCATCTTCCCAAGGTGGGAATCAAGAATGTCCTGGTAGCACTATATGATGCGGAAGGAGATGATCATACCTCCCAGGCAACAGTTCTATTTACAGCCGGCCTCTCTGCAAGTATCAATGGACAGAGATTTGAGACACGTAAGTTTCCCACCCCTGAACTCTATTCTCCCAATGACCCGGCGCAACTGACTATTTTGCCATTGGATGTAGATGGCAAATCCTTTGGCTTCGCGGCATTCGAGGCACCCAACCCCGAATTGTGCGCCGCGGTTGTTCACAATTTAGGTGCAGCACTGCGAACCAGCCAGCTCTATAACGACGCAATTGCAGGTCGCAAGATGGCAGAGGAAGCGAATCACCTGAAGAGTCGTTTCCTTTCGATGGTCAGCCATGAGTTACGCACACCGCTTAGTTTGATTGTCGGTCTGAGTGAAATGGTTTTGCGGGAACAGAAAAGTGATTCGCGAACAGCTCTGCGCGATATGGAACAGATTCATACCAGCGCCCAACATCTCGCCCGTTTGATCGGCGATGTGCTTGATCTGGCAAGCAGCGAAGCCGGGCAACTTCATATCCTGCGGGAACCACTCGACCTGGCAGAAGTGCTGACCGTGGCAGCCAAGATTGGTGAGGAAATGGCGCGCGAAAAAGGACTTGCGTGGAGGGCGCAGTTTCCGGCACGCGGTCCCTGGGTGATGGGAGATCGCACGCGGCTGCGACAGGTGACTTTGAATTTGATCAGTAATGCCGTCAAGTTCACCTCCACCGGACAGGTTCAGTTAGATGTATCCATTGAAAAGCAAGGTGTAGTTATCTCTGTCAGTGATACAGGAATAGGAATTTCTGCAAACGACTTAAGCACAGTGTTTGACGAGTTTTATCGTTCTCAAAGCGCTATTGAATCGGGCTATGGTGGTCTGGGTCTCGGATTGGCGATCTCAAAACAATTGATCGAAAGACACGGTGGAAATATTTCAGTTCAGTCGCCAGGTAAGCTGGGATGTGGTTCCACGTTTTCGTTCTCCCTGCCCATTCTTTCTGACACAAGCGCTCCAGCAGAATTTCTGGCATCTGCTCCAACAGTGGGCAATCTTGTAGTGATCTTGTCAGAAGGTGACTCATCTGCAAATGATGTGTCGGACTATCTCCGTACACGCGGCTTCGATGTAAATCTTTACAGCGTAGATCAGGACAGCGAATGGCTTTCCAAGATCATGATCGGGGTGCCATCCGCGATCATCCTCGAAGAACATCTCGCCAGCCGCGAAGGCTGGTCCATCATAGGGATGCTCAAGAGGCAAACATCCACTGAGAATATTCCGGTCCTCGCCTATTCGCTGGATTGCGATAACGATCAGGGCCAGCTACTAGAGTTGAATTATCTTCACAAGCCACTCAAGCCTGAGCAATTGAACAAAGAACTTGAGCAACTTGCTCTGCCAAACGATAAAACTCAAACCGTGCTGGTGGTGGACGATGATCCCAATATACTTGAGATGCATAGTCGCCTGATCGAACAAACCGGTCGTCGAGCGATCATCGCCCGCAATGGACGAGAGGCATTGACCCTGGTGGAACAGCAAGCGCCCGATCTGATTCTGCTTGATCTAATGATGCCTGAAATGGATGGCTTCGCCGTGCTGGATGAACTTCGAACACGCGAAACTATGCGCCAGATTCCTGTCATTATCCTGACCGCGCATCTCCTTTCGGATGCCGACCTGGAACGCTGTAACCGCGGCGTTGCCAGCATTTTGGGAAAAGGGCTTTTCAGCGCCGAGGAAACTCTTCAACATGTAGAATCCGCCCTCTCCCGACAGCACACTCTGAATAGAACTACCCAACAACTGATTCGCCGAGCAATGGCTTATATCCACACGAGATATGCCGAACCGATCACCCGTGAAGCAATCGCCGATCATATTGGGATTAGCGCCGATTATTTAACCGATTGTTTCCGCCAGGAACTGGGCATTCCTCCCATCACTTATATTCGCCGTTACCGCATTCGCCAGGCATGTGAACTTCTAAGGACCACCAACCAATCCATTACACAGATTGCCCTGGCAGTTGGCTTCTCAGATGGCGCTCACTTTACGCGCACATTTCAGCGAGAGATGAAGTTGACCCCACGCTCCTATCGACGTGGTAAATAAGTCGAATCTATTCTTTTTATAATCATCCACATTAGCAATCTCGCTTTGAATGGCGGGATTGTTTTTTTATCGGTATCGTTCAAAAATATCCTGCTAAACGGCAAGACCTGCATGCATACGTTTCTTATAATAATGATGCTGAATGGAGATCAAAAGTATGAATCCCAAACCTACGGTCCTGCTGGTTGGCAAGGATACAACGCTCAATTATTTGTTTAATAGGTTCGCTGAGCAAAGTGGTTATCAATTGGCTACCAACACAGAAAATATTTCCATGGATGAGATTGAAACGGTCAAACCGACCGCGATCCTCTTTCTCTCTACAGAAATGCTCGCCAAAGCTCAGGCACTTGTGACAGAACTGGCGAGCCGCGAGCTGCCTATTTTAGTTTGTTCTTCAACTACTGAGGAAGCCCGCGCCAGAGAACTGGGCGCCGACTATTGCCTGCTTCATCCTCTGACCTACAATGATTTTCAAACGATCCTGGATAAGATCACTACGTCGAAACACACTTAATCCGGTTTAGTGACAAAAATCTCCTGCTTTTAGACAATTCTTTTCCATGTTCCGTTTCTATAATCAAAACAGAATTGGGCAAAGTATGCCCATTGTCCATCAGAGCGATGATCAGGTCATCGCTTGCAAAATCAGCATCCTAAAAGGAGAAGAAGAGCCATGAAAAAGTTAGTTACATTGTTGTCGTTCATCACCGTGCTCGGACTATTGCTGTCCGCTTGTGGTGGCGCTGCTACTCAGCCGTCGGCAGCCACCGCAGCCCCGGCTGGAGCTCCGGTCGAGATCACCTTCTGGTCATGGGTGCCTCATATTGAGGACCAGGTTGCCGAGTTTAATGCATCACAAACCGCCATTAAAGTGAATTATGTCAGACCGGCTGGCGGCAGAGAGATGTATAACAAACTGAAGGTGGCGCTTCAAGCCCATGCCGATATCCCGGATGTTGTTCAGATTGAATATCAACTTGTGCCCAGCTTTATTGCCCAGGACGCGCTACTCGACCTGACGGCTTATGGCGCAAATGATGATAAAGACAAGTTCGTTCCCTGGACCTGGGCACAGGTTTCACAAGGCAATGCCGTTTACGCTTACCCACAGGATGCTGGTCCAATGGTCATGTTCTGCAACGATGATGCACTAGCCAAAGGTGGAGTCACTGCACCCACTACATGGGAAGAATTTGCTGCATCGGCAGAAAAACTCCACAAAGCCAACCCGAATGCCTATCTTTCCAATTTCACCGCGGATCAAGGTTGGATTTTCGGTATCTTATGGCAGGCGGGTGCGCGACCATTCGCAGTTGATGGCAGTAATATCACTGTCAACTTTACATCGCCAGAAGCAACAAAAGTTGCCAAGTTCTGGGGCGATCTGATCAAATCCGGTAATTTGAGCCCGGTGGATACTTACACCAACGATTGGAACACAGCCCTAGGCAACGGCAGTATTGCCTGTTGGCCCACCGGTGCATGGGGCACGTTTATCTCCTCTTCCGCACCAGATTTCAAAGGCAAAATGAAAGTCTATCCGATGCCGCAGTGGACTGCCGGTGGCACGGTCAATGGCAATTATGGTGGCTCCTCCATCGCCGTCACAAAGGCATCTGCTCATCCAAAGGAAGCAGCCGCATTTGTTAGGTGGCTGAACACAGATCCAAAGGTTACCCTCGAATTGACCAATCCTGATGGAGCCGGCTTATTCCCCGTCACGCAGAGCACACTTGCAGACAAATCGTGGAAGGATGTAACCTACGATTACTGGAGTGGACAGGCCATTCACCAGACAATGGCTGATGCTGCCCAGCAGGTGGATGTAAACTTTGCATGGAGCCCGTTGACCGACTTTGTGTTCCAAACCTATACCGACGAGATCACTCAAGTGGTAGCGGGTACAATCACTTTCGAGCAAGCCTTCAAGGATTTGCAGGATAAAACCGCGGCTTACGGAAAAGATCAAGGTTTCACAATCACTACTCCGTAATGAAAAGCCGTCAAATTCTGGTTCAAGCGATATGACTTAATCAGAACGCATCAAGGAAGAACAAAGCGCTATCGGGGCAGGGCATAAAACTTGCCCCGATAGCGCGACCTCCTGGAAGGAGAAAACATGTCCCTGATCCAAACATCCAACCTGGTATCACCGAAACCTACGACTGGATTTCGGTGGACGCGTTTTAAGAGAAAACTTACGCCCTATTTGTTTCTTTCCCCCTTCCTGATTGGGTTCCTGGTCTTCATGGTCTACCCCCTGATTTATGCCCTTAACTTGAGCATGTATCGAAAAAAGATGGTTGGAGGCACTTCGTTTGTCGGGTTGGATAATTATGTGAAAGCGTTTCAAGATGCCCATTTTTGGGCTGGGGTGCGCAATGTGCTGATTTTCGGATCCTTCCAGATTCCGATCATGCTCGGGTTAGCGCTCCTGTTTGCACTTTTACTGGATGGCAAACTTATCAGACGCCAGACCATCTTCCGCTTAGGCTATTTCCTGCCATTTGCAGTTCCAAGCGTTGTAGCGACCTTGATCTGGGGCTATCTCTATGGACAAAGCTTTGGTCCCATTGCCCAGATTGCGAAAGCATTACATCTCGGACCGCCATTATTTCTGACCACTAACGGAATTCTGCCCTCAATCGCAAATATCTCTACCTGGCAATATACCGGTTACAACATGCTGATTATTTTTGCAGCTCTTAAAGCCATTCCTGAAGACCTCTACGAAGCTGCGCGCGTGGATGGCGCCAGTGATTTGCAAATTGCGCTGTTTATCCGTATTCCGATCGTCATGCCTGCGATTCTTCTGACCGTTATCTTTTCCATCATCGGCACACTTCAATTATTCAATGAGCCTAACATTTTGCGGACCATTGCGCCGAGTGTAATGAATTCATACTTCACGCCAAATGTCTATGTATATAACCTGGCTTTTTCAAACCGCCAGTTTGATTATTCGGCTGCGATTGCCTTCACTCTGGCAATTGTGACCGCGGCGCTCTCATCGCTTGTTTTGCTGGCTGCCTATCGTAGGGAGAGTAGCGCATTATGACAACCAATACAAACAAATTCACGACCGGCAAATTTATAACTTATGTGTTCTTGTACGTGTTTTTGGGCTATTTTTTGTTACCGCTGGCATGGCTGCTCATCGGCAGCACAAAAACGAATGCAGGATTATTCTCCTCATTCGGATTTTGGTTTGATAAAGACTTTCATTTCTGGCAGAATGTGCGAGATGTGTTCGCTTTTGGACATGGAGCTTTTGCGATCTGGATGAAATACACAGCCATTTACGCTCTTACTGCGGCTGTGGGTTCATCGTTTATCTCTTCATTGGCGGGCTATGCCTTCACACAATATCGCTTTGCGGGCCGCAATTTGCTATTTGGAATTGTGTTAGCCTCAGTGTTCGTCCCTACAACGGTATTTGCCCTCCCGCTTTATTTGCTAATTAGCAAAACCGGCTTATCCGGATCACTGCTGGCGGTGATATTGCCTAGCCTGATCAGCCCCTTTGGCGTATATCTGATGCGCATCTATGCAGAACAAGCCATCCCTCAGGATTTGATCGATGCCGCCCGTATCGATGGTGCGGGTGAATTCCGCATCTTTACTACCATTGCGCTACGGCTTCTTGCACCAGGTTATGTGACCACATTGTTGTTTGCCTTTGTTGCCGCCTGGAATAACTACTTTTTGCCGTTACTTGTCTTGAGTAAATCAAGTGTGTATACAGTAAGCGTCGGTTTGGCTTATTGGAATTCAGTGGTTGGACCGCAGGCAAGTCAGCAAATCTATCCTTTGATCGTCACTG
>Ga0137366_10002271_pt1 | contig 14681 bp, 11 predicted proteins | sample SagtaG_8_FD_104938 | JGI IMG/M metagenome (GOLD analysis project Ga0137366, IMG submission 104938) | Vadose zone soil microbial communities from Sagehorn Ranch, Mendocino, California, USA - Sage1_L_60_16 metaG | ecosystem: Environmental > Terrestrial > Soil > Vadose zone | place: USA... | reverse complement strand
GGTGAGTCGGGACCCGAAGGCGAGGCATGCGTTTGTGCCTCCCACCTTTTCGCAAAAGCTGCGAAAGGATGGGGCAGCCTCATCCTTGCTCCTTTCCGCGCAAAAAACGCGCAAGGATGCGACAACTTCGTCATTCGCGTCTTCCATACAAAAAATGCGGAAAGATGGCATTCAATCAGCCTCGCTGAAATCTCCGACCGCTAAAGATCCGGAAAAGGTTGCGCGCTGGCACAAACGCTGGGTACCCAAGACGCAGGCGGCTGCTAAAAAGGCTACGCATACAGCGGCGGTCAGCCAGAAGACGCAATCCACTACGGCCTCGCAGAAGCCGAGCCCGGCAATCCCGAAAGGACAACAAAACCGCTAACGATGGCCAAGGCGAACGACAATTTTCTAACTGCGATTGATGTGGGAAGCGCCAAGACTTGCGTCCTGGTGGCAGAGATCACGGAGAACGGCTTGCGCTATCGCGGGCATGGGCTGGCGGATTCGCGGGGGTCGCGCAAGGGAATCATTGTTGACCTTGAGAAGGCAGTGGCCTCGATCCAAAAGGCGGTCGAGAAGGCGGAAGACAGCTCCGGATTTCCCATTGAGCATGCGCTTCTGGGAGTTGCAGGATCGCACGTGCGTGGGATCAATACGCATGGCGGGCTGGCCTTCAATCGTGCACGTGAGATTGGGCGTGAAGAAATCCGCATGGCGGTGGACAAGGCGCGAGCCATCACGCTACCGCCGGACCGGGAAGTTCTGCACCTGTTGCCCCAAGAATTTATTTTGGATGAGCAGCACGGAGTGCATGATCCGCTGGGAATGATTGCGACCCGGCTAGAGGTTCGGGTGCACATGATCTCGGCGGCGAGTTCGGCGGCACAGAACGTAATCACCGCGGTGAACCGTGCGGGCGTGCACGTGGACGATACCGTGTTCGAGCCGTTGGCATGCGCTGACTCAGTGTTGCGATCTGATGAGCGTGAATTGGGAATTTGCCTGGCCGATATCGGGGCAGGTTCGACGAATGTAATCGTCATACAGGAAGGTGCCGTTGCTCATAGCGCGGTTTTGCCGGTGGGAGGCGACCACTTTACCAGCGATCTTTCGGTCGGGCTGTGTACGCCGTTGGTCGAAGCGGAGAAGATCAAGAAGTCATATGGAAATGCGATCGTGACGTTGATTCCTGAGGGGAACGAAGTTGAGGTTCCTTCGGTGGGAGATCGTCCGTCGCGGCTGGTATCGCAGCGCATGGTTGGTGAAATTCTGGAACCGCGGGCGCGCGAATTGTTCGAGATGCTGCGCGAAAATTTGCGACACGCGGGAATGCTGGAAGTGTGCGCTGCCGGATTGGTGCTCAGCGGTGGAGGGTCGCGACTACCCGGACTTATGGATATTGCCGATTCCGTGCTGCGCAAGCCGATTCGGATGGCTTGGCCAGCGCCGATCGCCAAGATGCCGGCATCGCTCGCAGAGCCGGAGTTCGCGACTGTGCTCGGCATGGCGGTTTATGGGCATCGGGCGAGAAGCGCACGCGGCAGCCAGGATGCGCGGTGGAGTTCGAAGCTAAAAGCGATGCTGGTGGGGTAGATCAGTGGCTAGTGATCACTGGCTAGTTTCAAGGGGCCATGAATAGCTTCGAGCAAGCAAGCATCAAGTGGCGCTGGATCAGCTCCGTAGGAGCGAAACATAGTTAGCCCAGCACGTAAGTGCTGGGAAGACGAGAAATCTGACCGAGTCCCGTAAGGGACGGCACAACTTTTGTTCGATGAAAAAAAGCTTGAAATACGAACTATCAACGACGATTTCACTGAGGTGAGTACATGAAAAAAGAGTCCAACGAAATTCGCATCAACTACACCGACGACTCCCGCAACGATGCTCGTATCAAAGTGATCGGCATTGGTGGCGGCGGCGGAAATGCTGTCAATCGCATGATCGAGGCCGGAATGGACGGCATCGAGTTCATCGTTGCTAACACTGATTTGCAAGCGCTACGAATGTCGCGAGCGCCGATGAAGATTCAATTAGGCGTTAAGCTCACCAATGGACTCGGCGCGGGATCGAATCCTGAAGTCGGTCGCAAAGCCGCGCTCGAAGATTCCGACAAGATCATCGAAGCTCTCGAGGGTGCGGATATGGTTTTCGTGACCACCGGTCTTGGCGGCGGAACCGGCACGGGTGCGGCGCCGATTATTGCATCTCTAGCGAGCGAGATGGGTGCGCTGACGGTGGCGGTCGTGACCAAGCCGTTTGCGTTTGAAGGAAAGCGCCGCATGCAGCAGGCCGATCGCGGCGTCGCCGAGTTGATGGATTCGGTTGACACGACCATCGTCATTCCCAACGAAAAGCTGCTTGCCGTCGCGCAGGATGCTGGCTTCTTCGAATCATTCCGTGTTGCCGATGACATTCTGCGGCAAGGCGTGCAGGGAATTTCCGACATCATCACCATTCCCGGCATCATTAATCGCGATTTCGCCGACGTGAAGGCGATCATGGCGCGCATGGGATACGCGGTCATGGGAACTGCCACCGCGAACGGTTCGCGTCGCGCTACCGAAGCCGCCCAGAAGGCGATTGCCTCTCCGCTGCTCGAAGCCGGAGCGATCGACGGCGCTCGCGGCATCCTTATTAATATCACCGGATCAGCTTCGCTGAAGCTGGCCGAAGTGCAGGAAGCTTGCAGCATCATTCAAAACGCCGCACATGAAGATGCCAACATTATTTTCGGCGCTGTCCTGGATGAAAAGATGAAAGACGCCGTCAAGATCACTGTCATCGCGACTGGGTTCAAAGATGAAGACCGGCCGCGGCGTAAGACGGAATCCGCAGGCTTCACGATTGATCGCGGTGCCGATGACTTCGACTCGGAACCGGCGCCATCGCCGATGGTGATGGAATCGACACAACCTGCGCCAGCAGCGTCCGGCGAGGTGATATCGCTCGACAACATGCGGAGCGCCATGATCGCCAATTTCGAGCAGGCAGATTTGGATGTGCCCGCGTTCCTGAGGAAGAGAGGGGACGCGATGTAACGCAGCCGTCGGCTAGTACCTCGCAGCCATCAGCTACGTTCGAGAGTGGAGCTTCCGGGGAAGCGCGGCCATTTATGGCCGCGAATAGCGGGGGGGCGACGAAGCGAGCTTTAGCTCGATGGAATCCCATATGTCTCTGCGGATGAGGCTGCCGCCACGGGCCAAAGTCCGCAAGTGTCTCAAGCCACTCACGCGGCGCTGAATTGCCACTCTTCCACGATGGCGCACTTCCTTACAATTGCTTGCTCGGCACTGAAATCTTTTAAGGCCTGCCCGCGGCGTAGCCATGGCACCGGCACTCTGATACCTCCAAGATGTTTTGACGGTGTTGTCTGCCGCAATTTAGTCCATGCGACATTCACCGGCAAATTCATGTTGCTCGCCGAAATTGCAAAGCGGGCATCCCTGCCAATGAATTACCTTCCTTGGGATCGCGATCGCTGTGAAATAATCCAGCACCACAGGGGAGACACAGCAAAAATGAACTTGCGACGACTTGCCCGGCCCAACGCGTTGGCAGCCGGCTTGCTGTTGTTGATGGCGATACTCGCCGGCGGCGCGGCCTGGCGTGAGTCTGTGGCAGTGGACGAAGTGGCGCATGTCGGCGCCGGCGTCAGTTATTTACAGAAGCTCGACTATCGCATGAATGAGGAGCATCCGCCGCTGGCGAAGGTGCTGGCCGCGATTCCGCTAGTCATTCGCGGAGTGCACGCTGATTATTCCCACCTCTCGTGGACGTTCAGCGGAGGCTCCTTTCATCAATATCTTGGCGAATGGGCTTTCGGGCACGCCGTGGTCACGCAGTGGAACGATCCCTATACAACCCTGCGCTGGGCGCGGTTTCCCATGTTGTTGTTGACGCTTACGCTGGGTTGGGTCATCTACGTCTTCGGATCGCGGATGGGTGGTGAGTGGGGGGGATTGTTGTGCCTGGCCGCTTACGTGACTACGCCGGCGTTCCTGACGTTTGGGCCACTCGTGCTCACCGATATCGCAATCGCGCTTTTTTCGTTGCTGGCGATGTGGGCCCTTGCCGACATGTGGCGGGAGCCAACGCGTGAGGCGGTAGTGAGATTTGGGCTGGCCTTCGCGGGCGCGTTGCTATCGAAATTTTCATCCGGGCTGCTGGTGTTTTGCTTTCTGGCTTTCATATTGAGTCTGAGACTGCGGCCTACCGCTGATTTGCCTTCCGATAAGATTGAGCGCCGCAGATGGCGACGACGCAGATTCTGGAGCCTAGCGAAGGGGACGCTGCTGGCGGGTGTGATTGTGTACGCGGTGTACTTTGTTCTCACCTGGAACCAGCCGACGGACTCGTACAGTATGATTCCGCATTTTCCCGCGTCAGCGGGGTTGCGTAGATTGCTGATGCCGCTCTGGACTTACTTCCGCGGCCTAGTAGGGTTCGCTCTTATGTCGAGCCGGCCTACGTTCATCCTTGGACATGGTTATTCCCATGGCGTGTGGTTCTATTTTCCCGTGCTGTTCTTCCTGAAGTCTCAAACCGCTTTTGTGCTCCTGCTTGTGCTGGCAGCGGTTACAGCGATGGTGGCGAAAAGGCGACTGAAGGGACAGGTCGCTTTAGTGCCGGACGAAATGCGCCTGCATTGGCGCGCAATATGGATGTTTCTATTCATTTTCACTGCGGCTTGCATGTTGAGCCAGCTGACCATCAGCATCCGGCACTTCGGGGTCCCGATAGCATTGCTGATTCTGATGCTGGCGCCTTTGCCGAGAGCGATTGCAGCTCTTCGCAACAGTTGGTCGGGCGCACGATTGTTAGGCTGGGCTGTGGCAGCGCTCGCACTGACATGCGCGATGGTTGCGGTCAAAGTTTATCCGAATTATTTTCCGTATGTCAGCGCATTCGGCATGGGGAAGCCAGCGTACGCCCTGATGAATGATTCCAACCTCGATTGGAACCAGTCCCTCCCGGAGGTCGAACGGTTTGTGGAACAGCGTGGACTCAAGAGTGTGTTGGTGGATGAGTACGGGTTTTCGAAACCTGAGATTTACGTTCCGAAGGCACAGTTCTGGAACTGCCAGGAGCCAACCGCTTCAGACGCAGGTCAGTGGGCAGTAGTTTCCGCCGGCATGATCGAAGACGGACATAACTGCTTGTGGCTTTTCCAATATCCGCATGAGGAACTTGCCGGCGACAGCATGTATGCCTTTCAGCTTCCCTCGAATATTCCTGCGCAGGGGACTGCCGGTGGCCCACCCGCTCCAACTGCTCAGCATAATTTTGGAGGATTTCCGCTCCCAGGGGACATTCGTCTTGTATTCCTGAACACCATACGCGATCCGAACCAGCTGCAGCCGACGTGGGACCGGATGCAGGCGCAGTTCCAGGCAATGGTGGAGCAACAAAGGAAGAAGAAGGAAGAAGAAAGAGGTAAGCCTAGACATTGATCGGCGGAGACCGCAGAGCTCACGAGAGATGCTATGCGAGTCTCTCAGCGACTCTGCGTGACCCTTTGATCTCTGGGTTGGCGTTCAAACGCTTTTGCTCACTTTTTCTATTCCGGTTCGTCAGTACTTCAATACTCCGTCTATTTGTAATCAGGGGGCATCACATGCGGAGAGGTTTCCTTGCCGTTAGCCTGGCTTTGCCGGTTACGCTGCTGGCCGTCACATTTCTGATTGCCGCTTCACCTGACGAGCCATCCGAGAAGCCGCAGTACAACAAAGGTGGAGACTTGCTTAGACCGGAGAACTATCGTGAATGGATTTTTCTCTCGGCCGGTCTTGGAATGAATTACAGTCCAGCGCCGGGTAGCCACGACATGTTCACCAACGTGTTCGTACCACCATGGGCGTACAAAGAATTTCTGAAATCAGGAGCATGGCCCGACAAAACCACGTTTGTGGTTGAGGAGCGTGGCGCGCAGACGAAGGGTTCGATTAACAAACACGGAAATTTTCAAACGGATCTGATGGGCATTGGAGTAGAAGTGAAAGACTCGAGCCTTCCCGATAAATGGGCTTACTTTAACTTCGATGACAACAAGACCGCGAGCGCGAATCCCAAGAACGCCTGCTTCTCATGTCATGAGAAAAATGCCGCAGTCGAGCACTCGTTCGTGCAGTTTTATCCAACGCTGAAGGCTGTCGCGAAGAAGTTTGGAACATATCGAGAGGCTGCCGAAGACGTGAAATGATTTGATTCCCATGTTTCGCAACGGCGGCGAGACATGGCGCACCCACTACTATTTGGGCTGCTTTGTGAAAAGTCTTTCCCTTTGAGTTAATGGAGTGGTAATCACCACGCTGTTACCAAAGTTCCAGTCCTTTCAGTCAATTCCCCGGTAAAGCATCTACTCTCAACTGTTTACCAGATATATGCCGTGTTACCCGGATTAGCAATTTCTCATTGCGCGACTCGCGATAAGTCCCATAAGATCAAAAAATTGTACGAAGCTTGTTAGAGATAGAGCCGCTGGCAGCTTTCGTGCAGTCTAAGTAGATGTGAAATCCGGGGATAGGAACAAGGACATAGAAGTGGCCGCTAAGAGATCTAAAGTTACTCGCCTCGTCGTTTTCATTGCCTCTATTATCTTGCTTGCTCAAGCCGGCGTTGCCGCAACTATCGGCACCAGGCCCCTCACCCCGAGAGCAAAATCGCACGGCGTGCATGAGGCTCCGCGCGCGCGGCGGCACATGCGTCATTTAGCGCGCAGTCGAAGAGTGCGGTCGCGCACGGTCGCGTCCCTCAAGCGTCATCATTATTATGAGCATTTCTACGCCAGCTCGTATGCGAAGGACATCACTGACGGCGACGTCACCGCCGGAGAAGATCCAGTTGTCCGCCAAGCCGCGATTGACGCACTCGGCAGCATGAACGGAACCGTGCTGGCCATCGAGCCCACCAGCGGACGCATTTTGGCGATGGTGAACCAAAAATTGGCGCTTTCGAGCGGTGCTCAACCCTGCTCAACTATCAAGCTATCAGTCGCGCTCGCCGCTTTAAGCGAGGGTCTTATAACAAAAGAGACTGAAGTTCGCCTTGGCGGCCGCAGCCACATGAACCTGACGCTGGCGCTGGCGCACTCGAACAATGCGTATTTCGAGGCGCTGGGTCGCCAGCTCGGGTTCGAGAAAGTTGCGCATTACGCCCGTAGTTACGGATTGGGCGAGCTCGCCGGTTATCACATTCAAGGTGAGCAGGCGGGTGTTTATCCCCAAGAAGAGATTTCCGCGAAGCTGGGCGGGGTAGGAAAGATGTGCTCCTTCGGCGAAGGCATTTCCATGACGCCGCTGCAGTTGGGATCGCTGGTCACAGCGATGGCAAACGGCGGCACCATGTACTACCTTCAGCATCCGGCGACTGCGGCGGATGTTGCCAACTTTCAGCCGATGATCAAGCGCCACCTCGATATCGCCGGCCTAATTCCTGAAATCTCTGACGGCATGGCCGGAGCGGTCAACTACGGCACCGCACGCCGACTGCTGGTGAATTTTAACGAAGAAGAAGTTCTGGGCAAAACTGGCACCTGCTCCCGCGCCGGGACCCGTTTCGGCTGGTTTGCGAGTTACGCGAACACGAATTACGGACGCGTGGTTGTCGTTGTCTTCCTCGAAGGCGGGCGACCCACGTTTGGTCCGAAGGCCGCAGAAATTGCCGGTCACATGTACCGTAATCTTTACGATCACGATTTCTTCGCCCAGAAGCCTGTTGCTCCGGTCGACACACACAAAGCTAGCAGCTCAGATTAACGCTTCGCCTGCAGAAACAATGTGAGAGCCCCTCAAGCGAGGGGCTTTTCAGTTTGTGAAGGATGACTACCTGTCATGGGTACGGGCTCAGTTTTGTCGGCGGTTTCGCTTTCCGTCAGCAGCTTCCAGCTTCAAGATACGACTTGTACTTTGATCGCTTGGATTCGGGGTTCAAGAGAACAGCGGCCTTACCCTGAACCGTCTCCGCAGGAAGGATGTACCAGACATCAAGGGGAATCAGATATGCGGCGATGAAGTCGAAGGCCCGCGGTGGATATGCGCCTCGGCCGTTGCGGATGTTGATGGCGTACACTCACCCCCTCATGGACCAGGTTGACTTGACCTGAATGCGCAGCAATTTTCCGGATGTTTCGACGACAAAGTCGTAGTGCGATGAATCTCCCCAGGGTTTACTGACACATAGCCCCTGCTCGGCGGCGCGTTCCATGAATCGCAACTCAGCCCACTCACCGCGGCGCTTGTGGTGTGCGATTCTCATCCCTAATTCATTCATTTTCACCCCAAGAGGTAAGAAAGCAACTCCCTAGATTCATCGCTCGGGATTACGGCGCGCGGGCTCAGACGCCGCGCAAGCATCCCGAAAACACGAAGAGCGCGGATATAGTCCGCGCTCTTGGCTTAACTTTTAGCTTATATATTTAGCATAGCAGGTTTCTCGGGAAATTGTGCCATGTTTTGGAACTTTATTGTGTCCAGCGAATGAGCAGCTTAACCGAAATTACTGCTCGCGAGGGCCTTGACAAAGTTTTCCACAGATTCGATCTGGGGTTGAGGTCCTTCTGCTCCGCTCGGGATGCGTTCGACGAGTAGTATTTCGGCGCGCGGCTCGGTCGCCGCGCAAAATGCCTCAACTTGACAAGAAAATCCACAGGTCCGTCGAAATCGTCCCGGGACGCGGCTATACATCATTGTGTGTAGCTTTCTACAGCGTTCACCTTAGTGACACACTACGAGACCTTATCTGTACATTCCCCAGCAATCGCAAGTAGATCCTCCCGCTGAGGGGGTCTCCGTAAGAGGATTCTCCACGCGACTCTGCTCCTCCTTCCCTAGGAGCTCGGGCACCCATCTGTACGCAGTCAAGCTGTCGCAACTTTTCGCGGAGGAAGTAAATGCGCTGCCTCTCCCTAGCAAGCCTTCTCCAGAAATGCCTTTCTCACGCCCAGATCCAAGCACCACTTATAACACCAGTTGCTCTTGCGCTGGCGCTGAGCGGGCTGGCGTTTGCGCAAAGCTCTGACTCATACGCGGGCTCGCCTGCGTTCGTCACTAGCGTGAGAGGTCAGTTTGATAGTGTTAGTTTGCCCTATGGGAATATTCTCGTTGAGTTTCCGATTAGATCCAAAACGGGCAAATATCCGCTCACCTACGGACTGGTTGGCAACTCGCATATGTGCGTAGGTCCGCCCAACAACAGCAACTACTTCACTGGCATGTGGCTGGCGTCTTATGGCGTTTTCGCGCGGGCCTCCGGATCACAATTTTCGTCCAATTTAAATACTGTCGTAAACCCCACCAGTAGTACGGCGTCTCCTTGTCAACTTGGTTCCGAAAACATTTACTCAGGTTTTAGCGTTGCCGAAACCAATGGAACAAAGCATCCTTTTCAGCCCGGTGTTTCGGTCTACTCGGGCCCATGTGCTACTACCTCAGTCACGGCTACCACAACGGACAACTCCGGTTACACGATGCGGGCCCAAGGCCAGGCAAACGGGTCACCACAGCTAACACTATGGGATAAATCTGGCAATGTGCTGCAAAGCTCATCCTGCCCTAACGGGGTCTGCATCACCGATTCAGATGGCATTTCATTGACTGGCTCTTTGTATGGTAGCGGAAACGTCGTAGATACCCTAGGGCAAAACATCGTCACCTCGACCGTTACTTATGGCTTGTCTGGAGACAGGTATACGTACAACGACGTGAGCGGGAATCCTCAGACGATCAATGTTAATTACACTCAGATTCCGCAAGTCACTGCCTTTAGTTGCGGCAGTATTCAGGAACTTCCGCCTAACTATGTGTATTTTCCAACCAGCATAGTCTATCCCAATGGAGAGACGGTGAATATTGGCTATGAACAGAACTCCCTAACTTCGCTGCCGGCTTGGCGGGCATCTTACCTGTATTCCTTTGCAACGGGGCATAACTGCCTTGCAGCCTTGGACACTAACGGTAATCTTGAAGGAGTGAAGACCGTTGGAACGAGCGGCCCTTCGCAACCGGTGTGGAACACGACGGTCGGCGGGCAAACAACTGACGGGACCGTCGTCTGGCAGAATTACGGCCACACTTGGACAAGCGGACGCATCGGATCCATAACCTATCCTCAAGGCGGATCGGTCTCTTACGCATACAGCGGTATCGTTGTCAATCCAGAAGGCCAATTTAATGGCGTGACTAACTACGCAACGTGGCCTGCACAAATTACACGCACCGTCAACGATAATAATGGGAACTCCGACAGGTGGATATACCAAATCAGCACGCCCACCAGCAACAACGGCACCGTAACAGTGACCGAGACGGACCCAGCAAACAACGCAACAGTGCTCTACTTCGCGGGCGCGACCCAGACCGGGAGTGGCGTCCCTAGTAACTGTATTACAGGGTACTTGACCGGATGCGCATATACCTATATCCAGACCGCAAAGCTATCGTACAAAGGCGCCGCGACCGCGAGCAATCTTATTGGAGAGCAGGTGACCTGTTATAACCTTCACAATTCGAGTGAGTCGGCATGTATAACGCCTACGGTACCCATTACGTTTCCCATCCAATACACGGATGTTTACACGCACCCAATAGGCTCAAACGGAGCGATCGGCTCGCCGAACGACGTTGAAACTGGATTCGATCCATACGGCAATACCGCATTTACCAGTTATTACGACTTTGGTGTAACCTTTCCCCCCTCGGGATCGCCGGCTTCCGTTACGAGTATTCTGTATGACGGTCAAAACGCCTCCTGTGGCACACTTGCAGTCGCGGCAATGCATGATCGCCCCTGTTCCGTCATTGTGTCCGGATCGTCGGGAACGGTGAGTAGGACTAACTACACCTATAACTCAGCCGGTCATGCAACGCAAACCTCTACACTGGTCAGCGGTTCCACATATCTAACGTCGAATGCTTCCTACAACCCCAACGGTAACGTCGCCACAGCCACTGACGCCAATGGCGCGACCACCCATTATTACTACAATGGAACCGGCGGTTGTAACAATCTCCTGCTGACTTCGACGGTATTGCCGGTCGATAATCTAACCACCTCTCAGACCTGGGATTGCAGTGGCGGAGTCCTTACGTCCGTAAAGGATGCAAACGGCCAAACTACGAACTACGGCTACGTGAACCAAAGCGGAACAGCCGACCCCATGTGGCGCCGACTCTCCACTACCGATCCGCTGAACAACGTTACCTGGAATACCTTCAACACAACCTCGCTTCCATTCACGGCGGAGAGCTCACTAACCTTCAATAGCAATCTTTCTACTGTGGACACGCTCACGACTCTCGACGGCATCGGGCAACCTTTGTTCGTCCAAACCCGCAAGGCTCCCGGTTCCTCTAGTTTCGATTCGGTCCAGTACACGTACGGATGGACCGCGAATGTCGGCGCGTTTAAAACCGCTACCGTCCCTTACGTTGGCACTCAGGGGCAATCCGCTCCGGTTGGCACTGCGGTCACGACCACCCAAAATGACGCCCTGGGCCGGACGCAATCGGTGACTGACGGCGGAGGCGGCTACACCAACTCTCAGTACATTCTTCAGGATGTGCTTGTAACGGTCGGGCCAGCCAGCCCCGGTGAGAATACCAAGCGCAGGCAATTGGAATATGACGGCCTGGGGCGAGTGAAATCGGTGTGCGAAATTACCAGCGTGAGCGGCAGTGGCGCGTGCACTCAAGCAGCCTCCGCGACCGGATACTGGACGAAGTACACATATAATGTTGTCGGAAATTTGACGGGTGTAAGCCAAAACGCGCAAGGATCGCCAGTTCAGACACGGAGCTACGCTTACGACGGCCTGAGCCGTCTCACGTCGGAAACGAATCCTGAGTCTGGTATAACGAATTACACCTACGATTCATTTTCCTCAAGCTACTGTGCATCGAGCTCGGCGGGCGACCTTATATCGAAGAGCGAAGCTAATGGAAACGCGTCTATGCGATTACTATGACGGCCTGCATAGATTAACAACAGCCGCGGCTTGGACATCCGGCCTGAATAATGGTGTTTGCAGGCGCTTTCAATACGACTTGACTTCAAACGGCGTTCTCGGTTCGGCTCCTGCTGGAGTAACCGTAAGCAATATCATGGGCAATCTGATGGAGGCGGAGACCGACACCTGCACATGGCCCATCACTCAATCTTCCATCATTACCGACGAGTGGTTCGGGTATTCCGCTCGTGGCGAGAATACCGATATGTATGAGTCCACCCCTCATTCCGGACGCTACTACCATTCAAACGCTGGTTATTTCGCAAACGGTACTCCACAATCGCTCAGCTTCTTCGGCCAATCGACCTCGTACACGTACGGAGTAGATGGAGAGGGCAGACCATCCACCGCAGCTCAGGGTTCGAACCAGCTGGTGACATCGACTACATACAACACCGCGAGCCAGCCTCTCACCGTTTCTCTCAAACTTGGCGATAGCGACAACTACGCCTACGACCCGAATACAGGCAGAATGTCGAATTACACATTCACTGGGGGTTCAACTCCGAAATCTATGGTCGGCGGTTTGACCTGGAATGCCAATGGAACCCTCAGCAAGTTGGCGATTACCGATGGCTTCAACGCGAGTGGTACCCAGACCTGCAAATACGGCGACCCGAGCAGCTCAATTGCGGGGTACGACGACCTGGGGCGTTCAATAAAAGTGGACTGCGGCGCCTCGGTTTGGTCGCAGAGCTTCAGCTACGACCCATTTGGCAATATCACCAAGAGCGGCTCGGTCGCGTGGATGCCAGGCTACAACCAGTCGACGAACAGGTATGTGCTCGGCGGCACAAGCTATGACGGCAGCGGCAATTTGCTGAATGACACCTTCCACACCTACAGCTGGGACGGGTACGGTAAGGTGATGTCGATTGATTCAACTGCTTGTGGTACGAATGGCACGTGTTTCACCTACGATGCCTTGGGTCAGTTGGTTGAGAAAAACACGTCCGGCGCTTACTCGCAAATCGAGTACAGTGCGATCGGCAAAGTCGCGGTGCTCAACAGCGGTGGCACCTGGGTCAGAGGGTACGTTCCATTACCTGGGGGTGAAGTGCTGGCCCCTGCTCCCGACACCTTCTGGCACATGGATTGGCTGGGCTCGGCTCGTCTCGCGTCCTCCGCTCCCAACCGAACGATCACGTTTGACCGCGCCTTTGCGCCGTTTGGTGAAATGTACAACACCGTCACGGGTGGCACGTCAAATCCGGACTTCGCTGGTATGACACGAGACACAATCTCCGACGAAGGCGATACTCCTAACCGCGAGTACCATCAGAAACAGGGGCGCTGGATTTCACCGGACCCGGCTGGATTAGATGCGGCTGATCTGAGCAACCCGCAGAGTTGGAACCTGTAGACTTATGTCCTTAACAATCCATTAAATGCCATTGATCCAAGCGGACTCTGGTGCGTTTGGGAGGACGGAACGAATGACGATCTGCCGGATCACGGCGGCGAAGACTACGTGACATGTGGAAAGAAGGGCGGTCACTGGGATCGTTTCGACACAATTACTGGAATTTTTGCAGACGGAGATGGTAATGTGACACAAATTAACACAATCTGGGGTAATTACTCCTATCCGTACGATCAGCAGATGACCCTGGAGGGCTTCGACCAGAGCTTAAGGTCCTACTCCGTTTTGCCGCCGTCGGACGTCACTCTCCTGGGGTTTAACTTTACGTGGACCAAGAACTATTTGGGGACCCTCTCTTCTTGGGACAATACCGTGCAGGCACAGAAAATGGCTTTGAATAATAACTACTATGGGTGTGTGTTTAATGGGGGCGAGCCCAAGGGCAGCGCACGCGAAGCCGTAGCTGACAAACTCAAGGAAGAGGCTAAGTTCGAGGCTGCGGAAGCTAGTTCCACCTCCGCGGCGAGGGTTTGGTACGGATTGACTGATGCGAGATTCAAAGCCTGGGGCAGGTATTCCAAAGTATTGGTTCCCCAACTGTCGGGGAAAATCGCGGGGGTGTTGGAGGCTGGAAATGCCGCTGGGTGGGTTTACACTGATGCGAAACTGGCAGGAGGACTAGCGGTGTGCAATGCCTTCGCTCCGAACCAATAGTGAAATCCCCGTTGATTCTGGGTTTCCTCGCAGCCATTAGCAGTAAGCTTGAAACTGCATTGCGCGAAAAGACGGTTGTCTGGCATGGCAGAGCCGCGCGAGGAACCAAACAGCCCCGACAATCTTCGTCTATGCGTGAAAAGCGTGAACCCGAAGGAAGAGTGACAGTAAGAGATGTACTCGGCGCAGTGATTTTTCTGGTAGCTGTCGCGTTGCTATTGCTCATTTGGGCGGATCGTTTTGGGCTCTCGAGGTGGCTGCGGTAGAACGGCAGAATTTTTCCAGCTTCCCGCCGCGAAGCTGGGGGCGGGTGGCCCCGGTCTAGGGAAATGGGGGTACCCCATGTCTCGTGGTTTTCGAGACATGTGAACCACGAGCCCATACGCTCTGGGGTTTCGCTCAAGCCTTACTTCACCACTCCCCTTTGCGCAATTCCAATATTATCCCGGATGCTGTTCTTGACCATACACATCATTTCGTCGGCTTGGCGGATGATGTCGTGCGAGTCTTGGCGTCGTGCGGATAAGTGGCAAGTCCAATCGAGGCGCGAACGTTGAGGTTCAAGCTTTCATCTTTACAGAAGGCGCCTCCTGAGACAGCGTTGAATTCTATTCCGAT
>Ga0137366_10002270_pt1 | contig 14681 bp, 9 predicted proteins | sample SagtaG_8_FD_104938 | JGI IMG/M metagenome (GOLD analysis project Ga0137366, IMG submission 104938) | Vadose zone soil microbial communities from Sagehorn Ranch, Mendocino, California, USA - Sage1_L_60_16 metaG | ecosystem: Environmental > Terrestrial > Soil > Vadose zone | place: USA: California... | reverse complement strand
CGCGTTGTATCTCGGCGCTGCATGCGCCGGCAACGAGCAAAAGCAGGAAATCGCCAGCAGTAAGACAGCTCCCCCACCAATAGACGGTCGTCTCTTCACGCTGCTTCCCTCCAGCTACACCGGGGTGCATTTCGAGAATCGCGTCGAAGATACGCCCGAGCTCAACGTCTTCACCTACCGCAACTTCTATAACGGTGGTGGCGTGGCAGCGGGCGACCTGAACGGAGACGGGCTCCCGGAGGTCATGCTCACCTCGAACGAGCACGGAAATCACCTCTATCTGAACAAAGGACATTTCCAGTTCCAGGACATCACCGACGAAGCCGGTGTCGGTGGCAAAGGATCCTGGGCGACCGGCGTCACAATGGCCGACGTGAATGGCGATGGCCTGCTGGACATTTACGTCTGCTACGCAGGCAACATCGCGGGAAAGCAGCGCGCGAACGAGCTCTACATCAACCAGGGACTGGACAAGAACGGCGTCCCCACATTCAAGGAAATGGCGCCGCAGTATGGTCTCGCTGACGAGGGCTACTCGACCCAGGCGACTTTCTTCGATTACGACCACGACGGGAACCTCGATATGTTCCTCGTCAATAACTCCTTCCGGCCGGTCAGCACCTTGGCTGTCCGCAATACGAGGAATGTCCGCGACCCGCTCGGCGGCCACAAGCTTTTTCACAACGACGGCAACGGACATTTCACCGACGTGAGCGCCAAGGCCGGTATCTACGGCAGCGAAATCGCGTTCGGGCTTGGCGTCGTTGTCAGCGATGTGAATCGCGACGGCTGGCCGGACATTTATGTCTCGAACGATTTCTTCGAGCGCGACTACCTCTACATCAACAACCACGACGGAACGTTCGACGAGCGCCTCGATCGGGAGATGCCGTACCTCTCCTATTTCTCGATGGGACTCGACATCGCGGACGTCAACAACGATGGATGGCCCGACATCTACACGACGGACATGCTGCCGGAGGACGAGTACCGATTGCGAACGACCTCGGCGTTCGAGGGCTGGGAACCGTATCAGGAAAAGGTGCAGAACGGTTTTCACTACCAGCTGATGCGAAACATGCTCCAGTTGAACAACGGCAATGGAACGTTCAGCGACATCGGGCAGATGGCCGGCGTTGCACGCACCGACTGGAGCTGGAGCGCGCTGATCGCCGATCTCGATCTGGATGGATACAAGGACATCTACGTCACCAACGGGATCGCCAAGGACGTGACGTCACAGGACTACGTGGCGTTCCTCGCCAACCAGCAGACCATACTAATGGCGACGAAGGGCAAGAAAGTGGATTTCAAGGCGCTCACCAACGCAATGACATCGACGAAGCTGCATCACTACGCCTTTCAAAACCGCGGGGACCTTACCTTCGCCAATCAGACGGCGAGCTGGGGACTTGATACGCCGAGCTTCGCCAACGGCGCCACGTACGCGGATCTGGACGGGGATGGCGCGCTGGACCTGGTGGTGAACAACGCCAACGATGAAGCCTTCGTCTATCGCAACAATGCGCGGTCGCTGCTACCCACCAACCACTATCTGCAGGTCAAGCTCGATGGCGAAGGACACAATCGCTTTGGCGTCGGATCGAAAGTGACCCTTCAGGACGGCAAGCAGACTCTCTTTCAGGAGCTATCCCCTACCCGGGGATTCCAGTCGAGCGTTGACTACATCCTGACGTTTGGACTTGGCAAGATCGACACGGTTCAATCGCTGACCCTCGCCTGGCCCGACGGACGGGTTAGCAATCTGAAGAACGTCGGCGCGAATCAGCGAATCACGGTGAAGCAGTCGGAATCGACAAAGGGGAATACAGATCTTCCCGTGCCTTCGAGGCAGCTCGTCGTCGACGTCACCGATCAAACGAAACTGCCATTCCTTCATCACGAGAACGACTACGTGGATTTCGATCGGGAGCGGCTGATGCCGAAGATGCTTTCGACAGAAGGTCCGCTCATGGCCATCGCCGACGTCAACGGCGATGGACTGGACGACATGTTCATCGGAGGCGCGAAGGATCAGCCCAGTGCGATCCTGATTCAGCAGCAGGACGGAAGGTTCGTTAAGAGCAACGAGAAGCTCCTCGCGCAGGACAGCATATCTGAGGATGTGGGCGCCACCTTTTTCGACGCCAATGGTGATGGGCACCCAGACCTGTACGTCGTGACTGGAGGAACCGAATTCTCGGAAGGGTCCTCGGCGCTGGAGGACAGACTCTACCTGAACGACGGAAAGGGAAATTTCAGAAAGGCAGTTGGTGCGCTTCCGCCCCTGGCGATTAGTGGATCGCGCGTCGCGGCTGCCGATTTCGACGGCGATGGCGCAATCGACCTGTTTGTCGGAGGGCGAAGCGTGCTGGGCCGTTATGGCCTCGATCCGCAGAGCGTACTGCTCAAGAACGACGGTCGCGGACATTTCACCGATGTCACGGAGCAGGCTGCGCCAGGCCTATCCCACGTTGGCATGGTTACGGACGCGGTGTGGAAGGACATCGATGGCGATGGTCGTCCGGACCTGATTGTCGTCGGCGAGTGGATGCCGATCACGATCTTCCATAACGCCGGGCACGGTAAGCTGGTGAAGTTGAACGTGCCGGGGCTAGAGAAGAGCAACGGCTGGTGGAACCGCATCATCGCCGGAGATTTCACCGGTCATAGTCGAGTTGATTTCATCGTCGGCAACCTGGGTCTCAACACGCGGCTGCAGGCGAAGGAGAACGAGCCGGTCACGATGTACGTCAAAGACTTCGCGCACAACGGCTTCGTGCAGCAGATCATCTCCTATTACAACAATGGCAAGCCGTTCCCGCTCGCCTTGCGCGACGATCTGATGCGGTCGCTGACGTTCCTCAAGGACAGGTACCTCAATTACAAGGATTACGCGAAGCAAACGGTCGCCGATGTCTTTCCTCGCAAAGATCTGGACGACGCAGTGGTGAAGAACGCTTACACGTTTGCGACGACGCTGGTGAGGAACAACGGCGCCGGCAGTTTCACTATGGTGCCGCTACCGCTCGAGGCTCAGATTGCGCCAGTGTACGGAATTCTGGCGACAGACATCGACGGAGACGGAAAGCCGGACCTTCTGATGGCCGGGAACTTCGATGGCGTCAAACCAGACATTGGCAAAATGAGCGCCGGCTACGGTACCTATCTGCGCGGCGACGGCAAGGGAAACTTTTCCCCGGTGAGGGAGCTCGAAAGTGGGTTCTTCGTTCCAGGACAGGCACGCGACATTCAACGGATTCGCACGCGGAACGGCTACATCTACATCGTGTCCCGCAACAATGATCGCCCGCTCGTCTTCCGCGCGAGCGCGAAGACCGGCGGCTCGGGCGGAGCGGCTTCCGCCCAACTACACGAACGTTAGTTGGTGTGCTTGGTCTTGATTACGATCACGCCGTTCGCGCCACGCACTCCGTAAAACGCAAGACTCGCTGCGTCCTTGAGGACTTCGATCGAAGAAATGTCGTGCGGATTGATCCCCAAAAGCGCCCCGCCGGGTCCGGTCTGGACTGTTTGCCCATCGATCACGTACAGGGGCTCGGTGTTGGCGTTAATGGACGTCTGGCCGCGAATACGGACGGCAATCCCGCCGTCGGGAGTTCGGGTAATCCAGACACCAGGGACGTGCGACGCGAGAGTTTTCTCAATCGGGTCGAGCCCCGCTCGATCGAGATCGTCGGCTGTTACGGTAGTGCCGGCGAGTGGAGGTCCTGGAGAAGGAGCGGGCCCACTAGTTTCGACTGGGCGCGCGGCGTTGCTTGAAGCGCAACCGGAAATGGCTGCCACAAGTAAAGCGCAGGGCAGGGAGGAGCGCGTCGAGAACGTCATAAACACTCCTGGGCACTAAGCCAAGGGAACTAATATAGGGTCGTTGCATTACATGTGCCCAATATTTTCACTACGTACTCATAAGTAAAGACTGCTTCAGAATCATCTGAGTCACAGGTTCGCCTTTAACGTCAGCAGTGGAGTAATCCCGATGCAAATCTATGTGCAGGGTTGGTCGCGGCGTCTGGCGCTCACCGCTTCGCTGGTAACGCTCACCGGATCAGCGATGCTCGCGCAGGACACGATCACGGTTGTGTCGCCCGACGGTCGCAACAAAGTGGGCGTCGGCACACACGAGGGCAAACTCTACTACAGCCTGACCAGAGACGGCCGCTCGCTTCTCCTCCCATCGATGCTCGGCTTCGAGTTCAAGGGTGCGCCGATCCTTCGCGACGGTTTGCGGATCACGGGCTCGAAGCGTTCGAGTCACGATGAGACGTGGACCCAGCCATGGGGCGAAGTCGCGCGCGTCCGCGACCACCACAGCGAGCTCAGAGTGTCAGTTGCCGAGACGGCGGCTCCCGCACGGAGATTCGATTTTGTCGTTCGCGCGTTCAACGATGGCGTCGGCTTCCGCTACGAGTTTCCGGCGCAGCCGGGTCTCGGAGAGTTCGTGATTTCCGAGGAGCTCACACAGTTCAACTTCGCCGACGACGCCAAGGCCTGGTGGATTCCTTCGAATCGACCCCGTCTCGACCGCTCTGAGATGCTCTACTCGTCTTCGCCAGTGAGCGTCATCGACAGCATCCAGACGCCGCTCACCATGCAGACTCGCGATGGCAAGACTTTCATGGTGATCCACGAGGCGAATCTCGTCGATTACGCGCGAATGAATCTGGCTGGTCCACGCATGGATAGTCGAGTGCTGCGAGTGGCGCTCGCGCCGTGGCAGAATGGCGACAAGGTGCGCGGTCACACGCCGTTCGTAACTCCCTGGCGCACGATTCAGCTCGCTGACCGCGCCGCCGATCTGTCACCGTCTGTGCTCGGTCTCAACCTCAATCCGCCCAGCGTTCTGGCCGATGTGAGCTGGATCAAGCCGATGAAGTACGTCGGCATCTGGTGGGGGATGCACATCAATACGATGACTTGGAGCTCGGGCCCCAAGCATGGCGCGACCACGGAAAACACGAAACGCTACATCGACTTCGCCGCGGCGAATGGACTCGGCGGTGTGCTGGTCGAGGGATGGAACGTCGGATGGGACGGCGACTGGATCAAGAACGCGAATGCATTCTCGTTCACGACGGCGTATCCCGATTACAATTTGCCAGACCTAGCGAGCTACGCGCACTCCAAGGGCGTGAAGCTGATCGTCCACAACGAGACATCGGGCGGAATCGTGAATTACGAGCGGCAGATGGAGGCTGCTTACGCTCTCTACCACTCACTGGGACTCGATGCGATCAAGTCAGGCTACGTCACCGATACGACGCCTGAGGGCAACTCGCATCACTCCCAGTTCATGGTGCGGCACTACCGTCATGTGATCGAGACTGCTGCGAAATACCACATCATGATGGACGTGCACGAGCCGATTCATGATACGGGCGAGCGGCGCACATACCCGAACATGATGAGCAGAGAAGGCGCGCGCGGTCAGGAATACAACGCTTGGGGGGGCGAAGGTGGGAACCCGCCCGAGCACGAGACGAATCTCTACTTCACGCGACTTCTCGCGGGGCCGATGGATTTCACGCCGGGCATATTCGATCTGCTGATCGAGCGTGGGACCGGGCGGCCGCGCCGTGCCGAAGAGCCGCACCCGAGAACGACGCTTGCCAAACAACTCGCGCTGTACGTCGTGATTTACTCTCCGCTGCAGATGGCGGCCGATCTCCCCGAGAACTACGTCGGCAAGCCCGCATTCCAGTTCATTCGCGACGTCGCGGTCGATTGGGAGACGAGCAAGACGATCGACGGCAGAATCGGGGACTACGTGATTGTCGCTCGCAAGACTAAGAACAGCGACGATTGGTTCCTCGGCGCTATCACGGATGAGGAAGGGCGCACCTTCAACGTTCCACTCAACTTCCTGACGCCGGGACGCAAGTACACGGCCGAGATCTACGCCGATGGCCCGGGGGCGAACTGGGCGACGAACCCGCTGCCGGTGAGCATCTCGAAGAGAACGGTCGATTCGAGCACGAATCTCAGCGTGGTCCTCGCGCCGGGCGGGGGCCAGGCTATCCGATTCACCCCCGTTAGGTAGGGAAACGCGAACTGCAAACTACGCTGCTGCCCGCTGCCCGCTGAACGCTGCCTGCCGTCCGCTTTGAAACGTCAAGACGTTACGGGTGGGAGGCTGGGCACAGGCAACTGCTTATGCTCTAACGCCGTAGAGGGACGTCACGACGTCTTCAGCAATCAGCGGGTAGCGATCAGCGGGCAGCGGGTAGCAGGCAGTTTTCAGTTTGTTAAGATAGCCGCGCTGCTTTGTGCGCTTGCCATTGCCGGGTGCGAACGGAACCCGACCGCTCCTCCGCTCTTCGAGCTCCTGAAACCAGAAGCAACCGGCGTCACCTTCGCGAACAACCTGCCCGAGCGGCCGGACTTCAACATCCTGAACTATCTGTACTACTACAACGGTGCAGGAGTAGCCGTCGGCGATGTCGACGGAGACGGGCTCCCCGACCTCTACTTCACCTCGAACCTCGGCCCAAACAAGCTCTATCGCAATAAGGGCAACTATCAGTTCGAGGACATCACTGACAAGGCCGGCGTCGCCGATTCGGTCGGCTGGAAAACCGGCGTCACGATGGCCGACGTCAATGGCGACGGGAAAATCGACATCTATGTCTCGGGCGTCGATTACCTCACGATGCACGGGCGTAACGTGCTCTACATCAACAACGGTGACGGCACGTTCACCGACCGCACCAGGGAATTCGGACTGGAGCACGTCGGATATTCGACCCAGGCGCTGTTCTTCGACTACGATGGAGACGGCGACCTCGACATGTATCTGCTCGATCACTCGACGCACACCCAGCGGGCGATCGACATGCAGACTCAGCGCACCGGCAGCACCCCGCGCACCAGCGATCGTTTGTTCAGAAACGACGGCAACCATTTTACCGACGTTACCGAGGCAGCCGGCCTCCACGACGGGATCGATGGCTACGGCCTCGGCGTCGTCGCGAGCGATTTCAACAACGATGGATGCCCCGACATCTACGTCGCGAACGATTTTCAGGGCAACGACTATCTCTATATCAACAACTGCAACGGCACGTTCACCGAGTCGATCGCCAGGGCGACGGGGCACACCAGCAGATTTTCAATGGGCGTCGATGCCGCTGACTTCAACAACGACGGCCGCACCGACATCATCTCGCTCGACATGCTGCCCGAACGTGAGGACATCCTCAAGACGTCGGCAACCGCCGAGGGCTTCAACCTTTATAACATGAGGCTTGCAGCGGGCTACCATCCGCAGTACGCGCGCAACGCTCTCCAGCTCAATCGCGGCAAGGGAAAGTTCAGCGAGATCGGTTATCTGGCGGGAGTCGCCGCCACCGACTGGAGCTGGTCCGCGCTATTTGCCGATCTCGACAACGATGGTCGCAAGGATTTGTTCGTCACGAACGGGGTTTATCGCCGGCCGAACGACATGGATTACATCAGCTATGTCGGGAACGAAGCGGTGCAGGCGTCGCTGCACGACACCATTACGAAGGCGAATCTAAAACTGCTGCAGAAGATGCCTCAGATCGCGCTCGCGAATTACGCGTTTGTGAATGAGGGCGGACTGAAATTCAGAAACGTCGCGCAGGAATGGGGGCTCGGGCAGCCTGGATTCTCCAACGGCGCGGCTTACGTCGATCTGAACAACAGCGGCAATCTCGATCTCGTGGTAAACAACATCAACGCGCCCGCGTCTGTCTACAGAAGTCATGCGCGTGAGATCAACGGGAATCACTATCTCACGGTGCAGCTCCGCGGCTCTGGCGCGAATACGGCGGGAATCGGCGCCCGAGTGGAGATAACTCAGAACGGAGAGAAACAGGTACTGGAGCAAATGCCGACCCGCGGCTTTCAGTCCTCGGTCGATCCGCGTCTCCATTTCGGGCTCGGCTCGTCGAGCAAGGTCGATTCTCTGACGGTCATCTGGTCGAATCATCGGTTTCAGAGGCTCACGAACGTTGCCGGCGACCGAATCCTCACGCTGTCGCAGGAAGATGCAGCAGGGGCCTATGCCTATCATGATCCCTTCGACCCGACGCCGACGCCGGTATCGGCATCTGGCCTGCGTTCGGCGCAATCTCGGGCGAGGCCGATGTTCACTGACGTAACTGCAAAGAGCGGCGTCGATTTCAAGCACGAGGAAGACACGTTTTACGATTGGAATCGCGAGCCGCTAATGCCACATCTGTTGTCGACTGAGGGCCCGCGCCTCGCAGTTGGCGACGTTAACGGCGATGGGCTCGACGATTTTTATATCGGTGGAGCGAAGTGGCAGCCCGGCAAGGTTTACCTGCAGCAGCCCGATGGCAGGTTTCGCGCGAGCAATCAACCAGCGATTGCCGCCGACAGCTTGTCAGAAGATATCGGCGCCAGTTTTTTCGACGCGAACGGAGATGGCCATCCTGACCTGATAGTCGTGAGCGGCGGCAACGAGTTCTGGGGCGAGCAGGATGCGCTCCGCCCGCGACTCTACCTGAACGACGGCAAGGGAAATTTCAAGCGCGTGCGTGATGCGCTACCCAACATCTTCGAGAACGGATCCTGTGTGGCCGTCGGTGATTTCAACGGCGACGGACACCCCGATCTCTTTCTCGGAAGCAGAGTTGTGTCGCGAAGCTACGGACTGATTCCGAAGAGCCATTTGCTGGAGAATGACGGCAGCGGGCACTTCACCGACGTCACGCTCGAAAAAGCGCCGGAACTTTCCGAAGCTGGAATGGTGACCAGCGCAACATGGATCGACTACGACCACGATGGGAAGCTCGATCTGGTAGTGGTCGGAGAATGGATGCCGGTGCGCGTCTTCCACCAGGAGAATGGCAAGCTGGTCGATCGGACAAAGGAGGCGGGATTGTCCGGAACTAACGGCTGGTGGAACAGCGTCGAGGCGGTCGATCTGCGCGGAAATGGGCGCGAGGATCTCGTGCTTGGAAACCTCGGACTCAATTCGTATCTCCGTGCTTCGCGAACAGAGGCTGCCCGTCTCTACATCAACGACTTCTCGCACTCGGGCGGCGGCAATCTCGAGCAGATACTCACTTTCTACAACAATGGTGTGAGCTACCCTCTGGCCGGTCGCGATGAGCTGGTGAAAAAAATTCCGTCGCTCCGCAGCAAGTATCCATCGTACAAGGATTTTGGCGCCAGCCGCATCGAGGACATTTTTCCCGCCGAGGATATCAGGCGCGCGCAGGTGCGCGAAGCATACACGTTTGCCAGCTCCGTCGCATTCAATAACGGCAATGGCACTTTCAGCCTGCAGTCACTGCCGTCTGAAGCGCAGTTCGCTCCGATCTACGCGTCGCTGGTAGGGGATTTCGAGGGGAACGGCAAGAAAGACCTGCTGGTCGCGGGCAATCTCTACGGAGTCACCCCAATGCTGGGGCGCTACGACGCCAGCTATGGTTTGATCATGCGCGTCGAGCACGGATTCGCGCCGGTCGACATTGAGCGGAGCAATCTGGTGATCGATGGTCAGGTGCGCGACATCAAGTCGCTGCGCTCCGCAAATGGGGACAGGCTAATTCTCGTGGCGCGGAACAACGACAAGGTGATGGTGCTCCGCCTGAGGTGACTGCAGTTGCACTTCCTGACTCTGAATCACTCAATTGATCCTTGCCCAGGACTGCTGCTGGTGTGGCCACGCAAACAGGTCAGGGTGGAAGAGATGCGCGAGTAGTTCAACCCCCTCAGCTACACGCGGGCCAGGACGCGCAAAGTACGCGTTCGCATCGACAGCGTACACTTCTGCATCCGTGAGTCTTGGCAGTCGGTTCGCGACCGTAATCGCTTCCTTCAAGCCGTAGCCACAGGGCGCCACGACGATTATCTCCGGCTCGAACGCCGTAACATCATCCCACGTCATTCGTCGCGAATCGGCGCCGGGCTGGGCAAGAGGATCTGTTCCTCCTGCAGCTTCAAGCATTTCCGGCACCCAGTGACCGGCACAGAAGAGTGGCTCTGTCCATTCGAGAAACGACACGCGTCGGGGAGAAGTCTGACCGACAGCCGCGACCACATTGCGGATACGCTCCCGGTTTTGTTCGACGAGTTGCCGCGCAGCTTCCTGCCGGCCAGTCGCCTCGCCGATCGCGACAATGTTCTGTTCGATTTCTGCGAGGGTGCGGGGCGTCAGCCAGAGCACCTCGGGCGGTCGCGACATTTCGCGTAGCGCGCGACTGAGCTCGTTACCGGACGGCGCGCAAACCTGACACAAGTCCTGGGTGAGAACGAGGTCGGGGTGCAACTCCTCGAGCAGCTTCTCGTCCACCTGATAAAGACTTTTTCCCGTTGCGAGGCGCGCAGCCACGGCCTGGTCGATCTGCTTCTGGGATAGTCCATCGAGCGGGAGCGCGGGCTTGCTTACGACGGGTAGCGAACGCACCTGCGGCGGATAGTCGCACTCGTGAGAGCGACCGACGAGATCCGCGCCCGCGCCGAGGGCGTAGGTGATTTCAGTGGCCGCGGGCAAAAAAGAGACAATGCGCGTCATTCGAGAAATCTACTGAATCGATCAGTTCCTGAAGCGCGCTTTGCTCGAGATCACGGCAATTACAGAGGGGTGCGGGTCTCCTCGATAGGAATCAGGTCGCCATACGCGAAACGCTCGTCCCGCAGCACCGTGTCACCAACGCTGTATTCGACTGGGCCGTCGTACCCGGGGCCGTAGGAAACGAAAGTGTGGAACTCTCCGCGCTCACCGCAGGGATCGACGCTGGACGGAAGCTCCGCGAGCAGCGAGTCATCAAACACGCGATGAGCAAACGACCCGTCGAGCTGTGTTGTATCAACGCACACCAGCCGCGCGACGAATCCCTCCTTGACGAACCGGCGGGCGAGCTCGGCGGTGTCGAGACCCCAAATCGGGAAGAGCGCGTCGAGACCGGTCTGAGCGAGAAGCCGCTCGCGATAGGCGCGGACATCAGCCAGAAAGAGATCGCCGAACGCTATCGCCGCGAGGCCGGGCAGCTCGCGTTTTGCGCGCTCGACGGCAGCAAGAAAAGCACTCTCGTAAACGTCGTTCGTCGTGACCGGATCAAGCTCGATCGTCAAAAGAGGAAGTCGCAGCCGCTGCGCCTGGCGCTCGAGCAGTGATCTCCTCACGCCATGGACACTGATTCGCTCGTAATCGCGCGTGACGCTGGTCAGGAGTCCGACAACTTCAACGTCTGGATCTGCTCGCAACGCTTGTAACGCGAGCGCGCTGTCCTTGCCGCCACTCCAACTCAGAAGAACGTGCTTTCGCGTCATCCAAATCGAAGCTTGGCGAAGCCGATCGCTCCGTTCAGCGCCACCATTCCGAGGTTGGTGATGATCACCGGCCAATCCTCGATGATGATTCCGTAGACGATCCACAACGAGCTCGCCGTAACGAGCAGAGCGAACATGCCAAGGGACAAGTCGCGGGTCTGGCGCCTCCTCCATGTTCGGATGACCTGCGGGAGAAAGGACGCGACCGTCAGGGTGCCTGCGAAGTAGCCGAGATAATGGATCATAGTTTTGGGTATGTATCTAGTGGAACTGCAACAACGCTGCTACCGGCTGCCCGCCATACGCTGCCCGCTGTCCGCCTAACAACGTCGAGACGTAATTAGCACCGGTCAAGGCACAGTCAACCGTTCTCGCCTCACGCCAATGGTGACGTCCCGACGTTTGCAGCGGACAGCGCGTGGCGTTCAGCGGGCAGCGGGCAGCAGCGTAGTTGCCGTTGCAGTTGCAGTTTAAGCCGCGGGCTCAACCGCGAGAGTGGACCCTTCCCGGATGGTGAGCCAGTCCGTCCTGACCCGGTCCCACTCCTGAATCAGCAGTCCCTGCTCCTCGAATGCCAAACGAATCTGACTCGGGTCGTAGCCGCAAATCTCTTCCAGGATCGGAATCAGAACGCTGAGCGCGTCGTCGCTGATCACTGTACGGCGGGCGATCTGCGCGATGTGCCTCGCCTCTGACGCCGCGATGGTGAGCCCATCGCCGCGGTTGACGTGCAGCATCACGTGAATGTCGGAGCTTCCATCGCCGACGTACACCACGCGATCGGTTGGAACGCCGAGCCGGACACGCAGTGAATCGACGGCGGCGACTTTTCCGTAACCTGCCGGCACCTGAATGATGGATTCCACTTCGCCGGTTTCAGCACTGAACTCGAAGTGTCCGCCGATGATGTGATTGGGGGGCACGATTCCCTGCAGCGCCGAGTGTACGACGAGCCACGGAGCGGCCGAGACGACGTAGAAGTCGAATCGGAACCCGTCGATCCCGTCCTTCAGAAACTCGGCGAGCAGCGCGATGTTGCGCTTGAGCCGGATCTGCCGACCAACCTCCACGAGATCTTCCTCGCGGACGCGGCGAAAATCAGGATCGTGGCGCAGCAAGTAGGTGAGCTCCGCGCCGGACTGGACCAGATTGAGACGCGACAGATTGGCGACTCTCTCCTGGAAATCGGGAATGCCCAGCATCTCGGCTAGGACGAGCCCTGAATCGTTGAAGCTCAGGGTCTGATCGAAATCGCTCACCAGCAGGTAATACTTCCTCATCAATCCTCCATTGGCGCTCTCAAAGTTTGACCATCGGGCGCGCCCGTCCCGGTGATCAAAAACGAATCGCCCCCGCATCCAGTCGGCACGCGGGGGCGAATCTTAGGCATGTTGTCAGGTATGGTTAACCCTCTCGCCATCGCGCGCCACGCGTCCCGCCGCCGCAATTGCGGGCGGGGCCGAAAATCTTGTCAGTGAGGCGATGAGCGTTGAGCGTCATTGTTAATCTTGAATTCGATTGAGATTGAAATCACAGTCTCACATGCAACCTAATCGAAACACGAGAATGGTGTCAACGTAAAGACGCTCGAGCCTGTTGTTCGTTAGCGAACGACGTGTCACACTTTCGTCACATATCAGGCGGCGGCACCAATCCGGGGCAGGCAACTAGCTGTAATCGTCAGGACAGCTACATTCACTATGGTAGGCGCAATTGCTGACGAGTTGTCAATTAGGCTATTTGACACCGAGGCGCTACCGCGGTCACCGCGGACTCGGTATTGACGCATCAACCTGTTTCGTGGAGGGTGTATGCACCGCACCATAACTCTGGTCGGACTTGCAATGCTCCTGACCATTCCTGCCATCCGAGCCGACTCGCAAGCAAAACCGAGCAAGGCTCAAAAGATTGCCAACGCGATGACTGCGGCCCCGCGCTCTCTTTCCTCGAAGGCTACGATCATGGATTGGCCCGCGAGCGAAGGAGCTCAGATGACTACGCTTCGCACTGGCAGTAATGGCTGGACCTGCCTTCCCGATTTCCCCGCCACCAAAGGAAACGACCCGATGTGTGTGGACGATCAATGGATGTCGTTCATGAACGCCATGATGAGCAAAACGACCCCGAGGATTTCGCGCGCGGGGGTCGGCTACATGATCGCGCCCGGCGGTGCCTACGGCAGCAACAAGGATCCGTTTGCAACGAAAGCGACTGCCGAGAACGACTGGGGCTACGATCCTCCGCACGTGATGCTGTTGGTCACCGACCAACGCACATTACAGGGAATTCCGACGGCTCGGCAAAACGGTGCTCCGTGGGTAATGTGGGCCGGCACGCCGTACGCGCACGTTATGGTTCCGGTCAGTTCGGCGAAGAGGTGACGCCGGAGTTGAGTTAGACCCGACAAATCCGAATGGCGTCAGCGAGCGAGGTACGGGGGTCTTTAGTCGGAACGAATTCCTGGGCGACGTAGCCCGAGAACCCCGCCTCGCCGATGGCGAGCATCACCGCTCGATAATTGAGCTCCTGCGTATCGTCGATCTCGTGGCGGCCCGGCACTCCGCCCGTATGAAAGTGGCCGATGTACTTGATATTGTCGCTCACCGTGCGGATTACATCGCCCTCCATGATCTGCATGTGGTAGATGTCGTATAACAGCTTGAATCGCGGCGAGTTGATCTGCTTCGCCAGAACAACGCCCCAGGCGGTATGATCGCACTGATAATCCGGGTGATCGATCTTCGAGTTGAGCAATTCCATGCACAGCGTCACGCCGTACCGCTCCGCTACCGGAATAAGCGGCCTTAGCCCTCGCGCACAGATCGCGCGGCCTTCATCATCGTTTTGGCCGGCGCGATTTCCTGAAAAGCAGATCACGTTTGGAACGCGTGCAGCAGCGGCGAGCGGAATCGCTCGCTCGTAGGCGGGGATCAGCCAGGCGTGATTCTCGACGCGGTTGAAGCCCTGGGTGAGGCGCGTTTCCGGATTCGGAACTGTCGCGTATCCCATCGCGCACGTGAGACCGTACTTCCTCGGAATCGCCCACTCGTTCGGCTCGAGCAGCTCCACGGAATCGATGCCGAGCTCGCGCGCCATTTGGCAAAGCTGGTCGACGGTGAATTGTCGAAACGGCCAGCGCGTTACGGAGAGTTTGAATTTTGCTGGTGAGCGTGCACCAATTTTCGGAGGTCTGAGCCCTATCAGGCCCGCCGCGCCGACGCTTGCGCCCGCAGCGAGAAATTCGCGCCGGGTGATATGAGTGCTCATTCATCCCTCTGCTACAGGGTGCGGGCCAATGTGCGGGAGGGTCTGCAAACTGTCAAGCGATGAAATAATTGGCTGTTTCTCGTAGCGCGAACCGCCGAAAAGCTCCAGATTCTTCGCGGTCTCCGCTT
>Ga0137366_10002269_pt1 | contig 14681 bp, 16 predicted proteins | sample SagtaG_8_FD_104938 | JGI IMG/M metagenome (GOLD analysis project Ga0137366, IMG submission 104938) | Vadose zone soil microbial communities from Sagehorn Ranch, Mendocino, California, USA - Sage1_L_60_16 metaG | ecosystem: Environmental > Terrestrial > Soil > Vadose zone | place: USA... | reverse complement strand
CTCGCCGCGCGCGAGCTGCGCGGCGCGCCGGGCGTGGCGCTCGTGCGCGCCTCGCGCGTGTACGACGCGGCGCCGATGGGGCCGAGCCAGCCGCGCTACCTGAACGCCGTCCTCGAGCTCGATTCTACGCTCCCGCCGGAGCGCCTCCTGGAATCGCTGTTCGCGATCGAGAAGGCTGCCTTCCGCGAGCGCGGGCTGCGATGGGGCCCTCGCACGCTCGACCTCGACCTGCTGCTCTATGAGAGCGCCGTCGTACGCACGCCCTCGCTGACGGTCCCGCACCCGGGGCTCATCGCCCGGCGCTGGGTGCTCGCGCCCCTCGCCGAGCTCTGCCCGGGGCGGATCGTGCCCGGGACCGGCGCGACCGTCGCGGAGCTGCTCCGCTCGGCTCCCGACCACGACATGTGGCCGGCCGGGCTTTACCCCACGTGATCGCGACTGAACGCGTGTTCTGTCGGGGGTGCCTGGTACAAGCTCCTGCATGACGAACACACGCGACACGGAGCCGCTCCCGTTCGCCCTCCTCGTCTCGGGTGCGGTGGGCCTCGCCCTCCTCCGGCCCGAGCAGACGCGAGCGCTCCTCCACCTCCTCGACCCCTTCGAGGGGCCGCGCCTCTGGCTCGAGCTGCTCAGGGTCGCGCGCGGGCGCCTCGCGCCGCGACGCATGTCCCATGGGCTCAGGGACGTCCTGCCCTTCCTTCTCGAGTACGCGCGCGAGCCGGCAGCGGCTCCGTCGTCGGGGACGGCACCGGGCTGAACGGCGCCTTTCCCTCCCTCGCCATGCGGTCGAGGAAGAGGAGGTAGTAGAGCATCCCCCTCCGATCGCCGAGCGCCGAGAGCAGCGCCTTCCCCGATCCCGCGGAGCCGAGCTCGCGCAGGAGCCGGTCCGCGGCGACGTCGCCCGGCGGAAAGCGATCGAGCCGACCGAGGCCGCGCAACATGACGAGCGCGGCCGTCCACGGTCCGACGCCGGCAAGCCCGATGAGGCGAGCTTCGAGCGCGTCCGAGGGGAGGCCCTCGAGCTCTGCCTCGGAGAGGGCGCCCGAGGCGACGGCGCGCGCCGCGGCGCCGAGCGCGCGCGCCTTGGCCCCGCTCATGCCGAACGCGCGCAGCTCGGCTTCCGAGCAGGCCGCGATCGCCTCCGCGCTGGGGAAGGGGCGCAGGGCGACGCCGGCGACCTCGATGGGAGGCGAGAGCGCGACGACGAGCCGGCGCAGGGTGGCGAGCGCCGAGGCGAGGCTCACCTGCTGAAAGAGGAGGACGCTCGCGAACGTCTCGTGGAGCGACTGGAAGCGGGGCGGCTTCACGCCGCGGAGCGAGCGCGCCATCTCCGCGACGCGGGGGTACCGCCGCGTGCGGGCGTAGAAGGAGGCGAGGTCCACCTCCACACCGAGCGCCCGCGCGACGCGGCGCCGCCACGGCGCGGGATCGCCGGCGTCCCCGTGCAGCTCGATCTCGAGGCGCGCCGCGCCTGGACGGTGCGTCACGACCCACGCGACGGGGCCGCGCGGCGTCTGGAACGCGCGCAGGTAGCGCCCCTCGCTGAGCACCTCGACCGGGTTCGCCGGCAGTCGCCGCAGGACCGTGACCGTGAGGTCGAGGCGGAAGGGCGGGACCACCGCGAGCGAGGTGCGCACGGTGGAGCGCCATAGCGCGCTACTCCGCCGCGTGCACGCCGCCGCGCTCCCGCCCGCTTGCCGCGGGCTCCTGCACGAGGACCGTCTTCGCGTTCACGAATTCGTGGATCCCCCAGGCGCCCAGCTCGCGCCCGTGGCCCGAGTGCTTCACCCCGCCGAACGGGAGGCGGGGGTCGGACGCGACCATCGCGTTCACGAACGTGGAGCCCGCCTCGAGCTCGTTCATGAAGCGCTGCCGCTCGGCCGTGTCGTTGGTCCAGACGGACGACCCGAGCCCGTACACCGAGTCGTTGGCGAGCGCGATCGCCTCGTCCACGCTCTTCACCCGGAAGAGGAGCGCCACCGGCCCGAACACCTCCTCCCGATAGGCGCGCGCCGTCTTCGGGATGTCGGCGAGCGCGCTCGGCGGGTAGAACCAGCCCTTGCCGGCAGGCCGGTTCCCGCCCGAGACGAGCCGCGCCCCGGCTGCCAGCGAGGCCGTGACCTGCTGCTCCACCGTCTCGAGCCCCTGCTGCGTGGCGAGCGGCCCGACGTCGACGCCCTCCTCCAGCGGGTCGCCCACGCGGAGCGCCTCGAGCCGCTCCTTCATTCGCCGCTCGAATTCCCCGTAGACCCGCTCGTGCACGATGAAGCGCTTCGCGGCGATGCACGACTGCCCGTTGTTGATGATGCGCGCCGCCACGCCGGTCGAGGCGGCCGCCTCGAGATCGGCGCTCGGCATCACGATGAACGGGTCGGACCCGCCGAGCTCGAGCACGACCTTCTTGATGGCGCGCCCGGCCGCCTCGCCCACCTTCGTGCCCGCGCCCTCGCTGCCCGTCAGCGTCACCGCCGCGACGCGCGGGTCCGCGATGATCTTCTCGACCGACTGCGATCCCACGAGCAGCGTCTGGAAGGCGCCCTCCGGGAACCCCGCGCGCCGGAGGAGGGCCTCGATCTCGAGCGCACAGCCGGGCACGTTCGAGGCGTGCTTGAGGAGGCCGACGTTGCCGGCCATGAGCGCCGGTGCGGCGAAGCGGAACACCTGCCAGAAGGGGAAGTTCCACGGCATCACCGCGAGCACCGGGCCGAGCGGCAGGTAGCGCACGAAGCTCTCCGACGCGCTCGTCTCGATGTGCTCGTCGGCGAGGAAGCGCGCCGCGTGGTCGGCGTAGTAGCGGCACGCGGACGCGCACTTCTCGGCCTCCGCGACGGCCGACGCGAGCGTCTTGCCCATCTCGAGCGTCATGAGGCGCCCGAGCCGCTCCTTCTCCGCCACGAGCAGCTCCCCCGCCCGCCGCAGCCACCCTGCGCGCTCGGCGAACGACGTCCGCCGGTAGCGCTCGAAGGCCTCGGCCGCGCGCGCGAGCCGCGCCTCGACCTCGCTCGCGTCGTGATCGTCGTACCGCTTCAGCACCTCGCCCGTCGCCGGGTTCACGCTCTGCATGGATCACCCTCCCGCCCTCGACAACGGTGGGGACCTGACGCGGCGGCGTGAACCCTGCGACGCCGGCGGGCAGGCGGGCGCCTGCGACGGCTCACCGCCGCACGCCAGCGGCCGCGAGCACCTTCTCGACCGCCTCGGCGGTGAGCGGCTCGCACCGGCCGAGCAGCCTCGCCACGAGCGCCACCCGCGCCACCCGCTCCAGGGTCTCGACACGGTGCAGCGCCTCCTCGAGGGTGCGGCCGAGGGCGAGCGCGCCGTGACGCTCGAGCAGCACGACGTCGTGCCGGGCGAGGAGCGGCGCGAGCGCGCGCGGCACCTCGTCGGTGCCGGGCGTCGAGAAGGGCGCGACCGCCACCTCGCCGAGGACGACGGAGGCCTCCGGCAAGAGGTCGTTCGGCGGCGGGACGCCCGCGACCGTCAGGGCGACCGCCGTGAGCGGGTGGGCGTGGACGACGGCCTGCGCGTCGGGGCGCGCGGCGTAGACCGCGAGGTGCATGCGCAGCTCGGTCGAGGCGCGGCCGCTGCCGCGCACCTGCTCGCCGGCGTCGCTCACCACCACGAGGTCAGCGGGACGGAGGGACCCCTTGCTCCTGCCGGCCGGCGTGACGAGGAGGCGGTTCTTCGCGAGGCGGCAGGAGACGTTGCCCTCGCCCGCGCCGATGAGGTCGCGCTCGTAGAGGCGGCGGCAGACCTCCACGAGGTCCCTGCGGAGGTGGGCCTCCGTCGGCGCGGCGCGGCCCATGCGCTACAGCACCCGCGCGGCGAGGAGGTCCTGGACGTCGAGGAGGCCCACCGGGCGGCCGTCCTCGTCCACGACCGGCACCTGGTCGATGCGCGCCTGTCTGAGCACGCGCGCCGCGTCGGCGACGAGCGCCTCCGGTCGCACCGTGCGCGGGTTCCTCGACATGACCTTCGCGATGGGCGCCTCGAACCGTACCTTCCCGAGCTCGACGAGCCGCCGCAGATCACCGTCGGTGAAGACGCCCACGAGCCTCCCGTCGCCGTCCACCACGGTGCAGGCGCCGGGGCGCCCGGGCGTCTTCGTCATCACCCCGACCGCGTCGGCGAGCGACGCCGCGTCGCGGACGAGCGGGTTCGCCTCGCCGCTGCGCATCACCTCGCGCACCTTCATGAGCCCACGCCCGAGCTTCCCTCCCGGGTGGTAGAGGGCGTACTCCTCGCGGTCGAAGGGCCGGTTCTTCAGGACCGTCATCGCGAGCGCGTCGCCGAGGGCGAGGAGCGCCGCCGTCGAGGCGGTGGGGGCGAGCCCCATCGGGCACGCCTCCTCGATCGCGCCGATGCGGATCACGAGGTCGGCGCCGCGCGCGAGCGGGTTCGCGCTGTCGCGGGTGAGGGCGACCACCCGGGCGCCGATGCGCTTCAGCGCAGGGAGGAGCCGGAGGATCTCCTCCGTCTCGCCGGAGTTGGAGAGCGCGAGCACCACGTCCTCGCGCGCCACCCGGCCGAGGTCGCCGTGCGCAGCCTCGGCGGGGTGCAGGTAGTGGGAGGGGGTGCCGGTCGAGGCGAGCGTCGCGCTGATCTTCTGCGCAACGAAGCCCGGCTTGCCCATCCCCGTCACCACGACGCGCCCGCGGCAGCCGAGGATCCACTCCACCGCCGTCGCGAAGCTCTCGTCGAGGGCGAGGCGGGAGAGCGCCGCGGCCTCCGCCGCGATGACGGTGCGCCCGTACTCGAGCAGCTCGCGCTCGCTGCGCCTCACGCCCTGCCGCCCGCGCGGGAGCTTCACGACCCGGGCGCTCTTGCCTCTCGCCATGCGCGCCCGTTTACCACACCGCGGCGCGTGAGGGACACACCCTGGCGTCACAGGGCCGCAGCGGCGGGACGACGGGAGCGCGTCTGCGGCTTCCCGGCCGCGCTGCCCCTTCGACGAGGCGGGCCACCCTGGTCCGCGCCCACGTCGTGGTGCTGCGTCAATCGAGCGGCTCCTTGCCCGTGTACCTCAGGACGTAGAGGCCTCCGCTGATGCGGTCGACGGCGTAGATCAGCCGCTTGTCGTCGACGAGGACGTGGTTGATCTGGACGACCCCGAGCGAGCTCCCCGGCGGCGGTGGCGGCACGAAGAAGCCCACCTCCTCGATCACGGGTGGCGCTCCGGCCAGAGCCACGTCGACCAGCCGGTAGATCCGGACGCCACCGTTGAAGAAGCTGCCAACGAAGGTGTTCCTGAGCTGGGCCGAGGTGCCGCCGGGGAGGTTGGGGTGGAGGTTGTGGGAACCGAACCATCCCCCTCGCTTGCAGAGATCGGCGACGTTCTCGGGCACAGGAGCGGTCCCCACGATGATCGGGTTCGTCTCGTCACGGATGTCGACGAGCCAGATCAGCTTCGGGGCGTCCTCGCATCGCTCCTTCGTCGACTCGTCGGACACGGTCGCGAGGCCGCGCTCGAAGAGAGGTTGCATGGTGTGCGTCCACGCCGTGAACGGCGGCGAGTAATCGAGCCGGCTCACGAGGCGCGGTGAGAAGCGTTGCGCTTGGCCATCCTGGACGTCCGCCAGCCCGGAGATGTCGAGCGTGATCGCCCCACCGTCGATGTAGCCAAGGTAAGCGCGATCGCGGTGCTGGGGGAACACCTCGACGTTGTGCGCGCGGAAGCCGTCGTCGATCGGCTGCCGTCTCGGGAGACACCCCGGCAGACACGCGTCGCCCATCCTCGTTCCAGGCAGCCACCATCGGCCTACCTCGCGCGGGCGGCGCGGGTCCCGGACGTCGACCACCATGTAGAACTGATCGTCGCGAGGGTGCGTCGGCGCGAAATCAGCGGAGCCAGTCGAGAGATGGGCGAACTGGCCGTCGACGAACCAGAGCCAGTGTACGCCGCGCGAAGAGGGCCCCGACGTATCGAAGAAGGCTATCCGCAGGTCGTCGAGCCCGCGCGCTCGCTGGACACGCGAGAGATCCGATACGTCGAGGAGCCACATGCCGGCCGGCCTTTGGCCCGGCTTCTGGGTCTGGTTCGCGACGGCGAGGACGTTCCCGGCGAGGCCGAGCGAGTTGCAACGCGTCACACCCGGCCCTGGCGAGGGGAATTGAACGAGCAGCGACGGCACCTTCGGATTCGTGACGTCGAGGATGCTCAAGCAGGTCTTCTGACCCTCGTGCGCGAAGTACAGAATGCGTCGGCCGTCCGCTCGCTGCTGGATGGCGAGGCCCTCGCCCCCATCGCCGTTTCCGTTCAGGTCGTGATGCGCGACGAGCTCGACGTTCCTGGCCTCCGCCTTGGCCTCCGCGTCGCCCGACGCGTTCGCGAGAGAGGGCGTCGCGATGGCGAGCAGCACGACACTCCCCAGCGCGCCCGCGCAGTGGTCCAGGGCGTTCATCCGGGCGCGGTCACATGCCGGCGTCCGCCGTCCCAGCGTCCGGTGTTCCGGCATCGGCGGCGCCGGCGTCCGGGGTCCCGCCCGTGCTCGCGCCCGTCTGCGTCGGCGAGCCGGTGACGGCGAACCACGCGCCGTTCGATCCGGCGACGAAGAGGACGGGGGCGAGGCAGGGCGTCGGCAGCGCGAGCTTCGCCTGGACATGGGCGTCGCCGGCGGTGGTCGCGGGCGCCGGAGGCGTGGTCACGTTCACCTGCTGCGGCGCGCCGCTCGCATCGGTGGTCATGCAGCTCACGATCACGGCGAACGTCGGGTTCGGGTTCGTGCCCCGCTGCGCCTGCGGGACGGCGGGGTCGTTGGCTAGCACGAGGCCGCTCACGCTCACCTCCACCTCGCCGTCCGCGCGAAGCGTGCCGTCGCCGTGCCCGATCACCCAGGGCTGCGCGCCGCCGTTCACGCCGCGGATCGGGTTCGAGCTCCCGACGAACGGCGCGGACACGGGCGTCATCGTGTGGAAGTCGAGCATCGTGCCCTGCACGCCGCCGTCGAGCGCTCCGGCATCGGGCACGCCACCGTCGGTCTGGGCTCGCGTCAGTCCCGCGAGCGCTCCCGTTGCGAGCGCGGCGGCCAGCGCCAGGCCACTCCCTACCCCCCTCGTCCGATTGGTCATGGATCCTCCGGCGTGTTCGAGTGGAGAGTGGTGACGAGGGCAGCGATGTGGGACCCACGCGAAGGATGGACGCGCTCGGCGACGGACCCCGCGGTCGCGCCGTTGCGTCGTGTCAGACAAAGCCGCTATACGGAACGCCACCGACGGCACCGGGAGGCGCGCGATGCAGTTCTTCATCGATTCGGCGGATGTGGGCGAGATCAAGAAGGCGCTCGCGATGGGCCTCTGCGACGGGGTGACGACCAACCCCTCGCTCGTCGCGAAGACGGGCCGCAAGTTCTCCGACGTCCTGAAGGAGATCACGTCCCTCGTGCCGGGCCCGGTGTCGGCCGAGGTCACGGCGGTGGACTTCGACGGCATGATGCGCGAGGGGCGCCACTACGCGAAGGTGGCGGACAACGTCATCATCAAGGTGCCACTCATCGTCGAGGGCCTCCGCGCGGTGCGCGAGCTCACGGCGGAGGGCATCCGCACGAACGTGACGCTCTGCTTCTCGCCGGTGCAGGCGCTGCTCGCCGCGAAGGCGGGCGCCACGTACGTCTCGCCGTTCGTGGGCCGGCTCGACGACATCTCCGAGGACGGGATGGCGCTCATCGCGCAGATCCTCGAGATCTTCCACAACTACGACTTCGCGACGAAGGTGCTCGTCGCGAGCGTGCGCCACCCGATCCACGTGCTCGAGGCGGCCCGCCTCGGCGCCGACGTGGCGACGCTCCCGTACAGCGTCATCGAGCAGCTGGCGAAGCACCCGCTCACGGAGAGCGGCCTCAAGAAGTTCCTCGCGGACTGGGAGAAGGTCCCCAAGGAAGCGAAGGACACGAAGTGACGTGGTGGCCCGCCTCGCGGCAGGCGCGGGCGAGCGTGCTGGCGCCCCCCTGACGATCAGGACTCCGTCACGCGAAAGAGCGCTCTCTCGACGAGCTCGACCGCGCGGACGAGGTCGCCGCGGTCGAGCTGCGCACCCTCGGCCCAGTCCCGTAGCCCGAGGCACTTCTCCGTGACGAAGCGGACGACGAGGTGGCCCGACGCAGCCTCGGCCGGCGTCTGCCAGTGCGCCTGAGCGCCTTCGCCCATGAGCCGATCGATCGCCTCGACGTCGCGCCGCAGGTCGAGCTTCGCGACGTGCAGCGCGAACCGGATCACCTGCTCGCGCGGCCTCGCCTCGAGCCCGCTCGACCAGCGCGTGCGCAGCTCGTCCGAGACCCAGTCCACGAAGGGCGGCGGCCAGGCGGCGAGCTCCTTCGCGAGCTCCTCGGCGAACCGGCCGAGGATGTGCTCCTTCACCGGCTCCTTCTGCCGATCGTAGAGGAAGTCCCACCGCCGGTCCCGCGCCACGCCGCGAGTGTAACGCCTCGCGGACCGGATCGCCCCGAGCGCGGGGGGTCGTCACCCGGCGCGCATGGCGCCGGGGACGAGCGTGAGGCCGCGCAGCTTCACCGGCGCCGACGCCTCTCCGGCGCGGAGCTCGGCGAGCAGGGCGTCGTAGACGCGCTTCTTGTAGAGGAACTCGCGGTGGCCGTGCGCCTCCACCTCGACGTTCCTGAGGTAGGGCAGGCCGAAGGTCTCGATGAGCGTCGAGGGGAACGGCGCGAGCCGATCCTGCTTCGAGTAGAGGGACGTGAAGCGGACGCCGGGCGGCCACGCGCCGTGCTGGAGCCGGCGGATGAGCCGGCTCATGGGCGTCATCTGCCAGACGGAGCGGGCGAAGATCCCGAGCGGCAGCGCCGCGTACGCGGCAGGCGTCCCGTGGTGCGGCGTGCCCATCGTGACGAGCGCGCGCGTGCGGCGCCACCCGCCGAGCTTCTTCACGTAGTAGGCGCCGATGAGGCCGCCCTTCGAGTGGCCGACGATGGTGAGCTGGCCCATGCCGGGATTGCGCGCGTAGAGCCGCTCCACCTTGGCGCGCACGTAGTCGGCGAGGTCGTCGATGCCGCGCGTGTTGAAGCTCCTCGCGAGGCCGCCCAGGTTGAGCGAGAAGACGCAGTACCCGTCGCGCCTGAGCCGGCGCTCCAGCACCTCGAACGTGCGGCGCGTCGAGAAGAAGCCGTACAGGAGGAGCACCGGACGTTGACAATGGGTGAAGTCCGTCACGCGCGGCATCGGGGGCCCGGCCGAGAAGTCGAGGTACCCCGCGAGGTATCGTAGCTGGCGCCGGAGCCTGCGCATTCCCGAGAAGAGCTGCGTCATGACGGCCCTCGTCCAGGTGCTGCGGCGATGCGATCCGCTACGATGCGACCCGCCACAACGTCGTCACGGGCTCACGCCGACGTAGTGCGTCAGCCAGTTGCCGAGCAAGCGCTCCCCATGGGGAGTCTCCCCGATCGACGCCAGGACCGCGCGTGCCCCTCCCGGGGCCTGCTCGTCCAGCCGAGCGCGCCGTCCCTCGTTCAGGAGACGCGAGCGGGTCGCGTCGAACTCGGGGTGGAACTGGACACAGCGGATGCTCTCGCGAACGCCGAAGGCCTGAATCGGCGAGAAGTCGTTCTCCGCGAGCCATGTCGCGCCCGGCGGGAGCTCCGGGACATGGTCCTCGTGCTGCTGGTGCACGGCGAAGGTGGCCGGGATCCCCGAGAAGAGCGAGTCGCGGCGGCCCGCCTCGGTGAGGCGCACCTCCGACATGCCCGCCTCCCGGCCGCGGGGGTTTCGTTCCACGCGGCCGCCCAGCGCGCGGGCGAGGAGCTGGTGTCCGAAGCAGACCCCGAGCACCGGGCGCGATCGCGCCGCGTCGAGCAGGTACGAGGCGGCCTCGTCCATCCACGGCTCGGGCTCGGTGACGCTCCGCGGGGAACCCGACATGACGACGGCGTGGAACGGCGCGAGCGACGGGAGCCGCTCCTCGTAAGGGCGGACGATGCGCACCTCCACGCGCGGCGCGAGCCAGCGCGTGAACCAGGCAGGGTAATCCCCGAATCGCGCCATGACCGCCGGGTCCGTCGAGCCCGCTTGTACGATGAGCACTCGCCTCATGTGGGGTCCTGTGTCGCCCGGAGGTGGGGCCCGTTCTTATGCTCAGAGCCCATCGACGACTGATGTGTGACCTCCGCTGCCGTGACTTGCAAGTGAGATACCCATGGTACGTGCCGAGTCCCTCGATCTGGACGCGCTCCGCCTCGTGTTCGAGGAGCGCAAGGTCACGAAGGTGAAGCTCGGCGGGTTCGACGTGGACGGCGTGCTGCGCGGCAAGTACGTCTCGCTCGAGAAGTTCTTCAGCGCGGCGCAGAGCGGGCTCGGCTTCTGCGACGTCATCTTCGGCTGGGACGTCGGCGATCAGCTCTACGACAACGCGCAGGTGACGGGCTGGCACACGGGGTACCCCGACACGCTCGCCACCATCGACCTCTCCACGTTCCGGATGATCCCCTGGGAGCCGGGCACCGCCGCGTTCCTGCTCGACTTCTGCGACCGCGAGGGCAAGCCGCTCGCGATCTCGCCGCGGCAGGTGCTGCAGCGCGTCCTCGCGCGCGCCGCGCGCTCGGGCCTCGAGGCCAAGCTCGCCGCCGAGTACGAGTTCTTCTTCTTCAAGGAGACGCCGGAGTCGGTGCGGGCGAAGGGCTTCACCGGCCTCACGCCACTCTCGCCGGGGATGTTCGGCTACTCGTGGCTCCGCGCCAGCGAGTCGAGCGAGCTCGTGCACCGCATCCAGGACGAGCTGGCCGCGTTCGACCTGCAGATCGAGGGCTTCCACACCGAGCCCGGCCCCGGCGTGTTCGAGGCGGCCATCGCCGTGGACACGGGCCTGCGCGCCGCGGACAAGGCGGCGCTCTTCAAGACGGCGGTGAAGGAGATCGCGCACCGGCACGGCCTCATGCCCTGCTTCATGGCGAAGTGGAACGAGAAGCTCCCGGGGTGCTCCGGGCACGTGCACCTCTCGCTGTGGGACGGCCAGCGCAACGTCTTCGCCGACGGCGCGGGCGGCATGTCGCGGCAGATGGAGCACGCCATCGCCGGCCAGGTCGCGCTCATGCCGGAGCTGACCGGCGTCGTCGCGCCCACGGTGAACTCGTACAAGCGGATGGTGGAGGGCGCGTGGGCGCCCACCACCGCGACCTGGGGCGTCGAGAACCGGACCACCGCGCTCCGCGCCATCCCGGGGAGCGCCAAGGCGACGCGCATCGAGTACCGCCAGGCGGCGGCCGACATGAACCCGTACACCGCGATGGCGGTGGCGGTCGGCTCGGCGCTGTGGGGCATGGAGCGCTCCCTCGCGCCGCCTCCGCCGGTGCGCGGGAACGCCTACGACGCGAAGGACGCGCCGAGGCTGCCGCGGACGCTCGCCGAGGCGACGGCGCGCCTGCGCGAGAGCGCCGCGGCGCGCGAGATCCTGGGGGCCGAGTTCGTCGAGCACTACGCGCGGACGCGCGAGTGGGAGGTGCGCCAGTTCGAGCGCGCGGTGACCACCTGGGAGCTGGAGCGTTACTTCGAGATAATCTAGGGTTCCACCCAGGTTGCGTTCGCGCTTCGACGACGGGCCGCTGGAGCGGCCCTGCGCTCAGGGCGAACGGGTCGAGGTCGAGGTTCCATCCTTCCCGCAGGCCGGGACAGGGCAGGGAAGAGGGGCGGTTCCAGATGATCACCGAGATGTCGTTCCCGACCAGGATCGTCTTCGGCAAGGGCGCGGTGAAGGAGGTGCCGAACCACCTCGCTCGCCTCGGGGTGAAGCGGCCCCTCGTCGTCACCGATCGCGGGCTCGTCTCGACGGGGCTGCTCGCGCGCCTCACCTCCGTCCTCGAGGCGAAGCACGTCCCTTTCGCCGTGTTCGACGGCGTCGAGCCGAACCCGACCGGCGCGACCGTGGAGCGTGGCCTCGCCGCCTACCGCGACGCGGGCTGCGACGGCCTCGTCGCCATGGGCGGCGGCTCCCCCATCGACGCCGCCAAGGGCGTCCGCCTCCTCGCGACGCACGCGCTCCCGCTCGCGCAATACGACGACGCGAAGGACGGGTGGCGCCTCGTCACGAACCCCGTTCCCCCCATGATCGCCATCCCGACCACCGCCGGCACCGGCTCCGAGGTGGGGCGGAGCTTCGTCGTGACGCTCGAGGAGACGGGCCGCAAGACCGTCGTCTTCGCGCCGCCGCTCATGCCGTCGGTGGCGGTGTGCGATCCGGAGCTCACCTACGACCTGCCGGCCCGGCTCACCGCCGCGACCGGCATGGACGCGTTCACGCACAACCTCGAGGCGCTCTGCGCGAAGGGGTTCCACCCGCTCGCGGACGCGCTCGCGAGGAAGGGCATCGAGCTGTGCGGGAAGTATCTCGTCCGGGCGGTGCGGAACGGGCGGGACGAGGAGGCGCGCGCGTCGATGATGATCGCCGCCATCACCGGCGCGACGGCCTTCCAGAAGGGGCTCGGCGCGGCGCACTCGCTCGCGCACGCGCTCGGCCCGATCGCCGGCGTCCACCACGGCCTCGCGAACGCGATCGTGCTGCCCTACGTGATGGAGTTCAACCTGGGCGCGGCCGCGCCGCAGCTGGCGGAGGCGGCGATCGCGCTCGGCGAGCTGCCCTCCGACGACCGCGACCGGCTCGCGCGGCGCGCCGTGGAGCGCGTCCGCGCGCTGGCGCGCGAGGCGGGCATCCCCGAGAAGCTCCGGGACGCGGGCGTCAAGGAGAGCCAGCTCCCGCTCCTCGCCGAGAAGGCGCTCGAGGACGCCTGCCACCTCTCGAACCCGCGCCCCTGCGAGGCGGCCGACCTCTCGGCGCTGCTGCACGCGGCGTTCTAGCCGAGCGATCCGGCGCGCCGGCGAACGCGGGCGAAGACGGGATGGCGTCGGTTTCCCGTCCGCCGCACCCGCGGTAGACTGCGACCCCTCGAAAGGGAGCCTCGATGCTCGTCGTCATGAAGCCGCACGCCACGCAGCCGGAGATCGACGCCGTGGTGGAGAAGATCCGGTCCCTCGGCCTCGCCTCGCACGCCATCCCCGGCGCGCAGCGCGTCGCGATCGGCATCACCGGCAACAGGGGCGCGCTCGACCCCGGGCTGTTCGACACGATGCCGGGGGTCGCCGACGCCATCCGCGTCTCGAACCCCTTCAAGCTCGTCTCGCGCGAGGTGAAGGAGGAGGACACCGTCCTCGACGTCGGCGGCGTGAAGCTGGGCGGCAAGGCCATCACCGTCATCGCCGGCCCGTGCTCGGTCGAGTCGAAGGAGCAGGTGCTCGAGGCCGCCCACGGCGTGAAGCGGTCGGGCGCGACCTTCCTGCGCGGCGGCGCGTTCAAGCCCCGCACCAGCCCGTACGAGTTCCAGGGCATGGGCGAGGAGGGCCTGAAGCTGCTCGCGCTCGCGCGCGAGGCGACGGGCCTCAAGGTGGTGACCGAGGTGATGGACGCCGACGACCTCGCCATGTGCGCGGAGTACGCCGACGTCCTGCAGATCGGCGCGCGCAACATGCAGAACTTCTCGCTCCTCAGGAAGGTGGGCGCGCTGAAGAAGCCCATCCTGCTGAAGCGCGGCCCCTCGGCGACGATCCGCGAGTTCCTCATGGCCGCGGAGTACATCCTCTCGGGCGGCAACTACCAGGTGGCGCTGTGCGAGCGCGGGATCCGCACCTTCGAGACCATGACGCGCAACACGCTCGACCTGAACGCCGTGCCGGTGCTGAAGTCCCTCACGCACCTGCCGGTGGTCGTCGATCCCTCGCACGGCATCGGGCTCCGCCCCCACGTGCCTGCTATGGCGCGGGCGGGGGTCGCCGCGGGCGCGGACGGCCTCATCATCGAGGTCCACCCCTGCCCGGAGAAGGCGCTCTCGGACGGGCACCAGTCGCTCTCCATCCCGGAGTTCGCCGGGCTCATGGAGCAGGTGCGGATCATCGCGGGCGCCGTCGGCCGGCCGCTGGCCTGACAGGCCGCAGCGCTCAGGGCTCGCGTCAGCGCCGCATGGCGCGCTTGAGCGCCTTCACGAAGCGCCTCACGCGGTCGGCGCGCGCCTTCCGGCTCCCCTTCTCGGCGAGCCGAGAGACGATCGCGCTCCCGACGACGACCCCGTCGGCGAGGCGAGCGACGTCGTGCGCCTGGGCCGGCGTGGAGACGCCGAAGCCCACCACGACCGGCACAAGCGAGGCGGCGCGCACCGCCGCCACCTGGGCCGCCAGGTCGGCGGGGAGCGCCTTGCGGGCGCCGGTGACGCCGGTGACCGACACGAAGTAGAGGAAGCCGGTCGCGGCGGCGGCGGCGGCCCTGCGGCGCGGCTCGGTGGACGTCGGCGCGAGCAGGAAGACGGTCTTCACGCCGGCCGCCTCCGCGAGGCGCTCGGACTGCTGCCTCGGGACCAGTCCCAGGTGATCGAATTGGCCTACTTCGGTGGCTTCAGCCATTCCGAGATCGCCGACATGCTCGGCGCCCCATTGGGAACAATCAAGGGGCGAATGCGGCTCGGGCTCGAGAAGATCAGGGCGACGCTCGCGGAGGGGATGCCGGAGGACGACGTGCCGGGGGCGTACCTATGAGCGGGCCGGGCGGCGCCGCGCACGAGCCTTACCACGACGACCTCGCCGCCTACGCGCTCGGCGCGCTCGGCGAGGACGAGGCCCGGGAGCTTCGCGAGCATCTCGAGGGGTGCGACGAGTGTCGCGCCGAGCTGCGCTGGCTGCGGCCGGCGGTCGACGTGCTGCCG
>Ga0137366_10002267_pt1 | contig 14682 bp, 13 predicted proteins | sample SagtaG_8_FD_104938 | JGI IMG/M metagenome (GOLD analysis project Ga0137366, IMG submission 104938) | Vadose zone soil microbial communities from Sagehorn Ranch, Mendocino, California, USA - Sage1_L_60_16 metaG | ecosystem: Environmental > Terrestrial > Soil > Vadose zone | place: USA... | reverse complement strand
TACAACACCAAACGCATCCACTCGGCTCTGGGCATGAGCCCGGCGACTTACGCCGCCAGCCTCATGGCGGCTACGCCGCAACTAACTTGAGAAGGAGTGTCCGGGGAATGGGGTCCTTGACATGTATCGTTTCCGCAATTCTTGGCTTGGATGTTCGTTGAGGCTGCGTAAATACCGAATACCATTAAGCCCTAGATAATAGATTCCTGGCTGGCTTTTAGTAATAAAGCCAGTAGCATTGTAATGCCAATCTACATACTGTTTGTCTCGTAAGTCTTTTAACCAACTTATGATTCTTCTTTTGTCTTTATGGTTTAGTAATCGTTGTATGTGTATTCTATTTAGGAATCTATGTTTATATATGAGTTTTAGTATTGCTTGTTGTTTGGGAGTTATTGGGGGAAGTGGTTTTGTGGTCATGGTGAGTGAGTCTGTGATCGGCGTGGTGCTATATTATTTGCCTACCCCTCCTACTCCTATTTATTTTATAGGTAAGGGGGACGATAAAGTCATTATAACAGATATGAAAGTGACGAAAACTGTCACCGCCCATGGGGACAATAAAATAGCTAGTTCCGCGCCTTCTTAGTAAGTGTTTTGTACATCAGTCGCTTACCACCAATATTGTCAAACCAAGCCTCAAACCGTTCGCCATCAGTCATGTCGCGGGTGTTCCAACGGAAGCTGTATTCGTCGCAGTAGAACTGTAGATGCTTGGCGCTAACATGGTGGTAAATGCCGTTGATACCGCGCTTTAAGTGCGACCAAAATGACTCAGCAGTGTTCGTACTCGCCATACCATTTACGAACTCTTTGACGCCATGGTTGACGCTTTCATGCTTGAAGCCGAGTTTAGGTAGAGTGCGGTATGGCATGTGTTCGTCAGTGTAGATTGTCGCGTCAATGTCGATATTGTTACGCGCTAAGGTCATGAGCGTATTGCTGCCTGTGTCTTTCGTTGCAACTACTCGGAGCCTACCGCCGCGTTCAACCATGCCAACGATTGGCGCCTTACTGTTTTTGCTGCCATGGCCTTGTGCACCTTTACCAGTGAGGGTCTTGAGTTTTTTGCTGTGATGTTTATTCTTGTCGGAGCCACCAATATAAGCCTCATCCATTTCAACCTCACCGGATAGTTTTTCAAAACTGCCACTTTCAAATACATGGCGGATACGTTGAAGCATAAACCATGCAGTCTTTTGCGTGACGCCGATATACTTACCGAGCTGAATTGAGGACACGCCCTTTTTGAGACTGGTACATAGATAAATGGCTAAGAACCATTTTTGGAGTGGTACAGGGCTTTCTTCAAAGATACTCCCCATGCGAACAGTAAACGGACTACGACAGCTTGCGCACTTCAGACGGCCACTCGCCAGCTTATAGTATTTAACGTCAATCTCACCGCATTTAGGGCATACAACGCCGTCAGACCATCGTTGTTCAAATAAGAACTTTTGACATTGTTCTTCGGTGGCAAAAGAGTTGTAGAACTGAATAAGATTGAATGCTTCCATACCTCTATTGTATCAGGGGTAAGTGGTAACTTCAAGTATATAATTGCCTATGCTTATTATATAATATATTTGATCTCGTCATTCCAGCAAGATTGGGTGTGGACCATGAAACGAGTGGATCCGATTGGCGAACGAGTACGGGTGCCGGCCGGACTGAGGGGGCCATGCTCGGAGTGCCGACGGGTGTATAGGACCGACGGTACCGACATGGCCGAAGCGAGGCGGCATGAGTATTTGCCGGAAGGCATGCGGCCGTCCAGCAGAGTAGGCCAGACCAACATCAAGGAAACGGGCACGGTGGGTTTCCTGCTGCCTTGTCCCAGGAGTGACGGCGGTTACATAACCCTCGATACAGGGATACGTGTCGAGGACTGGGACGGGTCCTGAGGGAGTGGTCCGGCTGCATATAGGCCGCCGGACCACTCTACTAAACTTAGAGCGCGGGTTTGCTTTCGGTAAACAGCCAGGTCTGATACAGTTTACTCAAGTTCTTATGCGACAGGTGCTCGCTGAAGGCGATGAAGTCCTGAGTGGTGGCATTGCCATAGTGATGCTCTGCCGGCCACTGCCGCAGGATATTCATAAACACGCGATCGCCAACTGCCAAGCGGAGTTGGTGTAGTGTCATGGCGCCGCGGCCATAGACCAAGTCGTCGAAGAAGTGATCGACCCCCGGGTCAGCAACCTTATTGGTCCAGTCGGTGGCTGGGTCGTTATACAACTCGTCGAAGTGCTGCTGTGCGGTTTTGCCGCCATGCTGTTCGTCGTACAACCACTGGGCGTAGGTGGCAAAACCTTCGTTCAGCCAGACGTCCTGCCAGCGTAGCGGTGTGACATCATCCCCATACCATTGATGGGCCAGCTCATGCACAACCAGCGACTTGCTCGGAATCGGGCTGACGCCGTGGATGTACAGCCGACGAGTTTGGGACTCCAGTGAATAACCGACGTCTGGCGCGAGCAACTGCACACCACCGGTAGTTTTGAACGGATAGTGGCCAAAGACGGTTTGCTCCCAGCTTAAAATCGATTCTGTGCGGGCATTGAGCTCGCTCGTTGCCGTCTGGACTGGTGTGGTGACGGCTGCTGGATCGATCGCCGTAATATTTGGCAAACCGTCGTGTGTTCGGGTGGTCTTCATGTCGAAATGGCCAATCGTCAGCATTACCAGCTCAGTTGCGGTCGGTTGGTCGTCATGCCAGCGATAGGTTGTCTGCCCGGCGTGGGTTTCGTTGCCACGCGGCTCGCCATTGGCAATGGCCTGAAAGCCGGCCGGCACGGTAATGGTGAAGTCAAAGGTTGCTTTGTCCTTTGGCGAATCATTGCTTGGCACCCAAGCGTGCAGGCCAAGCGGCTGTGACAGGGCGACCATGCCGCCACCTGGCAGCCGCACCCATCCCAAATCGCCGTGGTCAAAGATGCTGGGGGGCACACCGTCGTACGTGACCGTCGTGGTAAAGTCGTGATCGTCGCGCAGAACAGCGTGCGGCACAATGACCAGCTCTTGGTCCTGGGCATGGCTAAATGTAGCCGGCTGGCCATCGACCGTAATAGAGCTAATGTGTAATGCTGGCCGGAAGTCTAGATCAAATTGTGATAGGTTCTGGGTGGCCGCAGCCTCGATGGTGGTCTTGGCGGTAATAGCGCCGGAGGTGGGATTGTAGCTGAGCTGAATGTCGTAATGTTTGACGTCGTAGCCGCCATTGCCCATTAGGGGAAAGTAGGGGTCGCCATTGCCAGCGGCTCCTGGCGTGCCAGAGACATGTGTATCATTCTGGGCGTATGCAGGTGCTACCAATGTCAGCGCCAGCATAGTCACAAGCGCAAGCGATCCGCTCACTATATTTTTCTTCATGTCAACCTCCTGTTGTATTATATAAAGCGTAAGCTTTCCAAGTATAGCACCAAATCATGCGCCCGCACGCAATTTTCCCCGAAAGTGTTGCATTCCCATGCCAGCGAGCTATGCTAAAGATAATGCATAACCTTGGTGATGTACTTATTCAAATTATGGCCGACGGATTGGTGCTACCAATCGTGCTGATTGCGGCCTGGATGCTCCTGCGTCTGCCACGCACCGTGTGGCTGGACCGGCTGGGCCGAGGGGTGATGGTGGGGCTGATCGCGCTGTGGTTGGCCAAGATTATGAGCATTCTGTACCAGGAAGGACAGCGGCCGTTTATGCTGCTGGGCGTGCATCCGAAGGCAGCGTACCTCAATAATCCTGGCTTCCCGTCCGACCATGTACTGTTTGTCTTTTGCATCACGCTGGTGGTGTGGGCTAGCACGAAGAACCGCGCAGTGGGGCTTACACTGCTGGTGCTTAGCTGTTTGGTGGCTGTTGGCCGAGTCGTGGCGTTGGTGCACACGCCGCTGGATGTGGTGGGCGGCATGGTGTGTGCCTTTGCGGCGGCAAGTGTCGTGTACGGGCGACAATTGTATTCGACCAAGTTGCCTCGCTAAGCATTGTTTCGTACAATGGGCAAAGATATGGTAGTGAGGAGCAAGACTATGGCGAATGATACCGTTCCACCGGCCCCAGCGATCGAAGATGAATCAAGTGTATTAGTATTGCCAGAGGCGGCAGAGCTGGTGCGGGCCGGCCTGCTGGGCGTAGGTGTGGGGTTGCTGATCCCGCTGTTGGGCTATCTGCTCCAGAAATTTATTATCACGCCACTGCTTTGTCAGCAGACATCAGCCGTGGCGGTCTGTGCGCCGAGTGATTTGACGGCGTTTTATGTCAGCACAGTTATCGTGAGTGTGATGGGTATTGCACTGATGGCCAATTGGCAGATTTTTCGTCCGCTGCTCATCGCGGCAGCCGCTGCCTCGGCGTTGTGGGGGTTCCGAAAATTTGCCGGGCATACTGAGTCGCAGGCGGGTTTTGAGTTCTACAGTACTTCGGCGCTGCTGTATAGTGTTGCCTACATGCTGTTTTACTGGCTGCTACGCCTACGGAATTTTGCGCTCAGCGTTGCGTTAACGGTCATAGCTGTCGTGCTAATCCGTTGGGCACTACTGGCGTAGCCGCGCATCGGGTATACTGGATACGATGACAACGACACTTTTGATTGTGCTGCTGGTGCTGATTGTGGTGGGGCTCGCCGCGGTTTTGTATGTGGTGGATCAGCGTATGAAGGAGCTAAAGGATAACACCGCGACCACCTTACTGAAGCAAGATCTGGTCAGCCTGACCGATGGAATCTCGCAACTAAAAGACGGCTTGCAATCGCACTTGACCGATCGCTTGGACAAAAACCAAACCATGATGCGCGAATCGATCATGAAGCAATTCAGCGAAAGCTCCAAGCTCATCACCGACGTCACCCAGCGCCTGGCCAAGCTGGATGAGACCAACAAGCGTGTGGTCGACGTTGCCGACGAGCTGAAGCTGTTGCAAAACGTACTGCAGAACCCCAAGCAGCGCGGCGTGCTGGGCGAATACTACTTGCAAACCGTGCTTATAAACGTGCTGCCGCCGGATCGATTTCAGGCGCAGTATAAATTCCGTGATGGCGAGATTGTCGACGCGGTGATTTTCCTGGACCAGCACAAGGTACTGCCCATCGACTCTAAGTTCAGCCTGGAAAATTACAACCGCCTTATCGAAGAACCGGATAAAGTCAAACGCGAAGCACTGGCCAAGCTCATCCGCGCGGATCTGAAAAATCGCATCGACGAAACCAGCAAATACATCCGGCCCGACGAAGGCACCATGGACTTTGCCTTCATGTTCATTCCCAGCGAGGCTATTTACTATGACCTGCTGACCAGCAAGATCGGCGGGCTGAGCTCCAATGCGCGCGACCTTATCGAGTATGCGTTTCGTGATAAACACGTGATCATTGTGTCGCCGACGTCATTCATGGCTTATTTGCAGACGGTGCTGCAGGGACTGCGCAGCCTGCAGATCGAGGAGCAGGCCAAGGAAATTCAGGTGCGAGTGGGCCAATTGGGCCGTCATCTGGAAACCTACGCTACCTTTATGCAAAAGCTCGGCAGCAGTCTGGGCACCACTGTGGGGCACTTCAACAACGCCAGCCGCGAGCTGAAAAAAGTCGACAAGGACATTGTGCGTATTGCCAAATCCGAGCCAGTTATCGAGGATGTGCCAGCGCTCGAACGACCAGTAGCTGACGAATAACGTTATTCCCCGCGGAGTTTGGCCATATAGTGCTGGTTATACGCTTCAGCGGGCCAAAATTTGCCAGCCGGTATGATGTCGGTACGGATCGGATCGCGGTAGTGTGTCTGAGCGCGCTGTTTGCTTTGCCCGGCCAAGTGGCGCTGCGTTTCGTCCAGATAGAAAACGACCGAGTGAAAGCGTTGCTCGTATGCTGCCGTGGGATCGTGCAGCTGCCAAAATTTGTCAAGCAGCTCTTCGTAACTGATGCGGTGCGGATCAAAATCTACCTGCACCACCTCGCAATGATCACCAATGTCGTGGTAGGCCGGGTGGCCGCTCGTGCCGCCGGTATAACCCACCTGAGTGTGGGTGACACCAGGGAGTTTGCTACATGCATACTCTGGTTCCCAGAAGCCGCCCAACGCAAAAATAGCCGTTTCGCTGGATTGCATAGCATTTATTGTAGCAAATGTGCGGGCGGTGCAAGGAGGAGCTTGGTCATGCTATACTGCCTACATCACATCCTTAAAAGACCATGGAGGGAAACTCAGTATATGGCAAAAGCTACAACCAAGAAATCGAGCGCAGCCACGGATGCGCCGGCCGGCAGTGTATTCCGAAAGGAATTGGTGCTCGGTGCATTAGTGGCAGAATTGCTCGGCAGCGCGGTGCTGTCTTTTGCGGCGCTGGCAACGGCAAATAACCCCATCCTGGCTGCGGTGGCCGTCATTGTGCTGGTCATGGTGTTTGGTGAGGTGTCTGGCGGATACATCAATCCTGTCGTGGTGGCTGGTGCATGGGCAACCAAGCAGCTGAGCTGGATACGCGCGCTGGGTTACATTGCGGTGCAGTTCCTGGGCGCTATGTTGGCCTATGTCATCGTGGCCAAATTCATGAAGGACGGCTCGGTCTTTACGCTGTTCACCAAACCTGATGATGCCAGTGTGCTGCAGGGTATTGCGGCGCCACGTGAACCTGGTCAATGGAAGCCAGTGTTTGGTGAGCTGGTGGGTGCGATGGTATTTGGCTTTGGCTTTGCCAGCGCGTTGCTGTACAAAAAGGTTGGCTTTGAAAAGGCTTTTACCGTGGGTGGCGCCCTGATGATTGGCCTCGTTGCGGCACTCGTTGGCTCATACGCGGTGGTGAATCCAGCGGTCGCTACTGCGCTGGGCGGATATGCTCGCGGCGGTTGGTGGTCGGCCCTGGCCTATGGTATTGCGCCATTGGTCGGCGGTGCGCTCGGCGCGTGGCTGTTCAAACTGCTCAAGCGCGATGTCGAAACCGCTCGATCGCGATAGTTTTGCAAGGATTACACAAAAACAGCCCGCATAGTAGGCTGTTTTTGTGGTACGCTTGCAACTATGGGATTATTTCTACGGCAAAATGAAAATCGTTCGCAGCTACAGAGCAAAGTCGCGGCGGACTTGTCAGAGCGGTTACAAAAACATGGCGAAACAGCGAAAAGCCCCAAACCACAGCCGGCTATTTTGGACAATCAGCGCCAGATGAGCACAGCCGGACTGGCATGGACGCTGCTGGCCGTGGCCGTCGTGGTATCGCTGCTGTTGGGATTGCTCCTGCTGCGGCCCTAGCGGAAATTGCTAGCGCGCAGGGGAAAGTCAAAATCCTGCTGCTCCAGCAGCTGAATTGCCGCCTGCAGCTCGTCCTTTTTGGGGCTTATGACGCGAATGTCAGGCCCTTGCACCAGCACCTTAAGCTTGGGAAATGCTGTACGCAGCAAGGCGCTTATCTTTTTGGCTTTATCCTGGTCGAGGCCTTTGCGAAAAGATACGTCCAGCGTAACTTTGAGGTTGCTTGTAACGGGGGTCTTTCTGGTGTCGAGGATCTTTTGGCTGACGCCACGCGCGGCGAGCTTTTTGCGGATAATGTCGAGGATGGTATCAAGGTGGTACTGACTGTCGCCAATGACCGTCAGTCCGGATTTGCCGGCATCGCGAAAGTCCAGCTGGGCATTGGTGCCCTTTAGGTCATAGCGTGTCCCCAGCTCGCGCTTGGCCTGGTCAACGGCGTGAATAACCTCGGCCAGGTCGTAGTCGGAAACGATATCGAACGAATAGGTTGATGTCATGAGTTCTAGTATAACGTAAAGATTGTTGCCAGTCCCGCACCGCACAAAATGAGGGGTGCGGGACTGGCGGACAGCTCAGTTGGACTTGTCCTTGGGCGTGATGACGATGCCGTTCTTGACCTTGGCATTCTTGACCTTGTGGCCTTCCCGCTCCAGGGCGAGACAGAGCTCGGCCAGCGCTATGGTGTCGTTGCAGGTGACGATGAACTTGCCGCGGAGCTTCCGCATCACCTTGGCGGTGCCGGTGCCGGTAGTGACCATCCAGCCCCCATTGTCATCATCGTGAGCGGTGTAGTCCAGGCCGTTCTGCACATGGAAAATGGCGGCGTGAACCTGATCAAGCAGGCGCTTGGCGTTTGGCGTCATGGTAGGTACTCCCTTGGGTTGTCGTGACGACTGCAGAAGTATACGCTAATGACAGGATTTTATCAAGAGTAACGAGGTGTTAACCGAACCCGCGAGGTACTGATGCTCGCGGGTTCGGTTGGCGCGTCCTTTTAGGCCACGCGGAAGCCCAGCTCAGGATTCCGCGGGTCTGCGTAGACGACGTCGATGACCTGGCCTTTGTGTAACCGTCCTGGCTTGACCGCCAGACTGCAGGGCACTTCCTCCTCGCCGACCATCACCAGGATGGCGACGGTGTCCGCGTCTTTGCAGTTGGAATGTCTGCCCCCAGGTGAAATCACCTTAGTGACAAGCGCTCGCATGGCTTCCCTCCAGCCAGGTTCAGGTGCATCACGCCGTCCATGAAGCACATACTTATCGTTATAGCATCTAAGAGATTTAGGAGCTAGTCTTTTTATAAACAACCCTACAGTTTTTACCAGCAAATCGGTATACTGTTAGCTAGATCTATGCATGATGATATTGCCGCAGTCAAAAGCGAGCTGATGAAGCGATTTGAAACGCTGGAAGTGAAGCGTGATGTTTTACGTGCTGCCGAGCTCCGGCAGCTTTACGCCGGCATGAAGGACCTGCCTGCCGGGCAGCGTCCGGCATACGGTCAGGCAATTAACGAGCTCAAGCAAGAACTAGAGTCTATGGTGGCTGAGGCCGAAGCGGCTGCCGAGTCGGCGCAAGCGGCGCCGATAGATGTCACGGCGCCCTACGATGTGAATGTGCCGGCTGACAAACGGCCACGGTTGCTGGACACGCGCCTTGGTGGTGTGCACCCGCTGATGACCGAGCTTGACCGGGTGCTCGACATTTTTTATCGTATGGGTTTTACGGCGGTCGAGAGCCGTCAGTTGGATGACGATTACCATATGTTTGGCTCGCTCAACTTCCCCGAGGGTCACCCGGCGCGTGACGATTACGATACCTTTATGACGGTCGAGACCGACCGTAGTGGCAAGCAATTGATCGCGCCAGCCCACACCAGCACCATGCAAAACCGCGTATTGCGTCAGTTCGGCCCCAACCTTAGGCAAGGCCAGCCTATCGCCGTGCTGCTGCCAGGCCGCGTTTTTCGCAACGAAGACCTCGACGCCCGCCACGAACACACCTTTCATCAGTTCGAGGGCGTCTATGTCGACCGTGCTATTCATGCGGGCAATCTGCTCGCCACGTTCAAAACATTCCTCAGCGAGTACTACCAACAGGACATCGAAATCAAAAGCCAGCCATTTTATTTTCCCTTCACCGAGCCAAGCTTTGAGCTGGCACTGAGTTGCCCGTTTTGCCAGAAGAAAGGCTGTAATGTGTGCAGCTACGCTGGCTGGATCGAGCTGCTCGGTATGGGCATGATCCACCCCAATGTGCTCCGCATGGCCGGCATCGACCCCACTGTGTACACCGGTTTTGCCTGGGGCTGCGGCCTCGAGCGGTTGGTGATGATGAAGTACAGCATCGAAGATATTCGTCATTTCACCGCTGGCAAGCTAGAATTTTTGAGGCAATTTGTATGAGAGTCGCGCTGTCGCTGTCCAAATTTTATACCAATATCGATTTGACCAAGAGGCCAATTGACGAGCTGGTCGAGCGTATCGGCTCGCAGCTGGGCGCGGTCGAAGAGGTAATCAGCCTGCGCGAGCAGTACGAAGGTGTACTGATTGTCCGCGTGGTGAGCTGCGAGGATCATCCCCATGCCGACCGCCTGCGTGTCTGCAAGATCGACGATGGCGGCGTGGCCCAAAACGTACAGCGTGATGCGGCTGGCCATGTGCAAGTGGTCTGCGGTGCGCCGAATGTGCGCGAAGGCCTGCTGGTGGCCTGGCTGCCGCCGGGCGTGACCGTGCCGAACACTTTTGGGCATGAACCGTTTGTGCTGGGTACGCGCGAGCTACGCGGCGTGGTGAGCAACGGCATGTTAGCCAGCGCCAAAGAGCTGGGTATCAGCGACGAGCACGAAGGTATACTCGAGGTTGACGAAGACGTTCGCCCGGGCATGGCCTTTGCCGAGGCGTATCATCTGAACGACCATATTATCGACATCGAAAACAAGATGTTCACCCACCGGCCCGACTGCTTTGGTGTCTTGGGCGTGTATCGTGAGATTGCGGGCATATACCATCAGGCTTTTGAGGGCCCGGCCTGGTACACGGGCGACAAATATTCGCTGGAGCCAGAGTCCGAAACGTTGCCGCTGGAGGTCACCAACGAATTGCCTGAGCTGGTGCCGCGTTTTCTGATGATCCCGATGAGCGGCGTGCAGGTCAGGCCCAGCCCCGTCTGGTTGCAAGTGCACCTGATGCGCGCTGGCATCCGTCCGATCAACAATGTTGTGGACATCACCAATTACCTGATGTATCTGACTGGGCAGCCACTGCATGCCTACGATTATGACAAGGTAAAAGCACTGAGTGGCCAGGACGGTGTGTCCATTACCGTGCGCTATCCACGGCCGGGTGAAAAGATTCAACTGCTCAATGGCAAAGAGCTCGAGCCTCGGACGGAGGCCATTATGATTGCCTCAACTGATCATCTCATTGGCGTCGCGGGCGTGATGGGCGGCTCGTCTACCGAGGTGGATGAAAGCACCACAAGTATCATCCTGGAATGCGCCACCTTCGACATGTACTCTATCCGACGCACCAGCATGGCGCACGGCCTGTTTACCGACGCCGTGACACGGTTCAGCAAAGGGCAATCGCCACTTCAAAATCCGCATGTCATCGCCAAAGCTGTGCACGAAGTGGGTGTGCTGGCCGGCGGCAAAGTGGCTGGTGAGCTCGTTGATCTGAATCAGCTAGGCGACGAGGTGACGCAGCGCGGCAGCGTGCACCCGCCGGTTACGGTCGAGCGCGAGTTTATTAATGTCCGTTTGGGGTTGCATCTGACTGCTGACGAAATGGCGCTGCTGCTGCAAAATGTTGAATTCACCGTGACCGTCGATGGCGAACGCTTGACTGTGCGGGCACCATTCTGGCGCACCGACATCGAGATTCCCGAGGATATCATCGAGGAAGTCGGCCGGCTGTATGGTTATGATCATCTGCCGCTCCTGCTGCCTACGCGTGACCTGACGCCGGCTGTTAAAAATGCTGAGCTGGAAGCGCGAAGCCATCTGCGGCGTGTCCTGGCTCGCGCTGGCGCCAACGAGGTACTAACGGATAGCTTTGTGCACGGCAATCTATTTGCCAAGGCCGGACAGGACCAGGTGCAGGCATTCCAACTGAGCAATGCGCTTAGCCCTGACCTGCAGTATTTCCGTCTGAGTCTGACACCCAGCTTGCTGGAGCTTGTTCATCCCAATAGCAAGGCTGGGTATGATCAGTTCGCGTTATTCGAAGTGAACAAAGTTCATAGCAAGACCGAGCGCGACGAGACTGGCTTGCCGCATGAATTTGTCCGAGTGGCACTGGTCTGTGCAGTAGAATCTAAGATTGCCGAGCGCGAATACGCTGGAGCAGCCTTCTACCAGGCGCGGGCCTACGCGGTCGAGCTGCTTGCGTCGTTCGGACTGGTAGGCAAGGTGCGGTTTGAGCCGCTCAGTTCGGTGGATTTTGGTGACCATGAGCTGCTCCGTCAGATGGTCGCGCCTTACGAGCCCAAGCGTTCGGCCGTCGTGACCTTGCACGATCAAGTTATCGGCGTTGTTGGCGAGTACCAGCCGCAGGTTGCTGCGGCCTTTAAGCTGCCATCGTTCACGGCAGGGTTTGAGCTGTTTGGCTCGGCCTTTGATCAATCAGCTCAGGCGTCGTATGTGCAATTACCACGCTTTCCAAAGGTTTCGCAAGACATCTCGCTGAAGGTACCGGCCGAGCTGAGCTATGGCGAGCTGTATCAATTCGTATGGGACGAAATCGCCAAGCTGCAGCCGCCTCAGACCTTTCCCAGTCTTGGTCCGCTCGACATATATCAGCGTCCTGACGATACGGCGCACAAGCAAGTTACATTTAGATTGACCATTGCCAGCTACGAACGAACGCTCACGGCCGAGGAAGTTAACAAGCTTTTGGACACAGTTGCCGCCAATGCCCGCGAGCGATTTGGCGCAGAAAGGGTGTAGCGCATGCAGCAGCAGGGCAAGATTGGGTTCTTCGACTCTGGTGTCGGTGGCTTGGCTATTGCCCGCGCGGTGATGAGCGCCCTGCCGCAGTATGACTATGTGTATCTGGGTGATACGGCGCATCAACCATTTGGTCCCAAGCCAGCGGCCGATGTGCGTGGTTACACCCAGGGCGGAGTTGCGTATTTGTTTGGGCAAGGCTGCGAGCTGGTGATTATCACTTGCAATACCGCGGTGTCCCAGGCGTTGCGGTTCATACAACAGCAGTTTTTGCCCGAGCACTCACCAGAGCGGCGCGTGCTCGGTGTGATTGTGCCAACGGCCGAGGCAGCGGTGGCCGCGACCAAAACCAACGCCATTGGAGTGCTGGCCACCCAGGGTACAGTCGAGGCTCGGTCCTTCGCTGAAGAAATTCAAAAGCTCCGTCCTACCGCCATCGTCTATCAACAGGCCGCACCCGAGCTTGTGCCGCTTATCGAGGCCGGCCTGCATCATCGTCCCGAAACCAGGATACTCGTGCAGCATTACCTACACGCCCTGGCACAAACCACTATCGACACATTGATTCTCGGCTGTACGCATTACGAGCTTATCAGTGACGTGGTTGCCCAGGTGCTTCCGCACGTCACCATCATTCACGAGGGTGAAGTCCTGATCGCACGGCTGCAGGATTATCTGGCTCGTCACCCAGAGCTTACCCAGCGGTTGGCTCAAACGAAGGCTTTGCGCATCTGCTACACGTCGCATGCCGAATCCTTTGCTATACTAGGACAGGAATTTTTTGGCTCGCCCGTTCAGGCCGAGCACGTAAGCCTTGTGTAGGTACCATTATGAAAGACATGTTCAGAATCCTCATGTATTCGAAAAACTTGTGGCCGTATTACCTCATCATTACGGTGGCGTCGGTATTGTTGGCGTTGACGAACCAGGTGGTGCCGTTCGTGGTCAAGGGTGCGGCCGATGTGGTGACCACCGCATTGCACGGGCAGCAGCCAGATTATGCGCAGGCACTCTGGCTGGCGGTGGCGCTCTTTGGCGCCGACGTGGCTGGCACGCTGCTGAGTAACTGGGGCGGCTACTATGGCGACATCATGGCTGCCAAGCTGAAGAAGCAGCTCAGCGAGCGCTATTACGAACATTTGTTGACCCTGCCGCAAGGCTACTACGACAATGAGCTGACCGGTACGATCATCAACCGCCTGAACCGAACCATTTCCGAATTGACAAACTTTGCTAACTTCTTCAGCAACAACTTTTTCCAGATGATTCTGACCATGCTATTCACACTGGTCGTGGTGGCGTATTACAGCTGGGAGGTGGCGATCTTGCTATTTATTATCTACCCGCTGTTTTTGTGGCTGACCAGTCTGACGAGCAAGCAGTGGCACGAGCAGCAGCAGGAAAAGAATTTGCTGACCGACATTGCCAGCGGGCGTTTTGCCGAGGCGGTGTCGCAAATCCGCGTGGTCAAATCATTTAATCAAGAGGCGCGCGAACTGCGCCATTTGAAGCACAACTATCAGAAGACTGTCGACGTTACCTACGTACAATCGCGGCAATGGCACCGCATGGATATTTTGCGGCGGCTGACGCTGAACCTCATCTTCTTTGCCATCATGGGCTTTATCTTTTGGCAGACATTGCGCGGGCGGTTCACTGTGGGCGAGATGTTTTTGCTGATCCAGTTTGCCAACCTGATGCGCTTGCCGTTGTTTAGCATGAGCTTCATCGTTGACCAGACACAGCGGGCGATTGCTGGCAGCCGCGACTACTTTGAAGTGATGGAGCTGCAGCCGACTATCACCGACAAACCCCGCGCCAAGCAGATGAAGGTCAGCAAAGGCCGCGTCGAGTACAAGCGCGTCACCTTTGGCTACAACGACAGCGAAACGGTGCTGAAAAATGTCAGTTTTGACGTGCCTGCTGGCAGCAAGGTGGCACTGGTGGGCGAGAGCGGCGAGGGCAAATCGACCATCGCCAGCCTGCTGATGCGTTTGTACGAGCCGAGCAGCGGACGGATTTTGATCGATGGCGTGGACATCGCCGGCGTAACACAGCGCAGTCTGCGTGACAGTATTGCAGTCGTGTTCCAGGAGCCGGCGCCATTTAGCGGCACCGTGGCCGAGAATATTGCATATGCCAAACCGGAGGCAGCTGAATCGGCGATCATCGCGGCGGCCAAGGCAGCGAACGCGCACGATTTCATTATGGGGTTATCTAATGGGTATCAGACCGAAATTGGCGAGCGCGGTGTCCGGCTGAGCGGTGGCCAGAAACAGCGACTGGCGATTGCGAGGGCGCTGCTGAAGGATGCGCCGATCTTAATCCTGGACGAGGCCACCAGCTCGCTGGACAGCCGGGCCGAGGCACAAGTGCAGGAGGCGCTGGAAACACTGATGGAAAATCGCACGACGTTGATCATCGCCCACCGTTTGAGTACGATCGCGCATGTGGATCGTATTGTCACGATCAAGGGCGGCACGGTTGACGAGATTGGTTC
>Ga0137366_10002265_pt1 | contig 14689 bp, 13 predicted proteins | sample SagtaG_8_FD_104938 | JGI IMG/M metagenome (GOLD analysis project Ga0137366, IMG submission 104938) | Vadose zone soil microbial communities from Sagehorn Ranch, Mendocino, California, USA - Sage1_L_60_16 metaG | ecosystem: Environmental > Terrestrial > Soil > Vadose zone | place: USA... | reverse complement strand
GAGAGCTTCGGCGCGATCTCGGTCTCGATCTTCTGCAACGTCGGATTGGTGTTGCAGGCGTTAAGGTTCGAAAAGGTACGTTCGGCGCGATCGAGCAAACGGCCGGTGCGTTCCAGCGCGACAATGGTGTTGTCGAATGTTGGCTTTTCAGAATTGCTCGCGACCGCTTCAACTTCCTGGAGTTGCTCGCGCATGCCCGCCTCGATTGCCGGCGGGAAGTGTTCGTCTTTGATCTTATCGAACGACGGAATGTGATACGGCAGCGAGCTTTCGGAGAGCAATGGGTTATCTGCCATATCAGGATTTTGCACGGGTGACGTTTGCGCGATGACAGAGATAGCTACGATGTGCGTCATTACCACAATTACGCTGAGTGCCGCCTCAGCAGATGTCGATTTTACCAGCGAACGGAAACAAAAGTGCATGGTTCGGATTTTCCGCGCGCTCGCGCGGTCAGGCAACTGCGATTACGATCGCACGCACACAGGCATGAAACGTTTTCTCGCAATCCTGCTGCTGATTCCATCGGTCGCAGCGGCAGCAACGAACACGGCCCCGACCTTCGACGAAAAGGCAGCAGAACGGTTCGCAAAATTGGCGTTGGCGTGCGTCGGGAAGCAGTACCCGAACAAAATCAGCCATGTGCTGAACAGCGATGCGGATGTGGCGCCGCCGCGCAAGCTCACGCCCGCATTTTACGGATGTTACGACTGGCATTCGTCAGTGCACGGACACTGGCTGCTCGTGAGACTGCTGCGCACGTTTCCGGACGCTTTGTTTGCCGCGCAGGCGCGCGATGCGCTGCGCAAAAGCCTTACGGCGGAGAATTTGAAACAGGAAGCTGCGTATCTTCGTGGAGAAGGCCGCGCCAGTTTTGAGCGCCCGTATGGATTGGCGTGGCTGCTGCAATTATGCGCCGAGTTGCGCGAATGGGGTGATGACCAGTCGCGAGAGATGTCAGCGAACCTTCGTCCACTCGAAGAGGCAGCAATCGAGCGATTGAAAACATGGCTCCCGAAGCTTTCGCATCCGGTGCGCATCGGCGAGCATGATCAAACAGCGTTCGGGCTCGGCCTCATGCTGGATTACGCACGCTCGACCAAAAATGATTCTTTTGCCAGGCTCGTTGAGGATTCAGCGAGAAAGTTCTTCCTCGCTGATAGGGATTGTCCGCTCAATTACGAACCTTCAGGTGAAGATTTTCTGTCGCCGTGTCTGGGCGAGGCAGACGTGATGCGCCGCGTTTTGCCGCAAACGAAATTCGCGAAATGGCTTAATGATTTCATGCCGCAAATCCCGACGACAGGAAACGGCGACTGGCTGAAACCGGTTGTCTCGCCGGATCCGAGCGATCCGAAGCTCGCGCATCTGGACGGGTTAAATCTGAGTCGCGCCTGGATGCTGGAAGGAATTGTGTCGGCGCTACCGCCCGATGATCAGCGGAGAGCAGTGCTGCAGGCTGCTGCAGACGCGCATCGGCGCGCGGGGCTCGCAGCGGTTACTGGTGCGCATTACGAAGGCGGACATTGGCTCGGCAGTTTTGCAGTTTATCTCACAACGCGGCGCGGCATTCAAAAAGAACCATCTGTTTCAGCTGGCTCGCCGTAGCCTGAGGGAAAAACAGCCGACTGCGGAATGGCGCCCTGAAATTGCCGAGCCTTGAGGCGAACCCCTAATCGGCCGCGACAGTTCGCTCGGGTTCGCTGCGAGGTTTCCCTCCTGCGGGATTCCAAGCTCGTCGCTGCCAGAAATCTCGCAGATCCGATTGGCTCCCGCGGAAAATGTTGCGTTCCGCCTTTCTGATATTTGCTACGCTTATCGGGTAAGCTGAGCGCGGAAGACCGCATTTGCCGTCGCCGCAGTATTGCCACAGTGCCCAGTAACTCCACGGAGCGGTCGCACGCGGTTCCTTGTGGTAATTTGCGATCCATAACCAGCAGTTCGCCAGTGTTCTTTTCTGCCCATTACTTACTCTCGGACTATTCAGAACTTGCCCGAGATGGTATTCGCCGGAATACACGCCGGGATAAACGCCGGTGCGTTCGCGAATTCGTTCAACAAAAGCAACTGCCTGGTCGGGCCGCATGGAGCCACCGGGATAATGACCATTTTTCTCGAAATCGAGAACCAGCAAGACACCGGGAGCCCGCGCCGTCGAACCAGCTTGCGCCCAGGCGCTGGAAACGACGCTCAAGAAATGGTCAGCCTGCCGGACGGGATCAGTTCCGTCGCCATAATGATACGCGCCCCACAGCAGTCCGGCCTGAAGGGCACCCATTTGCCGATCCACATATTTTGCATCGCGCTCAAGCCGCGGATAGGTAGCTTCGTGAATAACGCCGAGAATGCCTTCGCGTTTCATTCCGGTAAAATCCGGCCGCATCATGTCGTAATGCGAAAGATTGACTACGTTGCTGCCGGCGAATGCGCACGCCGGAAGCGAAAATAATAAGGCTGCGGCCCGCAAGATTGACAATCTCATCATCATCCCAAATCGCAGCGGAACCTATCGGACAACCGCAACTGACTTGCAAGAGCATCTTTGCATTGGCGTTCAAATTTAAAGCTGTAGCCGCGGGCGCTGACCGCGGCAGATCTCGCCATGGCCGTCGGGCCGTCGAGGTCAACGTCCTCGGCTACAACTATCGCAAGTCAGCCGATTCATTCAGGTTCAGGAACAATTTTCTTTCCTGTGATGTGGCAGGCATGACCCGAAGTTTTCCTGCTTCAATCAGATGATCGGTCACCGTTTGCAGCGAAAAATCGCTTCCAGAAAGTGCGCCCTGAACGTTCTCCAGCGCTTCCTGCGGATAAATCGCCGCCAGCGGCTCGAACCGATCGTCGATTTTTGCAACGACGCCGCGGCCCGGCTCAATGTGACCACAGAGAAGCTTCAGATATTTCTCCGTCATGAATGGCATGTCGATTGCAAGTGCGAGCAGATGAGGCGTGCGCATCTTCGCCAGCGACACAGCAAGGCCGCTGAGCGGTCCGCACGATGGCGGATTGTCTGCGACGAACTGCGCGTCGGCGGGTCGCCAGACCGGATCGGTGCGAGCGGAAACGAAGATTTCGGTCGGCTCCAGTTTCCGCAATAGTTCGAGCTGAGTTTGCCAGAGCGGCGTTCCATGAAATAGAAGGGTCGCTTTGTCTTTGCCCATCCGGCGTGATTCACCGCCGGCGAGCAATACCGCGCTGATTTTCATGTGTAACGCAGCCATCTTGGCTGTGTTTGATCGTGCAGGTATCCTGCCCGCACGTTAAGGTCCAGGCTGGAAGCCCGTTCGACTCGTCAGGCAGGATGCCTGAGTTACGACACACAGAGTCGAGGATAGCTCGCCGTCACTGAGAATTTTCCCGCGCAAACCGCCGCGTCCTTTCAAGAAATCTTTCGCGCCCGGCGCGAATGCGCCATCCATCCAGTAACAAGGCGCGCATTCCTGGGTTCCATAAAAACGAACGCCTTGAATCTCAAATTCCTTGCCGATGAATTCGTTCAGGTCGACGCCGCGCGTGATCACATTGCGCCGCGCCGAAGCCGGAGAAGGATTGTGTATGTTCAACGCAGCGCAAAGCTCTTCGAAAACCTCGAGCGAAAAGAAAGTGATTTGCCCCTTGTAATCGTCTTTAAAATCGAAGTAACGATCTGCGCGAATCCCGCGGCCTGCGACACATTCGATCACGGGCACTTCAATCATGGGATGGTTATCCGGCTCTCGACCGTGATGGCCAACGAAATTGTGTCCTGGCGAAATGTACAAGTGACAGATTTCCACCGGCTGCAACAATATCTCAAATCCTCACTGATGAAAGAAGTGCCCAGCATCGGTCCGGGAAGAATCATCCGGCGAAGACAGGACGGCTCGCTCGAATATTTGCGGGACGATCTGACCATCGAAGAGCCGCTGGAAATTCGAATTGGCGGCAAAACTCTGGCCACGACGATGCGCACACCGGGACACGACGAAGAGCTCGCTGCAGGTTTCCTCGTTTCCGAAGCGATCGTGCATGATCGAAGCGCGATCGCGCGAATTTCGCGAGATGGTGATAATAAAGTAATCGTCGATCTCGCGAGCGGCGTGCAATTGAAACTGAACTCCGCACAACGTTTCGGGACAATTTCCAGCAGCTGCGGACTTTGTGGCAAAACGAGCATCGATGCGATTCGGCAAAATTTTCCTGCGATCGAATCAACCAACGTTCGAATCGATATTGACACGCTGCTCTCGCTCCCGGAAAAATTGCAAAAAGCGCAGGGCGATTTCGCGCGCACTGGCGGAATTCATGCGGCGGGAATTTTTGATTCGAGTGGGAAATTGAAAACCGTTCGCGAAGATATCGGACGCCACAATGCCGTGGACAAAGTGATCGGGCGCGCGTTCCTCGATGGATTATTGCCATTGAATCGACATGTTCTTCTGGTGAGCGGCCGCGCTTCGTTTGAAATTGCGCAGAAAGCGCTTGCCGCTGGTATCCCGATCGTAGCTGCCGTTTCAGCGCCTTCGACGCTCGCTGTCGAATTTGCGAGGGAAAGCAATCAAACACTGATTGGCTTTCTGCGGCCGCCCTCGTTCAATATCTATTCGCACATCGAGCGCGTGATCGTGGAAGCGTAGCACGGCCATCCTGGCCGTGGGGCCGACGGGCGTCTCGCCTGTCGTGGCGAATTCACGAGCAGGCAAATGCCTGCTTGCCCCACAGGCTGCAAGCCTGTGCTATTAGCGCTGGGATGCGAACACTGCTTCAGGATCACGCGCGGACACCTTTCCTGCCGCAATCCAGGCGAACCGGCTAACCAATGCGCCAAGCAAAAATGAAATTCCGGCAAGGGGAACCAAATTCGCCACGCGTAAGATCAGCGCTAGCGGTCCGCTCAAAATCTCGGCGCACCGGATTAACAAACCGGAGCCTGATTCGCGCAGGGCGCGATCGGCTTTGCCATGTTTATCAATCTCAAGCCAAATCCAAAGCGCCGTTTCTGTGCCGGCGGCGAGGAATCCAAGCGCACCAAGCGGTGCGATTCGATGGCCAAGCAGTTCAAGCAACGCTGCTGCCGATCCCAAACCCGCAACCCCGAAATGGATCGGCAAAAGGGTGCGATGTAAAAACCACGCGGGGATCGCGGTCACGCCTAACAAGACGCCCGTGTAAGTCGCGAGGAACATTCCCCAAAATGCCGAGCCCAGAATCAGTAGAGACGCGGCGATTTGGAGGAAATGGTCAAAACCGCCGGTGAAAATTTGGTGCGCATGAAGCTCGAGGGTGATTAACGCGGGAACTGCGCAGCCACCAAAAACAAATAGAATCCACGCGCCGACAGACATCGGCGATTGGTGTTTGAAAACGCGCAGCATATTGAGAAAAAGCCGGGGGCGTCCGAGATCCATGATGAGCAAGATTGGAGAGAGGATCGCGCCGATCGCCGCGATCCACACTGCTGTGCGCGTGAGATCGCCTTGATGAAAAATTAGTCCGATCAACGCGATGACCGCCGCCATCCCGGCTAGTCCGCCGACGAAGAAATAAACTGGAATTTCCCAAGTCCACACGGGTGGTCTCACGACTGGTTCGCCGTAATAACCGGGTTTTCCACCAGACGGACTCGCCGTGGCGAGCTTGCGCGGGATCGGTCCGCCGGCGATATCCACGCCACGTCCGGTGACAACTCCTTTGTTCCGCGCCTGCTCACGCAGTTCGTCCAATCGATGTTCGTCAGGCATATTTCAGGATTGTTCGCGTTCTCAAGATAGAAAAGCGAATGCGCATGACACCGCGATGAGCGCACCGATCGCGGTCGCGATCGCCGAGGTCCACGCGGATTTCAAATGAATCGTCGGCACCTGCGGTTTTGGTGGAAGCCCGTACGCCTCCGGTTCGCCGAGAATCAGAAAGAATGCGTGAATTCCGCGAACTGACGTCTGCAGCGGATCGTACAGTTGCGCGTCGGCGTATCCGTTTTGTTTGAGCTCTTCTACTCGTTGCGAGGCGCGGGCGCGCAAATCGTCGAGTCGTCCAAACACGATCGACTCGGTCGGGCAAACCTTGGCGCACGCAGGAACCAGCCCGCTTTTCTGCCGATCGTAGCAAAACGTGCACTTGAACGCGCCACCGGCATTGGGCAGCGGTTCCGGGCGGCGATTAATCACGCCGAAGGGGCAGGAGACAACACAGTATCCGCAGCCGTTGCAAACATCGTCTTGGACCAATACAGAACCGACTTCAGTCCGCACGATTGAACCGGTCGGGCATGCTTCGAGACAACCGGCTTCCTCGCAATGCTTGCAAACATCGGAAAAGAAGACCCAGCGAAATGGATCTGCCTCATCGCCTAACGAACCGACGATTTGCTCTCCTTTTTGTTGATCTTGTTCAAGAAACAAGACGTGACGCCATGTCGATGCACCGAGGTGACCGGTGTTGTCGTAAGAATTTCCCAACCAGGTGAAACCGTCGTCGGGCACGTCGTTCCATTCCTTGCACGCTACCTCGCAAGCTTTGCAGCCGATGCATACAGTCGGATCAGTGAAAAAGCCGACTTCAACATTATCGTGCACATACGAATGCCGGCGCTGATTTGTACTCTGAGTTCCTTCGCCGATCATCGCAATGGAGGGATGGAGTTGTGGAGTAATGGAGTATTGGTGTGAGATTTTTTCATTACTCCGACACTCCAACACTCCGTTACTCCGCTGCTGTTCATCCCGTTTTTCCCTCCTTGCCGTGACTACGCGAGAATCTTCCGCCGCTCGGCGCGCCCGGGGGCGGCTGTTCGGGATGCAAATTTGGTGGCTGACCGGCCTGCGGCGCGTTTCGCTCGAGCCAATCAAGAAAAGCCGGGCCACGCGGCAAGCGGCCCGGGATGATGTTGCAGACAAGCGCCTTGCTTTCCATGATCGTGACATTTGGTTCGCCGGAAATGGCAACCAGATTATTGGCAGCGTTACCGCGTAACGGACCGGCTGCTCCGAAATGAAATGGAACTGCGACCTGATGCACGGTTTTTCCGTTCAAATTCATCGGTCGAATGCGACGGCTAACGAGCGCACGCGCCTCAATCGCGCCGCGGAGGCTCACGATGCAAACATAATCGCTATTGTCGATCTTCAGCTTCGCCGCCAATTCTGGTGACATTTCGACGAACATCTCCGGCTGCAATTCGGAAAGATGGCTCAGGAAACGCGACATCCCGCCGCCGGTATGATGTTCGGTCAGCCTATAAGTGGTGAGAACGTACGGAAAGCGCGGATCGGCTGGCGGTGCGAAACGGTTTTCATTTCGCGTGAACCAGTTCACCGCTGGGTTCGTGTCGCGTGAATAGAACGGATTTCGCACCGGCGATTCCAGCGGCTCGTAATGCGTCGGGAATGGGCCGTCCTGCAAACCTTTCGGAACGTACATCCAGCCCAAGCCGTCTTCGTGCAGGATGAAGGGGGCGTCGCCGCGTTGACCGTCGAGACCCGTTTCGTCCCCCCGCGGTCGATAATCGGGAGGTTTGCTTGCCTTGAAATCAGGAACGTCAATGCCGGTCCATTTTTCCGATTCCCACCAAACAAGCTTTTTGCGTTCGCTCCACGGTTCACCGTTCGGTTTCGCACTCGCGCGATTGTAAATGATGCGGCGATCGCTTGGCCAACTGAAGCCCCAACCGTGTCCGAGATAATCCTTCGGCTGGCGCGCATTCGCCTTGTTCACGCCATCTCGATTGAAAACGCCCGAATAAATCCATGCGCCACAAGCGGTCGAGCCATCAGCTTTCAATTCGTTATAATCCGCAACTTGTGGACCATGATGCGGTTGACCTTCTCGATCTCTCCCAAAAAGAACGCCCTCTGCGTTTGATTGCGGTTCGGTTTTCCAGCCGTTGATCTCAGCGAGCACTGCTTCCATTTTTGGCTCACCCAGTTCGTCTTCCGGATACCACCAATTGAGCGCGCGCAGCGGTTCGTCCATCGGATCATCAGACGTCCTGGCTTTGGCGATCAATCTCAAAGCCAGTTGATGAATGAACCACGCGTCGGATCGAGAATCGCCCGGAGGCTCGACCGCTTTCTCGCGCCATTGCAAAAGACGCTGCGTGTTTGTGAACGCGCCTTCTTTTTCCGCATGTCCGGCGGCAGGAAAGAAAAAGACTTCGGTCTCAATCTCCTCCGTTTTCAACTCGCCGCGCTCGATTTCGGCTGAGTCCCGCCAAAATCTTGCCGGCTCGGTTTCGACCATGTCGCGGATAACAAACCATTTCAGTTTCGCCATCGACTTTCGTTGCATGCGTGTATTCGGCGCGCCGACAGCCGAGTTCTGTCCGATCAGGAACATCCCTTCCATTTTGCCGTCGGCCATTTCGTAGAGGTATTCGAAGAAGGAATGGTCGGCGGTAAGTTTCGGTAGCCAGTTATAACCGAAATCGTTCTCTGCAGTCGCGTGTTTGCCGTAGTAAGCCTTTAACAAGCTGATGAAATACGCTGGCGTGTTCGACCAGAGCCCGGTTTTTGGCGTGTGCCCATCGAGATATTTTTGCAGGGTCTCCTCATCTCCGGCGCGCGGCATCGCCAGATAACCGGGTAAAATGTCATAGAGCGTGGGGATATCGGTCGACCCCTGGATCGAAGCGTGCCCGCGAAGAGCGAGAATGCCGCCACCGGGCCGGCCAATATTGCCTAACAACAGTTGCAGGATTGAGGCAGTGCGAATAATCTGAACGCCTTTGGAATGCTGCGTCCAACCGACGGCATAACAGATCGCCGCGGTTTTATCCGGACCGGATGCTGCAGTGAGCGCGTCTGCGACTTTCTGGAAAAGCGCCGGGGGGATACCGCAAACCTTTTCGACCATCTCCGGCGTGTAACGCGCGAAATGTCGTTTGAGTTTTTGGAAAACGCATTGTGGATCTTGGAGAGTGAGATCCCGTTCGGGATAGCTCAGTCCTTCGCCCTTGTATTTCCAGCTTTCCATCTCATACGCCCGCCGGTTTTCGTTCCAGCCGGAGAAATAACCGTCTGCATTATCTTCAGGATCGCCGTACTCATCGCGCAAAATGCAGGGCGCATTCGTGTAATGAACGACGTAATCCCGGAAGAAGAGTTCGTTCTCGATGATATGATGGATAATTCCGCCAAGAAACGTGATGTCGCTGCCGGCGCGGATTGGTGCCCAGATATTGGCCAGTGCGCTCGTGCGCGAGAACCTTGGATCGACATGGATTATGGTCGCGCCGCGTTCTTTGGCCTTCATTACCCATCGGAAACCGACCGGATGCGCCTCGGCCATTGACGAGCCTTCAATTAAAATGCAGTCCGCGTTGGCCAGATCCTGTTGCGCGGTCGTAGCTCCGCCCCGGCCAAAGGAGGTGCCCAGACCGGGCACCGTGCTGCTATGTCATATCCGGGCCTGGTTGGACACACAGACCATGCCCAGGCCTCCAGTGAAGAGTTTTTTGATGAGATAATTTTCTTCGTTATCCAGCGTGGCGCCGCCGAGGTGGCAGATCGCAGTCGTATGATTGATTGTTGCGCCGTTCTCCTGTCTGACGAAGGTGCGCTTACGCGATTCCCAGATGCGGTCTGCCACCATGTCCATCGCACGATCCATCGAAATTTCTGTCCACTGTTTCGCGCGCGGTGCGCGATATTTTATTTTCGTTTCACGCTGCGAATGTGTGAGCAATTGGTACGACGCTGCACCCTTAGGGCAAAGATTCCCCTGACTGATCGGACTTTCCGGATCGCCTTCGATCGAAATCAATTTGCCGTCTTTGTGATAAACGAGCTGGCCGCAACCGACACCGCAATACGGACAAATCGAGCGCGCGACCTTTGCGTCATCGATACGTGCGTGCATCGCACGTGTCTTGTCCGACATTGACTCAAGGCCGGTGCCATCCTTGCGCTCGCGAATTTGCCTAACGAGTGGCCATTTCGAAAGCAGCGCAAACATAGTCTCCATCCATTTCTTCGCGGCTGGAGCGGATCTCAGTCGCTTGAAAATGTCATAATGCAGTGAGCTGAGCCAGCAAAAACAAACGCGTACGGATGCTCACACTGATTGTTCACGTCGCGGCGGTCTGACGATGATTGGCAGCAGAATGGAAACGAGCATCACGATGGCGATGACGTGGAGTGCGCCGGCATAATTCCCCGTGGTCTCCCGCATACGCGCGATGTAAAGCGGCCCGAAAACACTGGCAAAACTCCACGCCGTCAGCATCAACCCGTAGATCGGCCCAACGTTTTTGGGCCCGAAATAATCCGCCGTGAACGCAGGCATGGTGCCGAATCCGCCGCCGTAACACATCAGAATGACAAATGTCACGGTGGTCATGATTGAGGGGACGGTGATGGTCGGGAGAAACCAAAAGAGCAGGACCTGAACGATGAACATGACAGTGAACGTGCCGCGCCGCGTGATCAGATCGGACAACCAAGCCCAAAATACGCGCCCGACGCCATTGCCGAGACTGGCGACTCCGACCATTCCGCCTGCGACGAGCGCCGTCACTTTAGTTAACTCTTCAAAGATCGGCGCTTCCTGCGAAATGATCGCGATGCCGGCTGACGTGTTGAGAAAGAGAATCAGCCAAAGCGCCCACCATTGCCAGGTCTTGAGCGCTTCTGAAAGGACGAAATCGTGCGTAGCGCGCTGCGCAGTCTGTTTTTCGCTTGGCGTCCATCCCTGCGGTTGCCAACCTTCGGGAGGGTTTCGCATGAACAAGCTGGCGATGATTACGATGATAAAATAGGCAACGCCGAGGTAGGCGAAGGTTGGCAACACACCGACCGTTTGAATCAATCGCGTTGCCACCGGCGCTGTGATAAGGGCACCGGCGCCGAATCCACCAACGGCGACGCCGGTGATGAGGCCGCGACGATCAGGGAACCATTTCACCAGCGTAGCTACCGGAACGATGTAACCAAGACCGAGCCCGATTCCGCCGATGACGCCGTAGCTGAGATACAACCACCACAGTTTGTTGGCGGAGAAGCTGGCCAGAAAAACGCCGAGCCCATAGAATGTTCCTGCAGTCAGCGCGACCGTGCGCGGCCCCACTCGGTTCATCCATAATCCGCCAAAAAACGCCGCGAAACCGAGCACGAAAATACTGATAGTAAACGTGAACGTGACCTGCGAAATGCTCCAGCCAAACTGCTTCGACAATGGGATGCGGAAAACGCTCCAGGCATACACCGCGCCGAGTGCGATCTGAAGAAACACTCCCGCGATCGCGACGACCCAGCGATTACCGGCTTTCATAAGATCCTTTGTCGCTTGCAGCTACAAACCAATCGTCCGCTGGTCCAGAATCGGTTGGTTCGCGAGATTTCAAAGATGAGTCTGTCGTGCTCTGGCTTGGCAGCACGCCGCGCAGTGAGGTTCACGGCCCCATTTAATTTGAATGCCGGTCTTAATGGCAAGTTACAATCTTGTGACAATTCAGTTTTCTGAATCGATTTGGAATCAAGTCTCTGTGCAATGTTTGCAGTGTTCTGGGACGTGTTCCAACAAGCCCTAGACCGCAACTAGCGGTGCTCTCAACCGCCACTGCGCAGCGCGTCCAGCCGAGCGTTCAGCTGTGTCAACAGATCCCGCGTCGAAGCCTCGCTCATCGGCCCGTCCTTGAGCAGTCGCTGATCAATTCGCGCGAGCACTTCGTCTAGCGGATACGCCAGCCGTGCCTTGAGTACGCGGAGCCGAACCTTCAGCCACGCGGAAACTGACAGTGGCACGGACTTCGTGTCCTTCAGTTCATGGAGCGCTGTCCGCGTGAAACGCATCTCCCGCCGAATCTTCGCAATCGCCATCTCTCGGGGGTCTGCAGTCGGGGTTGGCGTTGGTGTCGGCGATGGCGGTGGTGTCGGCGATGGGGTTGGTGTTGGCGATGGGGTTGGCGTTGGCGATGGGGTTGGTGTTGGCGGCGGCGGCGGCGTTGGTCGTGTTGGTGTTATAGGGGCCTCTTGCACCTCAAATGCACCAATGTCCCTCCGTCCCTTCTTCACTCGATCAAAACCGAAGCCGCGTTGATCGTAAATCAAAGGCGGCTGAAAATTGTTGGGATTGTAGTTCGGGTTACCCGCATCGATGGCCGGGCTGTCCGCCAGGAGCGCATGAGTAACAGTCGGGCCGCCGTTGTCCTGCAACGGGCCAACCCTGGGATCAGTATTCACCTGATCACCAGCGGCACTCAGGTAATCGGCACCGTTGTCGCTGCTGAGATTGTAGCCATCTGAGATGATTGTAGCTTGGTTACCAAAGCTAAAAATGTTGCCGCCGGAGCCCGCGTTCAGAATCGTGTTTCCTATCTCCAGGGTGCCTTCGACCATGAAGACATTGCCGCCGAAACCAGAGCCACTTGGGCCCTCAGCGGTGTTGACATTGATGGTGCAGTTCTGAATCACAATATTCCCACTGCCGTTGGTGATGCCGCCGCCGTTACCAGGGAACACGCCGGTGCCGCCAGCCAGGTTGCCGCTGATTGTGCTGTTGTCGATGCCAAGCGTTCCACCGTTGAAGATACCCCCGCCTGTCCCGCCGCTTTGAAGGCTACCGCTAGCCGTATTGCCTGTGATGGTACTGTTGACGACGTCCAGCGTCCCGCTATTGCAGATACCGCCGCCGAGACTGGTTTGTTGCGAGAAAGCGCCCCCGACGAAGTTGTCGCTAATAGTGGTGCGGACGATTTGAATTGAGCCGGCGTTGTAAATACCGCCGCCTTCATCAGCCGAATTGCCGCTGATGATGCTGTCAATGACGGCGACTTCTGCGCCGCTGGCATTGTAGATGCCACCACCCAGGCCACGTTCTCGGAGCCCGCCAGCCTCGTTGCTACTGATACTGCAGCCTGTGATCTCCAACATCCCGGCATTGTAAATGCCGCCGCCCAAGACCGCCTCTCCGCTATTGATCGCGAGCCCCGAAATCGCAACGATTTTATCGGAAGCTATCTCGAAGACTCGGCTCAAGTGCGTGTTCTCAACAGACAACTTGTGAGCGCCCGGGCCGTTGATAGTCACGTTTTTGTTCACCGGCAGCTGGCCGCTGCTGAGTTCGATGGAGCCAAAAACGCCCCTGGCGTTGATGGTGTCGCCGTCGTTTGCATCCGCTATCGCCTGACGCAATGAGCCACGGCCGCTATCGTTGGTATTTGTGACCGTGATGGAATTTGCATGCGCGCTGGCTGCGGCGAGCCACCATGCACTCAAACAGCCTGCGAGCAGAACCCTGTAACTTTTCACGGGCGCCGAGTTTTCAGTAAATTTCGTCACGCGGCAAGCAGGAAAACGAAATCACCAGAATCTCTGGAGCAGGTGATCCCGCGCAGATTTCGCAGTGATGCTAAGTTGTTTTGCGCGTGGCCTTGAAAGTCGTGTACCCGGCGCCTAATGATTCAATGGCACCCAGCCACGAGTGATGTAATCGCCAAGCGTCAGGGAGATCAGGAAAAGCAGCCAAATCACGCCGGCTACGGCTGCAAGATGCAAAAGGCGGCTGCTCCCTTTGATGTGCATGAAGAAAAGCGCAATGACGATTGCCTTGGAGATTGCTACACCGAGCGCAACGATGAGATTGAACGGGCCTAAATCGACATAGGCGATCAGCCAGGTTAGGGCGAGCAGCGCCAGCAAGACGATGCACGTCCGGAAATAGATTTTCGGTTGCGTAACTTCTTCCATTTATGAGTGCACGGAATGGTAGGGCGCGACCAAAACTTGTTCGCCGCGACGAGAAGGCGCCGCAAGACGGCAAAAACGCCCAACGCTTAATTCGCCCAGCGCTTTCATCATCGATGGCCTACCAAGTACAAACATGAATACTGTGATTGAAATAGACGTAGCCCGGCAAATCGTGAACGCGATTCCATTTCAGCGGGGCGCTCGTAGAAAGACTTTGCCTGACCGCCGCCAATACCGGCGCATCGTTGAAGATTTGCGAATGGCATGTCATGCAGGTCTGAGTGGACGGCAATCCCGCGAACGCGGACTTTTCTACTGAGCTATGGCAGTAGCGGCAATCGATGCCGTCATCGCCCACATGATGTTTGTGGCTGAATTGGACCGGTTGATCTAACGGCACCCCGACGTAGGTGGTGTACGGTGACCAGTAAATTGTCGAGGTAGCCCAGCCTGCGCCACAAACCAGAACAACGACGCCGACGATGATCACCCGGGAGTGAACATTCGCGCGGGGCGAAAAGAGCTGGGCCATGAAAGCTAATGTTTCTTCCTCGCAAATAAATCGGGCACGGAAGCGGGCTGGGACGCCTGCAATCAGCGCTCACATCCGGGCGAACGACAACCCGGAACCGCTTACTGATTGGATTTCAGAGTCCGAGCGCAGAGCGTGCCTCACGCGCGAACTTGAAACCCGACAGAGGCGACGCGCTGGCGTCGACATTCTTGGCGAGCGCGAGCACCTGAAAAGTCCGCCCGAGCATTTCGGGGTGCAACAACGTTTGCAGCGCGCGTTTAGTCTTACGATCGGCGCCGGCGTCCTGAACTCGACGGCTTAAAGCCATCGAGTTTGGAGAGCAGGCTTGCACGATATCTGGCCACATAGAGATGATCCCGGTCAGGAAGTGATGTTGATCGGTGAATCCTGCGATGCGCAATCCATTTGCCTCTCCGCGACGGGCAATGCTTGTCCAATCGACCTGCATCGTGATGTCCGCGTGACCAATTTGCTCAAAGGGCGAGTCCAGGTG
>Ga0137366_10002261_pt1 | contig 14693 bp, 13 predicted proteins | sample SagtaG_8_FD_104938 | JGI IMG/M metagenome (GOLD analysis project Ga0137366, IMG submission 104938) | Vadose zone soil microbial communities from Sagehorn Ranch, Mendocino, California, USA - Sage1_L_60_16 metaG | ecosystem: Environmental > Terrestrial > Soil > Vadose zone | place: USA... | reverse complement strand
TCCGGCGTGTGGGATCGAGTTGCGCAACATGGACACGGGTGAGCCGCTCTCAACGGTTCGCGACCGCATTCAAAGCGCGAATGTTTATCTCGGGGCCTGGCCTATGGTTGAGGCGCTGAATCAGGGGGCGCAGATCGTGATCACCGGCAGGGCAACAGATACCGGACTGACTCTCGCGCCAATGATTCATGAGTTTGGCTGGGCTGCCGATGACTGGCATCGACTTTCCGCCGGCACAATTGCAGGACACATCATCGAATGCGGCGCGCAGGCTTCAGGCGGCAATTGCCAGTATGAATGGAGCAGTGTTCCCAATCTCGCGGATGTAGGTTTCCCAATTGTCGAAGCAGCGCCTGATGGAACGTTTGTTATTACAAAACATGAACGCACCGGTGGGTGGGTAATTATTCCTTCTGTCAAAGAACAACTGGTTTATGAGATGGGCGACCCGCGCGAATACATTACACCTGATTGTGTTGCGGATTTCACTACGGTACGGCTTGAATATGAGGGTCGTGACCGCGTCCGCGTCTACGGAATCCGGGGCAGGTCCGCTACCGAGTTTCTCAAAGTCTCAATCAGTTATTCGGCCGGATTCAAAGCGGTTGGCACGCTCGTCTACGCGTGGCCCGATGCCTACGAGAAGGCGAAGGCGGCTGACAGGATACTGCGAACACGTCTCGATCGACTGGGGTTGCGCTTTGACCATGCGTTGACGGAGTTTGTCGGCGTCAACGCCACGCATGGGCCGTTGGCCGGAGAGCCGCGGAGCGATCTGCCGGAAGTACAACTCCGTGTCGGCGTGCGCAGTGAAGACCGAACTGCGGTCGAGCGATTCACGAAAGAGATTGCTCCGCTGATCTTGACAGGGCCTCCAGCGGTGACGGGTTTTGCCGGGGGACGACCGAAGGTTGAAGAGATAGTTGCCTATTGGCCGGCACTGATTCCGAAAGAAGAGATCACACCCGTAGTTGAGGTGCTTGAAGCGTGAAAGTCCAGTTAACAAAGATTGCTCATGCGCGCTCAGGTGACAAGGGCGACACTGCAAACGTTGGCTTGATAGCGTTGCGGGAAGAGTTCTACCCCCTCCTTGTTCGAGAAGTGACGGCCGAGCGTGTCAAGGAACACTTCAAGGGAATCTGTCGCGGCGAGGTTGAGCGATTTGAGTTGCCAAATCTTGGAGCACTCAACTTCTTGCTCCACGAAAGCCTCGGCGGTGGCGGCACCTTGTCACTAATGACCGACGCTCAGGGCAAGACCTTCTCCACCGCGCTGCTGCGAATGGAGATTGAGATAACTGATAATGAGGGGGCCGTATTCAACCTAGGTTGAAAGAATCGGAGACTGTAGGGGCGTCATTCGGTGGGCGCTCCTTTTTTACGCCACCCGAGGCGTCCACAGAGTGACGCCGCCTACAATCAAGATGCAGGAATCTCCCAGTCCCGGAGCAGAGCTGATTACCTATGGCTACGCTCAGCTCGAGGGCATTCGGCTGCATTACGCTGAGTGCGGCAGGGATAATGACAATCTCGTAATCCTGTTACACGGCTTTCCTGAGTTTTGGTACTCATGGCGACATCAGTTGCCGGTGCTCGGTCGTAGGCACCACGCAGTCGCTCCCGATATGCGCGGTTACAATCTGAGCGACAAGCCTCCCCGAGTTGAAGACTATCGAATCGAGTTGCTCGTCGAGGATATTGTCGGGCTGATTCAACACTTTGGCGCAAGTAAGGCGGCGATAGTTGGCCATGATTGGGGAGCTGGGGTCGCGTGGGCTCTCGCGCAAAAGCATCCTGAGTGTGTCGCATGTTTGGCGGTCATGCAAGTACCTCCTGCCGCCGTCTGGAGGGCCAACACCTCGGTCCGTCAGCTGCTCCGAAGTTGGTATATGTTTTTCTTTCAGCTTCCCAAGTTGCCCGAGTGGGCCCTCAGCGGAAAGGATTTCAGCGGCATTGATCGCACCTTTCGCGAGAGGGTTGTCAGAAAGGGGACATTCTCAGAAGCTGACATCGAACGTTACAAGGAAGCGATGCGTCAGCCAGGTGCACTCACCGCCGCCATCAATTACTACCGCGCAAATCTTGGTCGAATACTGTTTCGTGCCGATGCCGACAAGTCAAATCAAGATAGGCGTATTTCGGTGCCGACATTGTTCATTTTCGGGGAGCAGGACTTCGCCATCATTCCCAAGACTGTCAGGGGTGTGGAGAAGTACGTTAACGGACCTTACCGCGAAGTGCGCATTCCTGACAGCGGGCATTGGGTGCAAAACGAGGCAGTCAGTGAAGTGAATTCTGCTCTGATTGATTTTCTCAAATAGCCAATATCTCTAAATGTCCGATGCTTCAACTACTCGTTGTTTTGCGACGGATTCTTCTTGGGATAGTCATCGACAAACTTGAAGCATATCGGACATAGAATCCTTGTCGATTCTCAAGGCCGTAGTTGCACTCGATAGAGCACATAGTCGCCAATTTGCTCACCTGCATCACGCTGATACCAGCGATCCAAATTCGATAGGTCAGGACCTGCCGCGACAGGCACAACAACATACGAAATAATGTGCTGAACTGCCTGTTCGCGGGTAAACGAAGAGTAATAGGTCTGATATTCCGCCACCTGGGCTGCGATCTCCTCGCTGGTAACTGGTTTGGCGTGCACTGACAAATCGGGTATCACACGCTCGTGGCCGAAAGCCGCCGCCGCAAAAGAGCTCATGGGTTCGCCCAGCTCCGTCGCGAGCCTGGCTCCATCCACTCCCGTGTAATACAAATACTCATAGAAACGGTCCCTGCTTTCTCCTGGTCGGAGGTTTAGAAAGTCGAAATGCGGGGCCCACAATACTGCGTGCGTCGCAAATGTCGGCAAGATTACCGCGACTTTATTATCGCTAACCAGGACCAGAGGATAGGAGTCGGTCTCGGAATTGATCGTGGCAAATCGTTCGTCAGGTTTCGAGAGTTTCCCAAGTCGCTGGCAGACTGCTGCCGCGCGATCAATGAACTGATTATCTCTGTTTATTACCCTCGTAGGCGCAAGTACTTCCATTACCGACCACAAGAGTGAGACAAAGACCAGCCACCCAACGATGCGGTAATGAATTGATCGTTTTGTAGCTTCACTCACACGCCAGATAACTGCAGTCGCAACTACCAAACCAACCAGCGCCACATAGTTCGCTATAAACTGCTCGTAATGAAAGGGCTGGAGCGAGCGACCAGTGATAACCTGCTGGTTGAATACAAGCAACGGCATAAGAGCGAAGGAGGTGGCAAATAAGCTCTCAGGTGTGCGCCAGTTAATGCGTCTGCGCAAGTGGCCAAAGATAATTAGGGCAATCACCAGAAGACCGATAAGCTCCGGGACGCGAAACAGATCCGGCGCATGCGAAATCGTCATTTTCTGACCGGTGTCCATTGAAGCCGAACGGTGCGATAGCAAAACGAGATAAGGGGCAAGCGCTGCCACACCTAGCAAAAGGACAGTGAGGAATGACTTGGTGTCGCGTCGTAGTCTGTCGGGATAGGCTGCAAACCAAAGAAACGCCAGACAAGCGAACCAGGCTAACGCAGCGGTCCACAGGAAGAAATAGGAAAAAATTAGAATGTCCAAAGCGAGGCCCGCAGCTGCGGCCCAGGCAAAAGAGCGGTGGCGTTCGTCGTTTAATGATTTCCAAACGAACGTACAGAAAACAAAGAAGAGGGGAAATGGCGTAGCAGGTTCGTAGCGCCTTAAGAATGGAAGAAAGGAATACTGAAGGCCTGAGACCAACACATGTATTAATCCTTGACCTGCGGCGAGCGCTCCCAAGCACAGGACGATTACGGCTCCGGCAGCCGCCAGGTTTTCATCTCGAGTCAGATTAAAGAGTAGCCAGAAGATTGCCAAACATGCAAAAAAAGGCGCGAGCACAGCCAGGATGATGAACGCCGTTGAAGACGAAATCCCGACTAGCCGAGCTGGAAGGGCAATTAAGTAGGCCGGAACAAATTGAATAGAAAAAAGGGACTCAGGCTGCGGATGTCCGGGCCGGTCGTCACGTCCGGTATAGGAATCATTACGGCGCGGTCGGCCATCAATCAAAGCCTGAACATAAGCGGAATAGACCCACTCATCGCCATGTAGTTCGGCATAACTACCGTTCCAGTTCAGCCCGCGGACGCCCCACATGAGAAACTGGGGATAGAGTGATAGCAACGTAAATGCAACGGCACCCCAGACCGCAAATTTCCACTCTCTGGTTTTTGATAGTTGCATATGATAGAGCGGATGACGATCTTTATTGTGAACGGATCTTTGAACAGGTGATTAGCGTCTAAGAAAACCAAACTCAGGAAAGCCTGTTTCACAACACCGCCGCTGAAAGCATTTGAATCTGAGGTTTCCGTAACTGAGAAGTGCTCTTACGGTCGCAACTGCACCTGGTAAAGTATGTGGTCGCCAACGTGATCACCTTTGTCGCGTTCATACCAACGGTCCAGGTTTGACAAGTCTATACTTCCGTCCGCTGGGACAATCACATAAGAGAGACGGTGCTTAGCGGCCTTGTCATGCGTAAAAGAAGAGGCATATGCCTGATAGCCTGCGACCTCCTTCGCTATTTCCTCACTCGTGATTGGCTTAGCAAGAATCGACTGCCCGTGTATTACGCGCTCGTGACCGAAGGCCGATGCGGCTAAGGCGCTCATCGGTTGGCCCAGCTCCTTCGCAAACCTGCTTCCGTCGATTCCAGTATAGTAAAGATACTTGTAGAAGCGCTCCCTCCTTTCATTCGGATGAATGTCCAAAAACTCGAAATGCGACTCCCAAAGCAAGGCCTGTGGCGCAAACGTAGGTAAGATCAGGGCGACTTTATCGTCGCTCGCTAACACCAGAGGCCGAGAATCCGGACCCTCGGTAGTGTACTTGAGCGCTTGGTCTGTCTTTGCCAATTGACCCAGTCGCTGACAAATTTCCGCAGCGCGATCGGTAAATTGACTAATTCGGACAATCAGTTTTGTGGGCGCCACTACCTCAATGAGGCCCCACAAGATTGCGACAAACAGCAGTCGGGCCAGTATTCGCTGGGACACAGGTTGTTCGATAACTTGTGGCCTGCGCCATATGATCACAATGGCCAAAACGACGCCCAAAAGGGCCGAGTAGTTGGCAATGAATACCTCGTAATGAAAGGGTTGCAACGAACGACCTGTAATAACCTGCTGGTTAAAAACAATCATGGGCATGAGGGCAAACGAGGCAGCAAACAAGCTCTCAGGAGCGCGCCAATTTACTCCTCTGCGCAGAGCGACAAAAATGATCAGAACTATTACGCCAAAACCAAGCGCTTCGGGAATTCGCAAAAGATCCGGGGCGTGCGAGAGGGCCAACTTTTGTCCGCTGTCCATTGTGTCCGAGCGGCGTGAGAGCAGAAGGGCATACGGAGCCAACGCTCCTAGCGCCAACATTAGGATGGTAGCGAATGACCAGACTCTCTCTCGTAGATCTTTGGGCCGGACTACAACCCACAAAAGCACCACACACATGAACCAAGCCGAGGCGCTGGTCCAAAGGTAGAAGTACGAGAAAATGAGTAGGTCTAAAGTCAAACCCGCAGCCACAGACCATGCAATGCGGAAACGTTGTGCCGCCGTTAACATCCTCCATACGAAAACGCAGAACACGAAGAACAGCGGAAAAGGAGCCAAAGGTTCATATCGCCTTAAAAAAAGAAAGGAGCTGTACCCGAAATCAGACGTGAGGAGATGCACGACTCCCTGCCCAGCACCGAGAGCGCCGAAGCAAAGCACGACTACCGAGCCAACAGCGGCCAGCCTGTGATCCTTAATTACATTTGTAATCAGCCAGAAGATTGCAAGGCACGAAAAGAAGGGCGCCAAAACCGCTAAGACAATAAATGCCGTCGATGAAGACGCGCCCACGAGACGGGCAGGGCCGGCAATCGCGTACGCAGGTACGAACTGAATAGAGAAGAGAGATTCAGGCACATGATGATCTGGGCTTTCATCGCGTCCTGTATAGGGATCATTACGACGTGGTCGGCCGTCAATCAAAGCTTGGATGTAAGCTGAATAAGCCCACTCATCACCGTCAACCTCAGCGAAAGAGCCATTCCATTCTCGACCTCGAACCCCCCACATAACAAGCTGCGGGTATACTGATAGCAGTGTTATTGCAAGGGCGCCCCATAACGCCCATTTCCATCTTTCAATTCCGGAGCGAATCATGCGGTTTGAATACTAATTGCGCTGTTGTGGCAAACAAGCAGGTGAGAGTATCAATAAACCCTTGGAATAATTCTTGCCGTGCTCGACTTATACGCTTGATACTCGGGAAATGCCTTTTCCAGAACGGCCTCTTCGTTCTTCATCCGCTGAAATTGTATTAAGGCATGGACGAGGAATATGAGCACCGTGATGAAAGAGAGAAACTGAATCAGAACAGCAAAAGCTGCCAGCTCTTCCATAACGTACAGTGGATGTCGGATGATTCCATATGGTCCGGTGGTAACAAGTCTGCGAGCTTCGGCCATTAGACTATATGATCTACCCAGGTGTGTGAGGACAAAGAGGGACATGGCCGTTCCCACAAGGCATATCGAACTGGCAATCACTGTTTGAACCATTGTGAGGTTAGCTCGAGGGAAAAACGTAACCAGGGACATGAAGAACGTGCCCGCTATTGCCGTAACTCTCGGCAAGATTCCTCTGGCTTTCTCGATTGGCTCCAGTCTGATGAGGAATAGAATCGACATCAATCCGAGGAAGCAAATTATGGACGATTTAGAAACGACATCAGCAAGGAATCTCAGAAATTCGGTATTATTCCCTGCCGCAGAATGTTCCCTGAGGAACACGTACAGATCAACGACCTTCAAAAGTACGACAAAAAGGAAGAACGAAGACGGAACAATTCGACTGATGACATCAAATAGCTTGACTCGATTGAACTGACTTGATCGCGGAGTATCGTACTCTTTCATCATAAGCTGGATCGCTGTCTAACTAGTTTACTCTAGCAGCGAAGACTCCCAAGCTAAGGCGTGACAGACGTGCGGGTGGGCCGTAACGGGCCGTTGAGCTAGTGCCAATATAGCGCAATTGTTGATCATCTGCCAACCTGCTTTATCCGATAGTTAGCGTGAGCGCTAGCTAATTCTCATATTTGTTCAGCTTTGAGCGTGTTTGCGGGCCTGTTGAATTGGGACGCCTGAGAGAGATCACGAAGATCGGATTCTGACTTGGTAAGGTGAGGCAGGAAAGAGTTAATCGGGAGATTCTGGATCGAACCGTCACAACGTGTCGGTGGGGAGGGCCGAATGTCAGACGAAAACAAGGCGGTCTTGTGGACCAACGAAGGGAGCATAAGGAGGATCACGCTCAATAGGCCTGCGAAGAGAAATGCGCTTACCGACGAGGTAATAGCTGGAATCATGGAAGGTTTGCGGGAAGCGGACAGCGACGAGCGTACACGGGCTATTGTGATCACGGGCTCAGGTAATGACTTTTGCTCGGGTGCTGATCTGTCTGCGCTTAAGACGATCTCGGAAGCCTCCGTCGAGGAAAATATTGAAGATGCCCGATCGTTGATGGAGCTTTTTCTGCTAATTCGGAAGGTTCGAGTTCCCGTGGTTGCGGCAGTTAGAGGGCGGGCGTTGGCGGGAGGTTGCGGATTGGCAAGCGCCTGCGACATGGTGATTGCCTCAACCTCGGCTCGTTTCGGCTTTCCCGAAGTGAAGATCGGCTTCGTTCCCGCAATCGTAATGGCGATCTTACGCCGCAATGTTTCGGAGAAACGAGCGTTTGAATTGATTACCCTTGGAGAAGAGATTGGAGCTGAAGAAGCAAATCAGATTGGTTTGGTCAATCGAGTATTCAACGATGAAACGTTTGATCAGGAGATAGCCGCCTATGTTCACCGCTTCGAAAAGACCAGTAAGTCCGCGGTATTACTGACGAAGAGTCTTCTTTACCAGATCGACGGTCTCGCCTTTCTGGAAGCGCTGGAGACCGGTGTTGACGTCAACGTCATTGCTCGCATGACCGACGATTGCCGCGAGGGAATCGTCCGTTTTCTTAGCAAGAAGTGACTGCCAGGCGTTCCGCCACATTGATTGCGCCAGCGAGCACCGGCTCATAGATCCCAGTGATTAGTCCAATCTTCAGTGCTTCGGAGCTCGTCAGTCTACGTACTGTCGTAAACAGTTCTATCGTTCGCGCCTTGCCAATGAGTCGCGACAATCGCTGCGTGCCGCCCCAGCCAGTGATGATCCCGAGACGAGCCCCGGGATGCGCGAACACAGCAGTAGGTGACGCCAACCTGATGTCGCAGGCGAGTGCGAGGTCCATTCCACCACCCATGCAGAATCCGTTAACGGCGGCTATCGTGGTCTGCGGGGCTTCGGCTATTTTTTGAAATAGGAGCTGGCCTCGTCGAGAAAAATCGCGGGCCGTTTTGCCGTTGAGGAGGGCCAGCTCCCGTATGTCGGCGCCTGAAAGGAAAGAGTTATCGGTGCCGGTGAAAATTATTGTCTTCAGAGTGCGGTTCCCAATTAACGGTGAAAGTACGGTGTCGAGCTCAGCGAGATTAACGGTTGAGAGAGAATTGCGTTCGGCTGGGCGGTTGAATCTTACGGTTGCGATCGATCCGACGATCTCACAAATGAGAGGATGGGCTCGGTTCAATTCATTCATTCGCGCGGTTTTACGTTTGACCTGAGAAAATTGACGATGTCTTCAGTAGACGTGCCGGGCAAAAAAATTTCTGCCACTCCTGCTTTTTTGAGTTTTAGGAGATCATCCTGAGGCACGATACCACCAACCAGCACCAGACAGTCGTCCATTCCTTGCTCACGCAACAATTGGACGATACGCGGACAAAGGGTGTTATGGGCGCCGCTCAAAATCGACACGCCAACTGCGTCGACGTCCTCCTGCAGTGCGGCTGCCGCAATCATTTCCGGCGTTTGGCGTAGTCCCGTGTAGATAACTTCCATGCCAGCGTCGCGCAAAGCCCGCGCAATTACCTTGGCCCCGCGGTCATGACCGTCAAGACCGGGCTTGGCTACGAGAACACGAATTTTTCTTTCCGTCATACGCTGCATTCTAACCTTAGCTGACAAATTGGCCCAGCGGTCCGTCAGGCTTGCTATACAACTAGAGCTCCAATTCTGATAGTCCAACAGAAACGACGAAAGCAGGGAGTAGGACAGGAATTAGCAATGGCGGCTGTATTAGTTTGTTTGTGCCGGCGCCAACTCTAAGAAGGAGTTTTATTGCGAAAGTCAGAAAGCAGGCTCTTCGTAGACGCCATACACATCACGAAGCGCGGAGCAGATTTCGCCCAGGGTTGCGTAGGCGCGAACAGCTTCGATGATTGCCGGCATTGTGTTTTCGCTGTTTTGCGAAGCTAGTTTGAGTTTCTCGAGGGTGTTCGCAACGGCGCCCGCATCCCGAACCCTGCGGGTTTGCTCTAATCGCTCTATCTGGTGTGCGCGGAGGGTTTGGTTTATGAAAAGAGAAGGACCTTGGGTTTGCTCGTTTGCATTGCATACTTGTTCACTCCGACAATGACTTGTTCGCCGCGTTCCACTGCCTTTTGATATTGATAAGCAGAGTCCTGAATTTCGCGTTGCGGAAATCCCTTTTCGATGGCCGCTACCATTCCACCCATGGCATCGATCTTCTGGAAATAGTCACGAGCCGCTGTTTCCATCTTGTCAGTCAACGCTTCCAGGTAGTAAGAGCCCCCGAGCGGATCGAGTGTGTTTGTTACACCTGTTTCCTCAGCGATGATTTGCTGGGTGCGCAAGGCAATCAGCGCTGCGCGATCAGTCGGAAGCGCGAGGGCCTCGTCGTAGGCGTCCGTATGCAGACTTTGGGTGCCGCCGAGAACACCCGCGAGCGCCTGGACGGCGACCCGAACGATATTGTTGAGCGGTTGTTGAACTGTAAGGGAAACTCCCGCAGTTTGGGTATGAAAACGCATTTGCAATGTGCGCTTGTAATTACTCCCGAAACGCTCTTTCATCTCGCGCGCCCAGATACGCCGCGCCGCGCGATACTTGGCAATCTCTTCGAAAAAATCGTTGTGGGCGTTGAAGAAGAACGAAATCCGGGGCACAAAGCGATCTATGTCCAGGCCTGCATTCACACCCCAGGCAACATATTCGATCCCATCGCGCAGTGTGAAAGCCAACTCCTGGATCGCAGTGGCCCCAGCTTCACGGATGTGATAGCCGCTCACCGAAACCGGATTGTAGCGAGGGACGTGGTCAGTACAGAATTCAAAGGTGTCTACCACCAACTTCATGGCTGGCCGAATGGGATAGATCCATTCCTTCTGCGCAATGTACTCCTTCAGAATGTCGTTCTGTAAAGTGCCTGATATCTTGTCCCACTTGGCTCCCTGTTTTTCCGCTACCACCAGGTACATTGCCAGCAGCACTGAGGCGGGCGCATTGATCGTCTGAGAGACTGTGACTTGCTCGAGAGGTATGCCGCCGAATAGGACTTCCATATCCGCGAGCGATGAGATTGCCACGCCACACTTACCCACTTCCCCTTCAGACAGCGGGGAATCGGCGTCGTATCCCATCAATGTTGGTAAGTCGTAAGCTACGGAAAGTCCGGTTTGGCCTTGCGCCAGCAAATACTTGAAACGCGCATTCGTTTCCTCGGGGGTGCTGAAACCGGCAAACTGCCTCATCGTCCAGAGTTTGCCGCGATATCCGGTGGGGTGGATTCCCCGCGTGTATGGAAATTCGCCTGGGAACGAGATATCACGACCGAAGTCGATGTTCTCAACGTCCACCGGAGTATAAAGTCGATTGACTTCTTCTAGTGAGACAGTCTGAAAACTCTTTTTTGTTTCGGGATGTTTTTCAAGTGCCGGTGCAAGTGTCTCTTGCTCCCATCTTTCTAGCTCGGCTTCGACCTGTGAGGAGCTTTCTTTCGTGTCAGGCATTCAATCCTCTCGATTTCACGGATTATTCTTCGGTAGCTCGATATTAGTTTACGGTTATTTGAGTGTCAACCGAATCAATTTGAGCTTATTGTCAAGGAGGGGAGCGCGGTCATGATGGCAATCACGGCCGCGCGGTCTCGGCAGGAACCCGATTAGCGTGGATGTCAAGCGGGGGAACTGGCAGCAGGCTTCGGCGGGTATGAATAAAATCCACTGTTCCGCAACGCGAACAAGCTTCCACAAAATTGCTCATTCGACGGGTATCACAATTTCATTACTACGAACCATGTTCAAACGGCTCCGGGCCGCTGACTCGATGGCGCGCGGATCGCTACGCAGTTGCTCGACTTCTGACCTCAATGACTGATTGAGGGTTCGCAGCGTCTCGACATCGCTTTGCATAGATGTGAATTGCTCGGAAGCGACCTGTACTTTAGCTCGAGTGCGCATGTTTACTGTGACGCAGACAGCAAGGCTTGCGAGAATAACCATGGCAAATAGGACCCACGAGGGTATCAGCCCTCCGCGACGCCGCACTTCGGCCGGCGTCCCAACGATATCCAGTGAAATCTGCCGCATCGATGACAACGATGCACCCGTTCGGGGCAGCACCCGTTGTGTCCTGATCCGCTCGTCCACCCAGTAAGTATTTGCGACCCTGCTCAAGTAGCACCTCCAAGTCCGTTGCTGACTCTGTTTCCGTAAATGCGTACCACTAGTTCTTGGTTACCGAAGGACGCACCGACAACTAGAATCGTCGCCAAGATCAAAATTAAACTCATGATCGGTTTCAATATCTCTGTTGCTCGCCTCATCTCCTGGTTTCGCGTTTTTAGTCAATGTCGCGAGACCCGCCGCAACTGTCTTCGCTGCCGGCAAACGCGCAACGACGCCATCTTTCTTCGGGCAGTGACTTTTGACCGATAATCCCGCCGAGGCTTGACCGAGGATAATCTTGTCTTCATTGATCGACTCTCCGATGTGTTTGCATTCCAGGCGTGTCTCGAAAAACTCCGTACCGCGAGTTTGCGTGACGCGGAGCCCTGTGTGGGAGGGAGCAGAGCTAAAGACAACCGCTCCTGAATAGCGCCTGACCGTTGTTTCGAGATGAATCGTCATAGCCGAAAGTTAAGAGGCTGCTTAACCGCCTTGGGCGGTTTGGCCACAATATAGGGGACAAGACCTATTTGGAGACCCCCACTAAATGTAGTTGTTGCTTGTCAATGTGTTTCCCTTCAACAACTTAGCTGCGGGGTGGGCGAATGTAGCATCCGTGCTTAAGCGAGTAAAGACATTTCTCCGCAAGGTTTTAACCACGTAACATGAACATTTACTTGAAGTAACAGCGCTTAATGGCTCAAATCGGCGAACGCTTGGCGAACGAAAATCCGAGAACTTTGGCTGCAACCAACTTGTGTTGAAACTTGTTGACAGGAGGTTGGTGCGACTATTAGACTCAGAATCGGTTTCGGGCCTCTTTGAAAATCTCGTTGCCTTCGAACCCAGGCCCAGCGCAGTTTCTCGTTTTCTGTCACCAATCCCTTGTCCCCGGCCCCTGGCATTAGTCAGGATCCTCGACCTCATCGGATGATTCAAACAAAAGCGGACTACGATTCCTCAGGAAGGGTGTAGATGTCTGACTCGTTGCAATTAGATCAAGGTGTTGAAGTACCAGTCCAAAGTTCCGCTCAATTACCCATCAGTTCGATTGTCAGAGCAGTTTGCGAGGCGGCAAATGCAGGCCCCGATCTGCTCTATGAAGTCATGATCAAGATGAGCCTCATGGTGGAGTCAACGGCTCCGACCTATGGGCTGTCAATCTGGGGTGCAGCGACTCCAGACAAACCGATTCTGCGATGGGCCGAGGGACTTGAGGAGGATGAGATTGCAGTGGCGTCAAGGACTGTTGCGCAAGCCTTCGCCAACCGGGGACGCGGCGCTCCAGCAAGGGAAGGAGACTCCGCGATCTGTCTGTTGCTGGCGATGCCCTCAGCAGCGCGCGAAGGCGCGACGCTTTACGGCCGCTGTGTTCATCCTCTCAGTGCGAAGCAAGCAAAAGAGCTTAACGCACTGAGTGATGTGGCGCAGTTGGCGCATTCACACTTGTCGTCGGGGTCTACTGGAGCGAGGGTAATCAGGGCGATCCCCCAAGTATCCGGCGTGGGCGCTTTACCCGGAATGGTTTTCAGCAGCCGGGCAATGTCAGAAGTTGCACGCAGTGTTGAAAAGATAAAAGACTCCGAATCGACAGTATTGGTGACGGGCGAATCTGGAACTGGGAAAGAGTTGATTGCTCGTGCGATTCATCGACTCAGCAGAAGATCCGAAAGTGACTTCATTCCGTTCAACTGCGCGGCCGTGCCGGCCGATCTTATCGAAAGCATGTTGTTTGGCCACCGTAAGGGAACATTTACGGGCGCCCTAGCTGACCACGCGGGATTGATTCGTTCAGCTGAAAACGGAACACTTTTTCTCGATGAAATCGGTGATCTGCCTTTACCATTGCAACCAAAACTCCTGAGATTTCTTCAGGAGGGCGAGGTGCATACTTTGGGAGACCGCGCGCCGCGCAAGGTTAACGTTCGCGTGATAGCAGCGACACATAAGGACCTGGAGCAACTGGTCAAGGAGAGCCTCTTCCGCGACGACCTTTACTACCGAATCGCTACGCTAACATTGAAGATTCCGCCACTGAGGGAGCGGTCCGAGGATATTTCGACACTAATCTCACACTTCATAAGCCATTTCGCGCGAAAAAACGATCGAGCTATATCCGGGATCACCTGGGACGCGATTCAGATCCTCGAACAATATGCATGGCCCGGTAATATTCGAGAACTCGCGGCAGAAATTGAACGTGCAGTTCTGTACGCTAATGACGACGGGTACATACGTCCTGAGGACATCAGTCCTCGAATCTATCCACAGAATAACGCAGAAGGTCCCGTGGTCTCAGCTGAAAAACTCGACGACCTCCTTGATAGCTATGAGCGCCGTCTGATAATGGAGACCTTGAAACGACATGATTGCAATGTGGCTCGGGCGAGTGAAGCTCTCGGGTTGGGCTCTCGACAAACGCTTTATAAGAAACTCAAGCGCCTCGCTATCGATGTTGGCGATTTCTTGCAGGAGGATACTGAGCCAGGCCTCCAGTTTAGATCACCCCAGCGTTAGACCATCCGTTTCCTTCATTCACACCGAAAGGTTTCATTCTCCTCTCATTTCGCTAGCCCCCAAACAACTCTCAGAGAAAAGTCTCAGCAATGCTTTCTTACATTCTTTGCTTTCTCATAGCCCTGCTCATACATGAGTTGGGCCATAGTATCGCTGCCTTTGGTTGTAACGTTACAATGAGCGAGTTCGGTTTCGGATGGGGACGCAAGCTTTGTAGTCTTCGCATTCGCCGAGTGGACTTCGTAATCAGGGTTTTGCCTGCGGGCGCTTATGTACGTCTCAATCTCGATGAACTGCGGAGGCGGCCACTCAGTCAACAAGTTCTGGTGTTATTGGCTGGAATCATTGCCAACCTGCTTGCGGGCGTTGTAACCGGTGGAACCCACTTCAGTCTTATGAATTATCTGCTTGCTGCTACTAATATGCTTCCGCTTTATCAGCAGGACGGTTGGAAATGCGGCATGGTTATCCTTCGCGGCACTATGCGTCGCGAGAGTCCGCTCATCGATTGGACCTTCACGATCGCCGGCAGCGCTCTAAGTTTGGCACTGATA
>Ga0137366_10002260_pt1 | contig 14695 bp, 17 predicted proteins | sample SagtaG_8_FD_104938 | JGI IMG/M metagenome (GOLD analysis project Ga0137366, IMG submission 104938) | Vadose zone soil microbial communities from Sagehorn Ranch, Mendocino, California, USA - Sage1_L_60_16 metaG | ecosystem: Environmental > Terrestrial > Soil > Vadose zone | place: USA... | reverse complement strand
TTGTGAGGCATGGGTAGTAATAATAAATGTTTCGAAATTTAAAGAGTAATTAGCAATTATGCAAGTTTTTCCCTGCAACAATAGCTCGGGTTATATTCGATTCAATTTATTTAATTTTAGTCCTCCTTCTAAATTCTTATTTCTAATGACCAATACCGAAACTATTCCAACATCCATCCCACCATGGCTTTCGGTTCGCAATAGATAAGAGCACTTGCATTTTAAAGTCAGCATTTGGGGCAATTGAAACCTACCGCCTTGAAGACCCGGATAGGAATGCTGTAGTAAAACTTTCCATTAATGGCGCAGAGTTTGGGTTGAGTAACTCCTAGCAACACAGGTCCCGAAACTTCCCATGGGAGTGCTATACGAAGAATGCTGGCGTGTAGTTGATCGTATCACCGGCCGCTTTGTTGAGGGATGCGACGCCAAGCTGTGTGATTGCATACTCACCGAGTGTTGGTTTAACGAGTCCAAGCAAGCATAGGAAACGCAGTCGATATTCTAGATCATTCTCGAACATTTTGCTTGTTGGCTCTTGACGCTGTCGCATTGGCTCGACGACGGACAAGACCATTCCTGGAGACTGTTTTCCACCTGCCCTACGCAGTGCGATAAGTACTCGGACGCAGTTTGTAGTCACGAGATTTGATAGCCTGTCGTACGTTTTGTCGATCGTCTGTTTGGCCTTTAAGGGTGGATCAGACTTGCCAGCGATATCTAAGAGTTTATCAATCACACCGCCCGACGCTTTGACGATAGCGACAACAATTGTTGGATCAATCATGAGTATATCTCCTTATAGGATTATCGATGAGTAAGATGGCTTCGAGATAATTTAACCCTATCCTTTTTAGAATAAAGTGTATAGCGAAATCTTCTGTAGTAAGCGTATCCTTGAATGGACACTTGCCTAAGGCAAATATAGTCCGCAATATTTACCAATCTAAAATAAAAATTTAAAAAAATTATTACTATCATTCTCATTGCTTTAAGCTATTTTATCCAAGATTTTATTGGCTTGATTTTATGCGACAATACAAGGTTCCAAGGTAGGAAGTTGTGATACTTTGTCTGAAAGACCGGTACCCCTTTTGTCAAAAAGGATAAGCCGGGAAAAGAAGCCAGGTGGTTAAGAAAATGGCTCATGGATGGTTCCTCCCAAAAAAATTCAATATTCGATACCCAGCCCATTACATAGATCAGATCGAGAGGACCACTGCCGGTTACCTGGTAAGCAATACTGACATCGCCACTCTTCGCATATTTTGTTTCCGGCATCATAATTCAAATTATTTAATTTTATTTACTCTTCAAAATTCATATAAATGACTAACACCGAAACTATCCCAACATCAATCGCACCGTAGCTGTCAGTTCGCAATAGTGCAAAAGCAGTTGAATTTTACATGTCAGCATTTGGTGCAATAGGATGCCGCTGTAATGCGAATAAGCAATATTACTGCTGCACATATTCCATCTTTTATTAATTTTGAAATAAATAAAATTTATATGAAACAAGTGGTGCTGAATATCGATGAAAAGAAATATAAATTCTTTATAGAGCTTGTAAAAAATTTCGACTTTATAACTGTTACTACTGAAGATGCAGTAAAAAAACAAACACTGAAAGAAATAGCACAGGGAATGCAGGCAGCAATGCTTGCTGATAAAGGCAAAATTAAAACCCGTTCTGCCAAATCTTTTTTGAATGAGTTATAATATACAAACAACTCCGCCCTTTGAGAAACAGGCTAAGAAGCTTGCAAAAAAATATCCTTCACTAAAAATTGATCTGCTTCGGCTAATCGAATCACTTGAACTAAATCCTGTACAGGGAACTTCACTGGGAAATAATTTTTATAAAATTCGTCTTGCCATTACAAGTAAGGCAAAAGGTAAATCAGGTGCGCAAGAGTTATTACTTTTGTAAAGATTATCGAAGAAACCGTTTATTTAGCTTTCATATACGACAAGTCAGAACAGGCAGATATTTCAGGTAAAGAATTAAAATGGCTTGCAGAAATAATAGCCAGAATGTGAGAGATAATTTAAATTGAATCTTCCTCACGTTTTCTTCTTCAATGATCAATACCGAAACTACCCCAACATCTATTGTACCATGGCTTTCGGTTCGCAATAGTGCAAGAGCAGTTGAATTTTACAAGTCCGCATTTGGTGCAATTGAAACTTATCATCTGAAAGACCCGATGGAAATGAGATAGTAAAACTTTCTGTTGATGGCGCAGAGTTTTGGTTGAGTGATGAATCCTCATTACGTAAGAATATGAATAAAATAATAAAGCTACCGTGGCTTACCAATATAAGGATTGGAAATATACTTTCGGTTATTATAATTTCTTTTCTACTTCTTAATTGCACTACAAAGCCACCAAAAAAATCGCTTCAGGAACTTGTGCTTGATCTGCCTTCACTCCAGGGTAAAAAAGAATATCTTTCTTCACCGTTTGTTACAGCAGGCAACCGGGTTTATATGGTAGGATATCAGAATGGTACATTTCCTGATCTGGGCTGGCATATAGCTGGAGAAATGGGAGGAGTTTGGGATCATCCGATAAAACTTTTGGATGGCTTTCGGGTAGCATTAAGTCTGAACAACGGGAGTGATAGTTTTTGTCTTATTGCGTATATACAGTGAATACCTGCAAAGAAAATCAGCAACAAGACAGATATAAGCAGCGATACCGGAAATAGGATCATCCGTTAATCTTTTTATGCATGTTGCTTATGCATATGTTCTGCTGTAGCTGCTAAAGTTTCATAAAACTCTTTGCCGTATTTGCGAATGATAGATTCTTTTAAAAAAATGTATACTGGCACTTTAAGTTTTTTCCCAAGCCTGCAGGCAGCTTTGCATAAGTCCTGTCGTGGTTCATAATTCAGGTAATCAATATCAGGATCTTGTTTACTCTGTTTTACTCTTATAGGAAACAAATGACAACTAATGGGTTTTTTAAAGTTTAGCTTTCCATCATTATAAGCCTTTTCTATTCCACATTTAATGATGCCATTTACATCTCTTACTCCGTATGCACACATTTCACCTTTAATGGTGGGAGTGACCCAGCCAAAACTGGTATCGTAAATATATTTTCCCTGCTTCTCAATTGCGGCAATACCTTCAGGAGTTAAGTAAGGTTTTATGGCTTCATAATTATTGATGAGTTCCTCCAGTTCCTCTATTTCCAAAGGTGCTCCTGCATCGCCATCTTCACAGCAACCGCCCTTGCATTTATTAAGGTCACACACAAATTGCTCTTCCACAATTTGATCGCTGATAAGTTTATTGTCTATTGCTATCATAAATTTTCACGTTTGCCTTTTGCCTCTGTTTTGCAAAGATACATGTATCGGGTTTGTCAAACAGTATTCAGAACAGTGAAGTGAGCGATCTTTCCTGACGAAGCAGCATGATTGAAAACGGGAGGCGATGCCACAAAGAACTATTGTTGGTATAAAAAAAATTAACGGTCATTTCCATTTGAAAGTATTAATTAAATGATACAAATCCTGCACAAGAAAATCATTTACAGGTTTAAGTGAATCCTGGTTGGGTGTTGCATCAAAGTACAAAGCGCCACGCAAAAAATTTTTTGTTGAATCAGTTAGAAAAAATTGATTGGCTGTGGCTACATTGCCGGAAACCCTGAAGAATGTACCATGAATATTGTTTGGTGTATTTATCAGCGAATCGTTGATATAACTGGCTTTTACAGATTGTTTGTTTGTTAAGTTAAAAGCATCATTGATCAACTTATCTAATTTATACTTACCTATTATCTTATAACTTATATACACTCTGCCATTGAATTGAGGAAACTCAAGATTTATCCACCAGGGATTTTCGGGTGAGTCTCCAAAAAAACTTGTATCCCTTACAATCTTTGCATATACAGGATATTCAAATGAATAAGGAAAACCGGGTTCATTAAATACGGTATATTGCTTTGGCGGAAAATCAATTTTGAAATATCCTGTTGGTTTCGGTATATAAGGACTGTTACATGAAAGTAAAATGTAAATAAAAACTGAAAACTGAAAACTGAATGCTGAAAACTTTTTTTTATGCACGTTCAATAATTAATAACAAATAATGAATAATAATTTTTATGCTGATGGTTGAGGCCTGATCGTTATTTTAATTTTTTGCAGCCTGTTTCTTACAAGTTCAAGAACTGTGAAATCAAAATCACCTGAACTGATTACTTCATTTGGCTTTGGTATTTCACCGACTATCTCCAGTACAAGACCACCAAGTGAATCACTTTCTCCTTTAACGTTGTCGAAAGTATCAACCGGAAGTTCCATTAGTTTACATACATCATTTATACCGGTGAGACCATCGAAAATATAATTATAATCATCTATTTTTTTGAAACCACTTTCCTCTTCATCAAATTCATCTTTTATATCGCCAATCACTTCTTCCAGGATATCTTCGAGTGTTGCAATACCACTGGTGCCGCCAAATTCATCCACCACCACAGCAAAATGTATGCGTTTTGATTGAAACTCTTTCAGCAAGTCTTCTATCAGTTTGTATTCATGTACAAAATAAGGTTGCCTCATCAGTGTGTGCCAGTCAAAATCATCCTTATTAAGATAGGGTAACACGTCCTTTGTATGAATTATTCCAACCACTTCATCAAGATCATCTTTATACACCGGCAATCTGCTGTAATGGAGTTCTTCAATTTTTTTTTCGAGTTCTTTAAATGAAGTTTTAAAATCTATTCCACTTACATCAAGCCTTGTTTTCATGATCTGCTTTACAGTGATATTACTGAACTTCACAATGCCTTTCAATATATCTTTTTCCTTGGCCGAATTTTCATCATCACCCGGTGTTGTAATATCTATAGCATCGTAAATTTCTTCAGTTCTGTAAGATGCACTTGCGCTTCCCGATAATTTTCTTTCTACTATATCCGAATATTTTACCAGCCAGCTTCCCGGCCTGCGAAATAAATAAAATACGGCTTCCACTACACTGCCAACGTCTTTTGCAAAACGAATATTATTATGCCTCGCAAGAATTTTAGGCATCACTTCACAAAACAGAAGAAGTATAATGGCAACAATGATTACTTTAATAGCAAACTCGAGCCAGGCAAAATTAAACTGCGGCAGTTTTATCCAGTCATCCAGCAATATGTTTGAAATAATGATGATGGCTATGTTTGAAAAGCTGTTTGCAATGAGCAGTGAAGCAAGTAATGCTTTTGGCTGCTCAAGCAGATCAACAACTCTTTTGAACGAGAGGTGTTGCTTTGTTTTTAGAAGATTAATGTCTTTATGTGTTAATGAAAAATACGCCACTTCCGCACCCGACACGATAAACGAAAAAACCATTAGTAACAGCACCAAAATAATAAGTACCGTAGTTACCTGCGGATCAATAACGGCTATGTAGGCTAATTTAAAATTTAAAAGTGACGGTACCGCGAGAGTTTCCAAATGAATTTATTTTGGTTAAGAAGCTATAATTATACTGGCACGCTTTTAAAACAGCGTGCCAGTTAAAAATTATTTTTTTGATTTTCAAATCAGAATGGAAGTCCTTCACTGGGTGGTTCATCGGCTAAACCTGACAGATCCGAACCGGTATATGGTTCATGTGCATCGCTGCTTGTTGGAGTTGAAGGATGGGCCCCTCCACCATCATTTCTTTTATCAAGCATAATAAGATTATCACCTACGATTTCTGTTGCAAATTTTTTGTTGCCTTCCCTGTCTTCCCAGCTTCTGGTGCGCAATCTCCCTTCAACATAGATTAAACTTCCTTTGTGAAGATATTTTTGCGCCAGCTCTGCGAGGCCGCGCCATAATACAACCGTATGCCATTCTGTTTGCGAAATTAATTTTCCAGCCCGGTCTTTGTATGTTTCTGTTGTGGCAAGTGGAAATTTAGCAACTGCTATATTTCCTTCAAGATATTGTACATCGGGATCTTTGCCAAGATTACCGATTAACATTACTCTGTTTACACCTCTCATAAAACTTTATTTTATTCGCCTTAGAAATTTATTTCACCAATTGCCAATCTAAATTATAAAAAAACCTGTTAAACCAAGAAGATAAACTGCTAAAAAAGAGCTGGCCTCATTTTTTTATGCTGAATATTCTGGTTAATAAATCCCGGAAAAGCCAGGCGTTTTATAAAACGAAGTTCAATCCATTGGTTTTCTTCAGAACACAATATATGGGGAATATTCATTAGCTGAACATTAATAAAATAGCCTTTAATATGCTGATGAGTTAAGTGCTGCGGCTCTGCTGCCCTTATTTTTTCAATGGTAAACTGCCGAATATTAAACTGATTATTAAGAAAAGCCGTAACAGATTCATTGTTCCATAGCGGGTTGGCATCTGTTTCTATCAAATAAAATTCAAACAGATTTTGCCATATATCTTTGCCGGTTCTTTTACGCACAAGTATCTTATCATCTGCTTCTATAATAAAATAACTAAACCATCTGAGCTTCTTTTTTAGAACTTTTTCTTTTACGGGCAAAGCATTCACTTTTGCATTTTTAAAAGCAACACAGATTGAATTTAAAGAGCAGGTTGAACAAAACGGCATAACCGGTTTACATACCGTAGCACCAAAATCCATAATCGCCTGGTTAAATAAACCAGGATTTGTTGTATCAAGTACTTTCGTCGCGAGTTCATAAAAAATTTTTTTGCCCTCTGCACTATCTGTCGGTGTAGCAATGCCAAACACCCTTGATAAAATTCTCAGAACATTTCCATCTACAACTGCATAAGGAAGATTAAAACAAAATGATGCAATTGCTGAAGCAGTATAAGAACCAACCCCTTTTAATGAAGTGATTTTTTCATAACTGTCAGGAAATTTTCCGTTGTACTCATTCACAATAAATCTTGCTGTATGTAATAGGTTTTTGCATCGGGTATAATAACCAAGACCTTCCCACAATTTAAAAACTTCTGCATCATCGGCTTTTGCCAACTGTTGTATGGAAGGATATTTTTTTATAAATCTTTCATAATAAGCCCAGCCTTGCTCTACCCTTGTTTGCTGTAAAATAATTTCACTCAGCCATACTCTGTAAGGATCTTTCTCACCTTTCCATGGCATCTCTCTTTTGTTTTCATGTTGATGCCATTGCAATAAAAGCTTTGTAAATTTTCTGTAATGCATGTGCCTGTAAAATTGCAGAAATTATTTTTTGATACTGTTATTTATCTTTTGCGTTTGTACTATTGAATTCAAATGGTTCAAATAGGTATGAGCATTTAAACTCGTTATTCTGCAGGTTTTCATTCAGGTAATTTTTCATACCATACTTCTACTTCATACCCGTCAGGATCTTTGAAAAAAATATAAGGCTCACCGGGACAAAATTCTCCGTAATCAATTATTTCTGCCCCTGCATTCTTTATTAGGTCAATAGCATGAGTAATATCATCAGGCGATTGTAACATGCAGCCAAAATGCATTACGCCACCGCTTTTGCCCGCCAGTTCCGGATTTTCTTCAAATACAATTGTATCATTGCAGCCCGGTGTTTTTATCTGCAGAAAATCTTTCTTTTTGTACATTACTTCCACACCAAAAATTTGTTGATAAAAGAAAGTGTGCGTTCAATATTTTTTACGGCAATGGCAAGATGAGTAGCCATAAGTTTTAACAGGAGACATAAATTGAAATTAATGATTGAGGAATTTATTCTGCTTGTCATCATTGTTTGTCTTTACTCGCATTCCTAGCTCACACCTCGCAGCTTATAAATCAATATTTCTTCTTCACTTTTACTTCTGTAGTATCCGTTGCAAGTGTAGGAACAACATAACCTCCCGTATCTATCTGTGTTTTTGAAAATATGGTTTTCAATGCGGCATATTCTTTTGCATTAATATTGGTTTGATAAAGAAATAACGATTGCAGTTTTTTCAAACCTTTTAATTGCACCAATCCCTGCGTGCTAACTTTTGTGCCAACGATATTTAAATATTGCAGGTTAGACAGCGATTGCAACTTCTCCACGCCTTTATCTGTTATTAAAGTATTTTCCAAATGCAATCGTCTCAGGTTATTTAATTGAGCGATGATTGAAAGTGATGCATCGTTAATATTTGTATTGGCAAGGTTTAGCCAGATCAATTGTTTCTTTAGCTGCAATAACAATTGTAACTCTTCATTACTTACAGAAGAATCTATAACAAAATTTGCCACCAGGTAATTACTGTTTTGGGCAACAGGCAGCACAACAACACTATCCTGCTTTAGTTTTGCGAGAATAGCATCATTAGCTTTTTCAACAGGTGCTGCAGGAACATCAGTCAATTCATGTTTTATTACAGGAGCTTTTTGCAGGGCAAGAAGCACGGGCTTTATTTTATCCGGCTGATTTAATTCTTTTACTTTTTTATTAAAGTCTGCGTTATTATCAATCCACCAATGTATTAAGGCAATTTGTTCTGCCGATGGTTGTGACTTTTCCTTTGGCGGCATGTGATCATCATCATCTAAAGGCAGCATCAAACGCTTTATCATTTCACTTGTATTTGCCTTGCCCGGTTCAATTACAATTCCATCCTTTCCACCTTTCATTAGTCTTACACTATCATCCATTCGCAAGCCACCTTTCTGTTTATTAGGACCATGGCATCTATAGCATTTTGTTTGAAGAATGGGCTTTACAACATCAGTATAAGCGAGTGCTTCCTGTACATTTGGAATTGGTTTTATTGTGGTTAAAGCAGAAGTATCATGAGAAAAAATATCCGCCAAAGGTTTTGTGTAATAATCAGAGCCATGCGTTAATGAACCGCCCAAGTGACCTGTAACAAAAACCAAAACAAATAATGCTAAGGATAAAATTTTTTTATTAACAGCAAATGCGGGATTTTTCTCTTTGGCATACAACATAAATGAAAAAAGAGCAACACCAATGCCCATCCACATATGCCATGTGACAAGGCCTTTATCATAATCATCAGTAGTAGATAAAGTATATCCTGTAATGCAGGAGAATAAAGCTGTAATTGCACCGCACAATAGTGTGACGGGAACAGCTTGCCGAAGCTCTTTATATTTTTCGCGACGAGAAAGCCATTGCAATAATAAAGCAACCAGTAAAATGCCAATAGGTAAGTGAACAAGCGCAGGATGAAGATGACCAATAAGTTCTGAGATTGATAAAAACACTGGAATTATAATTATAGAAATTTAAACATTTAAAATCATTGGTATCTTTTCCTCAGCAATCCCATCATGTGCACATTAATAGCCCATTGATCTGCCAAAGGCTGTTGCGTGTAAGGTAGCGTAGGCATATAAGTGGGAGGACCAAATTCAGTAAGTACGGTTAGCCGATCTCCTTGTTGTTTTTTTATTTCTACTACTTTATCCCACCATGCAAAATGTGCTTTCATTGCATCATCCCATTCCGGTGCGCGGGGATCATTTACCTGCGGCCCTTCAGGATGCCCGATTCGTGCATGTATATGATCTACTCTTTGCAAAGTCATGTCAACTGTTTCCTGCTGATCCTGTAATAAGCTTTCACTTACATTACACCAGTGCGACACATCGAACGTTACTCTCAGCTCAGGAATTTTTTCCATGTATTGTCTTGCAACAGGAGCAGCAAATAAAATTCTTGAACGATGCGTTTCGTGGCAAATTTTTATCCCCGTATTTTTTGCAAGCTGCAACGTGTGGTCAATGAAAGTTTTATTCTGCTCATAAGAAAAATAATCTCTTCCTGAATGACAGTTAATGTATAAAGGTTTTTGAATTGTATTTGTTGCAGCAGCATCAATCATGTTTTTAAATGTGTTGAAATGTTCATTATAATTGCTTTCATGCCCTGCAGTTAGAAAGCCCACTTCAAGGTTATATTTTTTTAATGCAGCAAATAATGCATCCTGATCTTTCTTTTCTGTGGGCCACCATATTTCAATGCCATCATATCTATCTTGTTTTACTTTAGCGCAATATTCATCTATTGTGCCGTTAAAGCCCCAGTTGGTAGCAAGCACTTTAAGTTCAAAATTGTTATTCATGCTTAAGTTTAATTTGTGCGATGATGCAAATGTATCGAGTGATGCAAGCATTAACGCTGTTGCTGAAGATGTGGTTAATTCTATAAAATTTCTGCGGTTCATTAAATTGAATTCAATTGGCAATCGTTAAAAACCATTATACTGTTGCTATTTTTCACCGGCAACTGCAAACTTCGTAAATATCGGAGAATTGCTTGTTATAGAGGTCAGAGAGAGAAAATTTCTTTTTCAATTCCTTAATTTTTGGGAATATTTTTTGGGACCAGCTGTGGTATTTCATGGCATCGCCTCTTGTGCCTGCCCCCGAAACTTCGTGGGTCACTCACTTGTACAAAATTTTTTATGGCAGTATAATCAATGGTGATCTTAAAATATCCGTGCATTCATTGATTTTTATTTCAAAAGATTAAATTATTTCAAAATTTAAAATGGAAATAAAAAATTTCAACTCGGAACTGATAAAAGATCAATAAAGTTCAGAACGTAAAAGTGTCCCGAATCGTCGGGATGAAACAAGTGACACAACGGAAGTTAAATAAATATGCAAAAGCTGAGTAAAAAATTATTACAAACCTTCTCGTAACTACTCAACCATTCAACTGCTTCCGCATCATTGCAACAAACTCATCAAACAAATAACGGCTGTCATGCGGGCCTGGCGTACTTTCTGGATGATACTGCACACTAAAAGCTAACCTGTTTTTTAAGCGAATACCTTCAATGCTTTCATCGTTTAGATTTACATGCGTTACTTCCACATTAGGATGGTTGAGCACCGTGTGAGGGTCCACCCCAAAGCCATGATTTTGCGTTGTTATTTCGCAACGACCGGTGATAATATTTTTTACAGGATGATTCAGACCGCGGTGACCATGATGCATTTTAAAAGTAGGTATATCATTTGCCAGAGCAAGCAACTGGTGACCAAGACAAATGCCAAACACAGGTTTATTTTCTTCCAAAATTTCTTTGAGTATTTTTACAGCATAGGGCATTGCTGCAGGATCACCGGGGCCATTTGAAATAAAATATCCGGCGGGTTCAAATTCTTTTAACCTGCTCACAGATGTTTTTGCAGGATGTACCCTAACATGAGCGCCTCGTTGTACAAGACAGTTAAGAATATTTTGTTTTACGCCATAGTCAACCACCGCCACTCTCATATCTGAGTTTGGATTTCCCAATTCATATTCTTCATTTGTGCTTACAACACTGGCAAGCTCAAGGCCGGCCATATCGGGTACTTCAGCAAGTTTTGCCCTCAGTTCATCAATGTTTTGTGTTTCAGAAGAGATGATGCAGTTCATAGCACCTTTTGTACGAATATGTGAAACAAGTGCTCTTGTGTCAATATCTTCTATTGCCACAATATTATTGGTCTTCATGTAAGCATCGAGGCTTTCCGTTGCCTGGTAACGGGAAAATTTTTCTTCAAGATTTCTGCCAATCAAACCGCGAATCTTTACTGTTTTGCTTTCTCTGTCTGTATCATTTACGCCATAGTTACCAATATGCACATTATTCATGATCAGTATTTGACCATAATAACTTGGATCGGTAAATACTTCCTGGTAGCCGGTCATGCCAGTATTGAAACATATTTCGCCAGTGGTAGTTCCAATTTTTCCAAAGGCTTTACCATGAAATACATGACCATCAGCTAATAATAAAACAGCAGGCATTTGTGAATTTGGCATTTTTGTTTCTTGTTTCAATTTGCAAAAAAAGAATATGATTTTTAAATATCAATACAAAGTTTTCTACAAAATGTTAATCAGGCAAAAGGTTCGTAGCAATCATAATTTCTTGCCCCGTATATTTTTTCATCTTTAAATTCTATAACCACACACAAATAAACTTTTAGTTGTTGTCCTTTTTTAAAGACCGAATATTTGTTTTCATTGTGCCTGTCCACGCACCTTCAGCGATAAGTTTATCATTTGTTTCAGTAAAATCAACAAACTCGTATCGTTGCTCAGATAAAATTTGCGTCCCCATTTCTATATCCTTCATGCCCTGTGCGGTATTTCTTACCTACCTCATTATATCACTTTATATGGCTCATAAAAAAGGCAAAACCGAAAACCGATTTTGCCTTTTCATATTTCATCCCTTTCACTATTCTGTTGGTTTTTCTTCCGTTTTAGTTTCTTCAACAGTTGGCGTTGCTTCTTCAGCGGGTGCAGCTTCGGCAGGTTTTGCTGCTTCTGCTTTTTTACCACCACGGCCGCGGCGTGTTCTCCTTGCCTGTTCTGCTTTGGCAGCAGTTTTGCCGTATATCTCGTTAAAGTCAACGAGCTCGATCATTGCCAGTTCTGCATTATCGCCATGACGAATGCCAAGCTTGAGTATCCTTGTATATCCGCCAGGGCGGCCGGCAACTTTAGGAGCAACCACAGTAAATAATTCTTTTACCGCATTTTTATCTTTCAGATAACTAAATACAATTCTATGCTGATGCATAATTTGCTCTGTGCCTTCACCTTTCTTTGTTTTTGTAATTAAAGGCTCCACATAAGTGCGCAAAGCTTTTGCTTTTGCAAGCGTGGTAACAATACGTTTGTTTACGATTAACTGGCTGCCTAAATTGGCCAATAACGCATCTCTGTGCGCTTTGGTACGGCTGAGGTTGTTGATTTTGTCTCCGTGACGCATGACTTTAAGTTTTTAGGTTTGTACCGTGTCAGGAATTACAAACCTGTGCCCCTGTCCCCTAAAGGGGGATAAGAACTTTTGTTATAAAATATAAGTACTTTAAGAACTTTATTTACTCTCCTTTAGGGGATGGGGGGCTATCTATCCAGGTCATCCAATCCCAGCTTGGCGAGGTCCATACCAAAATGTAAACCTCTCTCACTGAGCACCTGTTCAATTTCACTTAAACTCTTCTGACCGAAATTTCTAAACTTCATTAAATCTTCCTGCTCATACTGTACCAATTCACTTAATGAATTGATCTTGGCTGCTTTTAAGCAGTTGAAGGCACGTACAGAAAGATCCAAATCTTCCAACGGTGTTTTCAGCACTTTGCGCAATTGCAACACTTGTTCATCCACTACATCTTCTTTCTTATCTTCTTTACTGTCGAAAGTAATATTCTCGTCAGTAATGATCATGAGGTGCTGAATAAGTATCCGTGAAGCTTGTTTTACAGCCTCTTCAGGATGAATAGTACCATCAGTAGAAACATCAAGAATTAACTTTTCATAGTCTGTTCTTTGTTCCACACGATAGTTTTCAATCGCATACTTTACATTTTTAATCGGGGTATGAATTGAATCCACAGGAATATACCCGAAAGGAACATCTTTCAGTTTATTTTCCTCCGCAGGAACGTAACCACGGCCACGGCCCACGGTTATCTCAACATCCAGGCGGGCACTGGGATCCATTGTGCAGATAACAAGATCGGGATTCATTACCTCAAAACTATGAGTTCCTTCACCAATCATGTTGGCAGTAAATTCAGTTTTCCCTTTAATGCCCAGCATTACTTTTTCGGTAGCAACATCATGATCAACTTTTTTTCTGAAGCGAACCTGTTTCAGATTAAGTATCATTTCTGTTACATCTTCTGTTACGCCTTTAATAGTAGCAAATTCATGATCTACACCTTCAATTCTAACGCCAGTAATTGCATAACCTTCCAAACTGTTTAGTAACACACGACGCAGAGCATTACCAATGGTTAAGCCGTAACCGGGCTCCAAAGGACGAAATTCAAACTGACCTTCAAAATCGGTTGCTTTCTGTAAAACGATTTTGTCCGGCTTCTGAAAATTTAATATGGCCATTATAAAACTTTGGTTTTTATTTTTTTCAACCTCAAAATAAGGCTGATAATTTTTATTATTTTTTTTGAACCCAACTCCAGCAATACTATTTTACTTTCGTTGCATCGCACTCTTGTGCTATTTGTTTTTCATTCATCATTCACAACTTACAACTCACCATCTTATTTCGAATACAATTCCACAATCAGTTGTTCCTTAATGTTCTCAGGAACACTTTCTCTTTCCGGGTAAGTAATAAATGTACCTTTCTTTTCTGTATCATTCCAATCTAACCAACCGAATTTAGGATTTTTACCTCTGATAAAACTTGTAAGCGAACTATTAGCAAGGCTCTTTTCTTTTAAGCCAATTATATCACCGGGCTTTAACTGAAATGATGGAATATTTACCACCTCTCCGTTTATAGTAATATGTTTATGACACACCAATTGCCGTGCCGCAGGACGTGAGGGTGCAATACCCAAACGATAAACAGTATTATCTAAGCGGGCTTCCAGAAGCCTGATGAGGTTTTCACCGGTAACACCTTTAATACGTGCTGCTTCGTCAAAAGTATTGTGAAACTGGCGTTCCAATACACCATAAGTGTATTTTGCCTTTTGCTTTTCTTTTAATTGTAATGCGTATTCACCAAGGCTCTTGCGTTTGCGGGAAGCACCATGCTGACCCGGAGGATTACTGTTTTTTGTTAGCCATTTACCATTGCCCAAAATAGGCTCGCCGAAAATACGGCTGATCTTGGTTTTAGGACCATTGTAACGTGCCATAATTTATTACTTTGATTTTTTGGTGACGGTTGCTCATCATTAAAAATCTAAAATCAATGAGTAACCCGGTTATAA
>Ga0137366_10002255_pt1 | contig 14709 bp, 16 predicted proteins | sample SagtaG_8_FD_104938 | JGI IMG/M metagenome (GOLD analysis project Ga0137366, IMG submission 104938) | Vadose zone soil microbial communities from Sagehorn Ranch, Mendocino, California, USA - Sage1_L_60_16 metaG | ecosystem: Environmental > Terrestrial > Soil > Vadose zone | place: USA... | reverse complement strand
GGGTGGGTCGGCTTCCGATGATCCTGCAAAGACACTGAAATCCCTGTTCCGGAACTGGAACAAAGTTCAGATGGTCATTAACCGTGTTAGAGATGTGACATACTGAGACACTGTCGCCCGTGGCAATGCCGAGGTGTGGGATGAGTCCGAAAATGAGACGTCCGCAGCCGCCCCGAGGGGCGCGCCTTCGTCCTAAATCAAAGCAGGTGGCGGAGCCGAAGGAATCTCAGCCGGTGTCGCAGCCCAAACAAACTAAGCAAGTGGCGAATCCCAAAGCGCCGCTTCGCCAGACGGCGGCGATCGAAGGGGCTAATCAGGCTGTGGCAACCAGAGATCCGCGGCAAGGAGCGCTCAAGCCGCCGCAGCAGCAGGCCGCAGCTGAGGTGCCGGTGCAGCAGGCAAATCCCGTGCCGGCTGGAGCGGCGGGGGCACCTTCGGAGCCTCCGTTCGGCGTTGCACAGCATACTGTGACGATTCGCAGCATGGAGGGCGCGATTTACCCGATCACGCTGCCGCCAGATTTCCAGTCAACCGCGAGCTACTGGGGGCAGTATGTACTACGTATCCGCAGGCGATGGTCTCAGGATGAGAGCGCGTCGGAGACGGTGCAAGACCGATGCATCCAGTTGCTTGAGAAGCTTGGTATCAACGACGATCAGCAAAAGGAGATTGGCAGTTCAGGCTGTGTCGAAATTGATATCCCGTATCGTGCGGAAGACCTCGACTGGGAGCTGCGCATTTTTCCCTGGGAATTCCTGCTTTTTACGGCAACAGTAAGGTACCGGACTGGACCCCTTATTGTGGTACGGCATATGTGCCGGAACGGTCAAGGCAATGACGCAGTTCAGAAGCCGAAGACATGCATGGTGGTCGAGAGCGCTCCGGGAAAGCTGGATCAATATTCGTTTGCTTCGGAGCGGCGGATGGTCGAAACGAATCTGAGCCTGGATAAGGTCAAGTGCCCGCCGAATCCAAGGTTGGAGCAGCTCATCGAAACCATCAAGCAATCGAAGCCCGATGTGGTTCATCTTGCGGGCATTGACGCCCATCAGGGGCGGCAACTGCTCGGCCTCAATGACGCCAACGAGTGGGATGGATATTTTTTGGCCGATGCGAAAGGAGCGCCGGTTGCCATTGACTCGGAATCGTTGGCCAAAGCCATGCGCGGCAACCCGTATCGTCCGGCTCTCGTGTCGTGCAACTTTTACAATTCGGGTGCGCGCGTGGCCGCGATGATCGCCGCAATAGCAGCGGACGCGGCGATCGGTTTCCAGGATGAAATCGAGGACCGGACCGCGGAAAATTTCTTCGCCAAGCTCTACTTCAACTGGAGAACTCTGGGCTGGGATCTGCTGCGCGCGTTTCGACTGACGGTATCGGGGATGCATCTGGGCGGGGCCATTGTGGTGCTGTGGAGCACACGATCATTGCTTACTGGGATTCAAAACAAGCCTCTGGAAGCCGACAAGGATCAGGTGATCAAGCAACGGACGCAACCAGCGGTGACGGCAAATCTGAACGTGCGTGACGTCTTGGAGGTAACGAAGCCGAAACTCAAGGACCGGGTGAACTACTCTCTCCTGCACAACGACGAGGATCTGTTCGAGGAGTTCGTGATTCGCAAACTGGTTGACGGTTGCCTGACCGAGGTCGCGGTCGAAGTAACACTAGCCGTGGGCAGCGATACATTTCCCTACCGTTGCGTTTTCAACATGGACACGCCGATGGCGCTGTTTGCCAACAACGACAAGGAAGATCCTCAAATGCGGCACAACATTCGATTTCCTTTGACTTCGAATCTGATGCGCTCGGTTCGCGAGAGCATCAACACGGTGATTTCGATCGAGGTCAAATGGAACAACCAGATCTTCTATCGAGACACGCCGCCGATCAAGCTACTGGCCATCGACGAATGGGTAGACACGCCGGAGCTTGATGCCTATCTTCCATCGTTCATCTTTCCGCGCGATCGGGCGGTGGCGAAGGTTGTCGACGGAGCACAGCAATACCTCATCTCGTTGAATGACGACACGGGTGCGGGTTTCGATGGTTATCAAGGGGTGGATATGAGCGCCAGAGATCCGTTCGCAACGGTGGACCTGCAGGCAAGGGCGATCTGGTCCGCACTCACCATTGACAAGCCCTTGAGCTACATCAATCCGCCGCCAACGTTTACCGAATCATCGCAGCGGCTACGAACTCCGTCGGATGTGATGGATGGCCGGCGCGGTACATGCATCGATCTGGCACTGTTGTTCGCGGCATGCCTTGAGTATGTGGGGATTTATCCGGTGATCTTCTTGCTCACCGATCACGCCTTCCCCGGTTACTGGCGGAGCGACGAGGGGCAGCAGCGATTCATTGAACCGGCGCCACCTGAAACTTCTGCCTCGGTTAGCGCGACGTCGAGCCCTATGCGCGATACTGCGGCGCTGGCACCGACCAGGCCATGGATGTTCACCGATTATGCGGAGGTCGTACAACTGACGCGCGGCGGGGACGTGGTGCCGATCGAAACTGTGGACCTGACGCAGCACGTCGGTTTCTGGGAGGCGGTCGATGACGGCATGGACAACCTGCGAAGTAGGCGCGAGTTCTCGAGCATGATCGATGTGCAATATGCGCGTACCAATAGGACCAAGCCGGTAACGCCGCTGCCTCTACTCGGGGTGACGCCATGAGTCTCGTCACAGCTACCCCGGATCGATTTGCGGATCTGCGGAATGCAATCTATTTACACGGCACCGACGTTGGTGTCTATGCGCCCGAGGCGTACCAGGGCGACGAGATACCCATCCGAAAAAAAAGGCGGATGCGCGGGCGAGGAATCGATATTGAAGATCCTCGGCTGAGCATGACTCTGACTGAGGTCGACGGAGTTTTGCGCTGGGCCGATGGTTATGGATACCGCCCCACGAAGGGAATGCGACGTTCGCGCGTGAGCGGCGGGCTAGACGGCGACATCATTGCGCCTGTTAATTTCGAAAAACTTGAACCCAACAAGATCGGCGACTATCTTCGCACGCTCGATCAAAAGCTGAACCCGAGTTGCAATTTTGATAAACCCGAGCAGGGACTGCGCCAACTGGTCAACAGCAAATGGGCCAACCCCGGGGTTAAGCCCATTTCCAGCGGGCGCATTCTGATCTTCATCCATGGCACATTCAGCAAGAACGAGATGTTTGTGGATGAATTTCAGCTCACGGATGAAGGGCAGAGTTTGCTTCAGAAGGTTCAGAATAAAACGAATTACGACCAGGTGCTTGGATTTGACCACGCAACGCTGGCGTTGAGCCCGGTTTTGAATGCCATGGATCTTGCCAGCATGTTTGCTGACAGTAACGCCAGCGTGGACGTGATCTGCCATAGCCGCGGCGGCCTGGTAACACGCTGGTGGCTGGAAACCTACCATGGCGCTCGCGGAAAGACACGCGCAGTTATGGTCGGTTCTCCGTTGGCAGGCACAAGCCTTGCGGCGGCTCCCCGATTGCGCGCCGCAGTGAACCTGCTAACAAATGTTGCCGACCTTTTACAGAAAACGGCGGCGCTTGCCTCCACTTCGTTCCCATTTTTCACCGTCATCAACGGCCTGCTGCGAGTACTGGGATCCGTCGGCACAATAGCCGCGAAAACACCGGTTTTTGACGCGGCCATCGCCATGATTCCCGGCCTTGCGGGGCAAGCTTTGGTCGACAACAATGAAGAACTGAACCGGTTGAATCGGGTTTGTGTGTTAAACCCCGACTACTTCGCCGTGCGCAGCGACTTCGAGCCGACCGATCCGGGATGGGCATTCTGGAAATACTTCACGCAAGTCGGCACGCGTGCCGCGGATTGGGCCGCAGATATGGTATTCGATTCGGCCAATGATCTTGTGGTCAACACGGCGTCCATGACCGTACTGGCGAAACCACCCAACGCCGTCGATATAGATCTGAAGAAGGTGTACAGCTACCCGCCAGATCGGAACGTTTACCACACCATCTATTTCCGGCAGAAGGAGACCGCCAAGTTCATCTCGGATTGCTTGCAGCTGAAAGGCTAAGTAATATTCCGCTCTTACTGTCGCGGTCGTACCCCATAGCGGACGGGGTCATCTGGAATCGCGGGAAAATCAAGAATGCCTTCGGATGGAGCGGAGAGATGTTGCATTTAGCTTCACTAGTAACTTCACAGCGGATTACGTGGTTCGCTAATCCTGCGAGGAGAGGGGGATCGTTTGTTTTTGAGCCTTCCTGCCATGCCGTAGGGATGTCGGATCCGGGGCTTCTTGAGAAACAGGCTTGTGGGAAATGCAGGAGATCGTTCTCGGTGAGAATCGGAAAACTGCCTTTCAGTAGAACCCAGTGTGCCATCTGTGTGCAGGAATTCATTTGGCAACTGGCGACAAGGGTCGAAACGATCGCCTGACGGCCCATCAGCCGGAGGCCTATCCAAGCACCTTGGACAGCAACCACTCAGTTGCCAGAAGTGCGTCGGCAGTGTGCCTCTTATCTGGCGGTCACGAGTCCCGGCGGAAAGCACTGCCCAAAAACGATTGCATCATTGCCAAACTGCCTGCACCACATCTCCAGGAATGCGCAAGTGCGCGTGGTTCAAAAACAGACACTTTAGTGATTGTGAGTCATGCAGTTTGTGACACCGCCGTACGCTACAAATTGCTGATAGGCAAGACACGATTGCGAGCGGAGCACATTTGGAGAGCATTCAATGCGGATGGGACCGTGCAAGTGCAGGGTCCGAGCGAAATCACTTCGATTGGTGGTATCTACCACCTAAAAAGATTCACATCTTAAAAGTACTCGTGATAGCTTCGACGAGACTCACTCCAGCATCCCGTTTCAATTGAACCGCGTTTGTGCAGCGCTTCGCGTACCGCGCGGGTGATTCACTGAACCGGGCAGTGTACCCCGCCGGGCCTAGGTCTGAGACGGACACAAGGAGCCAAACGCATGACTAAACAAGTGCCTAAGGCCGTGGAGATCAATAAGAGCCGTAATGAAAGCTTCGCGATCGCGCAGTACCGCCCGCTCGATCAATCCGACCTGGAATGTTACGCATGCGTCTGCCAGTATCCATGGCTCGCCCCGCAATCGGCCGACAAAGGATGTCAGGTCGCCGTCGTTCAACGCGCGCACGACCTGTCGCATGGCAAAAGCCTGCCAGGGGCCGGCCGGATCGGCGTTGGTGAAGGCCAGCGTCTCACTTTCCGACATGATGTATTGGACAAATGCGGACCGTCCCGGCCCACTACCGATCTGCCTTCCCAGCTCGACATCGAGCGTGATCGACCGATCCAGCAGCAGCCCCGCTGCGGTCGCGTGCTGGAGATGGCAGGCACACATGAACGCTTGGTTCACCGCTGCAGGATCGTCGCCATTCGCATCAAGACAGGCGCGAACGCCATTGATGTCGCCAAGCGCGGCAAAGAACCGGAGTGATCGTGGAAGAAGGCCTCTGCGATGGAAGAGATCGAGAAGTCCCTTTGCTCGGGAAGCGATGAGGCCATCGCATACCGATTGCGCGACGACTGCGCCGGCGTCGATCAGGAACTCGGCACATGCCGCGCGCGTGAATATCTGCTCTCGGGACGGGTCAAAGCTGTCGCCGTAGGACTCGGTAGCCATCCCGAGCAGCCCGCCGTCATTTTCGTGCGCTCTCCACGACAACAGGGCCGGATACTGCGCCAACAGCTGCCGCAGACGTTCGATGTCATTGTCATGGATGCAGCGGCGGACTTGGGACACGGCCCACTCGAGTCCCCAGCCCAAGCGTTGGTTTACTTCTCTCACCAGGTCCTACCAGCCTGGAAACCCATATTCGCCAGCACCAACTGGGCATCGCGTTGTGACAACGGCAGCTCGGCTTGCGGCAGCTGGGCCTGCGCCCGGGCAATGGCGCTTGCATCGCCGGCTACGATGCCGCGCGCCAGTTTCTTGGCTTGCTTGCGCAGGGATTCCAGGGAGGGACGAGCAGGAAGCTTAGATGTGGTCATTACGACCTCCTTTCATGAGCGCCTGTGACCCGCTGATACAGGCTGAAAGAAGGTGCAATGCACGCTGTCTTAATCGAAGCAGGTGGGATTGTTCCCTTGCCGCGGGTCGGTGGTGCCCTGTCGCACGCTGTCGGGAGTATCCGCAACTTGCCGCGGCACTGTCAAACATGGGTTCGCCAGGCCTGCCATTTTGGAAGAGAGGCTGAAGGCACAAGGAAAAGACGGCAGAGGCTATGTATTCGGTGGGCAGGCAACGAGTTGCCTTATGACTTGAACGAATATCGGCTCATACTTCGCGGATAGGTCAAAAGTCGCCTGATGTTTAGTGATTGGGGGAGGATGACGATCGATCCGGAAGTCAACGCAATGAACGACTACTCGGCCGTCAGTCGACCATTTCGACGTGTTCACGCGACGCTTTCGGGTTCGGAGTCGCTGGGCGTGCTGTCATCGCCGACGCGAACAGATGGGTCCCCCTTCGGCGGGTGACTGATTGTGGATTTGATACTTGGCGATTTCGCACGTTTCGAGGTTCCGCAGATGCTCGAACTCCCCTCAGTATGCACATTGTCCCTCAGTCTTCCTCAATCGTGATCAGGTTGAGCCTGTCAGCTAATGCGCGAACGTCAACCAGAAATTCGCGCAGCAACTCGTCTGGCTGCAATGGCCTTGATAGGGAGGAACCAAGGACGGCGTTCGAAAGGCGATCCATCGCTGCCGTTGGACAGTCGACTCAGTTAGCCTATTTTCTCTCAGATCCTACCTGATGACAACCAGCGCTCAAGTCGATCAGCGTAGGTGCGGCTCGAGCGATGCTCGGAGCCATCCGAAAGCTTCACCGTGAACTCGCGGTTCTCGATGGATCGCAGCTCCAGTATGCCTTTGGACTGCACAATTCGGGAGCGGTGTATGCGGATAAACTTAGCTGGGTCGAGCCTCTGTTCGAGAGAAGCCATCGTCTCCCGTAACAGGTAAGAACGACCGTTGACGTGGAGTTCAACATAGTCACCAGCAGCGCCAATCCACTCAACATCCTCCGCAATGACAATTTGAATGCGGGATCCAGCTTGCACCGTAAACCGGGACGCGAATCCACCTGAGGTGCGGTCTAGCATTTTCATGACTCGCTGTGCCATGTCGGCCTTTAATGCGGAATCCACCAGATCCCGAGCTCGACTGACCGCCGTCGCGAAGCGTGTGTCGTCCACAGGTTTCAAGAGGTAATGCAGCGCATGAACATCGAATGCCCGCAAAACATGTTGCTCATACGCGGTTAGAAAAATGACTGCGGGCAGGCCTTCAACAGGCAGGGCGCGCAGAACCTCAAAACCGTCCATACCCGGCATCTGGATGTCGAGGAACACAACATCCGGAGATCGTTCCAGGATGCTCTCCACCGCGGATTGCCCATCTCCGCATTCTCCGACGACCTCAACATCCCTGAATTTACGCAGCCTGAGAACGACGCCGCGGCGCGCCAAAGGCTCGTCGTCGACGATCAGAGCACGCACGGTGAGACCTCCTGTAGGTTTTGAGTCCTGCGTAGCGGCAATTCCAGCACGACTTCGCAACCGCCCGCTTCAGGCCACCCAAGTGAGAATTCAAAGTTCGCCCCATAAAGTGTTTTCAGGCGCTCTGCCGTGTTTCCGAGACCGATTCCATTTCCATTCTTTTTCTGCTCGCCCTCACCACGCCGTCCAGAGTTCTCGATGACAATTCGCAACCTGTCGGCATTGAGCGCGCTCTTGATTGCAATCCACCCACCTTCGATCGATGGCGCCACTCCGTAGCGCACTGCGTTCTCAACCAGCGGCTGCAGCAACATGCTCGGCACCAGCGCATCCCGCGTTTCGAATGGAACAACCATATCGATTCTTAGCCGCTCCCCTAGCCTTGTTTGCTCGATCGCCAGGTACCCTTCGGTAAAAGCCAGTTCCTGAGAAAGCGTCACCTCTGCTGTGACTTCGGAATCAAGGCTTGTGCGCAGAAGATCTCCGATCTGCGCCAACATCCGCGTGGCCGCAGGCGCATTTCCATCCAGGACGAGAGTGGATACAGCATTGAGCGAATTGAAAAGGAAGTGCGGATTCAACTGATAGCGAAGTGCAAGCAGGCGCGCCTCTCTGACCTCGGACTCGGCGCGAAGCAGCCGCTCCTTCTCCATGCTGGATTGCTGCCATTGCTTAATGCTGAAGTACAGACTGCACCACATGAAGAGCATGAAAAAAGACCATGCCCAAACTGTAACCAAAGCGTGCCAGGGCACGTGATTGAAAAACTGCAAAATGAGGCATGCTGCGCAGGCTACGGGAATGGATGTGACCATGGCCGCCGCGGCTGCTTTCAATTCAAAAGCGATCCACGACTGCGATCGCTGCAGCAGCCAACGGCAAAAAGGGCGCAGGACAAAACTTCCCAGGAACATGAAGAAGACAGGCACCGTCTCTTCAAGGAAGAACACACGCTTAGTCAAGAACGCATGAATGGATTCCAGAAGGTGGAAAAGGTAAAAGCAGCACCATCCAATGATCTGGATTTGCCAGAAGGGCCGCACCTTCCGGACATTCTCTCGATTCATGCATAGCATTTTAGCCCACGCTGTGAATCGGCATTCCACGGCCTGGCGCACGAAACCCTCGGCTCATCGCATTTCTCAATCGCCCAGCAGATTAGGTCTGGCTTATCAACTTCGTTGAGCTAGGTTCCGAACAGGGTTTGAAACTCGATTTATGTCGCCGATACGGAGTTAAGCAATTCGGAAAGGAGTGGGACGCCGGAAGAGTTCCGGCAAGCAGGCTGTGTAGATGTGGAAAGCAAAGAGCGCTTCCCACATCTACACAGCCACGACGGGGGCACATTCAGCAGGGATTGCGTGAAGTTGTGAGTCACTTCTGCTGTCAATTGGACGCTAACTATCAGAGTGCCGAGTGGTGCCTGACATCTGTCATCTCGGCACTCTGACTTTAACCGAGGAAAAGAGGAGATACGAACATGCTTGGACAGTTTGGGAATTTCTGGATACTGCGGGTTACGACGATTGTTTTGGTTTGTTTCGGCAATGCCTTCTCACAAGTAAGCTACAGAGTTACCGATTTGGGCGTTAACAAAAGTAGTGACAACTTCAACATGGTCATGGGACTCAATAATCGAGGCTGGACAGAGAACATGGATGGGGTTCTCAATCCCCCCATCACTTCGACCTCCACCACCATTGTAAGTGGCCGCGCGGTATTGAACATCCACGGAATCAACATCGACCTCCGCACGCTTGGAGGAAAGAACAGTTGGACCAACTATGGCGGGATCAACGATCGCGGGGAAGCTGTCGGCTTGTCCGAAACATCTGTTCCAGATCCTGACGGTGAAGACTTTTGTGCCTTTGGCACAAAACGTACGTGTCTTCCGTTTCTTTGGCGAGACGGCCACATGATGGCTCTCCCGACGCTAGGCGGAAATAACGGGCAGGCCAGCGCTATCAATAACCGCGGACAGATAGTAGGCATTTCGGAAACGACGGTCCAGGACTCCGGATGCCCACCCAGCAAGCCTGGACATATTATTTCGCCGGTATTCTGGGAAAAAGGAGAAGTCCGAGCTCTTCCTACTCTGGCTGGCGACCCAGACGGCTTCGTGCAAGGCCTCAATAATCGAGGCCAAGCCGTTGGCTCGTCGGGAACCTGCACCAACATAGCGGCTCACGCCGTATTGTGGGATAACGATGTTGCCGTCCCGCTTTCAGACCTCGGACACGATGGAAGTGACGCCTACGCCATTAATGACCACGGCCAAATTGTTGGGTATGTCTCGGCCCATGACGGCTCAACCATCTTTGCCGCTATTTGGGAGAACGGCGGAGTCACTACCATCCCTACTCTGCCGGAAGATGGTGCCGCCTTTGCAACCGGCATCAACAACCGGGGCCAAGTGGTGGGAAGCACCTTCAACTCCTTGGGCTGGTCCCATGGCTTCATTTCGCAGGATGGTGTGATGACCAACCTTAACAAGCTAGTTCGCGAAGATTCCAACCTCTTAATAATCGCGGCTAGCAACATCAATGATCGCGGACAAATCTCAGGGATGGCAAAGGTCATGAGCGGACCGGATAAGGACAAGATCCACGCCATTCTGTTAACCCCTGTAAACGAAAGGATCGGCAGGTCGGTTGCAGATGACGAACCCACACGCCCGCAATCCATTTTGCCCGCGAGTGTTTGCAGCCACCATTTGCAGAGATTCGGACTCGGCCAATTCGTCCGATAACGGGCTTTTCCAGGGCTTGCGCATCATTCAGTTAATATGTTGCGAAGGCGCAAGGGCTGAGGTTGTGCGGGGACAACCTGGGTCACGTCGAATATCGGCGTGACCCAGAATTGCCGGCAACCGAACGGAGAAACCTTCTATGCAGATGGCAACCTGAACTATAACCTTGCCTTTTTCTTGATGCGGTTCATTCGCAAGATATGGCGAACGGTCTCACAATCATGCCCAAGAGCGAGAATTCGCGATGACAAGCAATGCGGAGCAATGCTCCAGTATCGTAGGTCGGAAGTGCGGCTTCGCGCTCGCGAAGAATTACGGACCGAGGACCTGGAAAGCTTTGACGGTTTTTGTAGTGGCTGCATGCGTCGCCATTCATGGCCAGCCATCGCCCAAGCAGGTGGCCGATCCGGCGGTGGCGGCGCTAGGAAGTGGATTCGTCTCCGATACTGCGCGAGTGAACGGAGCCACACTCCACTACGTGCGGGGCTGGGCTGGGCCCGCGATCATTTTGCTGCACGGTTTTCCCGAAGACTGGTACGCATATCACCGCATCATTCCGCAGTTAGCGAAGCAATTCACAGTCGTCGCCGTTGATTTGCGCGGCCTAGGTGGCTCTACGCCGACTGAAGGCGGGTACGACGCCGCCAATATGGCGGAAGACGTTCACCAGTTGGCGGAACATCTGCATTTGGAGCACGTTTACGTGGTCGGGCACGATATCGGTGGCATGGTTGCGTATGCCTTCGCCCGTCGTTATCCGGAGACGAGCCGCGGGGTGATGATGATTGACGCACCGCTACCAGGCCTTGGGCCGTGGGACGCGGTTAAAGCCAATCCCATCACTTGGCATATCAATTTTCAGCAGACGCCGGGCCTGCCGGAGCAACTCCTGGCCGGTCGCGAAGCCATTTATTTGCGGCATTTTCTCGCTTCCGACACTTTCGGCGATGCGGATGTCGCGCGCTACGCCCGGGCATATGCCGCTCCTGAACATCTGCGTGCGGCGTTGGAGATCTATCGGGCCTTTCCGGCGGATGAGAAATTCAATGCAGCGCAACAGAGCGCCATCAGCGTGCCGTTGGTACTCGCTCCGGGCAAAAACTCGCCTTTCGAGAAGCTCATGCCAAGCTTCGCCGATGCGTTGCGGGCGCATGGGTGCGCAAATGTTGAGATCGAAGTCATCGAGAACAGCGTACATTACGTCGCGGATGAGCAGCCCGATGCTGTGGCTCAACTCATCGAACGGCATGCCTCGTTATAACGACGATTACAGAGTGTTATTCGGAGACACACGAAGAACTTACGTCGAGTCGCAGGGGGGAAAGGAAGCCTGAGCCAATCAACGGTGCTCGGCGATCATGGATTTGGAGCTAGTTCGGCATCACAAGGATTCGAGGAGAAAACCGGATGAAACGAGAGACAGTTAAGAGGATGGCATCGTGGGCCTTGTCGCTGGCTCTTTCGCTGAGTACAGCCCGGAACGCGCAGGCACAGGACGCCAACAATCCGTATCCGAGCATGGCTCCGATTGAAAAGTATCTGATGAATCGAGACGCCGAGATCGCCTTGGCGCGAAGTGCGGCCCCGCGATCCATTTCCCGCGATGCCACGGTTGTCATCCTAGGGAAAAATGGCTACGAAACGGCGGTCGAAGGCAACAACGGCTTTATCTGCATTGTAGAGCGCGGTTGGATGAATTCATTCAACAGCCCAGAGTTTTGGAGCCCTAAAACTCGCGGCGCGGAGTGCTTCAATCCCCCGGCCGCGCGAACGGTCGTGCCGTACACCTACTTCAGGACAAAATTAGCCTTGGCCGGAAAATCGAAAGCTGAGATCAAGGAAAGTATTAAGACCGCGATGGGGAAAAAAGAATTGCCCGCTCTCGAGGCCGGGGCGATGTGCTTCATGATGTCGAAAGATGCATATCTTAATGATGGCGGTGGGCACAACATGGCCCATCTCATGTTTTATACGCCGCTCATGGATGGTGCAGTATGGGGCGCAAATCCGATAGACGACTCAAACCATGTCTCGTTAAAATTCCCGAACTCTCCAATATTTCTAACTCCACAGTTCCTAGGTGACCCGGAACCGATGGATAATTTCGTGGTTCCCACCCGCGTGTGGTCGGATGGAACTCCGGATCAGATGTAGGGAGGGCCATTTGAGTGCAGCCTCGGAATCATTGAGTGGACCCAGGAGCGGATGACAACTGGATTCGAGAAAGCGAAAAGGGCAGTCTGGCAGTGCGGGAGTCTTCTGCTGGTCGCGTTGCTTTTACCCTCGGCAATTGCACTGGGACAAACGCAACCGCCGGCGAAGCCAGAACCTGCCCCAATCCGGCCGTTCAAAATGCATGTTTCCGACCGCGTTCTAATTGATCTTCGCCACCGGTTGGCGGAAGCCAACTGGCCCGATCAACTTCCGGGCACGACCTGGGAGTACGGCGCCGACATCAAGAAGGTTCGGGAACTCGCGGACTATTGGCAGAACGGCTACGACTGGCGTGCGCAAGAAGCGAAGATCAATCAGCTTGACCAGTTCACAACGGAAATTGATGGACAGCAGGTTTATTTTATCCATCAGCGCTCTCCCCGCCCCGACGCCATACCGTTGATGCTGATTCACGGATGGCCCGGCTCGATTTTGGAGTTTGAGAAGCTCATTGGGCCGCTCACCCATCCCAAGGACAAAAATAGCCCGGTATTTGACGTTATCATTCCTTCGCTTCCTGGCTTTGGATATTCCGGACCCACCACAACCCGTGGCTGGGGCCCACAGCGTATGGCGAAGGCTTTAGTTGTTCTGATGGATCGTTTGGGCTATTCCAAGTAAGGTATTCAGGGTGGTGACTGGGGTTCGACAATAGCCCAAGACATGGCTTACCAGGCGCCCACGCACGTGATCGGGTTACATCTGAACCTGATTTACGTCCCACCGCCGAACCAGGAAGCCGTTGCGAAAATGAGCGATTCTGAGCGGAAACGGTATTCCTACTTTGACCGGGAAGAGAGCAGCTTCTTTTTCCTCCAGGCCAGTGAACCGCAGACTCTTGCCTACGCCCTTACTGACTCCCCAGTGGGGTGGCTGGCCTGGATGATTGGCAAATTTCAACTGCTTACGGACAACAACGGCGATTTTCTCACTGCTGTGGATCGCGACACATTTTTGACCGATGTTACGCTCTATTGGGCGACCGGCACGATCGGCTCCGCCATGCGAATTTATCGTGAGGATCGGCTTACCAGGGAGGAAATGGTGCCGACGCCACACCTGGAGACTCCTGTGGGGTATGCAGATTTTCCGAAGGAAGTGGCTGTCCCGCCGTTCAGCTGGATTAATCAAACACACAACATAGTACAAAAAACTGGCATGCCGAAGGGCGGACACTTCGCGGCTCTGGAGCAGCCCGATCTCTTGGTTGCCGATATACGGAAGTTCTTTGCAAAGATTGATCAGAAGCACGCCGAACTTGCGCCCTGATACAAAATGCATGCGAGACAGATTGGTCTTCTAAATCTCGGCGCCAAGCCATATGTCCGCAAGAAATCTCAGATTGTTTTTGTAGGTGCGGGTCATCGTGTACTTCTTGCCGCCACGGACTCGAGCCAGAGGCCGGTTAACGGGCCGAGTCGCTCGTTAGCTGCCACGGCCTCCCATAAAAGGCGGCTCGGACCCGAGCGGGGTATCTGCCGTCTCGCGTGGCGACGAGGAGCCAGCACTTCTGAAGTTCGCCCGATCCGGCAGAGGCAATAGAGGAACTGTTGGTCCGTTCCAAACGGTTTGCGGTGCATTTCTTTTCGGCTGTCCAGCAGACGAAAGTGTACGCCGAATTGTTTGTGCAACAACTCCGCAATGTTTGTCCAACCGATTCTCTGAATTGTGGGCGGGCCAGATGCTGGTCGAGGGCCACAATCAATAGGCTACGGTCTATTGACAGGTCTATAAATAATAGGTTATGATCTATTAAAAATATCTCTAATTATAGGCTGTGACCTATGAAAAAAGCCAGACTTGCTGCCCAGTCCCGCTCGCAACTTGATGAACGCTTCAGGGGACTGGGGCCCGCAGAGCGCTATACGCCGCCCGTCCGCGGCTGGATCAAAGCTCTTCGGAAGGCGCTCGGCATGTCAACGGTGCAACTCGCGAAGCGGCTGGGGATCAAGCAACCTTCCCTAGTGGCGCTCGAACAGTCCGAAGCAAAGGGCACCATCGAGTTGGCTACACTGCGGCGTGTGGCCGAGGCACTCGACTGCACTCTTGTCTATGCGCTCGTGCCAAACAAACCGCTGGAAACGACGCTCCGCGACCGAGCACGCGCGTTCGGGCGGCGGCGGCAGGGTCCGGTCGAGCACTCGATGTTGCTGGAGGACCAGAAGGTCACGGCCAAGGACGTCGAAGCGCGCCTCGATGAAATGGTGCGTGAGACGAATCCGCGGCTGTTTTGGGATTAG